>Ga0315904_10000989_pt1 | contig 44928 bp, 33 predicted proteins | sample LakEriMetagenome_6_FD_203529 | JGI IMG/M metagenome (GOLD analysis project Ga0315904, IMG submission 203529) | Freshwater fungal communities from buoy surface, Lake Erie, Ohio, United States - Buoy 12 MA120 | ecosystem: Environmental > Aquatic > Freshwater > Lake | place: USA: Lake Erie, Ohio... | reverse complement strand
CCTGGCCCGTGCCGCTGCCATTGCCGGTGATGGTGTTTTCCGTGGCCTGGCAGTTCGATCCGATGGTGATGCCGCCGCTCGCGTTGTTCTGCACGACGCAACGGAAGACCGTGCCGTTGTTTCCAAGCACCAGACCGCGTCCGCCATTGCCGGAGGCGGTGCAAAGAGTCATCAGCGAGCCCGCGCCCACACTTGCGCCTTCGCCGGCGTTGGCGGTGAGGATCACTCCCTCGAGCCGGCAAAGCGATGCGGCGGACAAGTCCACGCCCGTGGCATTGCAATCTCTAACGGTGCCATTGGCAACCGCCACGGTCCCCACGCCGGCACCTGCGGAAATGCCTGTCTGGCAGTTCTCGATGGAAAAGCCGCGCAAGTCGATCGTCACGCCGCTGACGTTCACGGTGATGCCGTTCTGGGTGCCGCCACCATTGAGGTTGGCGGTGAGATAATAGGAGCCGGGCGCGCTGATGACATAGCCGGCGGCGGCGATGTGGGTGCGCGGCTCCATTTCCTGGAGCGTCTTCATCATCGGTGCCGGCGGCCCGGGCGGGGCGAGCGGCCCTTGGGCAAAAAGCGGCTGGGCAAATAACGCCAAGCCAACAAGGGCCAGACGCGGGATGGATGCGGGCAAGCTTTTCATGGTTGCAAGGTATCGCGTTCTCTATGCTCCCGAGGCGGGTTCTGGCGAGCACTTTTTTCGGAACGATTGTGCGCCAGCAGGCGGCTACCCTGGTCTCAGCCGGCAACCGTTGCCATGGAAACCGGGCGACTCCGCAACAACCATACCGCCGCGGCAAGCAACAACACGGCCCGCCCGAAGGCGAATTGCACGGACTCCAACACCTGTTTCGCCGCTCCTTCCCCGAGGAAGTCCAATTTGAAACAACCGCAGGAGATTTCCAATCCCCTCGCCCATGCCTGGCCGGTGGCCAGCACGAAGATCGCGCAGAGCCCGACCGTGCACAACAAGGCCGCGCGGCGCATCGTGCCTGCGACCAGCAGGACACCGCACAACAATTCCAGCCACGGCACGACCATGACCGCCAGGCGGATCATGGCCGCCGGCAGCGGCAGCCGGTAGGCCGCGACGTTCGCATGGAACTCCTGAAGATTGGCGATCTTGCCGAGTGCGGCCCACACCAGCAGGACGGCCAACAGCCAGCGCAACACGGCTTTCAGATCGAATTCCAACTCCACCCTCATGGTTTCGCCTTGGGCTGTGAGGCTTGCGCCACGGTGTATTCGGCGAAGCCACCCGGCATTTCACTCACGTTGCGGAATTTTCCCAGACTGATCAACTGATGGGCCAGTTGCTGCGAGGAGCGGCAGGTGGTGGAGTTGCAGTAAACCACCAGCGCGGTGTCCTTGGGATGCTTCGCGGCGAAGGCCTGCAATTCGGTTAGTGGCGCGTCCGATGGCAACGACACGGCTCCCGGAATGTGTCCCAGATCAAAGGCGGACTTCGGCCGGGAATCCACGAGGACGATTTTGCCGGCCTCCAGCAAGGGTTTCACCTGTGTCCATGTCAGCGCGGGAATCGCGGCCTGCGGTGCGCCCGCGGCGGGTGTGGGGGTGGTTCCGCGCGGAGTTGGCACGCCCGGAGATGTTTCCAGCGCCATGGAGAGGGTCTCGTTGAAATACCCGGTGGGCGGCACGACGGGTTTGGCTGGCGCGGGTGCCGGGTCTTGCGGAACATTCGGGCGCACACCCAGGGGGCTCGCGCTGTTATAAATGAGGCCTAGCGCGACGGACGCGGCGAAGATGCACGCGGCCTGCAGCCACAATCTCGCGGTTGGTGCGGATCCGGTCTCCGGCGTGTGTGGGGGCGTCATGGGGTGGATAGAAGTTTATCGATTTCAGCCTCGAAGACGGCGGTCGATTTGGCGCCGATCATCAACAGGCCCGTCACCTTGTCGCCCGCGGCGCGCCCGATCACAAACGAGGGAGTGCCGGTGATGCCCGCGGCGGCGGCGTCCTGCTTGTCACTCGCGATCCGCGGCCCGGGATGCTTGGTGTCCAGGCAGGCCGTGAAAGCCTGGATATCGAGTTTCAATTCCTCCGCCGCCTTGAGGAAGTCCTGTCGGGAAAGCGCCTCCGTATTCTCGAACAGGCGATCGCGCATGGCCCAGAATTGTCCCTGCTCACCCGCGCACAAGGCGGCGATCGCGGCCGGTTCGGCATTCGGATGGAATGGCAGCGGCAGATTCCGGCTCACCATCCGCACCTTGCCGGCATCCACGTATTTCTTTTTCAACCCGGCCAGCACCCCGTCGTGGGCGCGTTTGCAGTAGGGACATTGGAAGTCGGTGAATTCCACCAACACCACCGGCGCGGTGGCCTGGCCGAGCGATGGGCTGTCACCCAGCGCCACCGTGACATTCCGGGGTGGTGCCGGCGCGGCCGGTTGGGCAGCGGGCTGTTGCTTTTGCACCAGCGCCCGGAGATCGCGCAATTCCCGCAGGATGGCATCAGCCTGGGCGGTGCTGATGTTGGAACCGGCCTGGGCGGTGGAGTTGTTAGCCGAAAGCGCGGGTTTGATCGGGGTGTCACCGGCGATCTGCCAACCACGGCTCGATCCATCGTTGAACCATACGCGCAGGAACGGATCTTTCGCGGCGAGCACCCGCGCGGTGTCGATGGCGGGCATGCCGGACGCGGTGTCGCCCAGGCGTTTCTGATAGACGCCATCCTTCACGATGATCTGCCATGCGGCCACCGGGTTGCGCGTCGCGCCGGCCTGGGGAAAATCCCCGGATGCCCAGAGGATTTCGCCGTTGATGTCCTGGATGCTGAAAACAAAGAAGCCCTTGCCATTGAACTTCCCTCCATCGACATGAATGCGACCGGAATAATCCAGCACCTGCGCCGGAACCTGCGCCGCGCCCATCAAGGCGAGCGTCATGCCCAAAAGAAAACACCGGGTCCGGATCATCATTGCGGGCGGAGGGCTACCATGCGCCGGAGCGGCGTGCAAGGTCGCCGATGGACCGGTAGCGGCGCCGCCGCCGGATTCCGCGATAGCCAGTGGCGGTGCGGGCGGGTAAGAAGCGGGCGTTCTCACGATGTCCGCCAAAGCCACTGGAAAAGTCAGCGCCGCCGTGATGGCCAGCCGCGTGCTTGGATTGGCGCGTGAAATGATGTTCGCAGGGCTCTTCGGCGGGAGCCGCTGGATGGACTGCTTTTACCTCGCCTTCAAGGTGCCCAACCTGCTGCGCGACCTCTTCGCCGAGGGCGCGCTGTCGCAGGCCTTCGTCACCACGTTTTCCAAGAAACTCAAATCCGAGGGTGAAGCGTCCGCCTGGGCGCTGGCCAACAAGATGATGACGCTGGCCGCCGTCTTCATGAGCCTCATCACGCTGTTGGGGATCGCCATCGCGCCGTGGATCGTCGAGTTCCTTACCTCGCTCTCGCGTGCGGGCAGCTCGCCGCGCGATTACAGCCCGGAGGAAATCGCGCTCACCGTGACGATGGTGCGCGTGATGTATCCGTTCATTCTATTGGTATCACTGGCGGCGCTGGTGATGGGCATGCTCAACGCCCGCAATGTATTCGGCATGCCCGCGCTGTCGTCGTGTTTCTTCAACCTCGGCTCGATGATCGGCGGCGCGTCGCTCGGTTGGTGGATGGACCCCACATGGGGGAAAGACAGCCTCATCGGCTTTTCCATCGGCGTGGTGATCGGCGGGCTTGCGCAACTTGTCTGCCAGTTTCCCTCGCTGCGGCGCGTGGGTTATCGTTTCGTCGCGGACTTCCAATGGCGGGATTCCGGCGTGCGGCAGATCCTGCGCCTGATGGCTCCGGCGGTGATCGCCGCCTCGGTGGTGCAGGTGAATGTGGTGATCAACGCGATGTTCGCCTACGGCGTCGGCGAGGGTGCGGTGAGCTGGCTGAGTTATGCCTTCCGGCTGATGCAACTGCCCATCGGCGTCTTCGGCGTGGCGGTGGCCACGGTCACGCTGCCCGCGCTGTCGCGAGCGGCCGTCGGCGGCATTGGTGAGGACTTCAAGCCGACGCTCGCCAAGGGTCTGCGGCTGGTGGCTTTTCTCGTGCTGCCATCCACACTCGGGCTGGTGCTGCTGGCGGAACCGATTGTGAGCGTGCTATACGAGCGCGGAGCCTTCGACGCGCACGACCGCATGCAAACCGCCGCCGCTCTGCGCGCCTATGGCTACGGTTTGTTATGTTATGCCTGGCTCAAGGTGCTGCAGCCGGGTTTCTATGCGATCGAAAAACGCTGGGTGCCGATGCTGGTGAGCATGCTCGCGCTCTGTGTGAACATCGGCTTCAACGGATTCTTCGTCTTCGTCATGCGCTGGGGCCACGAGTCGCTCGCGCTCACCACCAGCATCAGCGCGACCATCAACTTCATCATCCTCTATTTCACGATGCGCAAATACGCGGGCGACTTCGGAACCGGCGATCTTTTGGCACTGCTGGCAAAACTTGCCGCGGCGGGCGTCGCAATGGCCGCCGTCTGCCTCGCCGCCAACCGCTACTTTTTCGCGGAACCCGCGCAAGTCCCGTTCTGGCTGCGCGCAACCGGCCTGATGGCGACCGCGGCCATCGCCGCCGGCGTTTACTTCGCCGCCGCGCGCGTGCTGAAAGTTAACGAAGCACGCGAAGCGCTGGATCTCATCCTGCGACGGTTCAGGAGGTGATGCGAGTTGATGGGATGTTTGGTGCTTCATGCCGGGCGGAATGAATTCCGCGCTCCGCAGGAAGGAAATCAGGGTTTCTTGAAATCGAGATGCGGGCGGATGGCTTCGAGTTTTTTGGAGCCGATGCCTTCGACCTCCAACAGATCCTCAGCAGTCTCATAGGGGCGGTTTTCGATGATGCGGTTGGCCATTTCCTCGCCGATGCCGGGGAGTTTCATGAGATCGTCGCGGGCGGCGGTGTTGGGATTGAGTTTGAAGTTTCCGGGCGCGGGTTGCTTTTCGAGGGCGAGATCGACTTGCTCTGCGTCCCTGCGCTGGGCCTGGCGCTCGGCGGGGAGTTTCTCCCAATTGGTTTTGGCCCAGATGCCCGCGCCGCGCTTGGCGGCCTGGAGTTCGAGATCGGCCAGCATGGCGGAAAAGTCCTTGAGCGTCCGGCCATCCGGTGTGGTGGAATATACGCCGAAGGCGCGGGCCAGTCCGCTTTTGACGAGGGTGGCGGCGAGATCCGAACCATCCGCGCAGGTGACGAAGCCGTAGATGCGCTTGTGCTGCCCGTCGCCCAGGGCATCCCGGAAACGGGTGTGGACGGTGAAGGGCCGGGCAAGCTGCGCGGCGGTTTTTTCGGCGGCTTGTTTGCCGAAGTCCTTGGCAAGCGCAATGGAGTCCGCGGGATTGGGCGCGGCCTCGGTGATGCCGAAATACTGGCGCTGGGCGCGGAGGCGGCGGGCATCCGTATCATCGTTGATGTGCCATTCCATGCAATCCGCGCCATAGAGGCGGAGGGTGTGTTCCTCGCCACCGGCGGTCTTGATGCGGAAGCTGTCGCCATCAGCCCATGGCTGGGGAACGAGCGTGCAGTTTTCGAGTTTTTGCAGCGCCTCCGGTGGCGCGGCGAAAGCGGCTGGCAGGCAGCAGAGAATCAGGACGGTCCACAGTGCGGCGGGCATGCGCGCAGAGTGGATGCAAGGCGCCTGCGGAGTCAATGCGGGCGGAGGCGGGGTGTGAACATCGAACATTCAACATCGAATGTTGAAGGGAGATGAAAGCGGGGTGGCGTTCTGCCAGCGCCGGCATGAAACAGGGATCACACAGGAGGTTGAGCTTCGATGCGGCGATGCCAATCCCGGCTTGCACGGCGGAGGCGATCGAATCTGGAGAGAGCCGGTCATTCTGGCTTCGATTGCAGATCCCGAAGGCAATGTTGTCATGCTGACGCAGTATATCGGCCACGAATGAGAAAACCCTGAAGCCGTGGATGCCAATGCCGCCGGAAGGGGCTTTGGAAGATGCCCTTGGTGTTATCGGGATTTTCTCGCGGGCCGCCCGGCTCTTGCCATGCCAGCGAAGGAAATGCCGGATTGATCTGCCGTGGGCGTCCGTTATCGTCCGATCCATGAGTTCCTTCGAAAGCAAAGTCCAGGAAGCCCTCGCCAATCCGAAAAACCAGGGCGAGATCCCGGATGCGGATGCGGTGGGCACCGTAGGTTCTCCGGAATGCGGCGACATGTTGCGGATGTGGCTGAAGTTCACTGAAAAGGACGGCAAGCGTGTGATTGACCGCGCTTCGTTCCAAGCCTTCGGCTGCCAGACGGCGATCGCCGTGGCCTCGATGGCCACCGAGCTGCTCAAGGGCAAGACGGCGGAAGAGGCCAAACATTTAAGCGCGCGCGAACTGGCCGGCGATCTCGGCGCGCTGCCTCCCATGAAGATCCACTGCGGCCAGCTTGTGGAGGGCGCGCTGCGCAACGCGCTCGACAACTCCGCCGCGGCCGAACCATCTTCCGCCATGGCTCCCACGCTGGCCTCGGACCTGAACCGCCAGCCCGCGGGAAAAATCCGCATCGTATCCCTCGATTGATCCATCCCGTGTTAGAACTCAAGGACGTCAGTTTCACCATCCGCAAGGACGATGCGGAAATCGCGCTGCTCGATCAGATTTCCTTTGCCGTGCCCAAGGGGCATTTCATGGCGATCGTCGGTCCCTCGGGCTGCGGCAAGACCACGCTGCTCAAGACCGTCGCCGGACTGAATCCGGAATCGGACGGCTCCTTGTTCTGGCAGGGGCGCAATCTGTCGGAAGACGGGGATTTCTCGCCCACCGAGATCGGTTATGTGCCGCAGTTCTCGATCGCCTATGATCCGCTGTCCGTGGATGAATCCGTGGAGGCCGCCACAAAGCTGCGCGTGCGCTGCCGCAACACCGAGGAACTCGACTCGCGCATCGACCGCGTGCTTGAGGAAACCGGCCTCACTGCCATCAGCGACCGCCGCGTGAAAGTTCTTTCCGGCGGGCAGAAACGCCGGCTCGGCTTGGCGATGGAGCTGGTATCAGATCCTAAAATCCTGCTCTGCGACGAAGTCACCTCCGGTCTTGATCCGCGCTCGGAGCGGGAAATCGTGCGTTTGCTACACGACCTCTCGCGCAAGGACGGCCGCATCGTTCTGTCAGTCACCCACTCGCTGGCGCATTTGGAGTTATATGATTCGATCCTGGTGCTGCACGAGGGACGCGTCGCCTTTCACGGACCGCCCGCGCAGATGAATCACTATTTCTCGGTGCATGACACCGAGGAGGTTTATCCGCGTCTCGCCTCGCAGGCGTCCGAGAGCTGGCAGGCCTCGTGGCGCAAGCACAGCGAGTCCTATCGGAAAATGCTCGATCACCAGCGCGGCAAACTCATCGCCGCCGGCGCCCTGCATGTGCCCGAGGAGAAGAACGAAACGCCGGTGGAGAAGGAGGAAAACGAGACCAAGGCCGCAACCACGCGTCCTGCGGAAGAAGCCCCGCGGCTGCCGGGATTCTTCAGCCAGTTCTCCACGCTCTTGTCGCGGCGCTGGCGGATCTTCTCGCGGGACCGCGGCCAGGTGCTCTTGCAGCTCGCCATCCTGCTGTGCTTCCCCGTGCTGGTGACATTGTTCAGCGACAAAGCCTCCGGCAACATCCGGCGTTATTCGGATACGCGGCAGACGGATGTTTTCGCCGAGATCCAGGAACAACAAAGCGTGCGTGCGGACCAGGCCAAGGTCGGCTCCGCGGTGTCGGGCATCATCATGTTCCAGGTGGTGCTGCTCGCGCTGATGGGATCCAACAACTCGGCGCGCGAGATCGCCGGCGAGCGGCCGATTTATGAGAAGGAGAAATTCGGCGGCTTGCGGCCGTCCGCCTATCTCGCGTCCAAAGTGGTGTTCCTCTCGCTGCTGGTCGTCGCGCAATCGTTGTGGATGGCGTTTTTCGTCAATTTCTTCGGGCAGTTCCGCGGAGACTTCGTCCAGCATGCGGTCTTCCTGCTGCTGATCAATGCGGCGATGACCAGCATCTGCCTCGCCATTTCCTCATGGATGCGCACCGCCGAGCAGGCTTCGCTCATGTCCATCTATCTCGTCGGTTTCCAGCTGCCTCTGTCCGGCGCGGTGCTCGCGCTGCCGGAAAAAATCGAGGCTTTCACGCGTCCTTTCATCTCCGCGTATTGGGCATGGTCGGGTTCCGTCGAGGCCCTGCAAACGCAGGTCCATGCCGCGGTGAAATCCGTCATTGATACCGGACTCAGCTCGCGGGAAATGTGCCTCTACGCGCTGGCCGCGCACATCTTCGTAGCGCTCATCGCCGCATGGACCGGCGCGTCGCGGCCGCAGTGGGATTGAGGCAAGCCTGACAGTGCCGAAGCATCAAAACATTGGATTTACCGCAAAACCGCAGAGGCCGCAAAGGGTCGCAGAGCAAATTCTCAAAGAATATGGATATGAAGGGATGACTAGTCGCACTCTTCTTTGCGTTTCCTTGGCGTCCTTTGCGGCTTTGCGGTGAAAATTTGCCGGATTCAGATGCGGCGCCCCTGCAAGCCTTGGCGCTTGACCAGGATGATTGCCAGTGGTTCCGTCCAGCACGGACATGCTTCGCCAAATCCTCAAATCCAAACTCTACAAAGCCGCGGTATCGGATTCCGTCGTGGACTACGAGGGAAGCATCGAGATTCCCCGCGATCTGATGGAGGCTGCGGATCTCTGGCCCGGCGAAAAAGTTTTGGTCGCCTCCATCGATACCGCGGCGCGGCTCGAAACCTACGTGCTGCCCGGCGAACCCGGCACCGGCCGCATCCTGATCAATGGCGGCGCCGCGCATCGGATCAAAAAAGGCGAGCGGTTGACGATCATGGCATTCGCACTGAGCGACAAGCCGATCGACGCGGTGAAACTCGTGCTTGATGCGGACAACCGCATTGTGCGCTCAGGCAAATGAGCGGGCGGGTGCCGTAAGGCATCTCTGCCTCCGGGCCGCAGGCCGAGGCTGCAATTATCCCAGAAAACCCGTGAGCGGGCTGGTGGCGTGGGCTTGTTCGGACACCTCGGGCAGGCCGAGTTCGTAGGCCTCGCGGCCGGCTTGCACGGCTTGTTGGAAGGCGCGCGCCATGCGGACGGGATCGCTTGCGATGGCGATGGCGGTGTTGACGAGCACGGCGTCCGCGCCGAGTTCCATCGCCTCGGCGGCGTGGCTGGGCGCGCCGATGCCGGCGTCCACGACGACGGGCACGGTGGCTTGGTCGATGATGATGCGGATTTGGTCGCGGGTGGCGATGCCTTTGTTGGAACCGATGGGCGCGCCGAGCGGCATGACGGTGGCGGTGCCGACTTCCTGCAGGCGCTTGGCGAGCACGGGATCGGCGTTGATGTAGGGCAGCACGGTGAAACCTTCCTTGACGAGGATTTCGGCGGCTTTGAGCGTTTCGATGGGATCGGGAAGGAGATAGGTGGGATCGGGGTGGATTTCGAGTTTCACCCACTTCGGCAGTCCGGCGGCGGCGGCGAGGCGGGCGAGGCGCACGGCTTCCTCGGCGTTCATCGCGCCGCTGGTGTTGGGAAGCAGAAGGTATTTTTCCGGATCAATGAACTCGAGGATGTTGGCGTAGGGGTCGCGCTTGCCTGTTAGATCGGCGCGGCGCAGGGCGACGGTGACGATTTCCGCGCCGCTGGCGGCGAGGGCGTCGCGCATGGTTTCGTTGGACGGAAACTTCCCGGTGCCGAGGAAGAGGCGGGAGTTGAAGGCGCGTCCGGCGATATGAAGAAGGGACATTGCAGATTTTAGATTTCAGATTGGGAAGGTGGCGAGCCAGCGTTCAAAGGCGGCGTGATCCTTGAGATGATACTGGTGGCAGTGGAATCCGAATTCGATGCCGGTGGCGATGTTTTCAGGGAGGTCGTCGATGTAGAGCGTGGTGGCGGGGTCGAGATCATGGACGTCCACGGCGTGTTGATAGATCGGCGGATGGGGTTTGATGGCTCCGACCTCGAACGAGAGCACGGCCGCATCGAAGAGGGAGAATTCCGGATAGGCCTCGAACACCCACGGGCAGTGGATGCCGTTGGTGTTGGAGAAGAGGATGAGGCGGTGGCCGGCGGCGGAAAGTTTGCGGACGTTTTCCCACATTGGGGCGTTGGGGGTGAAGATGTGCTGCCAGGCGTGGCGGAATTCATCCGGGGTGGCCTGGCTGCCGAGCATGCCGAGCGCCCAGTTGACATAGGCATCGGGATCGATGGCTCCGCTCTCGAACTCGTCCTTGCGCTCAAGCAGGCGTGAGAGGCGCTCGTGCGGGTCGGCGCAATCCGGCGGCAGCAGGCGGGCCAGCGAGGACTCGAAGTCGAAATCGAGCAGGACGCGGCCGATGTCGTAAAGGAAAGTCATGGAGAAAAGGTTGATAGTAGAAAGTTGAGAGTTGATGGAAAGAGGAGGATTTCAATCCACGATCTTCGATGCCTGATCCCCGATCTTCTTGAGAATGAAATCCGCGGCGGCGATGGCTCCGGCGTTGCGGTTGTGGCGGGCGAGGGCGTGTTTCATGGCGCGCCAGCCTGCGGCGTGATTTTCCAGCAGGGAAGTGAGTTTGTGGGAAAGCTTGGCGGGAGTGTCGGCCAGCGCACCGCCGCCGATGTCTTCAAGAAGGCGGAGGTTTCCCTCTTCCTGGCCGGGTACGAGGTGGTGGATGAGCATCGGGCAGCGCGCGGCGATGGCTTCATGCACGGTGGCTCCACCGGCTTTGCCGACGACGAGATGGTGACTGGTGAGGAATTGCGGCACCTTGCGCGTCCAGCCGAAGATGCGGACGCGGCCTGGATAGGCGGTTTTGATTTCCTTCGCTGCGGCATACAGGCGGCGGACGTTGCGGCCCAGCACGATGGTGAGTCGAACCGACGGCGAGGCGTCTAACAATGCGCGGCCATGGCGGCGGAGGAGTTGGTTGCTTGCTGTGGGGAAATACAAGACGCGGAAAGGATCGCACGGATCGTCCGGCGGGAGCGGCGTGATTCGTGAAAACACGGGATGCACCGGAAATCCGGTGTCGATGATTTTTTCCGCAGGGAGGTTTCTTTGTATCATCATCCCGCGGGTGGTCGGATCGGTGACGAGCCAGTAGTCCGTCGGGGCGCGGAGCCAGGCGGCGTTGATTTCGATGGAGTCGGTGATCACGGTGAAGACGGGCAGTTTTCCCTGCGGAATTCGTTTCAGGAAATACGGATAGAGCGGGTAGGTGCTGACGATGGCGACGGGCTTGAATTCGTCGATCAGCGAGCCGAGCGCGCGTTCCGGCAGGCGCATGAAGGGCGAGCGGCTTTTGCTGAAATCACAGCGGTCGGTGGAGCGATAGATGGCCGCCCAAACACGGGGCAGACGGGTGGTGGCGAGGCGGTAGCCGCGGCTGAGCAGCGAGGTGAGGCCGGGCGCGCCGCGCAGGCAGGGGTCGCTGACGCGGGAGTATGCGCCGGCGGCATCAAGCGCGAGGCCGAGATTGCGGGCGGCGCTGTTGTGCCCCTCGCCGAAAGCGGCGGTGACGATGAGGATGCGCGGTGCGGCGGGCATGATGGCGTGGGGCGTGGGAGATTTAGGGCGATACAGACGTTGCGTCGATCGACTTTTGCGCTTTTCATCCGCATGGCGATGGCGCGCGACGAGAAACGAGTGGAGTTGAGAACCGTGGATGACGAAGTCGCGCGGGAACCGGAGGTCGTGCGCCTTTACAACCGCGAGATCGAAACCAGGCAACGTGAAGAGGAACCGGTGCGCCTCGGGCCGCAGGTGCCTCAGGAAAACCCGAGCCGTCTGGAGATCGCCGACCGCGAGGAACTGGAGTTGCGCACGCACCAACCGGGGATCGAAGTGCTGATCGAGCCGGATGTTTACAATCCGGATCTCACGGAAGAAGCATGGGGGGAGAATTCAAAACGCCGTCTTCCGATACCGCTGGGTTGGCTGATGTTGTTTGGAACGGCGGTTGTCGTGGCCGTGGTGTGGTCGATCGCCAATCTCAAGAAGTCCGAGGGGCAGGCCCATACCATACGCGCCGAGACAGAGACCGTCCTGGCCCTCGAGAAAACCGAGGAAACCGAGGCGCGTGAACTCATCGAGCGCATTGAAAACACACTGAGGATTTATTTCGCTTCTAACCATGTGGATTTGCTCGCGCGGCTCGTCCGCCATCCTGAGCGGGTGAAGCCGCTGATGCAGGAATACTACGCGAGACATCCGCTGGTGCGGAGTCCGATGAAGTCCATGCGCGTTCTCCAACCACTCACACTGGAAGGTCGCGGAAATTTCTGGATGGGATCGGTGGCGCTGGCCGACGGCCGACTGGTGAACCTGGTGATCGAAATCGACGCGAACGGCGAGCCGCGCATCGATTGGGAGACGCAGGTATGTCACCAGCCGATGCCATGGGACGATTTCTCCCGGCAGCGCCCGGCCGGACGCTCGATGGATTTCCGCGTGTATGCCGAGCGCGACAACTTCCACAGCCATGAGTTCGAAGATACGGAAAAATGGCTGTGCTACCGCCTGACGGCGCTGGACAGCGACGAGACATTGTTCGGATATGTCGCGGCTGGCAGCGAGGCCGCGCGTTTGTTGGAAGAAGCCACAAGCCTCAACCCGAGGGGCAGGGCCAGCCTGGTTCTGCGGCTTGCGATCCCGCACGGCCTGCAGTCGCGCCGCGGGGTGGTGATTGAAAAAGTCGTCTGCGCGCGATGGCTGTACATCGATTCTCCGGATACCGCGCCATGATGATGGATAATAGCCGATCCGTTTCCAGGTCCAAGGGCGCGCCGCCGTTGATGGTGGCCGCCGGCGTGGCGGCTTTCCTTGTGCTGCAATACGTCCTTGCCCTGCGCAGCCTCGGGGAATCGTCGGGCGGCATGATGAACAAGTTCAGCGCGCTTGCGCGCGAGAAATACCTCGGCTTTCTGATCATGCAAAACCTGTGGATGCTGGTGGCTTATGCTTTGGTCGGCATCGCCGCGTTTCTGCTGGCGCGCCCGGTGGTCGATGTCCTGACACGCCTCTCCATCCGGCGCGGCCGCGCGATCGTCATGCTGCGCGCGTTTCTGGTGGCGGCTGCATTACACGGCTTTTGCATGCTGCGCCTCGCGCAAACCCGACCCTACTTTCTAAGTGAGGCGGAGTTCGGTCATTGGTATTACCGGATGGTTGAGTTCCCCGAGCCCGTCAGGCCCGCGGCATCATTCATCCTGTTCACCCTGCTGCCGCTGCTTTTCATCAGCCATGCCATCGTGTGGCACACGCTCCGCTGCGGGCGTAGAGGTTGGGTGGCGGTCGCAGCCGTGCTGGCGTTCACCGCGTGCGCATTCGCCATCCGGGCTTCCGATAGCGGCCAGGTAAAGGCCGATCATCGCGACGAACGCGCGCCCAATGTCATCATCATCGGTTCGGATTCACTGCGCGGCGACCGTCTCGGCTGCGCCGGCCACCGGCCGAAGCGCGGCGACGGTGCGGCGGCGGCGGGCGTTTCTCCGGCGATCGACGCGCTGGCCGCGCGCTCGATCCGTTTCGAGAGATGTTATACATCGATCGCCTCCACTCTCGAGTCAGGCGTGCAGTTGATGGCATCGCAGTATCCGCACAGCCATGGCATCCGCCAGATGTATCCGGACCGAGCGACGGTGGAGGCCGCCAAACAGCGTGTCATGCCGCTGCCGGCGCTACTGCGCGAACGCGGCTATGACACGGCGGCCATCGGCGACTGGTGCGCCGGCTATTATGAGATCATGCCGATGGGTTTCGAACATATATCTGTTTCAAGTTTCGACAATTTCCGCATCTACATGAGCCAGGCCGTGGTGATGTCGCACTTCGTCGTGCCGCTCTACTTCGACAATCCGCTGGGCTATCGTTTGTTTCCGCAGATCGAATCGTTCGCGCAATTCGTCACACCAAGCGTCGTCACGGAGCGTGTCGAGCGCCGGCTCGAAAAGGTCGCGCGCGACAAGAAACCGTTTTTCTGGCATGTCTTTTATTCCTGCAACCACCTGCCCTACCGCAGCAAGGAGCCGTATGCCGGCATGTTCACCGATCCGGACTACACCGGACCAAATAAAAACGGCGTGGACTTCGATATCGACTCGTTCATCGGCGGCACCGACCTCGAATCCAAATGGAAGGCGCTGCCGGAAAACGAAATCCGCCAGATCCGCTCGCTCTATGACGGCTGCACGCGGCAGTTCGACGATTGCGTGGCGGGCATCCTCGCCGCGCTCGGGCGCAACGGCCTGTTGGACAATACGATCGTGATCGTCACCGCGGATCACGGCGACGACCTGTATGAACCCGGCGTCACTCTCGGCCACGGGCTCACTTTCAACGGCGGCCTGCAGGCCAATCACGTGCCGCTCGTCATGCATGTGCCGGGCGCGGCGCCGCAGGTGATTCCGCAGACCGTGCGGGTGATCGACGTGATTCCGACGCTGGCGGACTTGTTGGACGTCGACCCCCCGCCGTCGTGGGAGGGTAAAAGTTTCGCGCCATGGATCAACAAGACCGAAGCACCGGAACACCGTGCATTCTACGGCGAGACCGGGTTTCCATTCATCCAGTTCAAAGTCGCCGGCATCGAGCGCCCCCCGCTGCCGCCGATGGACGAGATGACGAAGATCGACGAGCATTACAACTATCAGTTCGTGCTGAAAGACGAGTATGCGGAGCGCCTGGTGGCGGCTAAGCAGCGCTGCCTGCGCAGCCGGGATTGGAAACTCGTCTGCACGCCCACCGCACAGGGCGGGCGCCACTTCGGCTTGTTCCACCTCGTATCCGATCCCCACGGCGAGAAGGACCTCGCCGCCGAGCGGCCGGAAGTGCTCGCACCGATGCGCGCCGCGCTGGAAAGCTGGATGGAAAAGAAAATCGAAACTCCCCTGGAGGAAATTTTTCCAAATGGAGAGCCGTAAGTTTCCCGCTGTGGGAATCCCGCTTGAGTTCGCCAACGGCGGCGGGCAGTCTCGCCGCATCCGCAGTCCATGAAAACCATTGCTCCGCTCATCGCCGCGTTTCTCGCCGCCTCCCTATGCGCCGCCGAGGTGCCTAAAGTTTTCGAGGGGCTGATGCAGGCCGGCGTTCCCGTCCGCGGCCAGCGCGGGATGGTGGTTCCGCCCGCGGAAATCGACAAATACGATGCAAAAATGAAAGCCGCCGCCCGCAAGGATCCCAAATGGATCCGCGAATACACGGCCGCGTCCAAACCCGGCGTGCCCCTGCCCTATGACGAGCGCCTCGGCCTGACCCGCGAGGAGTACAACGAATATCTGGCGCTCTGGAACAAACGCGAGTTCAAGCCGGTGGAAGATGTAATGCTTGTCTTGCGCGAAAGCCCGCCCGGCAAATGGAAGATTTCATCAACCGGCAGTGCTGGCAGTCTCAGCACCCTGTATTACTCCGCCACGGATGATGTATTCCATTCTCCCAACGGCATCCTCAAGCGCCTCGACGACATCAAGGCGGACCCTGCCAGCATCCTCGGCGAATGGACCGGCAGCGAGTGGAAAATCGAGAGCGACACCGGCTTCGGTAAAATCAAAGAGAACTTCGCAATCGGCCGCTATGCCGACAACAAACACGGCCTTGTCGTCTATCGCGCGCAGGAGCTCACCACCGAGGGCAGCCTGCTGCTCGACAACAGACTCGTCATTCGTTTCCCGCTCTCGCCAGCCGCGAGGGAAACGAAATCCTCCACCCCCGCCAAGGAAACCAAACCCGCACCGGTGAAAGTGACGCCGAAGAAGAAAAAACCCTGATTTTACGGCGCAAGAAACAATTTTTCCACTGGTCATTCGCCCGTCCCCCGGCACACACTCCGCCACCACCAACGCAAACGTAGAAACCCCCGCCATGCTCTCCGAACACCACGACATCAGCCACGAGTTTCCCGAATACCGCCGCATGATCGACGAGTTGCGCGCCACCGACACGCAGTTCGACGCGCTCGTCGCCAAGCACGACTACATCGACGACGAAATCCGCCAGCTTGAAGAACGGCAGTCGCCGATCTCCGATCAGGAAATCGAAAAAATGAAGTTTGAGCGCGCCGCCCTCAAGGACCGTATCTATCAGGCTTTGCGCGCCCAAGTCGCCAAGGCCTGAGCGGGCGGCTTCGCCGGCAAGCAATTCAGTGTGCGTGCAAGCGGCGCGCGCCGGCAGGTCTCCATGGTTATATGAAAACTCCCGCCGCTTGTTTTTGCATCCTCATCGTTCTCGCCGGCGCGCTTTCTGCCGGAAATGATACGGCCCTTCGCGTCGAGGACCCGCGCTGCGAGTATTTGACCGATCCAGAGGGCATTGATGCCACATCGCCGCGCTTCAGTTGGAAGTTGGCGGACGCGCAACAAACACGCGGCCAGAAGCAGACCGCATGGCAGATCGTGGTCACCGACGGGGGTGACGAATCCCGCCTGCTGTGGGACTCGGGCAAAGTGGCCTCGGAAGATTCCGACAACAACACTTACAACGGGGAAACCCCGCGCTCCAATCAAGCTGCGCGCTGGAAAGTGCGCGTCTGGGACAAGGACGGCGCACCCACGCAATGGAGCGCCGACGCGCGCTTCTCGATGGGTTTGCTCCAAGCATCCGATTGGAAGGGCGAATGGATCGGCCACAAGGATGCTGACGAAGTGAAGCACATCTGGTATCGCAAGAACTTCGAACTCGAAACCGTGCCGAAACAGGCATTCGCGCATCTTTGTTCGATCGGTTATCACGAACTGTACGTCAACGGCGCCAAAGTTGACTCAAGAGTGCTCGCCCCGTCCGTATCGAATCTTCAGAAGCGCGCGTTTTATGTGACATATGACATCGCACCGCATTTGAAGACAGGCGACAACGTCATCGCCGTCTGGACCGGCCCCGGCTGGGCTCGCGCGGACGGCTCATACGGCAAGGGCGTGTGGAAGCAGGACTCCATCTTCAAATGCCAGATCGACATGAGCGGCGGCACCAGCCTGCACACCGACGCAAGTTGGAAATGCCACATCAGCAACAGCGAAAACCTCGGCCTGTGGAAAGGCGGCGGCCAGGGTGAATGCGGCGGAGAAACCATTGATGCCCGAAAATACATCGAAGGATGGAACAAGGCGGATTTCGACGACAGCGCCTGGGTCAATGCCTCCATTTATCAGAAAGATGTGATCCTTTCCTCCCACCTGCACGAGCCGGATCGCATGCTGGAAACACTGCGCCCGGCATCCATCACGGAAGGCGACGGATTCCACACCTATGACATGGGCCGCAACTTCACCGGATGGATCGAATTCAAACTGCGCGGTGGCAAGGAAGGCCAGGTCGTGAAATTCACCACCGCCAACCGCGAGGGACAAATCGTCGAGTACAACCAGGAAAGCCGCTACATCCACGATGCAAGCGGAGTCGGAACCTTCCGCCATCGTTTCAACTACACCGCCGGACGCTGGATCAGCGTGCACGGCCTCGGCTACAAGCCGGAGCTGGATGACCTGTCATGTCACATCATCAGTAACGACCGCGCGCGCACGGGTCGCTTCGAATGTTCCGATCCCCTCTTCAACCAGATCTACGAAACCGACCTGCGCACCTACATCGCCAACACAGTCAACGGCGTGACCATGGATTGTCCGCACCGCGAGCGCTATGGTTATGGCGAGATCGCGCTGGCTTGCTCGTGGGGTTGCGCGATCCCGCATTACGAGTCGGCCGCCTACTACCGCAAGGTGGCGCAGGATTGGTTCGATGTGCAGCGCGAGGATGGATTCATCAACACCATCGCCCCGCAAACTTACCGTGGAGCGGGCGGCACCTTGTGGAGCAGCGCGCCAGTGACGATGAGTTGGGAATACTACAAGGCATACGGCGACAAGCGCCAGCTCGCGGCCGCATACGGCCCGATGAAAAAATGGCTGGATTTCCTCAACCGATCGATTTCCGCGGACGGCGTGCTCGTTCCCTACGACAGCGCCTCGCGCTTCCTCGGCGACTGGGCCACCCCGCATGGCAGCGAGTATGGGGACAAACCGGAGGCCCATCTCTTCAACAACTGCGTATATGCCTACAACCTGATGATCTTCACGCAGGCCGCGAAAATCCTCGGCAATGAAGAAGACGCGCATATCTATCAGAAACGTCTCGATGATCTGCGCCGCAACGCCCACCGGCGTTTTTATGATGCGGAAAACAAACGCTACATCGACGGCCGCCAGCTAGCGATGGCCTTTCCGCTTTATACCGGCATCACGCCCGGGAGCGAGCGGGCTGCGGTCTATGCGGGTTTCGTCGAAGAAATCGCCAAACGCAAACCCTATCTCGACACCGGCAGTTCCGGCCTGCCCATCCTGCTCAAGTATCTGGTCGAGGACGCGGAGCGGGCGGACCTGCTCTACCGCTGCCTGAAACGCCTCGAAGCCCCCGGCTACGGATACTTCATCAAACGAGGCGAAACCACCTGGCCCGAGTATTGGAAAATCGATGGCGAGGCCAGCCGCATTCACACCTGCTACACCGGCATCGCGGGATATTTCACCAAGTCCATCGGCGGAATCCTGCCGGACACGGATCGTTACGGCATGAAACAATTCCTCATCAAGCCCAAACTCGTCGGCGACCTGAGCTATGCCAAAACCACCAGCGCCTCGCTTTATGGAAGCATCATCAGTCATTGGAGGCGCGAGGGAAAAACCGGCACCTTCGAGATTGAAGTGCCGCCCAACACGACGGCAAAAGTTTTTCTCCCCGCTATGAAGGTTAATGACATCAAGGAAGGCGGCCATGCGGTTGCATCCGCTGCCGGAGTGAAGCACATCGGCGCGCAAAACGGCTGTCAGGTTTTCGCCGTCCAGTCCGGACGCTACTCGTTCACCAGTTCATCGGTGCCGGAAGCGCTTGCGGAGTGATATCACGAGGCAGCCTGAATCACATATACATTCCGCCGTTCACCGCGAGCACTTGTCCGGTGATGAAACCGGCTCGCGGGCCTGCAAGGAAGACGATCGCATCGGCGATTTCCTCCGGCTTTCCGAGGCGGCCCATCGGTGTCATCGCCTTCACCTGGTCCAGAGCCGCTGCGGGCACGTCTTTCGTCATGTCGGTGTCGATGAACCCGGGCGCGACGGCATTCACGGTGACGCCCTTCTTCGCCACCTCGCGGGCAAGTGTCATGGTGAAGGCAATGGTGGCTCCCTTGGTGGCCGCGTAGTTCGCCTGCCCGAAGTTGCCGGTCTGTCCCACGATGGAGGATACGTTGACGATCCTGCCCCATCCGCTCTCCAGCATGCCGGGCAGCACCGCATGCGTGACGTTGAACAAACCGTTCAGATTCACCGCCACAACCTCATCCCACATTTGGCGCGTCATTTTCACAAACGAACGGTCGCGCGTGATGCCCGCATTGTTCACGAGAATCGAAACCGGTCCGAAGTCGCTGACGCATTGCGCGATCATCGCGTCCACCTCATCGGCGGACGCCACGCTGGCCTGATAGCCTTGGGCGCGCACGCCCTTGTCACGAAGCAATCCTTCAACCTCCCTCGCCTGTTCGGTGGAGTGGGCATAGTCGAAAATCACATCCGCTCCGGCATCGGCCAGTGCCAGAGCGGTCGCCCGCCCGATGCCTCTTGTCGCCCCTGTGACCAGACAAACCTTCCCTTGTAACTCTTTCATGGCGGTAGCTGCTTTGATGGAAGCAGATATGCAAAATTGCGCATAACCTGCTTTTTGACAATCCATCATTCAGCCAGACCGCAAATATTCCGCTGCGGGGATTTTGCCTTTCCCCGCAGCATCACGTGGTCCGGCTGCTAGGCATTCGGGTGCCAGCCCGCGTCCGCCCACAGCGAGCCGCTGACAGCGGCGTTCTGGATCATGAAACAGATCGCGTCCGCGATTTCCTCCGGCCGGATGAGCCGCCGCAGTTGCGTTAGAGGAATGATTTTATCCCGGATGTAGTCCTCACCCAGCGCCCGCACCATGGGCGTGTCCGTGTAGCCGGGATGAATGATGCCGCAGCGCACGCCATGATAGATCGCCTCCATCATCAAGGTGGCGGCGGCCCCCTCAAGGCCCGCTTTGGTGGCGGCGTAGGCGATCTGCCCCTTGTTTCCCAGTGATGACACCGAGCCGATGAATATCACGGCCCCTTGCAGCGCTTCAGCGGGATCCCATCGTTTCAATCCCTGTTTGCGGCGCTGCTCGGCGATTCCGGCAAGCATCTCCATCGCCCAGTAAACCGGGGCGACCAGATTCACCTCCGTCACCGTGCGGAACAATTCCTGCGGATAGACCACGACCTTGTTCGTTTCCTTGTCCACCTTCACCGCAAGGCCGTCCCGCGTGACTCCGGCGGCGGGCACGCAAATGTTCACCATGCCGTGCCTATCATGAAGCTCCGAAAACACTTCCTTGCGGAAAGCGGCGTCTGTCACATCCCCGCTGTAGCCGATGGCCACCTTCGCTCCGACTTGCTCGTTCACGTTGGCGGCCACCTCGGCGACCACCGGGCTGTGGTCCACCATCGCAAGCGCTTTGGCTCCGCGTTTCGCAAGTTCCTCCGACAGCGCCCGGCCGATTCCACCGGCAGCACCCGTCACGACTCCGACTGCTCCTTTGATGATCATCTCAGCTTCCTTTCTGTTTAATGTTTGTGGGTTGGAGAGAGGAATTCTCTCGTCGGCAATCTGAGTGGATCCGGCCAGTCGGTCAACCATTGTTTTGCGTGTGCACAAATTTATCGCTTGCGAATATTTCCTTCAGAAACCAGGAAAATAAGGGCTTCCTGTCCATAATTGGGGAAAATCCATTCTTGCCTTGTGCGATCGCAGGAATAATTTCGCAAGATATGACCGCACCCGAAAAGTTTCTCGATATCCGTAAATATCCGAACCGGCGCTATTATGACGCCACCCACAGCCGGCACCTGACGCTTGAGGAAATCCGCTCGCTCATCAGCCAGGGCTTCGACATCAGGGTGACGGATTCCAAGTCGGGCGCCGACATCACGGCCCAGGTGCTCGCCCAGATCATCCTCGAACTGGACACGCCCAAGATCGACAGCTTCCCCGTCGCCCTGCTGCTGAGGATGATCCGCTCGAACGATCTCGCGGTCCGTGATTTCGTGGAAAACTACTTCAATCAAGCCTTCAAAGCCTTTTCGGAATATCAAAGCCAGATGGAGGAACGCATGCGCCAAATGCAGCAAGTCAGCGGCGTCTTTCCGCCCTTCGAAGCATGGTCGCAGGCGGCGATGGCCCCGTTCGGCATGCCCTTCGGCATGAAACCCGCGGCAGCCCCGGCTCAGGAGGCCGCGGCACCGGTGGAGAAACCCGAGGATCTCCGCAATACGGTGGCCGAACTTCAGAAACAACTCGCCGCCATGCAGGCGGAACTGAAGAAAGGAACACCCAAACGACGAGGCAAGTGAACCGGGTCGGAAAATAATTTGTGCGAATGCAAAAAACTTTCTTGACCTGCCCTTCAATCGGGCGTTGATTGCCATTGAGGCTAGGGAGCGAGGTTGACCGACCCGCTTCCTGCTCGAGAACCAGACCGCAAACCATGAACCAGGCAAGCGACAGGCAACCCGGCGGACAACGCGAACCTATCCCGCAAATGGCGGGAACCGCCGGATTGGCATGTCGTTTTACCGAATGAAAAGGAGTAAGTTATGACAACCGAACAAAAGACCAAACCCGTCACCGACTTGTTTGACCAAGCCCTGAAGAGTTACGAGCAGGCACTCAAGACCGGTATGAAGATGCAGGAAGAATCCACGAAGGCGTTCACCGATCTCGTCACCCATGCCACCTCGCCGCAGGACTGGCAGAAGAAGATGAAATCCGCCACGGATGACTTCATTCCGCAAACGCAAAAGACCGTCGATGAAGGCATCAAGCTCATCGAGCAGACCAGCAAGTCCAGCATCGAGCTGCTCAAGAAAGCCGTTTCCGTGGGCCAACCGGTCTCCGCGCCGGATGCCCAGGCGAAATTGCTCGGCCTCTGGGAAGCTTCCTTGAACACGATGCGGGAAACCGCGGTGGCCGTCACCCAGGCCAATCAAAAGGCCATCGAATCCTGGATCGCCTATGCCAGGAAGACCGCCGAACCGGTCTGCGCCAAAGCCTGAAACCAACATCCGTGACGCGCCCCGCGCGGGAAAGGAACGAACCATGACTCGGGATATTTATCTTGCAGGTGCGACCCGCACCGCCATCGGCACGTTTTGCGGCATGTTTGAACAAACGCCGGCGCCTGCCCTGGGAAGCGCGGCGGTGAAAGCCGCGCTTCAACGTTCCGGCGTTCCGGCGGACTGTGTGGACGAAGTGATCTTCGGCAACGTCATCGGCGCGGGCCTCGGCCAGAATGTGGCCCGGCAGGTGGCCATCGGCGCCGGACTCAGCCCGTCCATCGGTGGAACGACCGTGAACAAAGTCTGCGGTTCCGGTTTGAAATCCGTGATGCTCGCCGCCCAGGCCATCCAGTGTGGAGACGCGCAGGTGGTCGTGGCCGGCGGCACGGAAAACATGTCCCGCACGCCCTATCTGCTGGAGAAGGCGCGCGGCGGCTACCGCATGGGAAACGGTGAAATCATCGACTCCCTCATCCGCGACGGACTGTGGGACGTTTACAACCAGATGCACATGGGTGCCTGCGGCGACCGTTGTGCCGAAAAATACGGACTCACCCGCAGCCAGCAGGACGACTTCGCCGTCGCCAGCTTCAAGCGCGCGATCGAAGCCGCGTCCAGCGGCGCGTTTGCCGGCGAGATCACGCCCGTCGAAGCGAAGGCCGGCAAGGAAACCGTGACTCTCACCGAGGATGAGAATCCCAAGAAGTTCAACGAGGAGAAGTTGCGGAAACTGCGGCCGGCGTTCGGCGAACAAGGCACCGTCACCGCGGGCAACGCGTCGAGCATCAACGACGGGGCCGCCGCCGTGCTCGTGCTCTCGGGTGACAAGGTGAAGGAACTCGGCATCAAGCCGCAGGCAAGGATACTCGGTTACGCCACCTTCTCGCGCGAGCCCGAGTGGTTCACGCTGGCTCCGATCGGCGCGATCACCCGGTTGCTTGAAATGCTCTCGCTTCAAGTCGGCGACATCGACTTGTTTGAAATCAACGAGGCCTTCTCCGTGGTGCCGATGGCGGCGATGAAGGAACTCGGCATCCCTCACGAAAAATGCAACGTCCACGGCGGGGCTGTGGCCCTCGGCCACCCCATCGGCGCAAGCGGTGCGCGCACGCTGGTGACCTTGCTCAACGCGATGGGACAGCGCGGCGCCCGAACAGGCATCGACTCCCTGTGCATCGGCGGCGGAGAAGCCGTCGCCATGGCCGTGGAGTCATGCACATGAGCGTGATCGGAAACCATGTGGCGGAAGAAACGAAATCCGATTATAGAAAGGCGAATATGAACGAAGAACAAGACGGCACCCGACAAACGGCCGAACAATGGGCCGCATTCCAACAGATCTGGGGCGAAACCTTCAGCAAGCTGATGCAGCTTGGTTTCACTTTCACCCCGGAATCCGCGCCACCCGAGTTCATGCGCCGGATGCGCGGCGGGATCTTCGAGGCGCTCGGCAAATCCTGGGAGCATTTCCTCCGCTCGCCGCAGTTCATGGAAGGCATGAAGCAGCACATGGACAACGCCATCGCCTTTCGCAAGATGAGCAGCGACTTCTTCTCAAAGGTGCGGCATGAAACGCAGAGCACCTCGCGCGACGACATCGATGCCGTGATGCTCGCGGTCCGCCACATGGAAACCCGCATCCTCGACCGCGTCGAACGGCTGGCGGCCAAGATCGAAAACCTCAACCCGCAAGCCAACGGCGCCAGTCCTAAACGCAAGCCAGCGGTCGCGCCCAAGCCGAAACGCAAGGTTGCAACCGCGAAGAAATCCACCCGCCGCAAAACCTGAGAAAACAATCTCATCATGAGCGCTACCAGCAATACCCGAAACCCCTGGGCCGGATGGCAGGAGTCGATTCTAACCGAAAGCATCGCCAACGCGCGGCGTCTGGCGCAGCTCCCCTCGCTCTACGAACGGGCGAAACGCGTCCAGAAGGGCGTGACCCCTTCCGAAGTGGTGTATGAGGAGGACCGGATGAAACTCCTGCACTATCCGTGCAAGGGGCCCGTGCGCCATGCCACGCCGCTGGTGTTCGTCTTCGCGCTGGTCAACCGGCCTTACATCCTCGACCTGAAAAAAGGCCGCAGCGTCATCAGTCATTTTGTGGACAGCGGCTTCGACACCTATCTCATCGACTGGGGTTCGCCGACATACGCGGACCGGCACATGACCATCGACGACCACGTCAACGGCTACCTTTCCAACGTTGTGGACTTCGTGCGCGAACGCGCCGGAACACCCCAGGCCAGCCTGCTCGGCTACTGCATGGGCGGCACCATGAGCACCATGTTCACCGCCATGCACCAGAAGCGGGTGAAGAATCTCATCCTGCTCGCCGCGGGAATCGACTTCTCCACCCGCGAGGGCCTGCTCAACCTGTGGACCAGGCCGGAGTATTTCGACGTGGACAAGTTTGTGGACGCCTTCGGGAATTGCCCGGCCGAGTTCCTGCAATCCTCGTTCCTCATGCTCAAACCGGTGCAGAACCTGTTGGAAAAACCGCTCAACTTTTTCGACAAGGCGGACGATCCCGAAGCCATCGATGATTTCCTCACCATGGAAATGTGGCTCAACGACAACATACCGGTGGCCGGCGAGGTCTATCGGGAGTTCGTGAAATATCTCTATCAGCAGAACCTGCTGGTTCAGAACAAGATGCCCGTTGGCAAACACATCGTCGATCTCGGCAAGATCACCTGTCCGCTGCTCAACATCATGGCCAAGGGCGACGACCTCGTGCCCTGTTCGCAAAGCTTGCCGCTCAACGACCTTGTCAGTTCGAAGGACCGCAAGTCCGTCGTCGTTCCCGCAGGCCACATCGGCCTGGCGATCGGCGGCAAGGCCCAGCGCGAAGTATGGCCGCAGACCTGTGAGTGGCTGGCGCAACGCAGTTGATGAGGGTTTGCACAAGGGCCGTGCATGGTTTCAACTCCCGTCCCCATGACCGGGGATTTGGAAACCCGCACCGTCCGCCACAGCCATGTTGAAACAGGAACGCGCAAGGCACATCCACCGCCGCCTCGGGGAACTCTACCCGGAAACGCCGATCCCGCTCGATCATCGGGACGCCTACACACTTCTGGTCGCCGTGCTGCTCTCCGCGCAATGCACCGATGTCCGGGTGAATCAAATCACCCCCGCGCTCTTCGCGCTGGCCGACAACCCGCGCGACATGATGAAGGTCCCGGTCGAAACCATCCGCGGCATCATCCGTCCCTGCGGCTTGTCACCGCGCAAGTCGGCCGCGATTTCGGGACTCTCCAAAATCCTCGTCGATCAACACGGCGGCGAGGTGCCCGCCGACTTCGCGGCTTTGGAAGCCCTGCCCGGCGTCGGTCACAAGACCGCCTCGGTCGTCATGGCGCAGGCTTTCGGCGTGCCTGCCTTCCCGGTGGACACGCACATCCACCGCCTCGCGAAACGCTGGAAACTTAGCCCCGGCAAAAATGTCGAACAGGTCGAGCGCGACTTGAAAAAACTCTTCCCGCGCGAGTCATGGAACAAGCTGCATCTCCAGATCATCTTCTACGGCCGCGAGCACTGCACCGCCCGCGGCTGCGACGGGAAGACGTGTTTGTTGTGCGCGGAGTTGTTCGGGTGAGAGACGGTCCGGAGTTCGCGCAGCGCAATGTATAATGGATTCGAATGCGATTATCAGCCCCGCAAGGGGCGTGCGATATCATGCAATGGTTTTCATTATAGCGAGGATGGGCCAGAAGAGAACGGGTTCCGATTCAACCGGAGTATCACTGCGCCTAAAACGTGGAAACGGAGGGGGCTTGGAAATGTGATATCAGCGAGACTACGAATTCCCCGCGGCCCGGGGTTGCGGGCGGCCAGCGTGCCGTCGTCCCGACGATGGGCGGCATGGCGTCCCGCCACGAATGCCGCGCGGATGCTGGGCCGGTCCGGAGAGGCGGGGCCTTCAGGAATTTTTCCAGATGGGGAAGTCTACGAGGCCAGGGCGAGACCGGAGTCGCCGGCGAGGAAGAGTGGGATGGTTATCAAGGTTGGAGATGGACTCTGATCGGAAGCTTCAACTCATGGTGCGGTGACCAGCACTCTCCCGAAGCGGCCGGGGAGTCCGGTGCCTGCCGTGTCTTCGATCACCACGCGTTCCCATTGGATATCGATGGATTGCACGGTTTCCGGTCCGGAGGCGTTGTTCCACCCGCCGGGTCCACTGCCTTGCAGATTCGAGGAGAACTGGGGGGTGTAAGTGATGCCGGGATTGGAGGAGGCTTTCATGCGGACGTATTCGAGCCGCAGGCGCTGGGTCGGGCCGCTGCCGACGGGGGTGATCCGCGGCAGGCCGCTGGTGCCTGTGAGGGTGGTGAGGACCGGGGTGCCGGGGACCTTGGGTTCGAGTTTGAAAGCATACTCTAGCAGACTCAACAGGCCGTCATTGTCCGCATCAAAGTCCAACGCGGCTTCGGGTGATCCCATGTTGCCGAATTTGGCGAGCTGCCAGCTTTGCAGTGGTGTGGGTGGTGGTGTGGTGATTTGGAAATTGTCCGCGTGGAACTGGCCGCTGGTCACGATGGAGCCGTTGACGAATCCGTAAACCGCGATTTGGAAGGACTGCGATCCGCTCATCTCCCAATCCGCGTTGGTTTCCCCGCCCGATCCGGTGATTCCGAATGTCGCCAGCAGTGTCCAAGCGTAACCGTTGGCGCTGCCATCGGTATCGCAATAGGTGTTGAATACCTTGGTGGTGGAGTTGAATACGATGCGTATGGAGCCGTTCACTCCAGCCGACGAGAGTTCTTGATCATTCACTGCAAACTCATCCTCGCCCTGGCCGCTGACGAAGCCGTGGAAACTGCCAGTTTCCCATGCGGAGGCATTCATTTCGGTGAAAAAGCTCTGCAAGTCTGTTGCAGGCGGGAAGATCTCGATGCCAATGCCGGTGTCTCGAAACGGTAGACCGGGCGGCAAACTGATAGAGTTACTTACATCCATGATCAATTCCCAATCGCTGTTGTAGGTCGCCTGATTGAGAATCCATGGCCGGTAGATGCCGTGGTCGCCGCTTGCGGTGTTGGAGGTGTATTCCAGCCGCGAGTTGGTTTCCGCAAGGGTTCCGCCGGTGCCAAAGGTGATGTCGGAGCCCCATTTCGAGTTGTTCTTCGAGTTGTCGTTGAAGTCGTCGCCATTGATCGCCACGACCCTGGCGCTGAGGTTGATATCAAAGGGGTTTTCATCCGCATCGTTGCTGGCGATGCGGAGGGTGGCGGTTTGCGCAGCACCGGCCTGCGGCGAGCAGGTGACGGTGAAAGTGGTGCTCGCCCCGGCGGCCAAAGAGGTGGCTCCCAATGAACCCAAACTGAAATTGGCGGCGTTCGTTCCGACCTTGCTCAAGGAAAGACCGGTGAGGGAAGCGCTGCCATCGTTGCGGATCGTGAAGGTTTTGACGACCGGAGTGCCGGCGCTGGTGGCTTCAAATGCCACCGAAGAGGAGCCATCCACAAGCGCAGCGCCGGCGGGTTGTTCGACGGTGATTTCCGGTACCAGGTTGTTTGCCGAGAGGCTGAAGTTGTCCAGAGTGACCTGGCCCGAGGTGATGGTCATCGCCTCCGAATAGCCATAAATCGAGACCGCAAACCCGGAGGACATGGCACCCCAATTCGTAGTTCCGTTGGCCCCACCCGAGTTATTCAGTCCGTAACTGGACAATTGCACCCACTGGAAGCCGTTTCCCGAGCCAGTTGCGTCGTAGTAGGTGGTTAGAACTTTGGTTGTTCCGTTGTAAGCAATCCTGAGGCTGCCCGTGGTTTGCCCGGGAAGATTGCCCGTATCGATGTCGGACGCCGGAACATCGATTCCGTTCGTAATCAAACCGGAGACGAATCCGCGCCTATAGGGAGTTTGGTCGAGGGCAGATGAATACAATTCCAAGAAAACCGCATCGTTCAAATCCGCCGCATTGTAAATTTGGATGCCAACCGAGCTGATTTGCCCTAGTGAGGCCGGAGTGGTGGTATTGGTGACGTCGACGATGACCTGCCAGTTTTCTGAAGAGCCGGGAGATGAGTTGCAGGCCAGTTCGGCGTAGTCACCGGCCACTCCCGGGGAACCCACCGTGTAATTGATCCTGCCACTGGACTCGCTGATCGCACCACCATCGGAGAAACTCTCCCATTTGGAAAGATCCAGCGAGTTGTCGTTGAAGTCGTCGCTCACCGGAGTGAGGCCGAGAGCGGAGCCGGACAATGCCGCCAAGGTGAGGATTTGGCAAAAACAGGTTATTGGAAACCGGAATGATGTATTCATGAATGGGTGGTTTTTGGGATGGAAATGTTTGTGGATGACACTGTGAGATACTCCGTTCCGAAGGTTTTGTGACAGGTGACCGGAAAAATAGTTTCCGGCGGGGGGAAGGGGGGATTAGACGCGCAGTATTCCGCATTAACTGAGCCAATTGTGAAGAGACTCGGGCCAATCCCGCGGTGTAGCCAATGACAAAATCACCAGGTTTTGAGGGGTGAATCGCATTTGCCGTCGCTACGGACAGGGGCAGCCATCCGATCGTTGGGTGGCTCTGCGGAGTTTCCACGCCCGGTGCTTGCAGATGAGGCTGACGATCTTTAACACCGGGGCGTGGCGGCAAAAACCAAATCCCCGGCAGTTGGCAGCGGAAGTTTCTTCGCGGTGATCGGCAGCGACGAGGGGCTGGTGCGCGAGAAGGCGCTCGAACTCCACAACCGGCTCACCGGTGGTCACGACGACGGGTTCACGCACGAGATCATCGACGGCATTGCCGACAACTCGGACTCGGCTTTCGAGATTTGTTCGAGCGTGATCCAGGCGCTGCAAACGCTGCCGATGTTCGGAGGGGACAAGGTCGTTTGGCTGCGCAACGCGAATTTCCTGGGCGACAACGTCACAGGCCGCTCGCAGCGCACCGAGGCGGGCGTCGAGAGCCTGCGCGCCGCGCTCGAGGACGGACTGCCGCCGGGCGTGAAATTCCTGCTCACCGCGCAAGGCGTGGACAAGCGGCGCGCGTTCTGGAAATTCATCGAGAAATCCGCCGAGGTCCTCACCTACGACCGCATCGATACTAGCCGCGATGATTGGCAGGACCAGGTGGCCACACTGGTCACGGGCCGAGCCAAGGAACTCGGCCTGACATTCGAACCCGACGCGCTCGCCCTCTTCGTCATGCTGGCCGGCGAGCAATCGCAGCAGATCGGCAACGAGTTGGAAAAACTCGACCTGTTCCTCGGTCCCGAGCGCCGCACCATCACCGAGGATGATGTGAACCTGCTCGTCCCGCTCAGCCGGGCCGCGGTGGTTTTCGAGATTGGCAAGTCCATCCAGAACGGCAACGCCGCCCGAGCCATCCAGCTCATCGACCAACAACTCGCCGCCGACGAATCCGCCATCGGCATCATGCGCGCCTCGATCATCAACGTGGTGCGGAATTTATATCTCGCCAGACTCATCGTGGACAACTTCAAGGTGCCGACCGGCAGTTATCAGGCCTTCGCCGCGGCGCTCAACCGCCTTCCGGAAAACGACCGCGCATGGCTGCCGCAGAAAAAGGATGGCAGCGGCGTGAATGTTTTTCCGATCTTCCTCGCGCTGCCGAATGCCTCGAACTTCGATCTCGAAAACCTGCAAAATGTGCTCGAGGCCACGCTCAAGGCCGATCAGGCGCTGGTCACCACCGGTCTGGATCACCGGCTCGTCCTGCACCGGTTGATCGTTGAAATCGCCTCGGCAAGGAAGACGCCGCCCGTCAGGGTTCGAGGATCATGACCTCGATCTTGCGGAACTCCGTCGGATGGCTCTCGGACTGGAGGCAGATGTAGCCGCCGGTGATCATCTTGTCGCCCGCCGCAGTGGCGAGTTTCTCGGCTTGCGGACTGCCGCCGAGTTGGGGTTTGGAATAAGTCATGACCACCTCGCCGTTGATGATGTGTTTGATGATCTCGCCGCCGCGGACCTCGACTTCAAGCGTCACCCATTGATCGCCGTGAAAGGTCTTGGAGGTGGAGCTGATGCAGTGGCGGGTTTCGAGCTGGTCCTTGATATGAACATGCGTGCCCGGCGTGCAGAGATTGCCGGTGGTCCGCTCGCCGGTGCCGGTGCCGCCCAGCAACTGCACCTCCAGCGAGGTGGGGAAATCCTGGTCCAGCTCCATGGTTTCGGGCGCCTCGCTGTGGATCATCACGCCGCTGTTGCGGAAGGCCCAGCCCGGTCCGCCCTTGAGTTGCTCGCCGGTGAAGCGGTATTGCAGGCGCAGCCGGTAATGGGAGAACCGATCCTTGTAAAACAAGTGGCCGAACTCGCCTTTCCAGCCGTCGTATTTCGAGTAGTCCACTTTGATGACTCCGTTTTCGGCCTTGAAGGTGTCTTTGAGATTCACGCCGACCTCCGCGCCGCGGATTTTGGGAGTCCAGCCGCTGAGGTCCTTGCCATTGAAGAGGGAAATCCATTTTTCTTCCTGCTTCTCCCCGGCAAAGGCGGAATTGCAGGCAAGAGCCAGAACGGCGGCGAGGACGAGGGTTTTCATGGAGGCGAAGGAAAGTGGATGCGGCGCGGAGTTTCCAAAGTGCGCGGGGGGATCATGCCTGATACGATTACCGTGGTGGATTCTTACAGAAGGTGATGTGGCGGCGACCATGCCCGACTTCAGGAAACCTGCGGCGCAAAGTGATCCCAGCCACCCTCAAGCATCTCGCCGCGGCCACTCTCCACCAGCCGCCCGATACGGGTGAGCGGCAGGTCCGGGAATACCGCCATCCATTCCTGCGAAAGGGCTGCGGCCTGCGGCTCCTCACAGGCGAACAATAATTCAAAATCCTCACCATCACCCAATGCTTGCGCCACCGTGCTGCCTGGCGTGACCGGCAGCGAATCCCGATCCAGCTCGAATCCACAGCCCGAAGCCGCCGCCAAGCGCGGCAAATCCTTCGCCAAACCATCCGACACATCCATCATGGCCGTCGGGTGGTATTTGGATACCAACCAGTTTGCTTCAACGACGCGTGGCGTGAATGAGAGGTGTTTTCCTCCCAGTGATCCGCCCAAAGTTCCGGTGACGAACAGTGCCTGACCGGGTTTGCCTGTGCAGCGCAGGGCGAGTCTTTCGCGCAAGACGCTGCCGGTGGCGGCGATCGAAATGACAGCGGCGGAACCTGCGGGCACGGATGAAGTTTCTCCCCCGGCGAGCACGGCATCAAAAGCCGCAAGGCAGTCGCCGATGCCGCGATAAAGCTCTTCCGCCCAAGAGACTTGGGATTGCGGGTCGAGCGCGAGCGTGACGAGAAATCGCTCCGGCCTGCCGCCCATGGCGGCGAAGTCCGAGACCACGCGGGCAGCGGCTTTCCAACCGACGGCACGCGGCGGGCTATCGGGCAAAAAGTGAATACCGGCCACCATGGCGTCGGTTTTCAGGAGTTGGAGCAGTGCGGAACCCGGACCGGGATCGATCACCGCGCAGTCATCGCCGGGGCCGGCAAGCGGCGATGGATCCAGCGGCACCAGCCGGATCAAGCGGCGGATCAATTCATCCTCGCCGATGTCGCGGAGGGATTTCACGGCAGTGCTGCGATCGGGATGTCGTAGTAACGGATGGCCATCTGCACCGCCACCGTGGCGGAATTGAAGCAGAAGTGCGCGGCGATGGGCGCCCACAGCGAGCCGGTTTTTTCGTAGAGGAAAACCAGCAGCGCTCCGAAAATCAACAGGGGCAGCAGGGCGGTGAGATTGCCGTGTGCCGCGGCGAAAAACAGCGAGGAACTGAGCGCCGCCGGGCCGATGCCGGAGAATTTCTTGAGCACCGGATAGAGGTATCCGCGGAAGACGATTTCCTCGCACAGCGGCGCGGCGACCACGGCCGCGAAGGCCATCAGGCCGAGCACCCGCGGATCCTTGGTTTCGCGCAGCAGTTTGACCGTGTCCTGGGTGGTCTCGGCCCCGAGCGACTCCATCCACTTGACGTATCCGGAAAGCTGCAGCCCGCCGCTGATGAGCCACATCAGCAGCACCGACGCCGGAGCCAGCAGGAAAACCCACGGCCAGCCGGGCCAGCGCAGACCCAGCCATGAAACCGGATCAATGCGCCGGATCATCATCATGATGACCGCGCCCGCCATCATGAACTGGAAGCCGATGCTCACGACCAAACCCGCGGCATCCAGCACCGGCTTCTCGGTTTGTTTCATGTGAATCGAGGCGATGACGATCCCCGTAAAAAACAGAAACACCATGGCCGCGCCAATCAGGTCCGTGGGGCGATAGACCCGGACCGACACGCGGCCGACAGGCAGTTCGGGTGGCGTGGCTTCGCCAATCGCTTCATGGGGTGTTTCATATGGCCAAACCGCCTCGTTTTCCACCGGCATGGGCCGGGTATAGGGCGGCGCGGCTCGTTTCGTGCCCGGACGCCGGAGGGCTGCCAGCGCAAAAACCACAAGCGCGGCGATAAAACTGCCGGTCAGAATGGTGACGGTGGGATCGGGCATGGGCGAAGGAACGGCATCAACCTGTGATGGAAGCCAACTGTGCGCCAATGGAAAAATCCCGGCACGACCAGGCCACCGCTTATACAGCCAGAAAACCGGCCGGCCCGATCATCAATGCGGCCGCATGCCTGATTTGAGATTTGAAACGCGGGCGATTGCGGTCATGATCATGCAATCCGCCATGAAGAAGCTGCCCCTCGTTCTCGCCTGCTCACTGCTTTTTCAATCCGCGCCTGCCAACGAAAAGTGCGTGATGCTGGGCGACTCGCTGACCTTCGCGTATGAGGCGGAGTTCGGTTTCAACGTGTGGATTCCGTTTGTGGGAACCTTCGGCGACGGCTTCGGCCCGCAGGTTCGGAACTGGGTCGAGATTCTCAACGACCCGCTCTATCGGAAAAGCCGCTTCGATGTCGGATCGCGCGGCACCTTCCGCCTTGCGGGCATCTACACCCTGCTCTTCCGCCATCAATACAACTGGGCGCTGCCCGGCATGCGCATCGACGAACTCCGCTCCTTCATGGCGGGCACCACCACCTTCCGCGATCTGGTGGCCGCCGATCCGGACCTTGCGTCGTTGTTGGCGCTTTCCAACCTCAACCAGGATACGGCCTATCTTCTATCCGATCTGCAAAGCCAGATTCAAACGAGCGCCAGCCGCCTGGTGTTTTTCATCGGAGGAAACGATGTGCGCGGCGTCTATGGCAGCATTTATAACAACAACACTCCGGCAAACTTCGTGCCGGACTTTCTCGCGGACGCCGCGGACATTCTCAACCGCGTCCAGGCGATCAATCCCAACATCCCGATCGTGATCGTCAACGTGCCGCACATCGGCATCACGCCTGACATCAAGACCAGTTATCCCACCGATCCGGTGAAGACCGGTTATGTCACCGCCGTGTTGACCGATCTCAACAACGGCCTCGCGGCTCTGGCCCGCCAGCGCGGTCTCGCTTACGCGGATGTTTTCACGCCGACGCTTTCCATGCTGCAACCCGGTCCACTCGCAATCCACGGCATTCCGTTCATCAACGACGGCTCGACCACCGGCAACCTCGACTACGTATGGCTCAACGGCCAATACAGCGCGAACTTCCATCCCAACACCAACGGCCAGGCCTTGATCGCCAATGAAATCATCGACGCCTTCAACACCCGCTACGGCACCGGCATCGCCCCGCTGAGCGCCACCGAAATCCTCTCCGGCCTGCACGGCAAGTCCGCCGCGCAGATCGACATGCCATTCGCCACATGGATGGGTGCCTACGGTCTAACAGGCCTGCCGCAAACCGACGATTCCGACGGCGACGGCACGCCCGCCGCAGTGGAATTCGCCCTCGGCTTGAACCCGACGCTGCGCGACTCATGGAAAGCAAGTTCCAAAAAGACGGCGGCCTCCGAATTCGAACTGGCCTACCCGATCCGGCTGCCGGTATCCACGCGCTACTCGCTTGCCCCGGCGTATTCGCCCAATCTCACTAAGCCCTTCACGCCTTTTTCCACATTGCCATCCACCGGACCCGACGGCCTCGCCCGCGCGCGCATCCCGATTTCAGGTGAAACGGGATTTCTCCGCCTGCAAAGCACAGTGTCGCCTTGATGCGCATGAATGGCGAAAGGCCCGGCCCGCGCGCGCCGTCTGGATAGTCCGCATGCAAGTCCCGCTCCGTCATGTTCTGCCTTTGATGCTGGTGCTCGTGCTGGCGGTGATTGTCATTTACGTACAACGCCATACGCGTCCGCCCGCGCCGGCGCCGGTGAAAACTCCGCCATCGCCGTCGCTTTCGGTGTTGGGAGAGATGCCTGATTGGAAACGGCTCGCTGTGTTTCATGAAACGATCACCCGCACGGATTTCGAGCGGCTGTTGACCACCATCTTCACGACCAGCGAGGCATGGCGGGGCTTCGTCACGATCGATGACACGGGCGCGCGCATCGCGACGGGGCTTGCCGCGCCGGATGATGTCTTTCATCTGCGTTTCGCATCCGAAGCCGCGGCCATGCCCACGCCGCGCGCATGGAAAACCACCGCCGCGCTGCCACCCGCGCCGCCGGGGAAACCGTTGGACGGCTTGCACATCGCCATCGATCCCGGCCACATCGGCGGCGATTGGGCGAAGATTGAGGAACGCTGGTTGCAGGCGGGCGAGGGTCCGCCGGTCCGCGAGGGCGACATGACGCTGGTTGTCGCGAACTTGCTCAAGCCGCGGCTGGAAGCGCTGGGTGCCAGGGTTTCCATGGTGCGCGAGCGGACGGAGCCGGTCACGCCGCTGCGGCCGGACTCGCTGATGGATCTGGCGGCGGATGCCGCGGATGCGCCGGACTCGCCCGAAGCGTTGCGCAGGTTCGCCGAGCGCTTGTTTTACCGCACGGCGGAAATCCGCGCGCGCGCCGCGGTCGTCAACGACACGCTCAAGCCGGATCTCGTGCTGTGCCTTCATTTCAACGCGGACCCATGGGGCGATCCGAACAAGCCGAGCCTGGTGGATCGCAGCCATCTCCACCTGCTGCTCAACGGCGCCTACACCGATGACGAGGTGGCGCTGGCCGACCAGCGTTTTGCGATGTTGGACAAACTGCTGCGCCGCACGCATGAGGAGGAAGCCTTCGTCGGAGCCACCGTGGCCGATGTGTTTGCGGAGAAATCCGGGCTGCCACCCTTCATCTATCCGGCAGGCGGGGGCAACGCGCGGCCCGTGAACAACCATCCCTATCTCTGGGCGCGCAACCTGCTGGCCAACCGGCTTTATGATTGTCCGGTGATCTTCATGGAACCGTATGTGATGAATTCCACCATCGACCTGCCGCGCCTCCAGGCCGGGGATTACGAGGGCTTGCGTGAAATCAACGGAGTGCAACGCGTGTCGATCTTCCGTGAGTATGCGGATGCGCTGAGTGAGGGTTTGCAGAAACATTACACGCAGCACCGGCGGGCCGGGGAGTGACATCGAATGGAGTGTCAGTGAGAGTGAATGATTGTCCCGGCATAACACATCAAGTGGCATTCTGAATCCCAACGGGATTCCGTAACACAGCCCAAGGTTGTCCCGCAAAGCGGGGCTACCTTGGGTCTGACGCCCGCATGAGAATTCAACCTCAACGAGGTCGTGTAACGAGGGACTCCGATCACCCGCCTGCACAACTGCGTTGGAGTTGATGGTTCATTCGGACGGCTAACAGTTACGTCCCGCCTGCTTTGAAGGAACCGCTCCGGGCAGAACGCCCGGGCCACGGTCATGCCGCGGGGCTTTACGGGCGGGCTTGGGCGGCCTAGTCTCCGCGCGATGCCTTGGCCCCTTGCCCTGCTGATCTATCGTTTGCTGCTGCCGCTGTTGTTTGTGGCGGCCTTTCCCGGCTGGGTGGTGAAGATGCTGCGGCGCGGCGGTTTCCGCACGCGTCTCGGCGAGCGGGCGGCGATCTATCGGAATGATCGCACGAGTGAACCGCAAGGCGCGGTTCACATCCATGCGGTGAGCGTGGGCGAGGCGATGCTGGGTTTGAAACTCATCCGCGCGTGGCTGGAGGAAGATCCGCAGCAACGTTTCGTGCTGGCGACCGGCACGGCCACCGGTCATGCGGTGGCGACGGAGGCGGGACTTGCGGGGCTGCGCGTCACTTATGCGCCGCTGGATTTTCGTTTCATGGTGCGGCGTTATCTTGATCGTTTCCAACCGCGGCGCATCGTTTTGATCGAGGGCGAGGCCTGGCCGCATTTGATGCTGGCATGCGACAAGCGCGGCATTCCGGTTTCGCTGGTGAATGCGCGGATGTCGCCGCGTTCGGCGGGGCGTTATCGGAAACATGCAGCTTCGCTGCGTCCGCTTTTTTCGCTGCTGGATGCGGTGGCGGTGCAGGAGGCGGAGGACGCGGCGATCTGGCGCGAGCTGGGCGTGGAGCCGCGGCGGATTCATCACACGGGCAGTCTCAAGTTCGATCCGGCGAGCGGCGCGGCACCGGAGAGAAGGCCGGATTTCCAAGACATGCTTGATGCGTTCGGAGCCATGCGTCCGGTCGTGCTCGCGGCCAGCACGCATGCTGGCGAGGAGGCATGGATCGCCAAGGCCATCCGCGATGCCTCGCCGCAGGCGCTGCCGGTAATCGTGCCGCGCCATGCGGAACGGCGGGTGGAAGTGAAACATGATCTCGAGCGCGCGGGTTTCGATGTCGTGTTGCGTTCGCGGTTTCAGGAACCTGCGGCTGGAGGAAATCATGCTCTCGTCATCGACAGCACCGGCGAGTTGCGGGATTGGACGGCGCACGCGGATGTGGTGATCATCGGCAAGAGTTTCCTCGCCACCGGCGGACAGAATCCCACGGAGGCGATTCTCGCGCGCAAGCCGGTCATCTTCGGACCGCACATGGAGAACTTCCAACCGCTTGCCGGTCGGCTCGCGGCCACGCACGGCTGCCTTGTGGCGCAGGATGATGTTTCGCTGCGCAAGGCGATCGTCACGGCGCTGAACCACGCGCATGCGGATGCGATGACGGAGCACGCGGCGGGTCTCCTGGCGATTCACGAAGGCGCGACGCGGCGCATCATCGCGCTTTTGAGCACGCCTCGGGAGGCCGCAAATTGACGCAAAGCGGAGTTTGTCATTTCCAAAATAGCTCCCTAGAGTGCGCGCCGTGAGCGATTCAGAAAACAATCCGCTGAATGATTTGCTGTCGAGTTTCGCACTTGGTCCGTCGTGGGCGCGTGCGACCGGAACCGCACAGGACAAACGCGCGGACAAGCCCGACAACAAATCCGGCGATCGCCCGCCGCGTCGTGAGGATCGCCGTGACGACCGCCGCGATGACTCGCGCAAGGGCGGCTTCCGCGAACGCGATGGCGAGCGCCGGCCTTTCCGCGGACAGCGCGGTGGCGATGACCGCCGTGGCGGACCGCCGCGCAATGAAGAGGTGCAGCCCGCGGAGGGCGTGCGCGTGATTCTCGTGCCGGATGCGCAGGCGGTGCATCTCATTGGCAAGGAAATCCATCAGGTCGCGCGGGTTTATCCGCTCTTCGATGTCGCCAAGATTCTGCTGGCCGAACGCGGCCGCTGCCGGGCGGTTTTCGAAAACGCCGAGCCTCATCCGCCATTGTTGCGCGGCAAGCTGGATGACTCGCTTTTCCTCACGCGCGATGAAGCCACGCGCCATCTCTGGCAGTCGGAATTGCGCGCGCAATTCATCGAGGAGGAAACCATCGAGACCGATCCGCCGCGCGGAAACTTCCAGCTCGTGGCCAAGTGCGGCCTCACCGGATTGTGGCTCGGCCCGCCGAATTTCCATGCGTATCAGACGAACCTGCGGCGCATCCACCGCGAGTGTTTTCCCAGCATGCCCTTCGACGCATACGCCGCCCGCGTCCGCACCGAGCGCGGCGAGGAGGCGGTGAACGCATGGCTGGAAACCATGAAGAAGAAGACGCGCTGGCGCATCAAGGGCGATGGTGACGACGCATGGATCGATGACCTCGCCGACGCGCAACGCGCCCTGGCGGCGCGTTGTTTCGATCAGGCCTTCGAGGAAACCCGCCGCGTGGAAGTGCTGGCATCCATTCCGCCGAAGAACGTTTCGCCCTCGCTGATGATGTCGCTCAAGCTGGCCGGCAACCACGCCCGCAATCATCCGGCCATCCTCATTCCCGCCGTGTGCAAGGCAGTGGAGTCCGAGCACCTTCCGGTTTTCAAGCGCCAGGGAAAACTTTACACCGGTCCTGCGCGTCCGCATCCGCTGCCACCCGGCCAGACACTCGCCGAGCGCCCGGCCATCATGGTCGAGTGGATCCGCGCCAACAAACCGGCCAAGCTCGAAGGCCTTTGGCAGGCCGTGCTGCCCGAGGGCGGAACCGCGCCGCCCGCGGAGTTTGCCGCCGATCTTTTCTGGCTGCTGCATCAGGGGCATATCCTGCTTTTCACCGACGACACACTGGTTGTGCAGCAAGTCCGCGAAGCCGCGCCCGCGCCGGAAGGCGAGGCGAAGACCGGCAAAAAGAAAAAGCGCAAAGCCAGGAAACCCCGCCCCGCGGGTGAGGCGGAGCAGGGAGTCGTAACCTCCACGGACGAAGCTCCGGACGAGGATGAGGTCGAAATTTCCGACATCACGCCGCCCGAGCCGCATGTGGAAGCCCCTGTCTGTGAGGCCCCGGTGGTGGAAGCGCCGGTAGTCGAAGCTCCCGTCGTTTCCGCGCCCGTGGTGGAGACCGATTTTCCCGAGACCGCTGAGAAATCCCCGCCGAATCCCGAGGCCGGGGTTGACGATACCGCGGCCCTGTGATTCAAAGCTCCCGACCCGCGACCCAGGAACGGTGGCTGAGTGGTCGAAAGCACTCCCTTGCTAAGGGAACGTAGCAGAAATGTTACCGAGGGTTCGAATCCCTCCCGTTCCGCGCGATTTCCGGCGGCATGAACTGCGCGCATGGCCCGATGAAAACCTTTGGCAATCCCGGCTCCCTCGGATAGAAGCAGCCTTTGCCACCGTAAGAAACGACTGTTTTTTCGGTTGAAAAAGCCCGACAGTTTTCCGCCTCCCCCTGGTCATGCCCAGCCGCAACCAGAGCCTGCTCTGTGCCTGCCTCGTTCTCGCGGCAGTGATGGCTTGGATGCTTCACCAGCCTCCGGTTGCGGATCATGCCGTGGCATCGCCCGACATGCGCGCGCGGCAGATCGATCATGCGTCCGTATTCCGTCCCGAGACGCTGCCCGTCGAGCACCGGGAAAAACCGGCGGAGCTTTCGATGCCGGTGACGGAGGATTTCCTCCAGAACATACTGACAAGCGACAAAGCCGGTGTCGTGATTCCGCTGCCCGGAGGCGAGCGCGTCAGTGGCACGGTGCGCAAGATCCGGCGGGATGAAAACGGAGTGCTGATGCTCGAAGGAGACATTACCCGTCCAGAGGCCGGACGCTTTTATTTCCAGCGGCAGACGATCGTTGGCAAAGCGGGCGCGCTTTTCGGGTTCATTCATTTCGATCAAAGCGAAACCGCATGGCAAGTGTGGCCGTCCGGAGAAAACGGCGCGCCTCAACTCGTCCGGACCACCGTGGATAAACTGATGTGCAGGGCTTTTGCCGCGCCGCCCGAGGTCAGTCAGATACCCGCGACTCATCCGACCAACGATCCTGTGCCGCCTGGAGAAAACGGTGTCATCCAGTTGCAAAGCCTGCCCGGCGCCGCAGCCGTGGTTTATCTCGACTTCGATGGCGAGCAGCGTGATTTCGATTACTGGGGCAACATCAACGCCGCTCCGTCCGGCGCGTCCAACACGCAGATCTTCGAAGTCTGGCAGGGCGTGTGCGAGGACTTCACTCCCTTCAACATCAACGTCACCACCATCCGTGCCGTATATGAGGCCGCGCTACCCGGCCACCGCATGCAGGTGATCGTCACCCCCACCAACACCGCGCAACCCGGCGCGGGCGGCGTGGCCGTCACCGGCTCATTCAACAACACCGGCGAGATCGTTTGCTGGTCCTTCTCCACCACCGGCAAGAACGCCGTCGAGGTGATCTCCCACGAAGTCGGACACACGCTCGGTCTTTCACATGACGGGCAGTTGCCATCCACCGAGTATTATGCCGGCCATGGCAACGCCACCACCGGCTGGGCGCCGATCATGGGCGTCGGTTATGCCAGACCCGTCACCCAATGGTCCAAGGGCGAATATTCCAACGCCAACAACCCGCAGGACGATCTTCAAATCATCAGCAACAACAACAACGGCGTGGCTTACCGCGGCGACGATCATGGACAAAGCACCACCTCCGCCTCGGCGCTCAACATTGACTCCAGCGGCCTCGTTTCCAACGAAGGCATCATTGAAACCAACACAGACCGCGACTCGTTCCGCTTCAGCACCACCGGCGGCACCATCAACCTCCAGGTCCATCCGGTGCCGCCGATTGCATCCTCTGTAGCCGTCGCCAACCTCGACGTCAGGGCCGAGCTGGTCCAAATCACCAGCAGCCTGACGACCGTGATTCCCACCATCGACCTGCTGGGAAATCTATCCTATTCCTTCAGTCAGTTTCTCGATCCCGGTGACTACATGGTGCGCATCCGCGGCGCGAGCCGCGCGAACCCGCTCGTCGGCTACACCAACTACGCAAGCCTCGGTTCCTACACCGTCACCGGCTCGGTGGACGGCGGCGTCCATTCCGAACATTTCACTATCGTCGAAAACTCCCCCAACAACACGGTTGTCGGCACCGTGTTGCCGCGGGTGTTTCATGACAATGGCACGCTGCTCTATCAACTCAGCGGCGGCAGCGGAGCCTTCTCCATCGATTCCTCCAACGGCCAGATCACCGTTGCCAACAGCGCTTTGCTGGACTTCGAATCGCGTTCCTCCCGCTGGGACGATCCGGCGGACTTCGAGTTCTCGGTCATCGTCAGCGACTCCAAGGACTACGCTGTCGAGACCATCCGCACGGTGGTCAATCTAACCGATCTCAACGAGCCTCCGCTTGTCCCCCCGCCGCCCGCCATCGCGATGCCGGAGCGCAGCCTTGCGGGCGCTTACGCCGCCACGGTGGCCGCCACGGATGCGGACCGCGCCGACTTCGTCACTTACTCGATCACCGCCGGCAATACGGGCGGCGCTTTCGCCATCCACCCCGCCACCGGTGTCGTCACGGTGGCCGGGACTTTGAATCATTCAATCACGCCCTCATATCAACTCACCATCCGCGCCAGCGACCAGCGCGCGCCGGTCAATCATGTGGATGCCACGCTAGACATCCAGATCATTCCCCTGCCCGCGGGTTATGATCCCGGCTCGGTGGTCCGCACTTTCTTCAGTGAAATCTCCGGCGGCTCGGTGGACGATCTGACGAACTCGCCAAACTTTCCCAACAAGCCGGACTCGGAAGTGATCCTGTCGTCCTTCGATGGCGGCGCCGGCCACGGCAGCGAATACGGTAGCACCATCCGAGGCTATCTCATCGCTCCCGCCACCGGAAATTACACATTCTGGATCAGTGCGAATGACAGCGCGCGTTTGTTCATCAGCACGGATGACAATCCACAGAACGCCACACTGCGCGCCGGCATCAACACGCCGGCCGCTCCCGGGCAGTGGGACCTCGAGCCAGGCCAGCAAAGCGCCGTCATCCCGCTCACCGCGGGCGGCATTTATTTCATCGAGGCGCGCCACAAGCAGGCCTTTGGCGGCGATCACCTGCAAGTCGCCTGGCAGGGCCCCGGCATGGCGGCTAAACAAATCATCCCCGGCACATGGCTGGCTCCATTCCGCCAGCAATACGCGCCATGGGCCCCGCCGCAGACTTTCGGCGTTCGTGATTCATCCGCCGCCGGAACTTTTGTCGGCCGGATTTCTTTTATTGAACCCAACCTCAATGAGGAAACCGTGTCCTATGCCATCACCGGCGGCAACGCGCTTGGAAACTTCACCATCGATCCGGTAACGGGTGACATCGATGTCGCGGTCGGAGCCGTGCTCACCGCGGGATCGTCGCATGTGCTCACGATATCCGCCACTGACGACGGAACGCCCGCCGCCACCGGCGAGGCCACCGCCACCATCCAGGTGAAGCGCCTCGACGAAGGGCTCCACGCATGGTGGAAGCTCGATGAAACATCCGGAACCACCGCGCGCGACAGCTCCGGCAACCTCCGCGACGCGAATCTAACAGGTGGCGGAGCGTGGATCGCGCGCGGCGACGCCAATGCCGCCCTCGAACTCAACGGCGCCGACGCGCGCCTCTCCCGTTATGATTTCGAATCCCTCTCCGGCAACACGCCCTTCACCGTGGCCGCATGGGTCCGCGTGCCCGCCACCCATGGCTCCGAAGGCGTCCTCTTCCATCAATCCACCGGCGTGATCAATGGCGAGGACCGGAGTTTGAGGGTCTCCGTGACAGCAGGCGGCAATGTCCGCTTCCGTGTTCATGCGAGGAACGTGAATCTTCTCACCGAGACCGATCAATTCGACATCACCACCACGCAAACCATCCACGACGGCACCTGGCACCACGTCGCCTGCGTGCGTGACGGAACAACCGGACGCATCTTCATCGATGGAGTCGAGAGCGTGTCCGGCAGTGGCCCGGTGCTTGCGTTTGATACCGATGCCTACACGGCTATCGGCCGCAACGCGCTCGACAACTCGGACTATCTGGAAGCCGCGGTGGACGACGTGCGGGTCTATGCGGAAGCCCTCACTGCTCCGCAGCTCGTAAGGATCGCCGGCGCGCCCAAAGTCGCCATCACCGCTCCGTCCGCAGCCAGCGCCGTCATTCCACCCGGTGTTGGATTGTTGATGGAGGCGGCAGCGAGTGATCCGAACGGGCCCGCGCCGTCGATCACATGGTCGCAGGTCAGCGGGCCGGGGGCCGCGGTTTTCGGCTCGCCCGCCACAGCGGAAACGACGGTGCTGTTTCCGACAGGCGGCACATATCTCCTGCGGGCGACCGCCAGCGACGGCGTGGACGACGTTTCCTCCACCATCACCGTTCTCGCGGGCAACACGGCCAGTTCTTCCTTCGCGGGCTTTGCTTATGGTGCGGGGACCTCGGGGTCGTTTGCCAATCTGACAACCAATGTCTATGATATCCAGGGAACGTCCACCGGCATCTCCAATGGTGCGACCGATGATGGATTTTATTTGTTAGGCCAGTCGTTCACCGGAGACTTCGATGTGCGCGCGCGTGTGTCCGCCGCTTTGGACGACGGATTCGGCGATCCCTGGGGCATGGCCGGAATGGTTGTCAGGGCGGGAACCGCGGGACAGGCGGACGAAGCGGGCGCTTTCATCGGCTACAACTCGCCGGGAGGCCACGGCACATGGATCCGGCGTCTGACGGCGGGAGCCGCCAATGTCGAAACCACCTATCCCGGCATGCCCCTGCCGCAGTGGTGCCGCATGACCCGCACTGCGGACACCCTCGAGTTCTGGCACTCGGCCGACGGGACATCATGGATCTCCCGCGGCACGATGACTCTGCCGGGCGAGATCCGCGCGGGCCTGTGTTGGAGTTCCATCTCACAATTCACCAGTGGCAGCGCGCTTTTCGAGAATGTCTCGGGTTTCACCACATCGAACGTCGGTCCGGCCGTCAGCGCGGGCGCGGATTTTCCGGCCCAAACCACCCTGTCCGCTCCTCTAGCAGGCCAGTCCTCCGATGACGGATTGCCCGCTCCTCCCGCAGCGACCATGGTTTCGTGGGAACTTCTATCGGGACCAGGCACCGTGGACATTGCAAACCCGTCTCAAGCCACCACCGCCGCCGTGTTCAGCCAGGCGGGTGTCTATCAACTGCGTCTCATCGCCGATGACGGAGCTTTGAGAACTTTCGACGATGTCACCGTCGCCGTGACCGATCCGCCGCCGGTCGTGAGCGTGGCTGCCACCACTCCGGACGCCGCGGAGACCGGCCCGGTGAACGGAACCTTCACCTTCACCCGCAGCGTCTGGCTCGAGGGCGACATTACGGTTAATTACGTCCTCAGCGGCAGCTCCGACAATGGCACGGACTACGCGTTGATCTCCGACAGCATCCTCATGCCCGATGACGCGGCAAGCGTCACCCTGGACGTGGTTCCGCTATCCGACGAGGGGGTGGAAGGACCGGAAACCGTCGTCCTCACGCTAGTTCCCGGAAGTTATGTCATATCCGGCGACCCCGCTGTCGTGACCATTGAGGACTCGAACCATCCGCCGTCATTTCCCGTATCGCCGCTCGTGGCTGCCGACGCGCAAGAAGACCTTCCCTACAACGGCAGCGTGGCCGGGACCGCCACCGATCCGGATGCGGGCGACACGCTTGATTATTCCGTCACAAGCGGTCCGGCATGGCTCGCCCTTGCGGAAGATGGAACGCTTTCCGGCACACCGGGCAATGGCGATGTCGGGCTTAACAGCTTCACCGTCCGCGCCACCGATCCAGACGGAGCTTTCGCCGAAATACAACTCGGCATCGTTGTGCTCAACGTGAACGACCCGCCTGCATTCACCGCCGATCCCATCTCCGGAACGGATGCCACCGAAGACTCTCCCTACAGCGGCAGTCTGGCATCATCCGCCAGCGATCCCGATACTGGCGACACTCGCGAGTTCACCAAGATCAACGGTCCGGCATGGCTCGCCGTCGCTCTCGATGGCACGTTATCCGGCACGCCGGAAAACAGCGATGTGGGAGCCAACACCTTCACCGTACGGGTCACCGACCTAGCAGGCGAGTTCGACGAAGCGCAGTTCAACATCACCGTGCTCAACACCAACGACCCGCCCGCATTCACCGCTGATCCCGTCGCCGGAACGGATGCCACCGAAGACTCTCCCTACAGCGGCAGTCTGGCATCATCCGCCAGCGATCCCGATACTGGCGACACTCGCGAGTTCACCAAGATCAACGGTCCGGCATGGCTCGCCGTCGCTCT
>Ga0315904_10000988_pt1 | contig 44929 bp, 63 predicted proteins | sample LakEriMetagenome_6_FD_203529 | JGI IMG/M metagenome (GOLD analysis project Ga0315904, IMG submission 203529) | Freshwater fungal communities from buoy surface, Lake Erie, Ohio, United States - Buoy 12 MA120 | ecosystem: Environmental > Aquatic > Freshwater > Lake | place: USA: Lake Erie, Ohio... | reverse complement strand
ATGTCATTGTCATGGAGGATGCAGCAGGCAAACACCGTTTTGGTTTACCAGAAACAGTGTGGACGGATGAACAATGTCGCGAACTGTATGACAACTGCTACAACCGCACGAGCAACTAATAAATAATCGCCCAGGTAACCCCCACTGGCACATTTGAGGAAAGGAAAATTATCATGAAATTAGCAATCATCACCGTCATCATCGCCGTCGTCATCACTGTCAAACCGGCCAGCGCCAATGACACCTACGGCCAACTGTGGCTGCAACCGCAAGGCACAGCCGCCACCACCTACACAGCCATCCGGCTGGAGGATGGTTGGGTTATCAGTGGCGATACCAAAAATGGCTACATCTATGTGCCGATGGCACGGACTGGCACATGGCTTGTAACCGCCGGCTGCGGCTCCCTCACCCTCACCGTGGAGGGAAGCCCCACCCAGCCTATCGAATTTGACGCCACGTGCAACGCCTACCTGCCCATCGTCGGGGCACTCATCCAGAGCACCCCAGCGCCAGCAAATCAACCCATCGTGATTGCTCCTGCTGAGGAGCCAGGCAATCACCCATTATTCAAGTGAGTAAACCATGATGACCAAACGCAAATCAGATCCAAACTGGCGCAATCGCCCAAGCCAAACCCCAGAGGCACGGGCGGCCCGGGACAAGCTCACCACCCAGCGCCGCAACAATGTAGCCCAACAAATGGGGTTCGCAAACTCCGGTACTCTGTTGGCCGCCATCACCCAGGCCAGCAGGGACGTGCAAGAACAGATAGCGCAGCTACTCACGCCGTCGTGAACCCGAACCCGCCCCAGGATCACACCTGGGGTTTTTTGTTGCCCAATTACAACCGATGACTATCCACAAATCGTAAGGTCTGATGCCCCAAACAGGCCATTTAGTCTAAAACTCGTCGATATTGTCTATTGACAGTTTGCAAACTACGTGATATGCTTAGGTCATCAGAGGCAAGCACAGGGCGAGCCGATAGAAGGAAGGAGAATCAAAATGGTAACCATGTTTAAATCAACACCGCTGGCTGACCAGTGGGCGTCACGCAATCAGGCAAAGAAAACTAGCGTAATCGTCCCGAACAAAGACGACCAAATGAGTGCGGAGGGCATCCTTGTTGAGTTTGACGACAACGCTCTCTACCGGGAATCCAAAGAGATTCGCCATTTAAATGCGGGCATTAACGCCTACAAAGCCTTTGGCGATCAGGCAGAGTTAGAGGATGGCCTGATTGCAGAGGCGTGCCAAGACACACCTGCTGGGCGCAGAGCTGAGGCTAAGTTAGCCTCGCTTGGCTACGCCATCAACGGCGATTTTGACGCAATCCGCTCTAGTAATCGGGAATTTCTGTCCCAGCATTTCGAGGAGTGCGAATAGTCCGATGAATAATCGCACCCGCAAACACACACCCGGCGTGATCGCTAACAATGCGCCAGGGGCAGTCAAGGCCCGCTATGACGCATTGCGGGCCAAGCGCATCCGGTTGGCGATGGCGGCCGGTTTTGAGAGTGATTATAAACTGACGGGCGCTCTGTTCTCCGCACTGGAGTCTGGCCAGGTAGGCTGGTACATGCTCGACAATCGCTACCCCTGCCAGGGCTGTGGAACGCCTACAGAGGTAGCGGAACTATACAATGCAGGCGGGTGGCTATTGTTGCGCCCGATCTGCCCAACATGTAGCGCCACACCCGGCGCATAGCACCCGACCTGCTACCAACGGGGAAGAATAGATGTACAGCATATTGGATAGCCAACTGAATGTGGATTGGGAAAACGATGTGGGTTTCTCCTCCTCTCAGAAAGCGGCAGAGTTTGTGCTACAACACAAACCACATAGCGATTCTGTGTACTACATCGAATCACCGAGCGGGGATATTGTTAAGCTGGTCTACGGCGGTGTCGTTTGGGTGCCACATGAAATCACGGTAGGCAAGGGAGCGAACATCCGCCACCGGGAGCGAAAGTGGTAGCCGGGAAGTTAATCCGGCATAGTGAGAATTGTCGATTCAAGTGAGTACCCGCCCACGCCCGGCCTGTGGGTAGTGCAGCAGAGGGTCACAAACGAGTGACCCGAATAGATAGGAGAAAAGACAGAATGAACAACACCAACACCAACAAACACAGGGTAGAGTGGTTAAAACTAGCTAAGCAGTGCGATCCGAGATATTTACAAAATCCCTCCATCTGCGCCCAGATGTACCGGGCAAGAGAGGCGCAGTACCGGTCGTCAATCGAACCCGGTAACTCTCTTAATGAGTGGCTAGAAGCGGCCGCTAATAGTGATGCGAAAATGGCCGCTCTGTTTGAAGCCATGAGCCTATAACAATCAACCCAAGCCAGTATCCCCCACTGGCGCAATCAAACAGGATCACCACATGAGTGGTAGCCGGGAGCAGAGGGGAACGCAGTGCGATGATGCACCGGGCGGCTCCTTTTCTACTCCCGTTTTACTTCACCACCTCAAACGCAACAATCATTGTCCCCGGCTTTATGCCCGCTGCGCTCTGTCCAGGCACGCCGCCACGGATTATCCATCTGTCCGTGATGCGAATGATTCCCAAATCGTGCATCTTTTGCGCAGTGGCGACCTTTGATGTTTCTTGCATCGGTTCCGCTAGCACCTGTTTCATGCGCTTGGTCAGCTTCAATTCGCCACTATGGCACACATCCGCACCATGCCTCCTGTGGCACGCTGCTGGCAAACACCGCCCCGCACTCGCCACACACACAATCCCACACGTCACCCCATTCGTACCACTCTAGGCCATCCAGGCGCCCTTTGTCTGTCAGGGCGAGCGCATGTTCGCAGCCCGTTCCCCGGTTGCCAGCCTCGAAGAGCGCTTTGAGCAGCTCCGCCCAGCACCGGCTAATCTCCGGGTCATCACCGACCGGGATCACCGGCACCCACGTTTTTGGCCAGCTTGCGGCCTGCAAAACTGGCTTGCCGCTACGGGTTTTGGAACCGGGAAGCTTGACCTCGACAAACCAATAGAGCGTGTGGAGGGTGTGGGTGCGAGTAGCATGGGCGAGGAGCTTTTTCAGTTCGGCGTTGGTGGTCAGGTAGGTGCGTTCCAGTATGCTCACGTCAATCCCCATCATGATAATCGCCGTGACAATCCCGGCACACCACTAGCGCACCTCCCTGCACATTTCGTCAATATGCTCTATCACCATACCGAACGTTTCCGCTATCGCCAGGAAACGGCCCTGTGCATCTGGCACATTAGCCAGCAGGGTGGCGCATTCTTTGGCCGTCGCTCTCTGTTCGTCACACCAATCACGAACAGCTTTCAGCGTTGCGGCTGCAACCAGTGCGACGTGCGCGGCCGGAATCAATTCATCCATCACCCTACCTCCTTTGCACCGTTTTTAGTTTGCATTCACAACCAGACCTGCCCAATCAATCCCTTTCGGTGTTGGCTTCCAGGTGTCACCGTTGATCCAGTATTCTTGTACAACCAACCATTCTACGTCCTTCTTGATGGCAGTATCACTGACGCCGTGTTCGACACCTAGTTCGGTGAAGTTAACATCAGAACGTTTGGCGGTTTGACTGATGGCCCGAAGCACCGCAAGGCGACGATCCTGGGTAGAACCCTGTTTGGAACTCGTTTTCTGGGGTTCTAATACACCTGTAGAGCGAGTTTCTGTTTGCTGTTTCCAGAATTCCACACGTTCAGTCAAGCCGTCAATCTGCGATTGCAAAACCTGATTCGTTTGGTTGGCCGCATTCAAACCTTGCTCCAAACCAGAAGCATAACCCAACTGGTTCTGAATCTCCGCTTTTAGTTCTACGATCTGGTTCTGCAACCGAACCATAGAACCTTCGGCATCAAACAGTTTGGCTTCTAGTTCGGTTTGAGTTTGATTCTCGTTGCGATTGTGCCAACGCTTCAGACCCAAACCAACCGCGCTTGCGCATGACATTACCGGCAGCAATGCCAAGATAGTATGGCCGCTCGCACCCACTTCGAGCTTGTAGACCAACACAATAATGATGGCTGTCACCAAACCAACCACACTGAGCGAGATGTAGAAAGGCCATTGATAACGACGGCGGTCTTTCAGGTAGCCATCAAACATGTGCAGCGAAACTTCAATCAGTCCGAACATGGCGCATTCGATGGCGGCGGCAAAAGCAAGCGCCTGCTCATGCGTAAAGCCCAGCACGGTCTTACTTACAAAATACATGCTAATGGCGTTTGGTAGTGGCACCAGAATTGGCAGCGCACGAATAGCCACGTCTGCCCCCTGATCGCTGGTGTGGCCCACGACGAAAGCGATCAAATCAATCACGCCTCGGTAAAGGCGTTTCGGCCAAATTTCTTTTTGCTCTGTCATTTTGTTCCTCCTAATCCCCATCATGATAATCGCCGTGACAATCCCGGCACACGGTTGTCAGATCTAGCAACTCCCCCCACCAGGATCGCCCTCGATGCGCGTAATCTCTGTGGTGGCACTCTAGCCGCTTGCGTGCGCCGCACATCCGGCACCGACCACCGTCGATCCAGAGCCGGACGGTGCGCAGTAGCCACCAACGCTAGGTGCGCAGGTAGCGTTGGTACTCTGCCTGTTGTGGTGTCATGCGAAAAACTCCACGACCAAAGTCCCGACAAAAAGCATTATCAGAATCAAAATGACACCACAACCCACCGGGCGGTAATCAGGCATCATCGTATAAACTGGCGTGTAAACGATGATCGTCGAAGGCGGGAATAGCAGGCGGTAAATAGCGTCTGCCATTACTACGGTAGCAATCAGTATAAAAATGGCTAATGCGATCATCGTTTCACCTCCAGCAGATACGTAATCGGTTTCAGTTTTTGCCCCGCTTGATTCACCGCCCAGTAATCTCGCCCATCCCACTCCGCCGTGAGATTGTATTTCACGAGTGACCGCTTGACTTCTCTGGGCAATTGTGGGGCAGGTGGCATACCTACCAGCCGCATACGCTCGATTTCGATTTCCTTGCGCGCCTTGATGATGTAGATCACCACCCCGGCCACGCCCGCCACGACGGCAATAAAGCTGCCCAGCATCATGATCGTGTCGTTGCGCTGCTTTAGTGATAACTGGCGTGCCACCTCCGCATCGACTAGCGCCTGCGCCTGCGCCTCTTCCGCCTTGCGTTCCTCGGCGGCAATGGCAACCTGCGCATTGGCCCGAATCTGGGTGCGGCTGGTCATGCCCAACGGGTCAGGCGTGCAGCCCGTTGACAACCACATCGCCAGCGAACAAATAATCAGTCTCATTGAATCACCTCGAATTTCTTCAACCGTTCCCGATTATTATTTGCGAGCCTGGTAGCCTCTCGCAAATCGGTTGACAATTTCTCGATTATTTTTGGGGATCGGGCGCGGGATAACTTTTTGGACAATTTCTCTATAGATTTCTCGAAACAATAGATGTTCCACTCTACCTGCTCTTTTGTCATACCATCAATAGTTGTCATTGAATCACCTCATGTTGAATTCCTTGTGCCTGCATCCATCTCGCCACCTGGCCAGAAGACCAGGCATTGACCAGCAACACCCCGTCGCTGTAGCGAGTTCGCTTATCGCCAAATGTCGCTACAGCCGCTAACCCGATCTGCTGTGGAACACGCCAGCGCAACCATGTTGCATCCTGGCGTGTGCGGCGGTAGATAATCCCGCCCAGCCTAAAGGCGATCACCCCGGCCACACCTAGCAAGCCCAGTTGCCCCGCAGATGCCAGCCAGGACAGCGCCACATCCCGCCAGTCGATCAGCGTATCGATCAGCCAGTCAACGGGGCTAAACGTTATGGTTGCCACCAGGTCAGCGGCCTTGTCGGGCAAGCTGGTGATAGATTCCGGCACCGAGCCGGTGAGCAGTTTGGTTAGTGGCAAAAGAATTAGGTTGAACATAGTTTATCCTTGTACATTGTTCGGACGAAGATTGGGCGAAGGTTTCTCCGGTTGCGCGTTGTTCCCTTTCGGGCTGTACTGATGGTATAGCCCACTAGACAAGCGGCCCTTGAAATCCGTATGCGGGCGTCCATCGTTGGCGATTTCTGCCATAGCCCTGACCCAATCTGCGTGTTCCGATTGAGGATATAGCTGGAAGTATACTTTTGCTACATCCTCCCAGGAACGGGAACGGTCATAGATGTTTTTCAAGGGATTTTGTGGGTTAGGAACGGGAACGTTCCCAGCGTTCCCCACTGGTGATGGCGTTCCCAAGCCGTTCCCAAGCCGTTCCTCATCGTTCCCAAATCCTTCGTCGGGAACGGACAGGGAACGGGTAACAATCAGTCGTTTTGTTGTTGGTTGAACCGACTGTAACACCTGCCAAGCGTACTTTTTCATGTCCCAGGTTTTGAAGATCTCCCCGTCATAATGGAACTCGTATGGCTTTAACTGATAGGCGTAGCTATACCCACCCGCCTTACTCGTGTCCTCTGGTAGATATCCACAAATAGGATCTCCGTTGCCACGTAACTCGCGCGGCCAGTCGTGATTGACTACCTGTGCCTCATAAACCATGTGTACGCCGGTTGCGCCTGCCTCGCTCATGATGGTCTTGAGATCACTGACAACCTTTGTTAGTTCATCTTCTGGTGCTTCCCGGCAGGCAGTACCAAACTCGGCAATCACCACAAACAGGCGTTGATATTTCTTCGGCAATTCTTCAATGTTACCAGCACCATACTGACCGAGTACACCGTCTCTGCGCTGGTAAAGCGTTTTCACTTGACTGGTTACATTGGCGAATGCGCCAGCCTTGCGATTGTCAATATACTCAACATACTTTTCGTAATCGGCTCGCCAGTCTTTGAATCCACGCCGATCCAACACAATCACATGATGCCCAGCGCGCAATGCACAGGCGGCGATCTGTTTGATCAGGTTGGTCTTACCGCTTCCCTGGGTTTTCCCATGCACCCGAATATGAGGTGCTTGCGTTACATCCCAAGTTACGATCTGGCCGGTCTTGGTGTAGCCAAGAGGGATCTCCGTGCGGGTGAGCTTGCGCAGTCCTTCCCCGAAACCCCTGACCACCGGTTCGGCGGCTGGTGTTTCCAAAGGCATTAGCCGAGTGAGCTTTGCAGACGGGATCATGTCGTCGGCATACTTCTCCTTCTTCACCTTCGCCGGTCGGTTGCCATTGACTGCCACAAAAACCACAGCCCCGACCACAGCCACACCAGCCACAGGCAGAAGCCACCATACCACCTGCCACCATAGCCAGTCGATGGTAGATAGAGGCTGCGCAACCTGCACGCTGTAGGAAGGCGCGGACGGCGCTACAATCTGTAGATCTTGCAACGCCTTAACGCCACCTACCGCTATAGTTCCGAGGACTGAGATCCCGGCTGTAATCATGGTTTGTTTGAATGCCATTATCTGAATGCTATAAAAACTACGATACAAAGTGCAATGAACAATTCACCACTCACGACGCACCGCCCTTCTTGAGTAGCCCGGCACTCGCCACGGCAACTCCAACATGCAACATCTGATCTAACCACTTCGGTAAGCGCACGCTATCAATCAGGTAATGCGTGCCGGCGTTGATCGCCACATATCCAGCCCGGTTTCGCCAGGTGACGCCCTCAGAAGTGACGGCGGCCATTGCGTGACTACCAGCCACGATTCCTACGTGCCGCACCCGGTGATACGGACAATGGCTCTTGTGGATAGCCTGGGTAGTTGTCTGGAATCCCCAGTCGGCCATATGAGCGGCAACGGCTTTAATGATATGCCACATGCTTATGCTCCTTGCAGGGCCATCTGCCCGGGCAGTGGCCAGTTAGCAGGGTAGCGTTGCCGTGCGGGCCGTGCGACCGGCTTGCGGCGTTGCGTTTGTTGGCGGATGCGGACGGGCTGGGGTGCGGGGTGCAACCGGCTGGCCTTGACCACCATGACGCCAAAAACGAGCAGCCCGGCGAACACGCCAAGCGCAACGCCAATGATCATGTCCGGTTCAGGAGGCACAATGCCGCTGAGATTCCAGATGAATAATGCAAAAATGGTGAGAGTTTTGAACACTGATGATCTCCTTTGTTTGTGAATGGAGACCGGAGGGGATTACAATTTGAATCGCCTTCGGTCTGGTTACGTCAGACTGTTGGAAGTCCACCCGCTGGCGCTAGGGACGCTGACGGGTGGGCGATGCTGTTATAGTCGAGAGCTGCATTCCCTATAGTGTGCCGCGCGGCACACTATAGGGAACCCAGCACAGGGAATGCACATCACTTACCCACAGTCTCGCCACTACCCCGCACCAGCGCCCGCAACGTAGTCAACGCCTTCGCCAGCTTAACGCCAGTTAGATCGTCAATGTTCGCCAGTTCAAACGGGTTGGGATAGCCTTCTGCTACTTTGGCGTACTCCTCACGCAGTTTACCTTCCAGGGCCGCTTGCAACTTCACCGCTTCCGCTACCCACAAGTCCTTGCTGGACTGTGTGCGCTTATCGGTGAAGTGGCTCACCAGCGCATGACGCTTCGTGTCCCAAAGTTCTTGGGACTCATAGAGCGCCATACCCAAGGCATTGATGACATTCAACTGGGTTTGGTCAACCTGGCCCATTTTGCGCTCGGCTACAGCCGTAACCTTGGCCGTACCGCCCGGATTACTGCCAAAGTCAACCTCTGGTAACACTGACTTGGGGGGTTCTGGCCTTGCCCACTCCGAACCGACGTTCACCCGAAAGCCGATCTGCTTTAGCTTGTCAGCATAAGACTGCACCGCCTTAATATGCGTCTCAATGTGTTCTGCTACCACGCCCTCTTCGATGTCCCAGCGAACGGTAAACTGCATTTTTAACCCATCCGGGTCGAACATGAAGAAATTTGCACTATAGGGAGCTTCCATTGCAACCTCCTAGAAGGGAATCGCCCCATCAGATTCTTTATCGATAACTGGGACAGCCGTAACAGCAATAGTCTCCTTGCCGTTGGGAGTAGGGATGGGGGTAAGAACCACTTCCCGACCCAACCAGTTATCGGTGTCATCCCCGAACATCTTGCCCAGCGCCCCGGCCTGCATCTTATTGCAAATGAGACGCTTTTGCTTGCCCACGAAGGCCACCACGATTTTATTCTCTTTCGTGTTGGTCTGCTGGTTGTCAAACTGCTGCACATTGATGGCTTCAATGCGAACCTTGCGCCCAGCCCCGCCCAAATCCTCGGCTTTAAGCCAAACGCTTTGATAGATGTCGCTTACTTTTGCCATAGGTAATATCTCCTGTAGTCTAGTTGAATTTATGCCCCGTAGGGCCAATGCGCCGCCAGGGAATTGCACCCTGGGCAAACTGTACGGCGCTAATTGATTCCACCCGCCCACGGCTTCCAGCCGGTTGCGATGTAGCGACGGGTGGCGGGAATTGTTAATGATCGCCCTCGTCAGGCAAGTACATACTTCTGTACATCTCGTCATCATCGTGATCGCCTTCGTTGATCATGCGTTTTCCCTCATTGATTGCCCGCTCGATTTCGCCAGCGGCATTTTGTTTGTACGTTTCAACGGGCAAACGGAAGAACATCCGATCTGATTCCCACGTGTCCGACCGATCATCAGTGTATGCCACCGCAATCGTGGCGGTTTTGGGGTACACGCGGACAGATACGAGCCAGTCCGTTGATTGAAGACGAATAGTCAATTCTCGGCTCAAATACGGAACGCCATGTTCCGATATAGCATTACCGCATGTGACTGATACTGGTTGTCCGAAAATGGTCATGTGACACACTATGCCACCTCTTTCCATAAATCCTTATAGGTAATATTGCTTGTCCATTCGGGCGAAGGGTTGTAACTCATCCGAACACCCCCTCATCTTCACCCGCCCACAGCGCCGCCCAGCGCAACGGCAACCTCGCCACCTGACGCTCATCGTATTCCGCCTGCGCCTCTTCCATATCGTGCAAGGGGCGCATGATGCGCTTTGCCATTTCGTGATTGTACGCCTCATTGTACGCTTCCCACTGCGGGGAACCCAACGTAAAGTACACGCTACCCTGCATGTTGATGTTGTTTTGCGCATCCTCCCGGCCCCACTGGGCGGCCAAATCGTGTACGCCCGCCACATGAACGATATGGTCAATGGCGGGTTCTGCGCCACCGATAATAATTACTGTCGCTTGCATAATTCACTCCACAAAATCCAACTCACGATGTCGTGACTAAAGCATCTTCAAGGCCGCTACCAACGCAGCACATTCCGCCCGTTTGTACTCGGCCAACGCCGCTTCCGTCACCCGCTCGTACTCGGCCCAGGCCGCTGCCACCAGCCGCTCGTACTCGTACTCAGCCAAAGCGGGAGCCGTCAGACGCTTGTACTCGGCCCAAGCCTCAGTCGTCACCCGCTCGTACTCGTCCAACGCCGCTTCCGTCACCCGCCCGTACTCGTACTCGGCCGCAAACGTCACCCGCTCGTACTCGGCCAACGCTGGGGGCGGCAACCTGCTAGCTAACCAATTCAGAGTTAACCCCGCCCCCATCGCCTGCAAAGCGGCTTCCACCGTCACCGCCGCGCCATCGGGAAATGTTTCCTCGAATAGCGCCACCTGTCCAGCGCAAGCACCCAGACTGCGCAGAAACCCAACCGTTACCTTTTCCATGATAATTTCCCCTTCACTCCTCAACTCACGATGTCGCGAGTAATCATCTTGCGTTACAACTTCAGTATAGCAGAAAGTTTCCATTTTGTCAACAACTAATTTCACAAAACCGGAAAATTGTCAGCAAATAAAAATCCCCCACACCTGATAATGATGTGAAGGATTTTTGCTTACAAAACGATTAAAGTACTATCTACAAAATTTATGTTCTAGGAGAAATAAAAAATGCCAGACGAAGAAAACACCACCACAGAACCGGAGGTGGTAGAGGATGACAGTGATGTCACGTTGGACGATCTAGATCTATCTCAGCTCGAAGAGTTAGAGGACGACTAACACAAACAGAGGAGTGACTTCCCCAGTCACTCCTCTGTTATGCCTACCTCATCCAACGCAACAGATTTCTCCTCTAATCGCCGTCTCGCCTCTGTAATTTTCTCCTCAACCGATACGGCAAACCCCGGCAAAAGCGCTATCACACTCCTGCGCACCGGCTTGCGCAGCCCCAAGAGAAGCTCTACCGCCACCCCTACCTCTGGCGGATAATCTACCCGCTTGCCCTCTTCATCTACCCACTGCGGACTATCCGCACCCGGCGCTGATAATAAATAATCAATAGTCACACCAAAAAACTGCGCCAACCGAACAATATTCCCAATGTCCGGCTCCGTCCCTCCGCTCTCCCATGAGGAAAGCGTGTTGTGCGCCACCCCCAGCGTCTCGGCTAACCTTCGCTGAGTTAAACCTAGCCGCACCCGCAATGCTTTTAGCCGTATGCCCCGCTTCTGCGCCGCCTCACTCATTGTAATCTCCTGACAAATTTCGAGTTTATTGAAATTCACTGTTGACAAAGCGGAAACTTCTGCTATAATTTCAATATAATCGCAATCAGGAGGATTGTCAAAAACATGGTCGCATTTAATGGAAACGCCGTTAAGGAGCTACGTAAGGCGAACGGCATGAAACAACGGGAAGTGGCCGCCGCTCTAGGCGTTGGCCGCGCTACCGTTTGCCGCTTTGAGAGCGGCGAACGCGGTAAACGCATCAGCTACCAGCATTTAATCATTCTATCGGAACTGTTCGCCGTTCCGATAGATACATTTTACGTAAACCCCGCAGAAACGCCGTAGAACGTTCATTTTGAGCAACTTGTGTCAAACTGCCTGTTTGTACCCAATCGTTGAATCTAGCCCCGTTTCCGTTCGTTCTGGAGGCATTACCGTTACTCAGCTATCTTCACCCCACGCCGAGAACTGCTCCACTCCCGGCTAACGCTACTGTGCCGTGAACTTGTCGAACGGTCAACGAGCAATACCATGACGCCCGAACGGTAGAAAGTGGGGGTTTCTCCTTTGTGTATGGGGTAGGGGGTTGATGTCCCCCTACCCCGAAGGGAATAATTATGCCAACACAAGCCGATGTAAACCGTTTTCTCGATCTGAATCAGTTCATGGCCCCGGGGCGCTTACTACATCTCCGCTTTGATGACCTCCTGTGGCGCTTTCCTCTAGCCACAAAGCTGCAATTCAACCATTGGTTCTATTTTGAGATGAGCCAGCCAGCGCCCACTATCCAAACCGAATTCGCCCCGGCGTATCGTCTCTGCAACCACTGCAACGAATTGTTGGATACCAGCAAAATGCACTGTGCCAACTGCGGGCAACAGTGGGTGGAGTTTTAAGCTATGGAACACCTCGACAATCACGATATCGTGACTGAATGGCGCATTGAGCCGCCACCCCTGGCGGGTGAATGGCTGCTCGTGCTGGTGGTGGGTGTCCTGCTGGCCCTGGTGCTGCATATGGTAGCCCCAGCAGAGGCAAAAGTGGTTTATGTGTCGTCCGCAACAGAGCGGGCGCTGTGTGAGGGGAAGTAGGGAGTATGAATATTAACAAACAGGCGGTAATCGCCACGCTGGGGAGTCCGATAGCCTACTATGTCACCTTTGCGAAAGTGGCGGGTGATGTTTGCGCTGGAGTGTTGCTGTCTCAGTTCTTTTACTGGCACGGCAAGGGCGCCAACGTAGAGGAATGGATTTACAAGACGCAACCGGAAATTGAGGAAGAAACCGGGCTGACTCGCAAGAACCAAGAGACCGCCCGGCGCCACCTTCGGGAACTTGGGATTTTGGAAGAACGGCTAGCTGGAGTACCCGCCAAATTGCATTATCGTCTAAACATCGAACGCCTCTTTGAACTCATTGACCAACGCTACCCGGACAATCAAGCAAGCCCGAACCCTACAAACAAGATTGCCCGATCCGGGCAAACTGGAACGCCCGATTCGGACAATCTTTCTATATATACAAAGACTACTACAGAGAATACAACAAAGATTGGCGTTGCTGCGCAACCGCCCGCCCCCGCACCCACCAAAGAGAAGAAACCACGCAAGACCACAGCCGCCTACACCAACCCGGATACCGGCGTAAGCACCAGCGCCATTATGGAAGAGTATAAGAACCTTCTTATGGAATGCGAACCGAGTGCAGTCTTTGTATTCTCCCAGGAGGCGGCGGCAGCCCTGGCCCTGGCCAAGAATGGGTGGACGCCCGCTCATGTGGCGGAGTGTTACCGCCACATGAAAAAAGATGCTTTTTGGAAGAGCAAACACCTCTCTTTGTGGAGTTTAGCCAAGCAGATAGGAGCCTATCATGCACGTAATAAACGACCAACGCAGCCTGTCCTCACCCTCGAAGCCCAAGGTATTTTCCTCGATTCCCGGCCTATCGACCCCGCTGAAATCAACTTCTGAGGAAGTTTACCCGGTGTGGGCAGACGTGCAGACCGGCCCCGCCTGGGCCTACGGGTGCGACAAGTGCCGCTTTGGGGTGGTCACCTGGCAGCAGCACGCCAAGTTCGGGATTGCGGGTCAGGCAGCGGCTTTCCAGATGGGAGACCTGCAATTGTGCGATTGTAAAGCGGGGCTGATCAAACTAGCCAAACTCACCAGCAAGGGCTATGAGACAGACAAAGAGCTGGCCGCCCGCCTGATTGCCCAGGCACAGGAACATAAGCGCAACAAGTTGTTTGCAGACGCCGGTGTGCCGCCCGCATTCTCCGAACTCACCATGAAATCTTTTGTGGAGTTGGCCGCGGGCGACGAAGGCAAACACCCGGCTATCACCGCTATCAGAGAATATTTCGATAAGGGCGAGACCGGCGGCAAGTACGGAATCTTGCTGTGGGGAGACAGTGGAGTTGGTAAAACCGGCGCGCTATCGCCGCTGTTTATGTCTTTACTGCGTAAGGGGTGCGCCGGGTTGTGGATTCAGTACAATGACCTGATGGCCGAACTCCGAAAATTTGACGAAGGCAATGTAGAGGAACGCATCAGCGCGGTCAAGCACACCGAGTATCTTTTTCTCGATGACATGGGCGATCCGGTTTATGACAGTGTGGCTAAACCGTGGACGAGAGAGGTAATGTTTCGCATCATTGACTACCGCTGCAATTATCGCAAACCAACATTCATCACCACCAACATGAATGTCAATGATTTTGACTCTCACTTTCGGGTTGGCATGGTCAAACGCCTGGCGGAATTGTGCGCCATCATCCAGGTGACGGGCAAGAAGTTGGGCGCAGTGTCAGCGATTCAGTTTTAGAGGGGTGAGGTATGAGTAATTATCAGTTGCATTATGAAAGCGTCAATAATCCGGCGTACAAATCACCATACCCCTGGTTTGGAGGAAAATCAACCATCATGCCCGACGTGTGGGAACGGTTCGGGAATGTCAAAAATTTCGTAGACCCGTTTTTTGGTAGCAATGCGGCATTGCTCAGTAATCCATTTTGGACGCCGGAATCATCATTACTGGAGACGGTCAACGACGCCGACGGGTTTGTGGCAAATTTCTGGCGAGCCGTGCAGTCCGACCCGGAAGCAGTGGTGCATTACGCAGACAACCCGGTTTTCGAGAACGATTTGCACGCCAGGCACATCTGGTTGGTCAATCGCCGGGATTCGTTCGTACCACAATTGGAGGGCGATCCCGACTGGTACGACGCCAAGATCGCCGGTTGGTGGGTCTGGGGCGCGGCCTGCTGGATCGGCAGCGGTTTTTGTTCGGGTAATGGCCCCTGGCAATCGGTAGATGGGCAGCTTGTCAACCTGGGGAATACGGGGATGGGCGTTAACCGGCAGCGTGTCCACCTGAGTGCGGGCCGGGGCGTTAACCGGCAGCTTGTCCATCTGGGCAACGCGGGCCGGGGCGTTAACCGGAAGCTTGTCCATCTGGGCGATGCGGGCCGGGGCGTCAATCGGAAGCGTGTCCACCTGGGCAATGCCGGGCGGGGCGTCAATCGGCAGCGTGTCCACCTGGGCAATGCCGGGCAGGGCGAAGCCGGGGCAGGCGAATGCGGTTTGCTTGCCTGGATTCAGGCACTACAGGAGCGACTGCGCAGGGTGCGGGTGTGTTGTGGCGACTGGAGTCGGGTTTGTGGGCCAACGCCAACGTTTAAAAACGGCTTGACCGCTGTGTTTTTAGATCCGCCCTACTCAGAAGATACAGGGCGAAACATGGACCTGTACCGCATCGAATCAGGCGCAGTGGCGGCGGATGTGCGGCGCTGGGCCATCGAAAACGGCAACAATCCACTGATGAGGATTGCGCTTTTTGGATACGCCGACGAACACGATATACCAGAGGGTTGGACAATGCAAACGTGGTCGGCCAATGGCGGGTACGGTGTGCAGGGCGATGGCCCCGGCAAATACAACCGCCATCGAGAGGTAATTTGGTACAGTCCGCATTGCCTGAAGGCCAAAGAGCAAGTCCGCAATATGACAATTTTTGATTTTATGGAGGTGACCGCATGACCGAACTTATTATCAGTCCCTACCGTGACCCGTCCGACTGGCTGACCCAGTTGGGCCAGACGTACAACGCTCTGCGCCGGGAGGGGTGGCGTTTTCTCCTCTGCTTGCGGGCGGGTATTGACCAGTTTGGGCGCAGTGACGAGCGCCGTATGCAACTCTACGAAGCGGCCAGCGAACAACTCAATTTGCAGGTGACGACACTACAAAACTATGTGAGCATAGCGAGAAAGGAATGGGTGAACACAGCCATAAATCTGGGGTTGGAACTGGGCCACGCCGACGCCGTGAAGGGGTTGGATGATGAACAGGCGGAAGGGTTTTTGGTCACCGCTGCCGAGCAGAAATTGAGCGTGGCCGGGTTGCGTTTTCGGGTGCGCGAATTTCGCATAGGTTACGCACCAGTGAATAGTGCAGGGGATGACGTACCGTTTTCCGACCCGTACAACGAGCTATACAGCGGAGGCGGCCCAGAGCGTGAAGTTTGTCCGACGTGTGGAAGGAAGTTGGTATGAGGAAAAGGAGGATCAGTCATGAGTAGCACAAACCGCGGAGCAATCCGCAACGAACGTGATTTGTACATCACGCCAGATTACACGATCAATAGCCTGCTATCTGTGTTGGACACGGACAAATTGCAACGCTACTCTTTCTGCGAACCATGCCGGGGAACCGGCGCAATTTACGACCGAGTTGAGGCAGCTACAAAAATTCACGCCGAAATCAGCGAGGGGATCGACTACCTGACAACGCCATTCGATGTGCATTTCATCATCACTAATCCGCCTTTTTCGCTGGCTCTGGAATTCCTGCAAAAGAGTTTGCTTGAAGCGCAGACGGTGATCTACCTGCTGCGTCTGAACTTTCTGGGCAGTCAGGCACGTCGGGCATTCTGGCAACAGAACCGACCTAGTCATGTGTTGGTGTTGAGCAAGCGACCGTCGTTCACTGGCGGCGGAACTGATAGTACAGAATATGCCTGGTTTTGTTGGGATCGGTATGAGATGGTCAATCTGGAGCGGGGAGTGCATGTGTTATGAGATACGAAACCTATGGCCCTTCATCGCTGCACGGTAAAGCAACCGTGAAGGAAATTTATGACTGGACGCTGATGCGACACATCACCGCTGTATGTGTGGATTTGGGGCGGGCGTTCTCTCTGTCCCTGCCCGCTCCTACTGTTCCTTTGGAGCTTACCCAGCGCCGCAAGTCCGGCCCCCCGTCGCAATGTGAGGCGTTGTACAACCGGGTGAGGGGGTTCCTCAGCAACCATCCCGGCCAGTCGGTTAAGGCCATCACGCAGGCGTTGGGATGCAAAGAATCAATTCTGTACGATGTGCTCAAGCGCAAGTACACCAACGAATTCGTCAGCACAAAAGGCTTTACTATCGGAGGCAAGGGGCAGGTGTACAAGATTGAATTGTGGAGTGTGAAACCGTGACTATCATTTTACCAATACCGCCATCGGCCAACAGATATTGGCGCATGTGGCAGGGGCGCATGGTGGTTAGTAACGAAGCCCGTAGCTACAAAGAGCAAGCAGGGTGGATTGCTAAAAGTGCCGGCGGTGACATGCTGGCCGGTAACGTGGCGGTAACGATGCGCGTGTATCGCGCTCAGCGCCGGGGCGACCTGGATAACTATACCAAAGTTTTACTAGACTCACTGAAGGGGGTGGTGTTTGCCGACGACGATCAGGTAACACAGATTCACGCATTTTTGGATGACGACAAGAAGAATCCACGAGTAGAAATTGAGGTAACGGAATTGTGAGCAAAGCGGCTAAAGTAGCCCATTATGGGCTGCGCCTGGCGTGGTGTGCGTCCTGCGTATACTATGCCTGGATTGTTTATTATTCATGACGGAAAGGGAGGGGTAGAGGTTATGCGGTTATCAATTATCTGTTTCTTGCTAGCTGCTGCTGCATCCGTGCTGCTGTGGTTATCCGCCACGGCGCAAGGCAGCACTGTGCTATATTTGCCTATGGTGGACACAGGCAAACGCATTAGCGGTGTGGCCTGTCCGCAAGACTGCGAGGTAAGCCAATGACGGAATTGCGAGCAAAGCGGAAAAGGAGAGCCATGATCACAGACCTACCAACCAGTAAACACATCTGCGCCGAGGCGGTACGCAGTGTCCACCGCCGAGGGTTTTACGATGTGACGCCTTTCAGTAAGCAGTATCCCTTTGCTGCTGACCAATATGGGCGCTTGGCTGAGGAAGTGGGGGAGTTGATCGAAGTCTCCTGCACCATGAAAGCTGACCGCATTGCGGAGGAATCCGCCGATGTGCTGATTGTTCTCTGTCAACTGGCCTGGTTGCACAATATGCTGCCTGAAGAGCTAATGGTCGGGGAGATGACACACATCATTTCGTTATCAGTACTCCAGGGCAAATTGTGGCGGGCCATGCGCAAGCACGATAACACCAATGTGCATATCCTCTTGCGCACGATGGCTATCCACGTGCGCCAAACGGCCCGCATCCACGACATTGACATCGAGGCGGCAATGGTTGCGAAACTGACCCAAGACGAAAAGAGAGGGGTGCGCCATGGCAATAGCGGGTAGCACGCATTCGTAAGGCGTTTGCTTAATGCCACTCGTAACCGGCCAGAGCTTGCAGGAAAACATCTGGCCGGTTGCGATAGATTCTTTGTTCCCATACTCCCGTTACCCGCCCAATGCGCCGTCCGCCGTAGGTCTGCCCGATCATCTTTAGTTTTTCCCCAGCGTCTTGCCCCTGATTGACTTTGTAGCTGTGCCAGAATGTCCCCTGAATCTGGAATACATTCCACTGCCCCCCATCTTCCACCAGAAAGTCCGGGAGAACACCGCCAAGTGAAGCCCGTCCCCCGTACAGTTGCGCCTGGTAGACAAATCCGATCCCGCTACCCCGGAGCCAGTCATACGTGATGAGTTCCGTCAGTGGCGCTGCTGGATACTGCCCCATGAGTTTCGCCACCCGCACCGCCATTGGATAATCACTCGCCTTATTCCCCACCCGATCCAAAATCTCTTTGATAATGGGTGAAGTTAAATCAAACGTACCATCCAGGGCATTGATAACCATGCTGGGTAGCACGTTTTCATATTTAATGGGTGGTAAGTCTTTGAACTTTGTAAAAAGCGGCGGCAGTGGCTTTAGGTGCTTTAGGTGCGTCCGCTTTTTGTCAAAGTTAAACGCTGTTGTAGGCACTGGTGGTTGCTTGCTCCAGTGTGTAGCTGTAGATGTAGGTGATCGCAGGCGATAGCGTGGCGTTGTTCCACCGGTATTCCTGCACCTGTTCCGTGCAGCCAAGGACCTTCACTTCGTACTGTACGCCGTCCACATCCTCAAAGAAAATCGGAGCCACACTTTTCGCCAGGGTGGTCAAGTGCGCCTGCATATGTTCTTTAGCGTAAATGTTCAACTCCCCATCAAGCATTTCTTGTTGGTCGCTTACCTGAATCGAGAGTGTCCAGCGCCATCTATCCGATACCATGTTCATAAACTTGAGGCGCACCGCGTCCACTCTTGGAGATTCTGTGTAGTCATCCGTCACGAGGACAAGCGCCAGTTTGATTTGTCGGGTGTTGGGGCGGGTCGTGTAGTCACTCCAGCGTAATTCCTGGCGGTTGCTGGTGACTCTGCCCAGGTACTCCCAGGCGGTGCTACTGTCATCCTGCCAGTACACATCGACAAAGCGACTGCTGGTGATATTCTCCCCGGTGATGTAGACGCTCTCGCAATCTTTGTAAATCTCTTTTAGCCCCGAATGAAACCAGGGAGTCTCAATCATGCCCCCAGGGAAGAACCTGACATTGCCCGAATTATCCTTATAGGGGTTCTGGTGGTCGATGGGCAGGCGGTAGCGGTAGAGAGCGAATCCACCCGCCACCCATAGCAGATCGTTGGTCGTGTCCCAATGGATGCTGGTAAGCACATCAGCGGTATTATGCTCATCTTGAAACAGCTTACCAATGTAGTGCCACCCCTGATCGTTCCAGGCCATAAGAATCGGAAAGGCCCGATCCCCCGTTTGGTTTTCGGTCGTCATGAGCGCGAACAACCAATAGTTGTGGCTGGCTAGGGCCACACAACGCCCCTGTTTGACCGCGGGCAATCCCTCGTCCTTCATCGGGTTGATGCTCATGATTTCGCTGCCCCCATAGCGCAGAAGGTCGCTATAGGTGGGGATGTAGAGCGCCCCCTGATGGTTAATCATCCCTTTGCCGTTGCGGTCGCTTATGTTATTCCAGGCTTGCACGCCAAACACCAGGTCGCCCGCCCCGACACGTGAAAGCGCGTCCTCGGTAGCCACAAACATATCGTCGCCCATACCGGCCATGCCCGTAATGGCGTAATCCGTGGGGCCTACCGTGATTGGCCCCGTCCAGGTCGTGCCATCGGCAGTATAATAAACCTCATTCTCAAAGCCCCGCCACAAATAGCCATTCCAGACAGTAAACACTTTGGCTTTAAAGCCTAAATCCACGTCGGTGGCCCCGTCCCAGCTTTCGGCGTTATCGCTGGTGCCGTGCGCAATGTACACCTTGCCATTAAAGCGGGCGGTGCCTTCGTTGTTGTTGTAACTGATGCTGTCCACAAAGGAGATGGCCGCGCCATCCCATTTATAGATGCCGGTATCCTTCAAAAAGTGCGGCTCCCCATTCCAGCTAAAGATTTTCTCCGCCCCCGTAGGGTTGCCTGTTAGGCTGATACCGTAGAAATAAAAGCTGTATCGCGAGTTGGCCCAGGCCGTGCCGTTCCACTGCTTCCTCGTGGCGGCTGTGCTACCGTGATCGAAAACGGGCAGTTCAATCGTTCCGCTTTGCGGTTCAATTACTACCCAATAGGTGGTGCCGCTGGTCAATGTTTGGCTCACGTAATGCACGATGTAGTCAAAGGTCAGTGATGTTCCATTGACGCTAACGCCGTTGGCCGTGGCTAGCTGCGTGCCGGGGTTGCCCGCGCTGTTGCTATAGACGCTCACGGTGCAGCTTTTGCCTGCGTGGTCATGCAGCAGGGCAAAAATAGCGTCAACCGTCACGTTAGCGCCGGGGATAACCTGAAACGCCAGTTTGCGCACCGTGGCCGTGCCGCTCATCTCTAGCACCGTGTCAATGCCGCTGGGCGCATTGTAGACTTGCGGGGGAACGGTTGTGCCGCCTGTGGTGTTTACATCATGCCATAAGGGTAAGCATAGCTGGCCCTGAAAACGGGTCTCTAACTCTGCGTACAAAAACCCTTCGGCGTCTGCCTCCCGTTTCCCTGACCCTGACTGCCAGTTTTCCATGACCCAACCCGACCAGTTGTCAAGACTGTCATAGGTTCCGGCCCCCTGGCCTAACTTAGCGGCCATTGGGTTGGCGAGAATTTTCTGGCGCTGTTTGGCGTCGGCGGTGAGTAAATAATCACGAAGGTCAGCAATGCTAGCCCCCAACTTGACATGACCCTTCAAAATGCACCCCTATGCTGCTAAATACGTGGCCGTCAACATAATGCTGCTCGTGGCGGTCAGATTTGTGTCGGTTAATGATGTTACCATGCCTGTCCCTAGATACTCGATTAAAATTGATGTGCCATTAGGGGCTATATAGGGCATCATTGCACCGGACGCACCAGTCAACCCATTGAAATAGGCAGGCATGGTATGATAGGTATCCGACGCATTGACGGATGCAATCGGTAATCCCGTAATTGCAACAGCGCCCGTACTGCTGCCTTTGCTAGATAGCACAATCCAGCACGTTGCCATAACCAGATCGCCAATGCGCACGTAACGCCCTATCCTGGTCGTGTATGCGATACCCGTAGAGCCTCCGCCCAGAGTGAGTGTAGGCGTCCAGGTGCCGATGATTTGTACCATACTGGCGTCCAGTTTGCCGTCACTACCCACAATTATTGGCCTACCTGCATCCGCTGCGCCCCGACTTACTGAGATAAAATCTCGTTTACGGTAGAACAGTTGCAGCGCCCAGGTTTTCACCTGCTCCAAGACGTTGGTCATAGTTCCCCAATCCCCGCCCGGCTGAGGCGCAATCGCCCTTGGCGTTCTGGCACATACGTGCGCCAAAACTCATCGGCCAACTGGCGATAAAAGCGCAACTGAAACGTATGGTGCTCAATCTCCTTCGGGCTGGCGTCTTGCAGCGGCAGACTGTGCATCTCGGCCATGACACGGTTTTCCAACTGGTCGTAGAGGTCTTCTCGTGGTGCGGCCACACCCCAGTAAATGGCCGCTCCGCTGCTATGCGTGGCCGCTGTGGTGCCGTTGATGCCCCGAAGCAGATTTTGTAGTGTGGTGACGCTGCTGGCCTGTGTGTAGTCGCTGTATGCCATCCACTCATCGTCAATTTTTACATAGCCCGCCCGCCCAATGCGGGGCGTGTCGCCAATGGTCAAGGTGGTGGCGGCGGTTGTGGCGATATCGGCATTAATCGTTTGCGCCACGGTGGGGATGTTGCCATTTTGCGCCCACCAAATCACCCGGGCATCTGTTGTGTAGGGGACTACCCCCAGACGCAGTGTGTGACCACCGCTGCCGTCCGGCTCCAGTCCGTAGGCGGGCAAGTCCACCCAAGTGGACATGCTGCCGTCACTTGTCTGCACGGGTAGCCCATCCACAAAATATTGCTTATACACCTGCACGTCGATAGGGGGTTGCACGTACCAGGGTAGCGCATAGTCATAGTCACCCAGCGTAAAGCCAGTGGTGAGGCTATAGAGAAAGGGGACCCGCACCCGGCTCGACCAGGCGGTTATAGCCTTATTGATGGAGTTATTGACTTCTTGCTCACTCCAGCGACTCACGCCTGTATCCCTAACCATTTCGCGGACACGTTCGTAAATGTCAAGTTGGGTGCGCAGGTGAGGTATCACGTTCATGCTAATTTTTCGCCACGATAATCAAATAGGGTTCTAGCGTTTTCCCACCACTCACAAACTTAAATTCCAGGCGGTAATTACTGCCAGCGGTAAGACTGATCACCGTGGGGCTGATAATGTCGTCGGTGGACGTGGACGCGCTGCCGGTCAAATTCGTGCCTGACACATCGGTGAGCGCTCCATTGGGTGAGATTTTGTACAGGGTGCAACTCACCGAAGACGGCGAACCACCCCAGGGCGTAGTGGTCAGTGTATAGGCAATCCGCTCGTCCTTGCCCTGCTCGATTGGACTTTCTACAATTTCCCGTTTGCTTGCCATATTACTATTCTGGATCTAGGGTCAAACTGCTGGTTCGGGTGCGCAGGGTTAGGCTACTGGTACGACTGTGTAGGGTAAGTGTGTAGCTGCGGTTGCGCAGAGTAACAAACCTAGTGCTGGTCGCTGGTGCCGTCTTGCTGGGCAACCAACGCCGCTGTTGCTTCCACTGCATTTGCGCTTGCGGCCACACCCGCCTGCCCCGCCTATACACCGGCGCTTTGGTCGTCGGCACTACTACCGCCACCGTGCGGGGTAGCCGCCGCTGCGGTCGCCTCCGGTAGCGGTAGCGGATAGCGTAGGACATATTAGATTTCTTCTACGATGGCTGTAATCGCAATCGAGATGTCATCTGCTGCTGTGGTCTGACAGCGCACTACAAGCGCACTGGCCTGCCGACAAAGCGGGGCCAGATCGGGGTCAGGCCACCACATTTCCATAGGGCTGATGCGGATATTCCAGGCAAATTCGTACATAGTCGTACTGGTGCCGCTGGTTGTCGCCACCGTACTGCCGTTGGCCTCGGCTGCAAAACCGGCCGCACTATCCGCCAGGTCAACCGGCGAGGGCGTTACCGCCGTGCCGTTGCCGCTGGTGACCGTGCTGCCCAGGTGAATAATAGAGATGCGTAAACCCTCCTCGGCGGCGTCGGCCACTTCTGATGTTTGGCCTAGAATCAGGCCGCGCAAACGAATGGGCTTATCGTCGGTGGGGGTAAGTTCAAACAAGTCGCAGTCACCGCCCGCATTGGTGAGTGTTCCCGCATAAAAGACTGTGTATTTTCTGCTCATCGGTTAAATGTCCATATTCCTGAAGGTTTGCGGCGCACCACTGGCGCTTTTGCACCTGCTGCTGCTGCTGGTGCGATAGCGAACGTAAACGCCGCCCACTGCTCTGAAACGTTTAGTGTGGTTGTACCCGCCGCCTCGGTACCCTGTGTGGTTTGGAGCAGGTAGAATGCCCCAATACCCCCGGCGCTGGCCCCATACTGTTCATCTAACATTGTCCACCCCGCCATCGCCCCAAATGGGGTTGTAGCGGTAGCGTTCTGATCAGTCATCACCACCCGTATCAGCAGACAGCCGTCCACGGTGGTGGTAATCGCCGGGCATGTGGCCGTTGTGCCGCTACCATCGTTACGGGCTGGGGGCGTGCCGTGGATCCCATTGTGCGAAGTGACGGCGAAACAGATCCATGACTGGCGCTCGGTTGTCCCTACGCCAACGGTGTAAGCACTTTCGCTGCCTCCGCTGGTCTTGTAGGGGATGATCGATGTTGCTACTGCCTGATATGCTGAAGCGGCGAACAGGTCGCTAAATCCAGCCGGGAATGTGAATGTCTGCCCACTGAGGTCACTGGTCATGGGGCAGAAAATCAGATCCCCATTTGGACACGTCCCGGGCTGCGTGACGCTAAAGCTCGTTGTGTTGCTGGCGTTACTGCCTTTCGTGTGGCCTGTTTGGATGCTTGGCATTTGGTTTTACTTCGTTCTTGTCTGCCCAGGACGCCCGTTTAGCTACCGCCCATATAGTGAATGTGATCACAGTAATGATGGGGAGGGAGCCAAGGAAACAAATTATTGCCAATAATCCATAATCCAAGGCTTCCCCCTATTCATAGCTAGCTCACATACTGATTCAGATTACTATACTCGCCGCCCGTGCCGCTGGCATACACCACAAAGTTGTCTAGTTGGTTGCCGCTATACGTGCTAAATAGGCCGTGCCGGGTATTGCTGATAATCCCCGCATCCGAGATTGTTCCGTTGCCCACCAAAGCGTTGTTATAGTAGAGCCGGTAGGCTGTCCCAATTTTGGATACCCGCAATACCGCATTGGCGCTGTAGGTGGCGGCTGCGCTGACTACACTGGTGTAGACGCCTGCCACGCATTTTTCGAGCTTGCAGTTCGCGCCATCGTGATAGGCGATCACGAAGTTGGCGGGCGATGACGTGCTGTCCAGATTGAGCACCAGGCCCGCCAGCGTTCCAGAAACCAATGTGATCGCTACATCTGCCAAAACGTCAGCGATCGAAACAGTCAGCGAGGCAAACAGGCTGGATAATGTAAGTTTTTTGACACTTAGATCGTCCAGGTAAATTGATTTGCTGGCGGCGCTGTTTCGTTTAATTCCTATCGAGTTATCTAAAAGTCTGGCCGTTCGGATATACTCCACGTATGACGTGGTTAAGTTAATTACCGGAGTAGCTAATGAGCTTCCCCCGGAGGCAGACATGGCAATAGATGCTGCTGTTGTAGAGCATCGCGCCCATATTCGTATTGCGACCCAATCATCCGCCGCGGCCGCTATCGACTGCCCTATTCTGGCGTTGCCGTCCGTGGCATCAATATCAAAGCGTGCCGCGTTGCTGCCGCCGTGGGTAGTAGCATTTTCCTGATTGATTGTGGAGGTGCCACTTACGGATTCCGTCCAGTCGGTCAAATTTGTTGGCGATGTCCAGTTTTCTAGCCCGCCATCGGTTAAGAGTTCTGCACTTTCTGTTGGCGTGTTGATCGCCTTCCCAGCACTCACGCTCCATGTACTGCCCGTCCACGCTACGCTACCGCCGCCCGATCCAATGCCACCGGCGATCCCCTCTGCATGGCCGAGTCCGTCCGTGGAACCGAACGTGGAGCCGAAACCGTCGCTGGCGAGAGGGGTAGGGATCCAAGACGCCTGAACCAATCTTGCAGATCCATAATTGCCCACCAAACCCGAACCTGTGACGCAAGGAATAAGATTGGCACTCAATGACGTTGCGTCGGCCCAGAGCATTAGCCAATCCGTCGCTGGCCGATACATAAAACAGTATCCCGTTGCCCGTAAGAGTATGGCGTAGCGCCATGATACCCCGGTGGCTATGGCCGCTAATGTGGTCGCGTTGCTTCCGCCACCATACCAGCCGCGCACTCCGGTTCCTGCGACCAAATCAAAACCGGGCGCGACGGGTCGAGTAGAGCCCGCGCTTGTTTTGAATCCAAATTCGGCGGTTCCGCTCGTCACACTGCAATCAATCAACAGCGCCATCCCCGCGGAGCGAGCAATAGAATTCCAATGCACCATTGGATCGCCAAAGGCACCACCTGCGGAAATACCGAGAACGTCACCACTTATCGACATTCGATTGCCGGTGTCCGTTACAACTCTCGTCCCCGGCCCCGGCGTCGCTGGCGTGCCGTTGACCGCTCCCGCTGCACGGGTGTCGGTGAAGTCGTCACGCAGGAGGTATTGGATAGTTGCAACACTATTCAATACCTGTACGTATCTGGCTGAGCGATGCGCTATTTTCATGCGCTCAAAATCCCTATAATTGTGATTGCGCCACTGGTGTAGGCGCTTATTCTGGCCCGCACTTGCACCAGCCCCAACACGGTCGCTCGGTACAGGCCATCCGCTGTAGCAGTTGTAGCGGCGGTGGCTGAGTTCAGATTTGCGAACTGAATAGCTACCCAGTTGCTCCCGTCCACGGTTGCCTCAAAGGTAATCGTGGCTGTCGTGATGCCTGTGATTTGCATGGTCAGCGCAGTTGCAGCGCCGCTACTGGCGTCCGTACAGTCGATTGCTGTGCCGTTGCCCGTAGCGGTCGCTGCGCTCTGCATGACCTGTCGTTTGTATTGTCCGCCAGGTACTAGCATAGTTACACCAGATAGTAAAGCCGAATCGTTAAGCTGCCCGCTGCCACGTTGGTGAAGTCCGCCGCACTGGTAATCGTGATGGTGACAGTTTTGGCCGTGGTGTGAATCTTCGTCCCCGAAGGCACACCCAGGTCAATAGCCTGCACCGTAGTGAACACGCTTGGCGTCCCGGTGTTGTACCGGTCGGTGTCGGTGCCATCGCCTACGATAATCACCGCCGACGTGTCACCGGTGAAGCCAGTCACGTCTGTCAGCACGGTTTGCAGCGCCCAGGCGTTGGCCGGAATCTGCGTCTTGAGGTTGTAGGTGCCGCTGGTGCTACCGCCATCGGTGAAGGCGGAACGGGCCACAGTCTCGGTAATGCACTGCAAACCGCCCACCCAATCATTGTCGTGGCCGTTGGCTTTGAGCTTGGTATAGGTGCGGGTCACCAATCCGTTGGTGCGATCCAACTGCTGGTAGATGCTGCCGATACCCAGAGCGGCAAAAGGCAAGGCGTCGCCATCGGGAGCGTTAAACCCGGCAAACAACACCGGGTACGGGCCATTGATGCCACTTTGCGCCATCTGTGGTTCAAAGGGAATGAAACTCATGGTCCCTCCTTATGTGGTGGTGCTGAACGTGTGAATATAGCCGTGAGCGGTTTCATTGCACAGCGCAAAACCATATTCGCCCAGCACGTCCTTGACTTCGTAATCGCCCACGCTGGCCCGGTTATAGATGTCGAAGGGGCGATATGTGACCCAACCCATCTTCTCGGGCTCGATGAGATAGAGTCGGTCGGACGGCGCCCACTTGTCGAACAGCACTTCAATCTCACCAAAATCGGTGACGATGGTGGTGATATTGCTACCGCCGCGCTCCTCGCTGCGCTCCGTGCGAATTGTCCCTTCGTAGAAGCTGGTAATCTTGCGCTTGGCCCAGGAGTTGCAGACGATGGTATCCGGCGAACCGCCCGCCAGGTAACAATCTTCCATCGTATCCTCAATCATTTTGCGGGTGAGGGCGGCACTGTTGGCATTGGTGACATTGGTCGTCACGAAGTATTCAAAGCCGCCAGCGGCGCGGGCGGTGCTGGCCGAGCCTTGCGCCCGTCGTCCGTAATAGAAGATTTGTTGCAACGCAATGGCGAGTTTGCCCGCTTTGCCTTTGCTACCAATGCCATCACTGCCGCCGATCAGCTTGGCGATGTGATAGGCCATCGTGTCATTGATGCCGTATTTGTTGTCTTTCTGCTCCGAACCTGTCACCCGTACCGCTTCGCTGAGAATCTGCGTGTAGTTATAGGGGTTGCTGACAGTAGTGGTGTGGCCGGTTGTGAAGTCTGCCCCTTCCAAACGGGCAATGGTTGCCAGTGACCAGGCGCTCGCGTTGTTGTGGGCCGCGGCGGTGGATCCGCCAAACCCACGGATAACCGTAGCGGTGTCGGTAGCAACCGAACTGACATACATCAGTTCACTGTCAATCTTTAACACGTCGCCCGCCTTGAGGTAATCACCCTGTCCGGCTGCTACATCTACGCCGGTTTCGGTGTCGTCCAACGCCTCGTTAATGGTGCCGCTGCGGGGTGACATTGTATCTTCCAGCCACTCATACTTGGTATGCGGCCAGTTCAGAAAGCGGAATTTCTTTTCCGCATTGGTGCCGAGCTTGTTGAGAAGCGCGGCCTCCGTCCAGTCAATCATCCGTAGTACGTCACTAATCGAACGTACTTGCGGGGTCGTGTCGGTATAGGTGTTTCGTGTGCCTGTTGCCATCGTGAATTACTCCAGCAGGCGCTTACGTGCGCCCATTCAAAATCTCCAGAATGTAGGCCCGCCCGTCCTTGCGGCGCGCGGCCTCTCTGAATGTCTCTTCTTGTCTACTGGCTGGTGTGGAAGGTTTGCCGCCGCCGATATCGGGTGCGTTGGCCTCAACCTTGCGGGTGCGCTTCTCTACCGCCTCTTCGATTATCTTCTCCCGGTTCTTCTTCTCGTAGTCCCGGGCCAGCTTCACCGCTGAGGCGTAGTCAGTCGCTTCGTTCAGGGCGTCACGCGGCACGCCGTACTCTTCGGAAATTTCAGTTAGGGCCGCATCCCGCTCGCGTGCGTTCTGCGCATCCCGTAGCTGGCTTTCCAGGTATTGGGCGTACTGTTTGACTTCGTCGCCTTCAAACTTCGCTCGCTCCACATCATCCATTTGCGATAACCTTGCTTCTCGGTCACGTTGGGCGATGGCCTGCGCTTGGCGTTCGGCAGCTTCTGCTCTCCGTTTCGCTTCGGCCACTTCCCGGCCCATCTGTGATCGCACACGTTGCAACTCTTTTTCCAGGTCGGCGGTCTGCGGGCTGGCGGGCGTGTTGCTTGCCCCTGCTGGCGGTTGAGTCTGCTCACCCTGCGCCGTGCCTGTCTCCAGGGCGGTGGCATTGGTGGTCGTTTCGTCGGCCATGCGGTAGAACTCCTGTTCTGTGTAGTGAGCAATAAAAAAGCGGGGAGCGCTCACGTTATCGTGAACACTCCCCGCAGATTGCTCGGTAGGGAAAACTATTCAGTTAGGTGTAACTCACTGATATAGAAGCGCTAGCTGGCTCTCAAGGCTCCTGGCCAAGTTTCGTCAGTGAGTTACTATCCGAAGTCAATCATAGCACACTTGTGCTGAATGTCAAGAGGGTTTGCGCCACGGCTGCAACTTGTCGGGGCGTAGTTCCCGGCCTGCGCTCATCCAGCCCCAATCAATATCCCGCGGTCGCCACGGGCGAATATCGCGTTCTGTGACCTCCAAATCCTTGTCCATCTGGCGGGCGTAAATCTCCGGTGACTGCTGGCGGGTGCTACCATATCCGCTAGAATAGCCCCCAGAGCCGCCACCACGCCCGCCACGACGTTGTCCGCCCCCTCCCCTGCTTCTGCCCCCACCGCGTGAGTAGGGGCGGCGCGGACGAGGCGTGTGCTCTTTTTCCCACCAAGCTACCTCGTCATCCTCCAGATATTTATCTTTGTAGTAGGCGGCGAACTCTGGATTGTCCCGCATAAATTTGGCTTTGGCTCCGTAATCATCCCCCAGGCCGCGGTATGCGTCCCACTCGTTAGCGTACTCGCCACTGCCGCCCGCTTGTTGCTCGTAGGCTGCTCGTTTGGCTTCGGCCTCTGCGTCTTTGCGTTCAATAAAGGCTATTTCTGTGTCGGTCTTGTTGCGGTTCTGGAAATCCTCGTAGCCCTGTAGTACCTGATCGTTGCTTAATTCGATGCGGCCCCGCTCCACATCGCCCAGCCCGGACACTTCATCCAAAGCGGTTTGCCGTTTTTGCTCCTCGTAGGCTTTTAGATCGGCATAGTATTTTGCTTTCTCTTCCTTGCTGGCATCATCACCGGGCCACTCCGGCTTAGGTAGAGCGTTTGCAGTACGGTAAGCTTGCTCTAACAAGTATTGCTGCTTCTCCTCTGGGTTCATCCCCCCGGTGGGGTCTTTCCCTTCAGGATAGGCGGCGTTGGGATACTTCTCATCCAGAGCGTTGACGCGTTCATAATAGGCCGCTTTCAGGTTATACAAATCCTGCTTGCTGGCGTCTGGGTTCTGCGCCAAAAATTTATCAACAGCGGTATTCATCTCCGCAAAGATAGCTTCTTTTTCCTTGCTCTTTAATGAATTTTCGGCGCTCACCCCTGGTCGGGTTTGGTCTTGGTTATACACAGCGCCCAGGCTGTAAGCGGGCGACAAGAAAGGCGATTCGTCAAAGGTGGCGCTTTTTGCCTCTTTGCTGCCGTAGGGGTTCTCTGGCCCGTAGCCCCGCTCGTTGTAGGCGGCTTTGGCCTCCATAATCTGGCGCTCGTTGGGGTCGTAGGGCTTCACCGCTACGCCAGTAAGCCAGCTTGACAGACTGCTGGTCAGTCCCTTCTGTGCGCTACGTTGTTCGGCCAATGCCAAAATCTTTTGCAGGCGGGGCGTCATCTGCTGACCTGGTAATGCCGCTTCCCCCGTCTTTTGCTGCCGCAAGGCATCCATCACAAATTGTACTTCTTCTGGCGTGATAGCCTGGCCGTCTACCTTCTCTCCGCCGACAAGGGCAAGCAGGGCTTCCCGCCCTGAGTTGTACTCGCTGAACTGCGGTTTGGCCCAGCCGGGTAACTGCATCCCTGCGGCCTGGGCGGTTTCGGCCAGGATGCGGCCTTGTGGCAGGTAACCCACGGGGTAAATGTCCTCGGTGTTCCCCTCCAAATACTTTTTACCCGCATCCAACCACGGAAAATAGTTGAAGCCCACGGCCTGCGCACTGTCCAGGGCGAACCCCACCGCTGTATTAGCGCTCTCTGGGTCGGCGTAGTCGTTTTGGATCATATTTGGGAACACTGACCAATACTTGCTGGGTGACACCCGTAAGTAAAACGTCTTGTCCCCAATCTGGATCGGGATGGCCCCATCGTAACGTTTTGGGTCGCCTTGCTGCTCTCTGATTTCGCTGATGTACTTCTCGGTCTGCTGCACCCGTCGCCAGATGTGTGGTTCAAAGACCATGCGTTCGGCGCTGTTTTTGGCGGCTCTGGTGAACCAAAAGCTATAAGGGGTAGCCAGCCCCAATATCTCATCCATGCGGGTGCGGTTACGGAAATCCACCATTGTAAAGCTGCGCATCCGGTCGCTAAACTCGCTGGCCCCGTACTTCACGTTGTCCCACTGCGGAATCACCTGCTGCTTAAACTGGTTGATAACATTAAATAACTGCCCTTCCCCGATTTTGCCTCCACCCGGCTGCATAATATTTTCCAGGTTGCCCAGCATGTGGGTGCGCAATTGCTCCAGCATGTCTAAGGCGTGCTGCGCCGCTAGCGACTGGTCAGGGGGTAGCGTGCCACCCGCTGCGGTCGTGGCCCGGCTGGTTTTGCGGCTGACTTCCTCCCAGTTGTCGGTAGTGGCCTGGCCACCCAGGTTCAGGTCAGTTGCAATCTTCTGCGGGTCAACGGTAGCAAGTTTGGCTTCCTGCGCTGCAAGACGGGCCTCATTAGAGAGGCGCTGCTTCTTGTTGATTGACTGGTTCAGGTTGTAATACTCCTGTAACAGCGCTTCTACATCGGATTGACTCTCAATTTTGCGCCCCGCTACCGTCAGTCCGTACAAATCCTCGAACTTATTTTCTGGTACTCTGGCTATCCCCTGGCGCACGTAAGCGGCCACAGCGCTGTCCAGCTTCAGGTAGCCCCGCTCACCCTTCGCAACCCGGTTCCACTCGGCCCGCATATCTTCACGGGCTTGCTTGGCCGCGGCCACTTCTTCGGCGTTCATCTGTACGGTTTCTTGCGCCCGCCGCATCGCGTCGGTGTCTCCAACCTTGCGCAGTTTGCGATCTTGTGTCACTTCGTACAGGTCGGAGGTAGAGACAAGCTGGTTGCTGCCCTCTATGGTGTAATACTCTACCCCGTTCTTTTCGGTAATGCCCGTAATCGTCACGGGGCGGTCAATATCCCCTTGCCGCCAGATGCTTTGACCTGGCTGCAACTTGTTCGCCACCTGCTGCGCTTCTGGCGCAAGTGCGGCCCCACTCGCCACATTGTCAAGCTCAAGCTCGGTTTCGCCCCGCACGTCCGGCGCTTTGCCGTATTTGGCCCGTACCTCTTCCGGCACCTGTGCGGCGGGTATCGTCTCCATTTTCCCGTCAGGGCGCTTTACTTGCCAGTACTGTTGTGGGTCTGGTGCGATTTCCACCTGTGGGCCAGTGCGCACCTTCTTCTTGAATTCCTTTTCAATCGGGCGCACTAACTCCACCTGCTCCCCGAAGTAGTCAAAGGTCAGGCCCGTTTTGGTTTCTATCCCCATCCCCTCTTCAATGATGTTGCGTTCGGCCATGCGCCAGGTTCCGGCCTCATACTGGCGCAACTGCCGCCACACCTCATTGCGGATAGAGAAATAATCTTCCCACTTCCCCGACTTCAAAGCCTGCTGTAGTGCCTTATCCAAGTGCGATCTGGCCTGCGCCCCGGCAATTTGCACGCTACGCTCGGCACTGATAATTTCGTCCATGACGGATGGCCCACCAAAACGCCGGGCGGCGGCATAGGTGCGGGCAACCTGCTTATCGGTCAGCGCCCGGCCTGCTTCAATCACTTGAGCCATGCGCTCATCGTAACGGCCTGACTGCGGTTCCATGCGCAGGGTAGCCCATAGCGCATCCTCATTGCGGCGGGCGGTGCGTTCCAGAATGTCCCACGTACCAAAGTTGGGCGTCACCGGTTGCCCACTGACCAGAGCTGCGCCGGTTTGTTCCAATAGTCCGTTGACCTTCTCGTTGCGTCCTGCCCAGGCTTGCTGGGCTGTCTGCCAGTATTTGGCCCAGTCCTTCGTCTCATAGGCTTCTTCGGCAGCTTCGGCCAGGGCGAGGCGCACTTTGGTCGTCTCGTCGTACATCTGGCCCCAGGTGTTGTAGAGCAGGTAGCGGGCGTTCGGGTCGCTGGCCTCTGTTACCATGCTGGTAAGCGCCTGTAGCTTCTGGTCAATGGCTTGCTGTGCGGCTAATTGTGCCTCTCTAGCCGCCTTGCTGGCCTCTGGCGGCACGCCTGCGTACTTCTCCGCCATCTTGCTAGCCTGTGCAAAATCGGCGGCGTCTTTGGCCCCCTCTGCGGTCTGCCAGGCATAGCGCTGCGGCACCGGTGGCGCTTGCTGAATAATCCCTTCCCACGGATTGCGCGCATTGTCGAATAGTTCTGTGAGCTTGGCCTGAGCCGTGGCCGCATCGGGTGACGTGCGCAGGATGTCATACAGCTTGCTTTGGCTGTCGGCGTCCAGGGCGTCCAACCAAGCGGGGTTGGCGTCGCTGATGCTAAACAGCTTGGCGTTACCCGTCAGCAGTCGCCCAAGCTCAGCGGTCATATCCTCGCCCCGGTAGCCTGTCTCGAACAACTGTTTGGCCCAGGATTTAGCCAGTTTTGGATCTACCCCCGCATTGGTGAGAACGGGGATAAGAGACTGCTCCATTACCCGCGGCCCATACTTCTTCATAGCGTCGGTCATGCTGCGGTAGGCAACCCGTTCTGCAAAGAATTCCTCCACCCCGCTATAGGCTTTCTTGAGTGGCCCCATGACCCCACCCGTCTGGCCGGCTACGTTGGCGGCGGTTTCCACCCCTTCCATGCTGCGCAGAGTAGGTTTGATACCGCCAAATAGTTTGGCGGTGTGGGCGTTCATTTTCTCAATGCCGCCCCAGATCATGGACTGGTCACCCATTGCGGTGGCGGCGGCGTTGACAATGTTGGTAGCCCAGGTGCCGGGTGACAGGTAGATATAGAACGGGCTAACCACGCTACGCTGCATAGCGCTGATTTGATTGAGCATGGACGATTGCGCCAATGCCCCGGTCTTTTTGACTTTGTTAAATTCTGCCGCCTGTTTGTTGGCATCAATCAGCGTCATGGCGTCCGACTGTTTCAGTACGGTCTTACCATCTTCGCCCACGTACTCCAAGAAAGCCTGCCCATTGCTGGTAGTGCGCACCTTGACCCGGCTTGTCCCCAACGGCATGTTGCCCAAATCGGTCGCAACCCCATACGCCCGATACCCACCCTGGCGCACGGCTTCAGCCATCTCCATAGCGGCGTCAATTTTATTGAGCGCCCCGTCACGTTTGAACGTGTCAGCGTTCGCCAGAAACTCATCAGCGATAGAGCGGAAGCTGTTTAATGCTGTCTGCACGGTCTTGGTATTCAAGCCCATTGTACCAAAGCGTATCATGCCGTCAGCGTCAGCCCTGGCCAGCAAGCCCGTAGACTGAAACAGGTTGGCCGCAATACCGGTGACAAGTTCCTTTGGGTCACGAGCCAACTGAGTCAGCAATATCCGGGCATCGCTGGCGGTGTCGGCGTCGGCCAGAAGGGTCGATGTCACCTTCATCATTTCGGCGGCGTCAATATCGGCGCGTGCGGTTCCCGTTGTCCACAGGTTGAGCCATTTATTGTAGCCAGTGTCTTTAACAGCGGTGGCAATCTTGGCCGTCCCCTCTACCGCTTGGATGCGGTTCAAAGCCTCCATTGCCTTTTGTTCATTTTGGAAGATGGCGCTTTCCACACTCGCCATGCGGCGGGCTTTGGGTGTCAGTTTGGCGGCGGCAATCACCCCACCCGCTAGATCGGTAATGTCAGGCAGAAGCACTTCAAATGCCATTTGTCGCCACAGGTTGGTATTTTCGTTGACAATATCAATCGGGTGGGCGTTCTTGAACCTGTACGCCTGTCTACCTGCATCGGCGGCTTGCGTCATCAACTCCTGGCGCTGCTGTGGGTCCGTGGTCTGTTGCGCCTGTTGCAATAGCTGTTGCGCCTGTTGCTGGGCGGCTGCGGCCTGGCTCGGTGCATCCACCAGGGCATCAAACGTTTTGGCAACGCTGGCTGGGTCGGCCCAGTTGAGATAGGCCCGCTCTTGTTGTTTTTGGACTTCCTGCGGTGTCATCTGCTGCGCCTGCTGGGGGGTGGGGGTGGTGGCCTCTGCAAAGCGCTTTTGCGTTGACTCGTATTTCTGGCGGCCAGCCCCATAGGGGTTAAAGTCGGCTTGCCCGGTAGCGCTCAAAAAGATGTTCTTGTAAAAATCCCATGTACCTTCTGCGGTTGATTCCAGCCACGCGCCCGCGGTCGTGTCGCCCACAGGTCGGGTCATGGCGTAGTCGGTGGTGGCTTGAATAGCCGCCATCGCATCGCCCGCATACTGGCCCAGCTTCTCCGTGGGCTTGGTGGATGGCGTCACCACTCCCGGCAAGCCCATGAGCATACCCGCGCCGGACGCGGCATACTGGCCCAAACCCTTAGTCAGATCCCAGGCGGTTTCGCCCAAGCCCTGTTTACCTGCCTGATAGTCTGCTATCTCCTGGTCTCGCTGGCCTTGATATTGCTCGTCCAGGGCTAGCCCTTGCTTGTACCAATCTCGCGCACGTTCGATCAGGGTGCGTTCTTCGGGCGCACGGCGCTGCTCCATATCGCGCTGCGCTTTCTCCCAGGCGGCGCTGTTGGTAAAGCTGTTGGTTGCACTCTCCCAGGCATTGGATGACAACTCTACGCCCTTCTGTAATGGCCCAGCCCAGCCCATAAAGCCAAAGGCAGGATTGGCTACTGGTGGCCCCTCCGCTGGTTTTGTCTCCCTCTGCCCACCCCATGCGTTAGCTTGGATCTGCGTCTGGTCTTCCACGTTGCGCTCCGGTCGCCAGGGGTTGACGCTGGGTGTCGTGGCGGTGGGCGCTGTCTGCTGGCTGCTGCTCAACCCCGCTGGCCCCGTATTCGGGCGGGGAGTGGACAAAGATACCTGTAGCCCGCTGGCGGGTGTGTCGAGCGGTTCCCGGTCGCCAAAGCTAACAACGGGTGGCCCGCTGCTGCGCCAGTTGGGGGTAAGCGGCCCTGGGCGTTCGGCGGGTGGCCCCATCGGTTGCTGGCTCTTCCACTGTGGCACCATCGGCCCCACATCTTGCGCCCGGGGCGGGCCTACCATCAAATCATCTTTTACCCGTTGCGGTGCGGCGGGTGGCCCCTCGCTGCGCCAAGAAGGGGGCGTCCATTTGTTTTGGCTAGGCGCTGGTGGCCCCTGCTCGCGACGTTGTCCACCAGCGCCAGGCGGTGGCCCCTCGCTGCGCCAAGTGGGGCGCTTCTGCGCATCAGGTGGCACGTAGGGCGCGGGCGACGACGTGCGGGCAGGCGGCTTGTACGTCGGCTCTTTGCGCGCGTCGTCGTCCTTTGTGCGCTCCGGTTTTTTGGCTGTGGCTGCGGCCCGTTTCCGTGCGTCCTCAGTTGCTTTCCGGCGTCGGTTTTCTTCGGCGGCTTTGGCGGCGGCTGATGATGGCATGAATTACCCCCGTTCGGTGATTGGCCTCAGAAATTGCGGATAAACCGCGCCTGTGGCGCTTGGTTGCGGCCATAGGCTTGGATAGCCGCCAAGCGCTCTTGAGCAGCTCGGTCAGCGGCCCAACGTTCTTGATTCGCTGCCAATTCCCGCCCCTGCATTCCCATTTGCTGCTCTAGCTGGTAACGGGCTAAAGCGTCCTGCTGGCCCCGCCACTGTTGCGTAGCCCCCAACTCTTCCCGGTTAAAGCCCATCTGCTGGCCCATTTGCCAACGGGTGAGGGCATCCCGCTGGTTCATCTCCTGCGACTGTAGACCCCGGTCAGCGTTCCATCTGGCTACGTTGGCGTCCAGTTCCCGCCCTTGTTGGCCCATTTGCTGCTCTAGCTGGTAGCGCTGGTAAGCGTCTTTGGCGTTCATTTCGTCCCGGTTGAAAAGCATCTGATCAGCAAACTGTTGGTGTTGCTGCAAACGGTCAGCATCCCAGCGCCCGGTATTAGCCGTGAGTTCTCGTAGCGCCTGTTGCTGCTGCTGGGCCATCTGCTGGTATTGCAACTGGCGGTCAGAGTTCCAGCGGTCGGTATTGGCTGACAGTTCCCGACCTTGCATTCCATATTGGCGGTCGGCTTGTTGTTGCTGATACTGTTGGTTCCAACGGTCTTGTCCCTGCTGGTAGCCAAATTGTTGCGCCCACTGGCGGGCGGCTTCCTGCTGTTGCCACTCGGCGGCGGTCTGCTGGCGATTGCTAAAGTCCTGCTGCCACTGGTTTTGCGCCCCTTCTCGCCCAAACTGGGCGTCCCAGCGCCGTTGCGCCTCGCCAAAATCCTGGTTATACTGGTTGCGGTTTTGATCGAACTGGGCGTACCACTGGGCGTTAGGGTCGCCGTAAGCGTTACTGCCGCCCCCGGGGGCGCCACGGTTGCCGCCATCGTACCCATAGCGGGGATCAACCATACCCTCGCCACTACTGCTACGAGAACCGCCTGAATTCTGGCCGTACCGTGGGTTAATGTGTGGTGTTCCATCTGGGTTGATGTAATCTACCCAGGGTTGCCCTTGCGGGTCAGGATTGGCATAGTTGGGGGTACCTCCAACGGGTTTTAGCCCCGCTGTGGGGCTGGTGTTCTGGGTCGTGGTGGCCCCTGGCCCCGGTTTCCAGTCGGTGTACTGGGCTGCCCCGCTGCGATTCATACCCATGTCGGTACCCATGCCGGCGCTGGGGTTGTCTGCCTGGCCGCTGGCGGCCCAGTCGTATGGATTCGATGTAGCCATAACTTATATTCCTCCCTGCGGAAGTCCTTGCAACAGATTCATTTCTTCAGTCGGCGGAAGCGGTTGCCCCATCAGTTGGGCGAAAAGAGCCGGATCCATGTCGGGCGGCATCCCTAGGGATTCGCCTTGTAACTGCCCTGCCAACTCTGGCGGAATGCCACCACCTACGGCGGTTCCCACCCCAGGCGGTTGAATGGGAGGCGGTGGGCCTGCCATCGGCGGCGGGCCGGGTGGTGGCCCCATCATCGGTGGCCCACCTGGCGGCATCCCTGGCGGCATCCCTGGCGGCGGCCCAGGCGGGCCGGGTGGCGGCGGTGGGGGGATGCCCAGCTTCTTTTGCCAGTCTTTACCGAAGTATTCTTCTAGCGCCTTATCACCCAAACGCTGCTGCAAGTCTGGCCTCTGCATCACCATTTCCAGTTGCACCCGCTTTTCCTCGTCGCCGGGGATGATGGTGGATAGCCATTTGTCGCGGAACGTCTGTTTGCTGATAATGCCGTCTTGCACCAGGCGCAAGCCCGTCGCCTGTTTCTGCACTTCGTCCGTAGGCACCACCGGGCGTAGGCTAACAATTACCTCCTGGCAACTGGCTACATCTTTGGGGGTAAGGGTGAGGCGATAAGCCTGACTGCTGCCCTCATCCATGCCCCACACGTCCACGCCTTTGCTGTCGCCCATCTCTTCGATCAGGGCTAGCGCCAGTTCTGACACCCTGGCAACGGCAAACTCCAGGTTCTCTAGGAACGATTTAATGCGGCCTTTGGCGGCATCACTGAGCAGGCTCACGCCGTATCCTGCGGAAAGCTCACCAGGCGCTTTCCCATACATCACATTGGGGAACGTACTATTTTGCACCTCGGCATCAATGCGGCTATCCATTGCCTGCGCCAACGGGACATTGGGCTGCATTTGCAGCATGTTGATTTTCGTCCCCATCGGTAGCGGCGTAGTTAGCCCCGGCCCGACTTTGATGTCGTCAATCACCTGGCCGTTTTCATTCTCCACGGTGATGGCGGGCCAGAAGTACCACAGTAGCCCCGTCCCCATTTGGCTGGCGAGGCGGCATTGATAACGCCACAAGCCCGTTGCTGTCATCGGGTGAAGGAGGGACAAGCCCCGGTAACTTTCATCCTCTAGCGGCGTGGTGTCCCCGTAGCTTTCAATCAGGGGTATCTCTGGGTAGTCGGTTTTGACAGGCTTCTTGGCAAACTCCTCTTCGACTACCACGGCGTTCCAAATGCTGCCGTCCTCATAGTCCACCCACCAGAAGTCTGTAACTTCCACTTCCTCGTCGTCGTTTTCGTAGCGGGTACGTACGCGTGGCTTGTCGAGCTTGAGCTTGGGATAGCGCTGGAGGACATTCAGCCTATCGTCGTTGTACTTATGGAAAGCATACTCGGTGTAGAGCGGCCCGTGTTTGAAGCCACAATTCAATGGGTCGAGCGTGCGAATCAAAATGGGCAGACGGCGCTGCTTGAGACGCTTGGGCAGGCTATCGCCCACCCACTTGACTTCAAACACCAAGCGCCCGCGCACCAGTTGCCACCAGGTAGCGTCCGCAATCAGGTTGCGATTCTGGCCCCGGTTGGCCTGCTGCCACATGGCGGCCAGCCACTTCTCGCAGAGTGCCGCCCCCTTGTCGGCTCCGTCCTCCGTCTTGGCCGGTGGCACGTCAATTTTGGGGCTGGTAGAGATAAGACGCTGCGCCAAATTGATGGTGTTGAACGGTGTGGGCAAGGTTACCTGCTCATGGCCGTCTTGCTCGATGGCCTGGCGGGGAGTGCGGTCAAAGGCTTTTAGCGCCCAGGTGTTTTCCCACTCCAGCGCCATGCGTTTGTATTGCGCCCTTCGGTCTTCGGTTTTGGTGACTCGCTCTTGAATGTCACTGACAGTTAGTTTCATGGATGAAGATCCAATAAAAAAAGCGGGACAAGTGAGAATCTATCTCACTTGTCCCGCTAATTGCTCAGTAGGACTGGTATTTATTTAAAAGGCGCTCTAAATTCTCTTATGCGCCTAAACTTTTCCTCAGTGCTATGCCCGTCCCAGGGGTGCGAGAATTGCGGCAAATGCCAGCTCACCTGCCCTGTTGGTAGCTGGATAAACGCTACCGGCCACTCTGTCTCTTGCGGGTCGATTCTAAATCCAACTTCGTACCCGCATTTGGTCGCTACGTAAAGCGCCTCATAGATTAGACGGTTGCGGCTAACGTATTCGCTATCGTTCTCGACAATGACTCGTAACAGATGTTGCAAGTAACGCTTGTCGCCCCCCGCTACGGCGTCCAACAAATCGTTGGCGTTCATGCTTTCGGCCTCCGGTGTTCGTGCTTGGGTATGGTGCGTTCCCGGCCCAATGCGTCGTCCGCCTGGCCCACCACCATGATAGCCGCCTGGCGCTCACGCTCGATGTAGGCCAAGAAGCGTTTTTCCAATTCCTCTAATTTGCTTTTGAGGCGGCGATAGTCGGCTAAAAATTCGCTTTGCGTCACATTACCCCCAATATGCCCTGCGCATGGCCTTCTGGCGTTTCGCTCGTTCTAGCACTGGGCCAAAGCGCACCAGCAGATAGTAACCCAGTGCGCTCAAGGCGTCCTCGTTGCGCTTCACTGGTCGCCCTGGCAAGCTGGCCCGTTCGCTTCTGTCCGGCCAGCGGTGGGTTTTAAGTTCACCGATGATACCGTTGGCACTACCATCAGCAGATATGTCATCCCGCAAATGGTCAGCGAACAAAAGCAGTGGTTTTCCGTCCTGCTCACTCCATAAACGAAGGTGTAGGGCGTTATACCAGTCCAGGGCGTTGAAGATTCTGGTATATTCCCACTCAATGGGGTGCTGCTTAAGCTTTTGCAGTTCATCAGCCCATACCTCTACTTGGCTCTTGTTGGCCCCCTGGCGTCGGGTGCCCGAAATGTCCATCACGCCCCGGCTACAAGACTCTTTCCAGTAGGGGTGTTCCACTACTTTGGGGATTACCTGCTGCCCGATCACGTTTTTGCTGTAAATTTCATCCAGAACCGCCACCGTGCCGTCATCATGGCGCTGCACAAACAAGGCTGGGTAGGTGTGGGTGGCTGGGTCAATGAGCAATTCTACTTCCAGCCCTGGCTCGTACAGTTCAGCAACGGGTTTGCAGTGCGTTTTCCTGTCAAACTCCTTGAAAACCAGGCCCGAAGGCTTACAAGGCACACCCCCAAAGCGCTCTTGGAACAATTCCGGCGGCATACTGCGCTCATTTGCCAGAATTTCCGGGTCTCGCCGTCCGCCCGGGTACTTTTTGATGTTCGTCCAGGTGGGTAAAGAAAAACTTTTACCCCCTTCGGGATTGCTGCCCTGCCAGCGCTCAAAATTATCAGCGTACCAGCCTAGCGAAGTCTCAAACGTGCCAGCCATAATGACCGGAGCGCGATTCTCTGCCGCTCGTTCCCGAAATTTATTGAGAATCGTCCCCGGCATTTGCGCTGTTTCGTCGCTTAAGACGACGTGCGGCCTGCGGCTGGCCAGCGCTACCTCATCCATTGCCGATTTTGTAACCCAGGTGAACGTCAGGCCCAGGATATTGAGCCGCATACTTCTTGGGCCACGGCTCGGTGTGCTGCTATCCTCCACCAAACCCAAATCAGCAAACGCCTGAAACAGATAATCGAAGCAGATGGTAGCCTGATCGTAATCCGGTGCGACAATCCACCCCAAACCATTCTCAATCAGCGAATACGACACGCCCATATAGGCCAACAACAGCGACTTCCCGGCCCCCACACCCCCGGCTATCTGCTTGTACCGGGCGGGGTGGTTGATAATCTCCCACTGCTCGGCATAGGGTTCAAAGTTGACTGACTGCCAAACCAGGGTGCGGAAATTTAACTGTCGTTCGGTTAATGCCACGTTACCGCCACCAAGAGATAACCAAAATCACCAACGTCACACTCTGGATGATGACCGCCACCCCCATAACAATCACCCACCCCTGCAGGATGGTAGTTTGCCAATGGCGCTCCTGACTCATTTGGAAAAGCAATTTAATATCCACACCCATTTCTAGTAGCTTACTTTGAATCTCACCCAAATTGATGGTGATGTCGTGGCTATCATTGTGGCTATCATTGTGGCTGTCCCGGCGCACCCGTTGGCGAATGCCCTTCCCCACCGCCACCCCATCGGCGTTGTCGCCAATCCCCGTGTCAATTACATCATCATTCACTGCCTACCTCCTGCGATTTTTATTCTACTTATATAATCGCAAAAGGCTTACATTTCCTTTGGGTGTAACTATGCGACTACCATGCAGGCCCAGGCGTACCAACATCACCAGGTAAAGGTGGCAAGACCTCGATATGGTTGGCTTCCATCAGCGCCGCAAACTTCCCGATAATGATACGCTCGTTGTGGCCGTTCGTGCCATGACGGTACTCTGACAGGTAAAGCCAACAGAATTCAATCTCTTTCAACTCGCGTTCGGTAAAAAACTTCTTCCAGTTCGTTGGTGCAACTTCGTCAAACTTCGCATCGGCGGTTTCGCTTTTTGTCTGACCTGGTGCGTTGCCACAGTCGCCCAACAACGCACGGCGTAACAAATAGCGTAGCTGTTCGTTTGGTGTGCGTGCCTCGTTTTGCGCCATACGCATCAGCCCTATAAACTCCTGTTTCGTCAATGGTGCTGTTTGGATTCTCATCGCCGCTTCATCTCCTGACTACCGATTGGCTGCTGACAGTTTATCACGCCTTATGTGGGCTAATAGCCTATTCTCTGGCCCCCAAGGCAATCCGCTCGATGATGCACGCTTTGGGAACGGCTATCAAGTAACGCAATCCGTCAGGGTCGAACGCCTGCCACGCCAACACAATCTTGTGTTCGTCCTCTTCCACCGGAAAACCCACAATGTGACCAACAACTGGGTCGAGTTGATAACCGTGCGTTACCTGCTCCTCATGTACAGCCCAGTCATAGGCTTTAATGTAGACTGCGCTGATTTGCTTCATTCGCCATCCTTTATCAACAGTTTCGCCACTTCGTCAAACTCCGCTTTGAGTTGCAAGAAACGCAAATTCATATTGCGCACCCGCTTGACAAGTTCGGGATCGGGCTTTGCGTGTTCGTCCTCCTGGCGCTCTATTGTCGTGAAGCGATGAGAACACACCCGGCAACAATGACGGCGACGGGTTCCGCCTTCCACGTCACGGCTATCAATAACTTTGGTTCCCGCTTCACATTTCGGACAATTCATTTAATAGCCCATCATCTTGGCCTTGCCCTTGGGGGTGGCGCTACACGGGCACTTATCGCCAGCGTAGGGCTTCCCACAGTTGGGGCATTTCTTCATCTTGCCTTTGCCCTTGACGGGCGCCTTCTCGGTTTTCTCAGCTTTCTTCATGATATTCTCCATACTGTTCAACTTCTGCAAAACTTCCTGTAGTAACACATTCTGCTGCTGAAACATCGTCAAATATAATTCGTGGAGGGGGAAGTCTGGTTTGTCCCGCACCCAGGCGGGGAGGTTATCGATCATACATTCTCCAATCCAATAACGGGCCTGAGAATCGAACTCAGCTCTTAGGGCTTATGAGGCCCATGAGACACCACGCCTTCCGCCCGCTGCATAGTTGTACTCCCCCTAGTGAAATTTCAAAACTCGTGCGGGTGTAGGTTCATATGTAGTGTTGTGTAGTGTTATTTGGTGTACTCTGGTGTTCTTTTCTGTGCTTTGCTTCTGCTGCTCTGCTGTCGCAGTCCATCCACCCCACACTATACACACCCTACCCCACACAATACATCATCCGCAATTCACGGCACGCCCTACGCCACACGCCACACGCATCAGCCAACCACGCTACCACTATCGCACCGCATACTCCATACACGTTACAGGATATAAATAGCTTAATTAAATAACTCTTTTATTAACCAACCACCATTTAATGTCAGGGATAACTTATGATATTAACTGCTACCGAAACCTATCGCCCGCAACATTCGTTACGCCCTTTCCGCACATGCGTTCTGCAATGCGATGACTATCCGAACACTTTGGCGTTTCGCTGGGTTTTCGTGCGCCTTTTGGCCTATTTCGCATCGCAATATTTTTTGCGTCACATCAATTTACGCAACAAATTATCCCTAATGATTCGTAACTACGCACACCATTACACCTTGTCCTGCGTTATCTCTTTCGCCACAATAGTCAAACGCACTACACCCTCATTATGAAGCGCATTAACGGAATCAATGTAATCCTGTGCGCTCAATTTCCCCTCGCGATACCATTGATCGAGAAACGCCATTGCATCCTCAATCAGCCATTCCATATCGAGCAAGATGCGCTTGACTTCACTACGCCCACGCTCCATAAGCCAGTAACCCCACGAACCCCGCCACGAATGCCCACACCGGCCATGTATCATTATCGGCTGGCTCATACTCCACGAAGATGCGTCCATCATTTTTGCGTCTAATCCTCGCTGCTGGCTTCCCCATCTATCGTCACCGGCTCGTTGCTACCCAGTGCGGCAAGCATATCTTCAAACTTGGTGTTGACCCGAATGTGGCGAGTAGGCAGCTTGCCCCCAGCGCGCCAGGTGACAACAAACTCTAGCCAGGCCATCATGGTCTTAACGCCACGCATCCCGGCAGCATCAGCCCAAACCTGTTCCAAGCGTTCGTAGATCACATCATCGCTATACTTATTCTGTAATAGCTGGGTAAGTTCTGCCCGAATCGCATTATGCGGACTGCCCTGATTTAAACTGTGACCCGGTAGAATGCGCCCCTTCTCATCTCTGGGGACAATGTGTTTTGGCTTCTCGTTACTCATACCTCCATGATAGCACACTTGTGCTGCAAGTCAAGCACTACACGCAATTCACGATATCGTAAATGTCAGCTTGCCCCGCAAAATGTACGCACAATCTGTAAGCTGACAATGTGACAAAAGTACTTGACATAGCAGCTCTGCTATGCTATACTTAGGTCATCAGAGGCAACCGAGCCGAAGAGAAAAAAACAGAAACAGGAGAAAAGACAAATGAAAGTTTCAGAATTCTTCCGCAACAACAGCGAGCAGAAATTCAACTACGTCGGCACGATTTACGGCCCAGACGAATACGAGATGACCGGAGAGCAAATTGCAGATATGCTGCAACTATTCGGTGAAACATCCGAGATGATTGACCACCCTGCACATGATGGCCGTGATGGATTTTACCAACAGTCTGGCAACATCCACTACAGCGGTAATCTGGTCGAAGAGTGTGTTTTTGTAGCTCTGAACTAATTCATAGTGGCAGACCCGCCGCCATAGTTGCGGGTAACAAAGTTATGACAAGAAATGTAATTGTTTTTCAAAAGGGCAATCCGAGCGATGCCGTCACATCTCATCTGGAGCGGCAAGTACTCACCTGCTGGATGGTAAATAATGATATGCCGAATACGCTTTTTGAGTACGCCGGTGATGTGCATTCGGTTGGCAACGACAGTAATTACAAATTAAATAATATCCATGACGGATATGTCATTGTCATGGAGGATGCAGCAGGCAAACACCGTTTTGGTTTACCAGAAACAGTGTGGACGGATGAACAATGTCGCGAACTGTATGACAACTGCTACAACCGCACGAGCAACTAATAAATAACCCGCCAGCATC
>Ga0315904_10000985_pt1 | contig 44969 bp, 47 predicted proteins | sample LakEriMetagenome_6_FD_203529 | JGI IMG/M metagenome (GOLD analysis project Ga0315904, IMG submission 203529) | Freshwater fungal communities from buoy surface, Lake Erie, Ohio, United States - Buoy 12 MA120 | ecosystem: Environmental > Aquatic > Freshwater > Lake | place: USA: Lake Erie, Ohio... | reverse complement strand
TGACGCTGCTCCCGGTGTACTTGGAATCAGCACTACATCTTCAGCATCCTACAACAGAGTGGTGGCGAGAGTCACACAAAATGGTACGATCAACACCTCAACAACTATAACAGATGGATTCAGTGCTGGTTCTATCAGAAGTGCTGCCACAGTTGATGGCAGTTCATTTTGGACTGGTGGTGCCGGAACAGGTGGTGGTACTCGCTATGTGACTCTTGGATCATCTACTTCCACTTTAGTTAGTGCTGCACCCACTAATACTAGAGGTACTGCAATTTATAACTCCCAACTTTTTACATCCTCACAGTCTGGTACTAATATTGGTATTTCCACAGTTGGTAGTGGTCTACCCACAACTGCTGGTAGTATTACTACAATTCTCTCTGGTACTGCAACAAATGTTGATTTAACAAACCCACAAGGATTTGTATTTGGAGACATTGATGGTAATGGAACACCAGAAGTACTTTATGTTGCTGATGGTAACTTAGGAATTGTAAAATTCTCAAATAATGGTGGTGTTTGGACCAAAAGGGGTTCACTACCAAATCCACCAAGTAGAGCATCTGCTGGTCTTGGACTTCAAATGTCAGGAACTGATAGAGTACTGTTTATCTGTCTAGGAACATCCGCTTCCTCTGCTAACGAAATTTATAAATTTACAGATAATTCAGCTGCTGAATCTAACATCACAAGTAGTGGAACTGATATCATCACAGCTTGTGGTGCACCAATAATTACATCGAGTGCTCCTACTACGATGTTGTTCAAAGGTGTGTCATTTGCTCCTGTAAATGTACCAACTCCAACAGTACAACACACTTTTACAACACCTGCTTCATCAGTAGCACAAGGTACTTCTGAAGCTATTTATGCTGTGGAGTTAAATATCACTGATGGTGGTGCACTTCTGACTGGACTTACAGTACAAACATCAGGTGCATATCTTGGTTCAGATTTTACTAACTTCAAGTTGGTCCTTTCAACTAATTCTACTTATGATGCTTTGGACCCAGTTTTGTCCACTATTTCTACAAGCACTGGACCTGGACAAACTCTTGCTTTTACTGGTCTTGGTCAAAACCTACCTGTAAATACAACAAGATACCTTTTTGTAGTAGCTAGTGCTAGTGGATGTGCTAGTGTTGGAAACACAATTGAAATTCTTTCAACACCTCTCACAAACATCACATATAGTAATGCATCTACTGTGAAGAATGGTACACCAGCTGCTGGTTCATCAGTAACTACTGCTGTTGGTGTTTTAGATAATGTTTCATCATTCACTGCTGTTGGTGGTCAACCAACTGTACAACTTTCTTGGACCAACCCAGCTTGTATCACAGAGGTTGTAATTGTTGCACATACATCACCAATTAATGGAATTCCATCTGGTTCTTATATTGGTAATACAAACTATCTTGGTAGTGGATCAGCATTTCCAGGTGGTGGTAGAGTTGTATATGTTGGTAGTACTTCACCACAGACTATCACCGGATTAACTCTTAACCAACTTTACTACTTTAAAGCTTTTGTTAAATTCAATTCGAATTATAGCCCAGGTGTACAAGTTTCAGCAACTCCAACACTTGTGAATATTTACTCAAGGGGGAGTGGTATTTCTCATTCTGATGCTATTTGGTCATTGAGTCCGACTGGTACCCCACAGACTCTAACCGCTATTGGTGGTATGAACACAACAAGAGGTTTAGTAATTCAAAGTGGTGACACTGTGAATTTATCACAGAGTGGTGGTGCGGTAGTTTGTAGAGAACTTATCGTCGAAAACGGTGCGGTATTCAAAACAAATCTCGCTACAAATACTTACCTTTCAGTTTATGGTGATGTTACAAACAATGGAGTTATTGGTACTGGCGATTTGACAGTTAATCCAATTTCCCTCAATGTTGAGGGCACTTCGGTATTCTTCAAGGGTAATGGTACTACTGATTTTAATATCATTAGAAAAAATACTGCTACCAATCCTACTACAACTCTTTATTTTCAATCGAGTGTAAACGTAAGAGCTACAGGCACGACCTCACTCTATAATAACTTCGCAAATAGTAAGATGAACACTGTCATTAGTGCTGGTAAAACTCTTACAGTTTTAGGTGATGTTGCTTTGGATGGTTTCAACGGAACTGATGCTTCTGAAAGAGCTGGTAACATAATCAACAATGGTAATTTCTACGTTGGTGGTACTTTGTATTTGAGAAACAATAATACCACTCCAACATATGGTTGCGCATTTTCTACCGGTACAGGATCCTATACACAGGTAGGTAACTTACTTACAGACTTGAGTTTAGGACAAGGAACAAACGTCAATCTATCATCGACATCAAAAATGGATATATTTGGAGCTCTGACAGTTACATCTGGCACATTGAGTTCTAATGGTGCTATTGTTCTGAAGTCGACTGGTTCATCAACTGCTCGTATTGCTAATTCTGCTGGTTCAATCTCTGGAAATATTACATCAGAGAGATATGTATCTGCAGATGGATGGCACTTGACTGGTACCTCTCTAGCAGGACAAACCATAACAGATTGGAGGGATGACATTTGGACACAAGGTCCTATGCCTGGTGTACATACTTATAATCCTGGTTATTTTACATCCTCTATTTATTCTTATGATGACAGTAATGATGATTTGATACCTTACTCTGGTCAGACTACAAAAGGTTGGGTTGTACCAGCCACATCGAATATCGAAACTTATAAGGGATATAGGGTCTTCATCAATAGTGGTTCTATTTTGGATAATACTGGTACTTACACTATGGAACCATCACCTATTAATTTGAGTTACTCCGGTGTTGGATCTTACAGTGGATGGAATCTAGTAATGAACCCACACCTATCTGCTGTTAATACTTCTGGTTTTACTTGGGGTCCAAATGTTCAACAAGTAGTTGTAGTGTGGAATCCATTCACACAATCATATCAGTATACAGGAACTTTAGGCAGCTTGACTGGTGTTACTTTGAACAACAGTATCACTCCGATTGCATCAGGTCAAGCTTTCTTTGTAAAATGTACATCACCATCAACACTAACTATTCCACAAACGGCAAAGTCAGCTACAAGTGGAACGTTTTTTAGAACTGCGACAGAACAGCAACCAAATGCACTTGAAATTCGTCTCAAATCACCGACTAGTGAATTCGACGCTACTTTGATTCAGTTTGTTGAGGGTTCTGAAGTTGGGTATGAAACTTCCTTGGATGCTTCCAAATTGATGAATACAAATTGGAATATTTATACACTTGTAGATAATCAAAAATTTGCAATCAACGCTATGCCTCCCACCGATGAAACTGTTATAGTGCCACTCGGATATTCTACGAAGGAGGCTGGTATCCATGGGTTCCAATTCGAAGGTTTGAATCTACTGAACGGATATGATAAATTATATTTGAGAGATTTGCTCAATAATACTATCACAGAGATTACTACATCGAATACCTACACTTTCGTAACTGAATCTGGTGAATTCAATGGAAGGTTTGAATTAATCTTTACTAACACTATTACTTCAGTCATTAATGGAGTTGGAGATAGTGGAATCTTGGTTTACCCGAACCCAGTATCCGATGATCACTTCTATGTTTCAGTCCCTACAAATTCAAATGATGTTAATGTAACGGTTTGTGATGTTTTAGGTAGAGTAGTAAGTGACCAATTCCAAAGAAAAGGTGACGTAATAAAAATTACCAAACCATCAATTAAAGGACAGTACTTTGTAAAAATCAAAACACAAAATCAAACTGTCACTAGAATTGTAGAATCTAAATAAATTCGATTCAAAAAAAAGTCCTCCAAATTCGGAGGACTTTTTTTTATTATATACAATAAAAAAAATCCCATGAAATCAAGTATCAAAGTAAGTACCATTTGGATTTTCATTTTAACCCAAACTATTATTTCAATATTATTTTACATCGGTGATAAATTCATATCTGCGGGCGAAGCTATCACCATATTTTTAGTATCGTTACCCATAACTTATTTTATTCAATGGTTGAGAGAAGTCAATGAAATAAAAAAAGATAGAGAGTAATTAACCAACTTTTATAGAATCAAGATGTTTGAGTATCCTCTCAATCAAACTATCTGCTCTCGAATATAACTCTTCATTTGGTTGTAAATTCGCCTCATAATAATCCAAACCCTTATTGATATGAAAAGCTTCGATTAATTCATCTGGTGAATCGATGCCCGAGTATCTACATTGATATACCAAAGGCATTACACTGTTCCTAACATTCCAAGATAAATCACCTGTGTAGGGTTGATTACCGTCATAATCATTAGCCCCATCATCACCATGTACAAAAAATGAAGCAACTTTACCCTCTAAATGATTTTTAAGTAAGTGTTTATAAGTACCCTCCAATTCAGCTTGTCCGGTCAAATCAGCTGTTTTAATATTACCATCACCGAATATTTTTATTGCTTCTTCTGTAGTAATTGTTTGATTTACACAAACTAATCTGTCAAACATTGCTTTCACTTGAGTTGATATGGAATACCAATGAATTGGACTTACAACCAGGAACGCATCACATTTTTGCAATTTATCATAGATATCTTCTTCATACATCAAATCTGGTGTATGTCTTGAGTTTTTAATATAACATGAGCAAGGAAAATGACAATGCATACCATTCGATGTAGACACACAACCTTTACAAGGTTGAATAGTTACATTTTTTACACTCAAATTTACATAAGCGAAATCGACCAATGGTGACCACTTATCTAACAAATATTCACAAACCTTTTCAGATTTACTCATTTGATTAGAACAAGATTTCTCACTCCTCGGCGATCCTTGGAACAATAATATTTTTGGTTTGGAATCTCCCAACTTTCTAATAATCATACGTCTTGATTGAATACCACGAATGTTTTTTCTTCTTCAGGGAAGATATAAACCATACCACCATTGTTAGTACAAGTGATTCGTCTATTTATTGTTTCTTCATCAATATATTCATAATTGAATTGTGATAAGAAGTCATCTTTGAATTGAGTAGTCACATAGTCGGGAGCATCTGTAACAATATAAACAGAAGAAGTTTCCTCATATTCGTTGTCTTCTATTTTAGTATTACGGATCGAGTAACCTTGGTCCTTGAAAAATTTAGCAATTTGACCATAGTCCAGAATTATATTTCTCCAATTCTGACCAACTATAAATTTGTAGTCTTCACCAGAGGATTGGGTATGTGGTGTTAAACGAACAAAAAATCCATTATCGATTTTGAAGTCAACATCATATCCCTCAATTCTTTTCATTGCGTTTGTTAAAGTTTTAACAGATTCAAATACTTGCATTATATCTGATATTTCTCTGGTGCCATTATATTCCTCAATATTGAATTTCAAATTCCATTTGAAAACATAACCCTCTTTATCTCCGAATTTAAGAGTTGCAACATTTGGTTTTCCCAAAACATCACTAATTGGGATGATGTGGTCTTCTAGCTCTTCGAAACTGTTGGATTCTTTTACTATTTCAGAAAATCTATTCATAAAAAAATATATTTTGATTATATATTAAAACTCTAAATTAGAGCTTGACTTTTAGAATATATTCCTTTATATTTGTGTTATGAATAGCTCGATGATTGGTAGGAAGGTTAGCATAAAGTTCCCAATTGATCAATATCGTTGGGAAGTAGTAGACAATTGCAAGATAGATAAAGAATCTGAAAAAGCAGTACACATCGTACGCACACAGATTAAAGGTGTAATCCGTGATACAACAATCAGTCGTTGGATACCCAAGTCAATGTTACAGGATAAAGGAGATTATTTATTCGTAAAGATGTCAATTTGACACATTTATAATTTGGTATAGATATTGATTAATTAATAAAAAAATAATAGTAATTTTATGAAAGATTTATTTGCTTTATTATTAGGTGGTGGTGATTTGAACCCACAAAATTCAAGTGGTATGGAATTCCCAAAAGACAATGATCCGAACTGGTCAAAAGTTGTTGAAACCCAAGAAACAAAAACACATTTAATCAAAATCGAAACTTGGACATCGAAAGATGGAGGTTGTGTTTTGCAACGTTCATCGATGGAGTTGAGGAGAAGTGTCGATGTTAATAAATTGAAACGACTTCTAGCTAAAGCTGTACAAAATGAAGAGTATGAAAAGGCCGCTGAATTGAGAGATAAGATCAAGGCAGCTGGAGAATAAAAAAAACCCCGTGAGGGGTTTTTTCGTTTAGTTTGTTTAATATATAATTAGTCAAATTATATATAGTTTATGAAATTTTTATCAAAAAGGGATAAGTTCTTATTGGAAGCAAAAATCAAAGATGTGATTCTTCCAAGACAAGCCGCGGCTGTTGAAGCTAAATGGGGTTCGGAATGGTTAGAGTATGAAGAAATCGAACCCACTGATAAAATCCAACAAGGTACTTGGAAATTGGATGATGATGATAAGATGGAAATATTCTCTGCATTTTTTGATGCTGATATGAGAGCTATCTATGAAAAGTTCAAAAATCTACCAGACCATTTTGCAAAATCCTTAAATGAATCAATTAATTTTGAATTATTAAAAGGACAAACTGCAATTTTACCAGATAAAGCAATTTCCATTTTACAAAACTTTGATATTCAATTTCCATCTATCGATGCAATTTGTATTTTATCTAAACCCATTTTTAGAAAAATATCTGTTGGTGAAACTAATGCTGCTGAAGTGATAGTAAGGGACGAAAGGGGTATACCTGTAAAAGATGAAAATAACAAAGTTATAAAAAGAGCTAAAGAAGATAATGAGGTAATTTACTCCAAAAACCTTGTAAATATTAATACATTTGTTGATGATTACAACGATTGCTTTGCTCCTAATGTAGATAAGTCTATTTTTTCATCTGGTAATGTTCAAAGTGTAATAAACCTAGCTGCTGAAGATTTCAGTCAAGGTAGTTATGAAGTGGACTACAATCCATTTTCCAAAGATATGTTTCTAACTATCAAACATAATCCAAAGGACATTTTGAATATGTCCATATCAAAATATTATTCTTCTTGTCAACATTTATATAGTGGTATGTATAGACAGAAAGTCATCGGTAATATCTTTGACCCAAATACTATACCAGCTTTTATAGTTTTTGATAGTCCTATCATGTGGAAAGGTGAAAAGATTTCAGACCAATTACCACTCTGCAGGATGATGATTAGGAATATGGAATCTTTTGATCAAAATGATCCAGTTCAATTATTTTTTGATAGATGTTATCCTGATAGATGTAAAGATGTTATGGATAAAATAGTTGAAAAGTATACTCAAATGACATCAGCTGGTAGATTATCAAGACCATATTATTTCACACCAGACCTTCCAGAAGATGTGATAGGTAGTATTGATAAACCATATATGGATAGATTACATATCGAGGAAAAAAGGTATATTGGTGTCAATACTAAAAGTATTACATTGACTCCGAATATTGATTGGTCAGATGTTAAAATTTCGAAAAATGCAAAGTTGAAAGAGATTATAATTCAGTCTTCAATCTTACCTCAAGGATTTTTCGATATACCAATGTCCCCTGACTGGATCAAATTTAAATATATGAAGTTGAAAGATTTGACACCATTCTCCAAATTACAAACTGAATCTTTGGCTTTTGACAAATGTCTGTTGGGTACAAATGTTTTGAATACTATCCCACAAGATATAAAAAAACTACAAATAATTTCTTGTGAAATACAAGGTATCGATTTGGGAAAATTTGAAACTCTAGAAGAAATTCATCTAGTATATACCATCAGTGATGAAGAGTTAATTCCAATGACTCAAAATTTGAAATTGAAAAAACTTACAATCTCTGGTGATTTACTTTCCACGAAGGAAAATAAAAATTACTTGAATGACCTCAAAAGAAAAGGCACAAAAATAGAAATCGTGGGACCTGTAGTATGAAAAATCTAAAATATTTACAAATATTCGAAGCTTTCGAATCTGAAACATTAACTAAAGTATTCAATTATGTTAATAATAAACAGAAAGGACATTTTAAGACTATACTTTCGGACTTATGTGATAAATTGAATTTCCCAATGTCTGCACTTTCAGACGATTTATTTCAATACTTACCTTTCAATAAGGCATTACAATTGACCTACAACATTGAGGATGAAACTTGTGATAACGAATCTGATACTATACCTGGTGAAAAGTGTTCTGGTCCTACTGGTGATGAAAACCAAGGGACTATTATGAGAACTTGGGGTAGAGGAAGAAGAAGAGTAGAATGTTCAGTTTGTAGAGGAACTGGTATAAAACCAAAAACTACATTCCCAATCAAATGGATAAAGTTTTGGTTTGATAAGGATGGAAAATATGTTACAGCAACCATCACTGATGGTCAAATCAGAGACCAAGGTTCTTCATACGAGGGTGGAAAATTAGATACCAACCTTGATAATTATGAAAGAGCCGAAACAGTAAGATGGAATGAATTGAGTAACTATAATCAAGGTGATTTCTTCTTATTTTCTGATGGGAGTGGAAATGGAACTGGTGTAGCTATGTTGTGGAAAAGTGGTGGTCAGAATTATATGATACAAAATTTTGCATCTGGTAGTGAGCCAAGTGGATCCGAATGGAGAAAAGTTGCAAAATATTCTTGGGTCGTAACTAGCTCTGGTGATTTAAGAGGTGGAAGTGTAATTAAGTTGAATCCCAAAAATAAAGAAGAGGAAAAGGAAGAGGAGACTAAACCAAATCCATATAACTGGAATGCACTTGTTAACTTAAGAAATCTATCTGTACAGAGGTCTAGTAAAGTTAGAGAAGAGTTACAACCAGCTCACTTTGCATTAGTTTTAGATTATGTAAAAATGAAGGAAAAGACCAAAGAATCTACTTTCAAAGATACTCAAGTCACAAAACAAAAAAGAGCTGAATCAAGAGTTGATGCAGCAGCTTTGAAATTACCAAATGATATAAAAGCTGAAAACTTTGAAAGGTATATTCAAAAGATATCAAGAAGCATCAAAGTTACATCTGATATTACAAGTATAAGGAATATATTTATGAGAGTTTTAGGACTCCAATATGCTGGACATTATATATTACAAGGACTTCATTTTGGAGAGTTGGATACTATTATGGATAGAATAATAGGTCTTATACTTACTTATGAAAAGTCGATTGAGGATCCAGAATCTGAAGATTGGCAATCGATAATAAAAGTAAAATCTGACAGTATTTCTTCCAATATGAGGGATGCTATGGAAACTACAGTGAGGTACAATAAGAATATCAAAAACAATCTTGACCACCTTTATACCAACTCACCATCAGCTGAACATACTAAAGTTATTGACAAAATAATACAAGTCAATAAAGTAATTTGTGACAAAATAAGAAATACAAAATTGGATTCCATTGAAGACGCTGTCATTTTCTATGGTAAAATAAGAAGGATGAGAGAAGATTTCAAAGATAGCGCTTTATTCAAAATGGCTATGAAGGCTAGTGATGTTAATTACTATCTCGAGAGCTCTGATGAAGATAGGTGTTTGAGAATGTTAAACAGAATTAATGATTCTGAAGTAGATGGAATCCTAAAGAATTTTGACCAATATATAAATTATATAAATAAACTATGAGACATTTGATGATTTTTGAAGAATTTGAAGGTGAAATTCCTGTTGCGAAGTATCAACTTGAGGAGGATCAGGTTGATGACTTGAATGAAATGTTTGATTTATTTGTCGAGGAAATGGAGATCGATAGAAAGGAAAAACTAACTTATAAAGAATTGCTAGATATTTTCAGTGTTGATGAAAGAGACGAAATATCAGATGATTTTGTAAGGTTTTTGGATTATTTAGCAGAAAATTGTCCTTGGTTTGATTATCAGAAAGATTTAATGGACAAAATTAAAAATGATTTATCAATAATAATTGCTAAACTTGGAATTGATTATGATGAGGATGAGGATGAGGATTTCGAGTTTGCCCAAGATGACCCGAATTGGCCATACGAGAAAGAGGAGAGTGATACATTACACGGAGATGAGGATGTAGAAGATGATGAAATCGAACAATTAAGACAAAAATCGATGAGAAGATATTCCGAAGAAAATGATACCGAAAAAAGAAAAGAAGAAATCTTTAATAAATTAGCTGATGGTAAGCCATTGTCCGATGAAGAAAAAGATTTTTTATCAAAAATGGAAAAAAGAAAAATTTTTAACTTTAAGAGATTCAATTCATAAAAAAGTATTATATTTACAGATAATTTATGAAAAAAATTCTCCTCTTATTTTTTATTTTTTGTCTAACTCAAATTGGATATTCTCAAAATGGATATCACAAATTTGCCCAATATTTTTATTCCCAAATAGACTCATCCAAAAAATTAGTTTGTTGTGATTCTAACCATTATGGGTTCGCATTAATTTACGAAATCCCTTTGATGGAGTTTCCGTATGATGAATTGGATTTGAAAAATTATGAAGAAAGAAATTCTGATGATGATTTCATCAAAATGTATGTTAGTGATTTGGTCGAATCTTATAATAAATTGAAACCATCTGTCAAAGACAGAATAACAAAGAGTTGTTATACTCTGAAAGTAGATTATGTAATAAATAAAGACTTAACACACGATGGTCTTTATTGGGTCGAAGGTAAACTAAAATTCAAAATCAATTTCCAGGGTGAAGATAAAAATTTCTGTCTACCTTGGTGGAAAAAAATTTTATGTCAATTCAGACGATAGGATTTTGTAAAAAATCATTTGATTCAAGCAAAGTGTAAGTAAACGAGTTTCCCCATATTTTTGATGCTTCTTTACAAATTCTCATAAACTCTTTGAAATCTTGTTCCCTTTTAAAAACTTGACATCCTTCGGACCAGTTTTCTACGAATTTGGAATCTTTACCAGCTTTGTGGATATTTATACCATATAATCCTTCTGTGATCTTATCTTCATCAAAAGTCATATCCTTATTGGGGTCTCTATAAACCTTTACTTCATTGACTTGTCTTAACGCTTCATACTGTCCCTTATGTAATCCGAGAGCATAAGATTTTCGATACTGTCCGGGTACTAATCGAGCAACACCTTGATTATTCTGATAATGTAATACACCTCTTTTACCCGGATCTGTCGTTATGTCCCACTCTCTATAAATCCACGAACCATTTAATTTATATGAAATTGTCATAATATCGTCAAATAAATTAGTCACTTTATCACCCACACTTGTGTTTCTAACACCAATTATATTCAAATCATAATCTTTATCACTGGTAAAGTATACATAACCTTTTTGTTTCATTACTTGTTCAACTTGTTCTCTGGTATACATAATATGATATTTTTTGTTATATATAACTTTTTAATATATAAAATATGAAAAGATTTTTTATAGTTGATATTAATGAGGAAGGAACTGCACTCGGTTTTGCTACAGACAACCTTTACAAGGATTTTATAGAACAATATAAAATTACTTGGGATGAGGTTAATAGTGGAGACGCATTTTCAGCTCCCGTCATCGAAAACCTAAAAGTTGGAAAGGGGTATAGGGTTATTTATATTTTTGATATGAGCCAAGGTTATCAACATATGGATAAGGGACCTGAATATAAATCTGGTATTGGGGAATTCAACTTGTTCACCGAAGATTTCTATGACGATTTAATTGATTTCATTCAACAATATTGGAGAATTATTGAGAGGGGTATGGATGAATCAAACTCTGTAAAAAAATTTAAGGACTTCAAATGAAGTCCTTAATTATTACACCTCTTCTTTTTCACTTCCCTTTTTGGTCTTTTTACCAAAATCACGAACGTTGGTTTTCCATTCATGTTTTGGACAAAAAGCCCATCCAAATTTTACTTTTTCATCTGCTTCTTGGTCAGTTACCCGAACATAATTACCACCTTTCTTTAGAGTTTTCATAGATTTATTATATGTTATAGTTTTATAGAGTTTTATTTAGTCTAATAAGTTTTTCAAATTTAATTCTCTTTGATTTGTTATGACAAACTGTTGAATGACATCATAGGAATTAGTTGACATCATCTTGTCTTGTAATAAATCTTTTATTAAAAAAGTTTGTGATACTGGATTAATTGTCGTAGATAGAATGAAGTGTGGTACTGAAACTCGTTGATTAGAATATTTTACCCATAAGTTTTCATCTGTTTGGATAAATCCAAGATTCAAAAAAGGTTGATTATCACAGTAAAACATTTGTTTTTATAAACAAAAATGATAAAAATGTTGTTTTATGATTGAATATATAACTCAAAAATGGCAGCTAAATCAACCAAAACATCTACATCAATCTTATTCAAGAAAAGATTCAAAAGAAGATTGAAAAGACACGCAAAGAAAAACTCTTCAGCGAAAGGTTCTAAAATGTACAAAAAGAAATATAAAGGTCAAGGTAGGTGATATGATAGACCCTCAATTTGTTGATTTTTTTGAATACACTATTCAAGAGTGGACTCCCAAACAAAAAATGATAGCTTATGATTTGATAGTAGATCAAACTTATCAAATTATTAAAGTATATGTAAATAAACAACCAACTCTATCCTTACGAAATAATCAAAATGGAAGTGTCGTGGAATTATATAAACACGTCAAATCAAAATGTAACTGTTAAATGTCAAAAAAGATTTATCAAAAAGAAAGAAAACATAAAATAAACTCCGAAGTAAGATTCCCACAAGTCAGACTCGTAGGAATGGGAGAACCAAGAGTCATAAGTTCATATGAAGCATCGAAATTAGCCGAATCTTTGGGTAAGGACTTGATTCTTATAAATGAATCTCAAAATCCACCTATTGTAAGAATAGAGGATTATAATAAATTTATTTATGAGATGGAAAAAGCTGAAAAAGAAAAAAAGAAAAATTCAGTTAAATCCGAAATGAAAGAAATTCAATTGAGTTGTGAAATTGCTATCAATGATCTGATGACAAAATCGAGAAAAGCAAAAGAATTCATAAATGATGGTGACAAAGTAAGGTGTGTAATAATGTTGAGAGGTAGACAAAAACAAATGCCCGAACGTGGGGAGAATGTTATGTATAAATTCTTTGAAATGTTAGAGGAAGTTGGTCAATATGAAGAACAGCCAAAATTAGAAAATGGTAAGTGGTTTATGACAATCAGACCAAAGAAGAAATGAAACTTTACCCTTTTTTTTAATTATAATTCAAAATAATAATTTCTATTTACTATGAAAATAACTTTGTGCGCGGAGGACATTGTAAAACGTTGTCTCTGGGATACATTTACATACTATATCATCGGCTCTGAAAAAGAAGCTGAAAAGTTACTAAAAGAAAATAAAGAATTTGAAATTTCTGAAAGGGATGCGATAGTAATCGGTCTGTTGAAGGTTATGGAAACAGATAATCTAATCCATAGATTCAACGATTACCTAATCCATTTCTTGACAGTAAGATCTCTTAAAGAAAAAGATAACTTTTTAATCAAAAAGAAATCTGTTGAAACCGCTATTGATAAATTCATAGATAAATTCCCACCTTACTGGGAACCAAATATTGTGTATAAACAAAGTCTTAAAGATGTAGTAGAATATACTGAAGATTTGAAAAATAAAATATCAAAGCTTGAAATTATCAAAATGTCGGTGCAGAATGTCAGTTATGAATTTTATAATACATCTGCAGTGAAAAAATTGTTAAATTTTAATAACTATTAAAAATGGAAAACAAAAAAGAATCAAAAGAAAAATCATTTTATACTTTAGAAGAAGTAACTAAATTACAGACCGAAGCCAATGAAAAATATCTTCGACTTGCAGCTGATTTTGATAACTTTAAAAGAAGAGTTCAAAGAGAGAAAGATGAAATCAGATCGACTACAAAAACAATGATGTTGTCTTCAATTTTAGATTTAGATTCAGATTTATCAATTGCTGTGAAACAAGATAAACAAAATTCTGGTCTGACTTTGATGGTGAATAAAATTACCAAATTTTTAAGTCAACATGGTGTTGAAAGTATTCAGACTGAAACATATGATCCTGATCTACATGAAGTAATTTCTATTTTGGAAATCGGTGAGGAAAAAATTGTTGATGTCGTAAGTAAAGGATATACTTTGAATGAAAAACCATTCAGATTCCCAAAAATAATTCTCGGAAAATAATATGAAAGGAAAAGTTGATGTTTTGCTAGGAGCAGTGTGGGGTGACGAAGGCAAGGGTAAGATAGTTGATTATATAACACCACAGTACGATATCGTTTGTAGATTTCAAGGTGGTAGTAATGCAGGACATACAATTTACAACAACGGTATAAAACACGTTTTACATTTGATACCCTCTGGTATTTTCAACAAAAATTGTATCAATGTTATAGGTAATGGTGTTGTGATTGATCCTATTGAACTTATAGGTGAGATACAAACACTAGAAAATCTCGGTATTGATGTAAAATCGAATCTTATCATTTCAAATAAGGCTCATTTGATACTTCCGATACATAAATTGATTGACAAACAAAATGAGGAATCAAAAGGTAAATCAAAAATCGGTTCAACATTAAAAGGTATAGGTCCTACTTATACAGATAAAATATCAAGGTCTGGTATAAGAGTTGGTGATATATTTGGTAACTTACAAAAAAAGTCATCTGATTTAACATCGGAACATCTTTATGTCAATAAAAATTTAGACAATTTTTGTTTGGATCCACAAAACTTCAAAGACAGACAACTATTCATAGAAGCCTGTGAAAAACTCAAAGACTATACCATAGTCGATACTACTTACTACTTGAACCAAGCTTTGCTCGAAGGAAAATCCATTCTTGCGGAAGGCGCTCAAGGTTGTTTACTTGACGTTGATTTTGGAACTTACCCATTCGTCACTTCCTCTAATACGACTGTAGGTGGTGTTATTACTGGTCTTGGATTGCCTGCTACAAAGATTGACAAAGTAATAGGTATATTCAAAAGTTATACCACTAGAGTTGGGTCAGGTCCTTTCCCTACGGAACTGGATGACCAAATGGGTGAACTTTTACGTCAAAAGGGACAAGAGTTTGGAGCTACTACGGGTAGACCCAGACGTTGCGGATGGCTTGATCTACCATTACTCAAATATTCTTGTATGATAAATGGTATAACGGAATTACATTTAATGAAACTTGATGTTTTGAATGATTTTGACAAAATTAAAATCTGTACAAATTACATAGTTGATGGAAAAATAACTGACCAAGTCCCATATGATTTGGATGAAGTAGAGAATGTCGATTACAAAGAATTTGATGGATGGAATTCCGAGGATATTATGAAAAGCAATCACTTCACTGATTTGTCTTGGAATTGTCAAAATTATGTCAAATTCATAGAAAAATATTTGAATATTCCTATCAAACTAATTTCCGTTGGACCCGATAGAAATCAGGTCATCACATAGACCACTAAAGTCTGGTTATAATTATTTTTCTAAATTTACCTAACTCCTTTTCAGCCCTTGTTTGTAGACTATCGTAGGATTGATTTATGACATTTATATAATCATTAGTTGATCCTACAAACCATTTATCGCATGAATCGTAATCAAACATATAAATTCTATTTGATCTTTTTTCCAACTTATATTCTAATATAGTTGACAGTACTGATTCTTTGACTCCGAGTTTATGTCCTTTATAAATGATAGTCCCTTCAACATTTTCAGAATCTTCCTTGTATAATCTGTACTCAAATCTATTATCTTTTTTGATTGTGAGAAAATTCAACATTCTATGTTTTTTTTAATATATCTATATATAACAAAATTTTGATTTTAAGTAAACATGAACTATTACGATATACTCGGAGTCACCAAAGATGCGTCCGTAGATGAAATTAAAAAAGCTTATAGAAAAAAAGCAGTAGAACATCATCCAGATAAAGGAGGTGATGAAGCTAAATTTCGTGAAGCCGCTGAAGCATATGAAACATTATCTGATGACAATAAACGTCGTGAATATGATATGTATGGTGGTAGTAGAAGAAGTAATGGAGGTGGTTTCCAAGCTCATGGATTTAGTATGGAGGACATTTTTTCAAGATTTGGTGATGTTTTCGGTGGTAATCCGTTTGGAAATTTCAATCCTAGAGCTCAACAAAAGAGAGGTAATGATTTGAGAGTTTCTTTAAAATTGTCACTGGAAGAAATTTTCAGAGGGTCAATAAAGAAAGTAAAATATAAAAGACAAAATGCCTGTTCAAATTGTAATGGTCAAGGTGGGCACGGTGAGAAAACTTGTCAAGGCTGTAATGGATTTGGTAGAAGAAACTTTACTCAACACACACCTTTCGGAACTATTTCCCAAACAATGGGGTGTAATGATTGTGGTGGAAGTGGTAAACAAATTTCAAATAGATGTAACAGTTGTAATGGACACGGAACTCACGATAAAGAAGAAATAGTGGATATCACTATACCACGTGGTGTTATGAATGGAATGACTCTGAATTTACAAGGTCATGGTAATTACGCTAAAGGGGGTGTGTCTGGTGACTTACACGTTCACATCGAAGAAATACCACATGATAGATTCAAACGTGAGGGAAATGATTTACACACTGACGTTTGGATTAATATTTCAGATGCAGTATTAGGTGGACAAAAAGAAATCGAGACTTTTTATGGTCCACAACATTTAGCTATTTTACCAGGTACGGAAAGTGGAAAGATAATTAAGGTTCACGGAAAAGGAATGCCTCAAATGGGTTCAAATGGAAACACTGTTGGTGTTGGAAATTTAGTTATTAAATTGAATGTCTTCATACCAAAAAATTTGAATGAAGAACAAACAAAAATTTTCGAATCACTTCGGAATTTAGAATAAAATTTCTTACATTTGTAAAATGTTTAGTAATGTGATTTCGATACATTTACGAAGATTCAAGACCTTGGAAGAAATGGAACAAGTATTAGAGGATAACGAACTTTATAAAATAGATGCAGAATCTTGTTACAAACTTATGCAAGAAGGCTTTTCAAAAATTTTCATAGATAAAAACACTTATAAAATAATCGGATATTGTCACACAATTGATAAAAAATTAATTCAAATATCAGAAGATTTTGTTGTATATTTGAGGGACATGAACTCAATCACTCCAAAAAAGAAATCAATCAGTTTTACTATTGATGAAATACTGGATAAAATCAATCAATACGGAATAGATTCACTAACATATCAAGAAAAACAATTTTTAAAGAATAATAGTTAAACAAAAACAATATGAAATACGAACTTAAAATCGAATTCAAAGACAAACTACAACTCAATCAAGTTATTGAAGAATCTTACTTCAACGATGGTACAAAAGGTAAGTTAGTCGGGAAAAAAAGTAGTATAAAAATTCTACAAGATGATCCACTTTTTATAGTATTCAAAGGGTTAAATAACATGACTGCTAAAATTCTCAACGATGAATTAATCGATGGGTCTGTCAGATGTGTAGTAGATGAATCTTCTGAAGTTATCAATCTTTATCCAGTCAATCCTTACTGTATTGTTGAGGACGAAAAATATTCTTTTTATTAATATGAAATTTGACTTCGATGATATAAATCTTGTACCCCGTAAATGCGTCGTGAGTTCAAGGTCTGAATGTGACACATCAGTTAAGTTTGGTAATTCCAAATTCAAATTACCGATTGTTCCTGCAAATATGGAATGTGTTTTAGATATAAAATTAGCTGAAAGACTAGCTAAAAATGGATATTTCTACATTCTACACCGTTTTTATAGTGATGATGTGATCCTCTCATTCATTGAAAGTATGAATGATCAGAATCTCATAACCTCGATATCAATCGGAGTCAACCAAGATTCTTATGAATTGATTGAAAAGATTATCAATCGTAATTTAGTTCTTAACTATATTACTATCGATATCGCACACGGACATTCCATCAAAATGGAAAAAATGATCAAGTTTCTAAAAGAAAATTCATCAAATACATTCATCATAGCAGGAAATGTATCGACTCAAGAAGCAGTCATGGATTTAGAATTTTGGGGTGCTGATGCAGTGAAAGTCGGCATAGGTCCAGGTAGCGCTTGTACGACGTATCCGACAACTGGTTTTGGTTCGAGAAACTGTCAAGCATCAACTATACATAACTGTTCATTGGTCGCAAACACACCTATTGTTGCAGATGGTGGTATCAGAAACTCCGGAGATATTGCTAAAGCGTTGACTCTTGGAGCTACACTGGTCATGGTTGGTGGGATGATGTCTGGATACGAAGATTCACCTGGAAATATAGTAGAAATTGATGGAAAGAAATTCAAAGAGTTTTGGGGTTCAGCATCTGTGTTTCAATCTGGTAAATCCAATAGAATAGAAGGAAAGAAAACTTTGGTGGAGTACAAAAAAGAATCAATATTTGATGGGTTAAACTTCATTAAAGAATGTTTACAAAGTAGTATTTCATATGGTGGAGGTAAAAATTTGACAACATTCGATTCTGTCAAATGGATTTAATAAATTCACCAAAAGATTGAATAAACCCCTCTTTCAATTTAACCCACTCTGGTTTCCAAATCCACTTCCATTTTTTGGGAGTGGATTTTTTCTTTCCATACTCACGACGTTTTGCCCAAATGAAACGTCTTTGTTTCTCCGAGGTTGCTGGCATATTTCAATTATCTTTTCACAAGATAGAAGAATGCAGAATTTGACATTCCTTTGATTTCATCTTCCACTTCTTTCATTTCTTCTTTACCTTGACTCACCATTTCAGAGGCATTATATTTCACACCACCGGGTAATGTGAAGTCGAACATACCTAATAATCTACCTTGTTGCATCTTTGCCCAAGCTGTTACATATTTTGTAAAGTAATGATCTGAAAACATATTTTCTGCTGGGATATTTACATAAGCCTCCAAAACCAAATGATGTTTTATATCAGTTAAAACATTCAAACGATGAGATAACTGATTGAAATGATATTTGACTGTGTATAGATTCATTTGATTTAACATATCAGCCATATTATCAATCAAAGTTTTATACATACCAAGTTCACCTATTGTAGTCACATAAGAACTTAAATAGGGTTGATTTGTTACACCAAGGTTCACAGATAGGTTCGGAACATTAATACCCAGTTGTAAAAGTTGAGTATTCATTACTTGGTAAATCCAAGTAATCGATTGAATTTCACAAGGTAATTCTAGGTATTTGTAATTTGTATAGAAATCACTTTTGAATGCGTCTTCGTGAATCAAATAATACATTTTCGAAACAGCATATTGATAATTCTGATGAAACCATGGTAAGGCTCTAGTTTCTACAAATTGTCTTATGGAGTGATCAGGTATGTTTTTTGGAAGTGCTCCTCCAACGGTTACGTCACTTTGAACAAAATCTATGAATTCTTCGATTGTATATGCACTCATTAGTTAAATTATTTAAAATATATATTAAAATAACAAGTGTATAAAAAAACCTCTCGAGTGAGAGGTTGATACTTCTTAAAAATCTACATCGATGTTATCGAAGTCTATTGTTCTATCAGATGCCTTCTTATATTCACCCACACGTTTCTCAAAGAAATTACTTTTACCTTGTAATGAAATCATGTCCATAAAATCAAAAGGGTTTTGAGTTCCATAGACCTTCGAACATCCAAGCTCCATTAGCCAGAAATCAGCTACAAACTCGATATATTGTTTCATTAAATCTTTATTCATACCAATCAATGATACCGGTAAAGATTCTGTTATAAAGACTTTCTCGATATCAACAGCAGAACAAATAATCTCTTTGATCCGTTCCTCGGAAAGTTTATTTTGGATATACTTGTTATAAATCAAAGTTGCAAACTTACAATGCAGACCTTCATCACGTGAAATAAGTTCATTGGAAAAAGCTAGACCTGGCATTAATCCACGTTTTTTCAACCAGAAAATTGAACAAAAAGATCCGGAAAAAAAGATACCCTCAACCGCGGCAAATGCGATAAGTCTTTCAGCAAATGATTCGGATTGGATCCATTTTAATGCCCAATCGGCCTTTTCTTTGATTGATGGATAATTATCAATTGCATGAAAAAGCATGTCTTTTTCCTTTTCATCTTTGATATAAGTATCAATCAAAAGCGAATAAGTTTCAGAGTGAACGTTTTCCATCGCAATTTGAAATCCATAAAAGGATTTGGCCTCGGGATATTGTACCTCTTTTAGGAAATTCTCTGCTAGATTTTCATTTACAATTCCATCACTTGCTGCGAAAAAAGCCAACACCATTTTGATGAAGTGTTGCTCATCCTTATTCAACTTTTCATTCCAATCTACCAAGTCCGAAGCAAGATCAATTTCTTCAGCTGTCCAAAATGAATGTTCTGCGGTTTTATACATTTCCCAAATGTCGTGATATTTCAAAGGAAACATCACAAATCTATCTTTATTATCTTGTAAAATATGTTCCATAATTATTAATTTCTGTTAGAGTTATATATCATTTTTCAACTTGGTTTGACTAAAAAATTTATTAATTAATCCACTTTGATTTTAAATATTCCTCGACAGCATTTGTTTCGGAATGACTCAATACCCTATTGAATACCAACATCTCACAGAAAAAACCTTCAAATGGTTGACTTTGCGCGAATTCTCTTTGTGTATTTACACTTCCTGCTAGACCATAACCTGGCCATCCTGCTCCAATTGTTAGCACTGGATTTGTAACGGTCGCGGCTAAATTGGTGTACCTACCATATCTAGGTTGAAAACTTTCCGAAGAATGAAAACCAGGTCTTATGATTGTAAATTTTTTTAAATCATCCTTATATCTTGTAGAAAATATATTCACTTTACCATAAGCGTAAAATGGACCGGAAGTCAAGTTAATTTTGGTTTTATCCATATCCTGTACTTGGTCATAAAGGTAAGTTCGTAGACCAGTCGTAGCAGGCAGTGCGGTTTGATTATAGGGCGCAACAGCGTCGATGTATCCTGTACCAGTGTTTCTACCCGTACCTAGGTTAGTATTTCGATAAGTATTAACAAACCATTGTTTATCGGGATAGAGTGTACCACTTGGTAAACTAGTCACTCTGGTAGCAGCATAAACAGTTGCTATCATTTGTCTTGATTCAACTGTGCCTGAAGTGTCAGCTACTTGTAATCTAACATCAGATGGATAACAAACAACAAATGTTGTGTTTTCAGCAATACCAAGTGGAGTACAATTAGCCACAGCTAATCTCCGAAATGATGTATTGTTCGTAGATGTGGCTGATGTAAAATGCGAAAAACATATAGCGTTTTTACCATTGATTCTTCCGAATGAATAGGTTGGACCAGCACCAGCTATAAAAACTCCTAATGATTGTGGTGAAGTCAGCGTATATCCTCCTGATTTATCCCTAAACGTATTAACAAAAGCACCATCTGTTATTATACCATTATTAACGGTAGTGGTATCAGCAGCGTCAAGCCAGAATACTAAACCCGATATCTTATCTGGTGATTTCATAATTAATTAATCCATTTTTTTTTCAAATATCTAGAAACTAGATGATTTTCACCATCCGATAGATATCTATTAAAGTATAAAAATTCACAAAAAAATCCCTCAATTGGGTAAAGTTTTTGATCCTTAAGCTGTCCACCAATCCAAGGACCACCAATTATCAAAGTAGCAGCATTACCCACATCGTGCACCAATCCTGTGCTTTTTATACCTCTTGTAGTAATTTTGGAAGACATAAAATCGTCAACAAATTCATAATCATCGAAAACAAAACTCATTTTTTTAAGATTTGGTTGTATTCTAACTCCAGTCATACAAGTTTTATCTAATGATGTTGGTGCGACACCAGACCTAGAAGTGTGATGTTCTCCATATGTCACATAACCATTCCAAGGTGGTGCTGCAGTACTATCTGCTTCAATATATCTACCACTTGGATTGTTTCTTTGGGCTGGTGTTCCACCAGATTCATCACCCAAGTAGATAGCTCTATTAGCAAATCCACCAGGGACACCAGTGGATATCCTACTAGCACTATAAATTGCGACAACATACTTTTGATTACCAAGATTGTTCTGTTGTGTCACGGTGGTTGGTTTGTAAACACAAAACATAGAAAAAGTAAGTCCTTGTAGTTGACTGATATTTGATTTCCACAAAGCTTTTTGCCCAGAATCAGTCTGTGGATAGTATGGTATACTAATTGCATTATTACCATTCACAGCTGAAAAAGAATAACTTGGTCCTAGAACGCCATATGGATTCGTTAATTCAACACCATTCATTTTATCTCTGAAACTAAAAACATTATCAAGATTAGCTACTCGTCCATTATTTATGGTCGATATATCCGAAGCATCATACCACAAAGTTAAACCAGGTAATTTGGATGGATTTTTTAACTGTTTCATAGATTTTATGTTAATTGTACAGTGCTGCCACCTTTTCTAAAATACAAATTCGTACCATCATACCATAGATCACCATCAACTGGAACACTAGGTGAAGCACCAGGTATTAAATTAATATGTGATCTAGAAACAGATGAAGATGCAACAATTAGACTAGGTATAATCACCTTATCTACTATATTACTAAATGTCAATCCTTGTCCACCTATTATTACTGAATTAGTAGACGTTAGTAGTGTGTTACCACAACCACCGAATATACCACCGTGATTGTTATTCAAAATGAAATTAGATACACCACCGATAATAGAATTGCCAACACTTCCGCTAGTTGTATTACATATAAAGTTAGTATTACCACCCAAAATAGAAGAATCTGAATTAGTGTAGGTAATATTACTACGTATAGAATTACTTTTACCACCCACAATTGTAGATTCAGATGAGGAATTCTCTATAATATTTAGACAGCCACCGACAATCATTCCAGTATTATTATAGAAATTTATAGAATTTAATTTACCTCCAATGATACTACTACAATAATTGAAACCACATATTTGATTAGAGTCACCACCGATGATATTGGAATTGCAAGATGTGTGGATGTATCCACTAAAACCACCAAAAATTGATGAACAATCCGATCCAGCCAAAATTTGATTTGATCCACCACCAATGATAGTTGTTTCGGAAAGACTAATATCATTTGTATTCGAATTACCAAATGTTATTAGATAATTTGCCTTATCTATTGTGAAATTAGAACTTGAGGTCACTCCAGTACCGTCACCTATAACTATTTCATCTGTAGGTATGGCCACATAAAATCCTTGTGGACCCGTAACACCTTGTGGACCTGTAAACCCTTGAGTTCCGGTATAACCTTGTGGACCAGTGACTCCCTGTGGACCCAATGAACCAGTTCCCCCTTGTGGGCCAGCAGCACCACCTGTTATGATGTGACCACTAAATGTACTTGAAAAATATACATTGAAAACTTGATTTGAAACGTGTTCAATCGATAAAGGTATGATTGTTTGACCACTGCTATCAATTGTTTGAACTACTGGATATCTACTACTACTGTGAGTTATAGTCGACATAGTTACTGATGTGACCGAATCATTTCTTGTTAGATATAAGGAAGGACCAGTAAGATAATACCAAATACTATGTGAATCTTCATTTAATCTATCAAGATTCTGTTCACCAGCTATTGTAACAGTAGAAAATTGAAATACATCAGAGCTATACGTTGCTGATGTTACTTTTAGACTGAAATTCCAGAGACCAGATATAAATATTACATTTTCTGGATTTACAAGGGAATTATTCAAAAGGGTGTTCCAATAATACGTTGTTACATAGTTATTAGAATCTCTATTATAAATTTTCAGTGAACCAGTAACACCAGGTATTGAGTAACTACCTGATAACTCCAGATTGAATTCGCCCGGTGAAGTTGGTGTAGAGGAGGTTGATGGTAAAATATAAACAGAAAAGGGATACAAACTACTTCCGTAAGTTTGAGCACTACCACCTGGACCCATGGTTCCAGTATTTCCTTGAGGACCAGTAACTCCTTGTACACCTGTATTTCCTTGAGGACCACCTGCTGGTCCGCTTGGACCTTGATAACCTTGGTCACCTTGAGGACCGGTATTACCTTGGTCACCTTGAGGACCTGTAATACCTTGATCACCTTGACTTCCTTGGGGACCAAATGGTCCTTGATCGCCAATCGGACCTGGAGGTCCACCTGGTGTACCTGCAGGTCCTTGGGGACCAGTGGAACCTTGATTACCGGTAGTGCCTTGTGATCCTGTATTACCCTGTGGACCAGTCCTCCCTTGGAATCCTTGTGTACCGGTCACACCTTGTGCACCTGTTCTACCAGTGGCTCCTTGAGGACCACCTGCTGGACCGGATGGACCCTGTGGACCAGTATCTCCTTGTGGACCACCTGGAGGTCCACTTGGACCCTGTGGACCTGTAAGACCAGGTGTCCAAAAAGTGCTGCTTGTACCATCACTGGCTAAAAAATATCCATATGAGCCTACAGTTAATGGGAATTCGAAGGATGTACCTGAAGTCCCTACTATTAGTGTTGATGTTACTTGTAATGAACCTAATATCATATTGTATTATATATTTGATAATTTATGCCAATCTTTCTATCGTTGAGTTATAAACCGTAAACGATAAATTTGTTGGTGTGAAGTTTTGAACTTGAACATCAAAAGTAGCATTGGATGATAAATTAATATCCGTAATGAAACTTTGTGTATAACTATTATGAATCAAATAGTTAACAGCACCAGGACTTGACACTTCTTCAAAGATCATCCTACCACTACCGTACGCACTACCACTCAAACCACCATTTCTGACTTTGAGATTATATTCGATTTCGAATGAACCTTGAAGAGGAGTAGCTCCATTACCTATAGAATAGGTTCTACTATTTATTGTTTTACCAGCGAGTAGGAAATCTAATCTAAATTCTCTGGTATTAGCAGATGGTGTTTTGGAATAAGTTCCAGATAAATAAACTTTTAGGTTTTTACCTCTGGTTAGAGCAAAACCAGGTATGGTGAGACCAGATGAACCAGCAGGTGCCATTCCAATATATTGACCAGAATTCACATTCAATAATGATAGTGGATTGGATGAAAGATTTGTACTAACATTCAACCTTTCCACAGATGAATAAATAACACCACTCAACCAATCATTAGTAAATGATCCTTCTGTATAATTCAATGCTTTTTGTATAGGATCGTTGAAATCAACAAACTCATATTCTTCAGCGTATCCTGTAGCAGTAGTCAAATTACCTACTAAAGTATTTGGACCGATTAATCCCATATCAATTTGATATGACGCCCAAGATTGAGAACCATAATTATATTTGAATTCGTAAATCTGATTTTGTCTAGTCAGATGGACAAACGGATAACCAGTTGGGGAATTAGCTGTACCTCCAATTTCTGGTATATTAATTGATACGACGCCTGGTGAACTATCAGTCTTTCTTACTTTAAATTCGAAACCTCTATCACCAATATTATTATCGAAATAAGATTGTGTTATACCGGGAGCGTCAAGATATATTACTTGTCCATTTGTATTTACATCGAACAACTTGCCATTATCAGCACTACTTACGGTAAAATAAGCAGGTGCTCCAGTGGCTACTAAAAACGTCGTAGTGTTAGGAGTAATGTTTGTAAGATTAATAACACCAGTGTTTGATAAAGTAAGACCTGTCCCAACCTGTGGATATGTCCAACTTAATGAGTAAGTACTGAACCCTGTGGCAGTCGAGAATGATGCAACAGTTAAAAATTGGTTGGCTCTCGCTGTCAAACCTGGCAACTCATAAATAAAGTTATTTACCAAACTCCAAGTAGGTCCGAGACCGGTATTTCCAGTCACAGTATTCCAATATCGACCATTAGGAGCTACAAATCCGGTATATTTAAAGGATGTCGAATAAGTATTTGTATCGTAGAAGAATAAACCTTCTTGACTAGTGTTGGCGGTACTACCCACAAAAACATCATCCAAGAAAGTTTTTTCACCTTTGAAAGATTGTGTAGTGAGTGAAACCATACCAGGATTTTCACTGGTTGCCGCACTGAATGTTAATGAACCAAGTTTGTTACTATTATATGATAGTGTAGCTCCATTAGGAAATCCACCAGTATTCAAATTCAAAGAACCAACTAGGATACCATCGTTAAATCCTCTGATAGACACCGTAGGTCCACCACCAGCTGGGCCGCCAGCTATAGTAGAAACATCTCTATAGTAGACTGTCTTATCAACACTGCTCCAAGCTAAAAGAAGTGTCTGGTTTGAATCGGAAGCCACACTATTTATCATCAATTGCGAAACGAAAACTTGATCATCATCATTTTGTAAAGTGAGACCATCACCACCAATTATAACAGATCTAGCAGAACAACACATCTTTGAATTTTGTCCACCAATTATAAATGAATTGTTTGATGACGTTGCTATTAGATTTCCACTACCACCAATGATTCCGGAGTTATTACTGTTTTGTCCCCAGATGCGTTGATTATTTCCATTCAATATAGTAGCAAATTCACTACCTGTTCCAGTTATAGTGTTGTTTAGACCACCCAAAATTAGATTAGAACGTAAACATTCTGATGGTAATGCTCCAACATTCAAACAAATATTTGATGAGGCAGCTGAAATTATCGAAGAACAACGACCGTGATGTATCGTATTTGAAGCACCACCGATTATTGAAGAATTTTCAGAAAATTTGCAAATCTTATTAGCATAACCACCCAAAATACTGGTATTATTACTATTAGTACCAAGAATATACTGATTGTTACCACTTATTATAGTTGCAAAAAGTGAACCAGAACCTACTATCTTATTATTATTACCACCTATTATCACTGCAGATTCTATACTTGCTCCAGAAACTGGACCAGGACATATACAAGAACTCTTTGATGTTATAATTAGTGAACAATCCGATGAGTTTATTGTATTTGTATCACCACCGATGATTGCAGATCTATTTACAGTACTCAATGTGTGATTATTACCACCAATAATTGTATTGAATCCTTGTGATGAAGTGTTTGTTGGTAATGACGATACTATAAAGTCACAATTTGTAGAATTAAAACAGAAATCAGCGTCTGATGTAACACCTGTACCATTTCCGAATACTATTTGATTTGATGGGACTGCCAATCCACTAGCGGGTGCAGAAGCTGTGGCCCAAACCAAGGATATAATACCATCGGTAGTAGTACAAGTTTTCAGATACCTATCTATTGGAGCATCGGATGGAAGTCGATAAACAAGATTTGAAGTAATTGCAGTAGGTCCGATAAAACCGGAGTAAGTTGTACCACCACCATCGAAGAAGTATAAACCATTATTGAAAGAGGTAGGTCCGATCAAAACATTACCTCTGAATTCTTTATTACCCGAGAAGGTTTGTGAACCACTATGAATCAAACCAGGATTAGTAATTGTCGCCGCTCCCAAAGTCAAGACTCCAGCATTCAAATTTGCGCCATTTGCATATGAGACACTTTGATTGAATGCACCAATCGAAGCTACTCCAGTTGCCCCAGTAGCACCAGTAGCACCATTCTGTCCATTTGTACCATTCGTACCAGGAAAACCTCTAGGACCCTGTGTACCAGCTCCTCCGCCACTTTGTAATAAATTATAAGTTGTGTTGTTGTGTCTGAAGTATAGACCACCTGTCCATCCCAAAAATGTGATACCAGAACCATCATAAACTTCTATTGGTTGATACCACAAACTACCGGTCACTGGATTTGCTGGACCTGTACCTGGTTGTAACATTATTTGTGGCCAATCATTACTAGAACTAACCCCCTTTATCTTCAACCAAGCATCTAGTGGTGTACCGAAAGTAGCAGAATTATCTATAATAACTCCCCCACCGAAACTTGATTTATCGGATTCTGCAAAAAACGCCCAAGGTTTATTACTACCTGGTCTCCATTCAAAATTAAACTGGTTTGGCCAAGCTACATTTGGACCCCAAGTAGTTCTGTTAGTTGGTTCAAAAGCAGTTGACCCAAATTGTTTGGACTGTGCAAAGAAACCTATGTGATTATCGATTCTATAATCTGATGCACTAGAACCAATTCTTGATGAGTAGAAATCAAAAGCATTTCTAACTCTTGCATTATCAACATCATGTCTAGCATAAACTGCTATAGAATTTGTTGCTGATGCAAAAGACCAAGTCAATCCACCAATCTGATTATTAACAAATAAACCAGTAACAATATTTACAGATGATGTTGAGAATAAAGCAGGCGTCGCAGTTGATGATGTTATCAAGAAGTCTTGACTTGTAGTCGCGTAATTGTGACCAAATTCAGTCCTTTTATAAGTACCAATATAAGTTTGTGGATTGTTCAGATTACTAGAAGTAGATGAAATTTTAGTGAAGTCAAATTCAGCTATAAAATTCGGAATATTATCTCTACCAGTTTGTGTAGTTGTATAATTGTTAGCTAATACAGTTTCAGTATATCTACCAATTGTTTGGTTCAATACATTGTCAAAACTTCTTACTAAACCTGATGTCGGAGAATCGTGATAAAATGCACCCATGTCCGAAGCTAAAGTATCAGTTAATGCTGTTCTAGAGTAAAAATGAGTAGAAGCTCCAGTCAATTTTGTTAACACAGATTTTGTGTAGTTCGGACCGGCTGAAACTGTACTAAATGGTCTTCCCATACCAATTATTCTCTGATTCAAAGAAATATTCGTGGATAGGGAATTCAATAATCCAATATTAGCAAAGTTAGCCGAGTTGAAAAGTGTGAATCTGGTTTGATTATTGAAAGTTTTCAATCCGAAGACACTCTGATTACCATAATCCATAAGGAACTCTATTGATTGAGTAAGACCTGTTGGTACGGTAGAGGCTAGTGAAGGAACAACAAGTGTCAAATTTCTAGCTCTTTGACGAGTCGAAACCATAAGTGTTTCGGTTGCAGTTTGTGAAATATTCACCCTATAAGTACCAATGCTACCTGTACCGCTTATATTTTCTGTAATTCTAGTACCCGTAGTTACACCTGTACCAGATAAACTTGCTGGTGGTACAATATTACCAATACCAGCTTGTATACCTGTAACTGTGAGTATGTTGCCTGTAATACTAGCGGTGAATGTTGCAGTTGGTTGTGGATTACTTGAAGCAAATTGTGCTTGTGGTCTAACCAACAAACTTATTAATGTACCATTAGTGTCTGTCATTATAGGACCCAACTGGTAATTGCTTGATTCTGATGAGGTATTTCCTACATAAAGTGGTAAGTAACCTGAACTAAATTCACCACTTACCCTTGGAGACACACCAGTCAAACCTGGTCCAGGTAACACAAGTGGGAATAGATTTGTTCTACCCGAAGCATCTGCCATCATTACAGATCCAGTACTACCCTGACTTCCATCATTGTATAAAATAGAACCAGAAATACCAAGTGCTATTGTTGGACTTAAAGATGTAGTCGCAGTTTGTAACGAATAATCTGGGAATGATTTCAAATTCACACCAACATTACCATTACCTCCACTCGAAATATAAATCGAGCTCGTTCCTTTGAGAACTTTTGTGCTAGTCCAAACCGGCACATAATTAGCAACACCTGAACCACTCACTTGTGAAAGCGTAGGATCATCCAAATAGAATTGGAAGAAACCATTTTTCCAAAGAAGGAAATATATTGGTAGACCAGCACTATTAGAACTTGTTATATCACCGAGACTCATCGATGTGAGACCACCTACCAAATCATCTTTGAATACACTGTAAGTACCTATATTGTTGATGTTCAGTTCTACAGATTGAGTATTGCCTGGTTTAAAGTCTATTACATAGATATGACTAGATGAATAATTAGAAATTGTTGGAGATGATTGAGTAGCGAAATAAGTGGTACTCAAAGTGAAAGCCGTTGCTTGTGTTGCACTAACTCTAATATATTGATTACCACCGGTCGTAGAAGGTGGTTGTAATAAATTATAAGTTGTACCACCATCCCTAAACGCAAGGTAACCTGGAGTGTACCATAAACTACCATCCTCTTGGAATGAAGGAGTCATTCCGGGTCTCAATAAAACTTGTGGGTATGTTTGTGAAAACGTTGAGTAACTTACACCTGCATAAGGATAGGTAATATAAGAACCATCTCTTTGAAATACAGAAACAGTCGATGATACGGTAAATGGTCTATTGGAAGTAGATTGTGTCACCCCCTCTATCTCTAGGAAAGCTCTTAAAGGTGTACCGAAGGTAGCACCCATATCGATCAGTAAACCACCCCCAAGATTTGATTTATCTCTTTCAGCATAAAATGCCCAAGGTTTATTCACTAAATATTGAGAATATGTTGGCCAACTTCTTGGTGCAGCTCTCGAGATACCACTGGGATTGTAAGTTCCGGATGGTCCTCCGTTCAAATCCCATGCTCTCGACTCTCCAAAATCATAGGTTTTTCTACCTGTTGGGTCCGATTGTCTACCGATTAATTTAGATTGAGCAAAGAATCCGACATGGGAATCGATTTGACTAAAAGTCGAACCATTGGATACTCTTGCAGAAATATAATCATAAGCTTCAGAAACTCTAGCGACTGAACGATATGTTAGATATCCAACTTCTTGAGCTACTTGAATACCCACAGACCTCTGAAGACTCTGTGTACCCATTCCAAACCAAGTATCTATGACCGATCCACCAAATTGTGGATTGACAAATATACCTGTAGATTGAGTTAAATTGAATCCAAATTTACCAAATTCATTCCTCATATACATACCAACTACAGTATCCATTAGTAGATTGGATCCTGAGTGTCCCATTATATTGGTGTGTTTATTCCAGATAAGATTAGGTATTGTAGATGTCGTAAATGATTCAGGAGTTCCAGCACTAAAAGTATTATGAATTGGTTGGAACATACTATTCTGCCATTGATTTGAGATGTTCCTAACAATTTGAGTATCAAGAAAGCTTTTGGAATTGACTCTTTCACCAGTACCATAAATACTAGCGCCTGTTCTGTTTATATCGAGCCAAACACCTCTACCTACTTCCGGTGAGCTTGCAGTAGCTTGTGGTTGTACGAAAGTCAAGTCATCAGACCAAATCGCTCTACCCCAATAACTATAACCAGGATATGCCAAAGACCCAATAGATTCTGATGAATTCTGTGGATACAGTGCATTAATGACACTGGAATCTGAATATGTCCCTAATCTACCTACCGCGGAATTCACCGGGAAGATATTAGCTCTCACAGTTCTGTTTTGTGAAAATCCAAATCCACCTGAAGTAAACAAACTTGGACCAAACGGTTTCCTCGATGAGAGTAATTCAAGATAATAATTAGCTCTAGAATACAAATAATTTGTTTGACTACCTGATATCGTATTCCAAAAAATGTTATTAGAAATATCTTTAGTAAATCCTCCTCTACCAGTTTGAGGATTATTTGTACTTCCTGGTGGTACTTGTAGAAATTCATCCTTATCATAAAACTGGAAATCTCCATAAACCCTTTGAGTGAGTTGTGAAGAATTCATCAAAAATCGAACATCTCTTCTATTCCCACTACTACCCAAACCTGCCCAAGTAAGACCATACGGTACTAAATAAGTGAAATTGTTATTTAAAGAAAAAGTGCCAAAACTCGCTGGGAGTTCAAAAGCGATTGAATAAGTTGTAGACCAAGTGAAAGTTTGTGCGCCTATCACTTCCGAATAAGTATAAAATAATGAAGATTGTATTTCTGTTTCACCATCTTTTGCATAAAATGGTAGATAAAATTTTCTACCAGGCATTACCATTTTAGCCCATTGTGCATGTCCTTCCGTATTAGTAGACATCAAAACCGAATATCTGTTTTGTGTACCATCTTTTATTTGTATACCACCACCAGATAATCCCAAAGCGACTTTGTACTCACCAACCCTTCCCAAAAATGCACTAGAAGCGGTGAAGCTGAATGTGGGACTATCTACTTGTGTCTCAACTAATAAGGGTGGTCTCTTTGTTGACCAAAATCCAAATTCTGATGATGTAATTGCAGAAAAGGTTGGTGATTCTTTATTAACACTGACTAATCCAGATAAAAATTCTACGTTTCTATCATATGTAGAAAAATCAGTCCGACCATGAATAAAACTTTCCTTACTTGAAGTTCCAGATAACAGTGGATGAGCTGAAACTAAAAAGTCACCAGTCGTACTAATTTCAATATCTGTTGAATTTGTTAAACCAATATACCGATTTGAATTGTCTCCGAAAAAAATATTTCCATCAACATACATACTCGGAGATATACCAAACGCGACTGTAGCTTTCGTACTTCCATTCCCACCCAAAATTATCGGAGCATTCATCCCAACATATAAAGAGGATCTAGGATCACCAGATGTTCCTGAAATAACTTCAATCATTCCAGAATCGCCGACCGAACTACCAGAAGTGAATTTAGCAATACTACCTGACGTTCCTTGAACACTGGCTGAACCAGCAGCAATCCATTCAAAAACCCCACCCGTTGCGGATGATAACACATAACCTTGTGTAAAACTACCGATAATATTCAGATTACCAGTAGTTAGACCGGTAACTAAAATAGCCGATCCCTGACCATCATATGAATAGGTTAGACCGGAACCAATTACAACATCAATTCTTTTATCTACAAAAGATTCTGTTGCTGCAAATACAGTACCCAATCCGTTTCCGAATTGTACATCATAAGCTATTCTTTTGACTTGACCCGTAGATTCTTGTATGTACCAATAATTATTCGGACCCGGATATATTTGACTGAAACCTCCTAGTGGGAGAGAATTTGTAAAAGTAGATAGTCTTTGCCAATCTGGAATGGTTAATATCTGATTTATCGCCATTTATTTCAATTTTTATTTGTCCTTGTTATATATTAAAAAGATATTATCCAAAATGGATGAGGGTCCGAAATAAATTTTAAGAATTATTTGAACTTTTAGAAATATTTGATGTATATTTGAAATACCAATCAACTAACCAAATGCGGGGATGGCGGAACAGGTATACGCGATGGACTCGTTAGGGTCGGTAAAGAAGAAATTCTTTATTAGTAAGGTGTAAATTCAGAGAACGCTTAACAGATAATGCTGATGCCAACTCTGAGCGAAGTCCCCAAAAGGGAAACGTGCAGAGACTATAATCACCCACCTAAATTAGAGAAATCTAAAACGGTGAAGGAATAGTCCAGACCACAAACTCAAAAAGGTAGCGAAAGCTATAGTGGTATGTAAAATCCATTGGGAGCAATCCCGTGAGGGTTCGATCCCCTCTCCTCGTACAAAAAAGTCCCTCAAAAAAGGGACTTTTTTCATTTAAACATTTCCATAACAAATCCATATATGTTGTATGTCGCAAAAACTATCTTTGAAATTCAATCAATCTAATTTCACTGAATTCTTGAACAAATTTATCGATCTCACATCCATTGATGATGTTATCAAAATGAAAATCGAATCAGATGAAATTTTAATGTATTCTGTTATCAGTAACGAAACATCAATCACCGCTTTCAAAGGATATACTCTAAAAACCAAAGACTTCATCGAAAATTATAACAAAGATGAAACACTTGATTTCATAATCACGTCCGCTGGTAAATTTTCGAAGAACCTCAAATTTTTTAACTCTGAAAAACAAATTAAATTTGACATAATTTGTAAACCACTACCAGATGACGAAAACGTATTACACATAAGAACTGCTCAATTAACAAATGATAAGTTAAAAATATCTACAATAGGAGGTGAGGAATACAGAATAAAAGATTTACAAAAATCTTTACTGAATGCTAGATTGAATCCAAAGAATGCAAAATGGAATTTCAAAATTACAAGTCAAGATTTTTCAAATATCAAAAAACTATCACAAATTAATAACGAAGATAAAACTCTAAATATTACTGTAGATGATGGTAAAGTTTTATTCAATGAGGTATCAAAATGGGAATTGGAAGTTGATGAAATCAATTTCAAGAATTCAAATCTTATATTCCAAAAAAAATACTTATCAAATATTAATGATGATGAAGAGTTTATCAACTTCCATATCTTTGATAACTTCATCCTTATAAAAGATAAAGATTCTAATTTAATGCTTTCCTTTGAACAAAATTTTGACACAGAAGATTAAAATGTATTTGAACGAATTTACCAGTATTAGTCCTATTGATGGTCGTTATAGAGACCAAACAAAAAACCTATCAAGATATTTTTCAGAGTACGCTTTGAATAAATGGAGAATATTTGTTGAAGTAGAATATTTTATAAAATTAATCAACGAGAAAATTATCAGTGATGAAACGATTGATGAAGTGACAATTATGAAACTAAAGTCATTACATCAAAACTTCACTCAAGAAGATTGTTCAACTTTAAAACTACTCGAATCAACTCTTAAACACGATGTCAAGTCAGTTGAATATTTTGTCAAAGAAAAAATATCAAATCTTGGATTATCTCACTTAAAAGAATTTATCCATTTCGGTCTGACATCTCAAGATATCAACAACACAGCAATCCCCATATCAATAAAATCTTGGTTTCAGAATGAATACCTTGTAGATATTGATAAATTGATTGATAAATTACATGACCTATCAGATATGTGTAATGGAGTTGTAATGCTTTCAAGAACACACGGACAACCAGCAACACCTACAGTCCTTTCAAAAGAAATTTTAGTTTTTATCGAAAGACTTCAAAGTCAAGTTGATATGGCAAAAACAATTAAATTTTCTGGTAAATTCGGAGGAGCAGTAGGTAACTTTAATTCACACGTAGTCGCATATCCCAAGGTAGATTGGAAAGCTTTTTCCGATGAACTACTCAAAAGTTTTGGACTTATTAGACAACAAAACACGACACAAATCGAACACTATGATAACTTGTCTGCACTTTTTGATAATCTCAAAAGAATTAACACAATTCTAATTGATTTTTGTAGAGACATTTGGCAATATATCTCTATGGAATATTTCAAACAAAAAACAAATGTCAATGAGGTAGGTTCGTCTGCAATGCCTCACAAAGTGAATCCAATTGACTTCGAAAATGCTGAAGGTAATCTGGGCATGGCTAATTGTATATTAGAACATTTGAGTCAAAAGTTACCTATAAGTAGATTACAAAGAGACTTATCCGACTCAACCGTGTTAAGAAATGTAGGTGTTCCTTTGTCTCATATAAAAATCAGTATGAACTCTATAATCAAAGGTGTCAATAAATTACTGGTCAATCAACAAAAAATCGATTTGGATTTGAATGATAACTGGGTTGTGATAACAGAAGGAATACAAACAATTTTGAGAAGAGAGGGATATAATAAACCTTATGAAGCTTTGAAACAATTAAGTAGAGGTAAGGAAAATGTTGGTAAAGATGAGATTTGGAATTTTATTGATACATTAGATGTAAATGAAGATGTAAAAAAAGAATTGAAATCTTTAAGTCCTTTTAATTATTTCGGAATATAAATCAAGTACTTTTAATTTATATCTATGACCAAACAACAAAAATTAGAAAGAATTAATTCACTCAAAAATAAAGCAAGCGAGCTGAAAAGGGATGTAGAATACTACAACGCCCTTCAGCTCGCTCTTTTATAACCCCCATCGAGTAATCGATGGGGGAAATGACTAAAATTAGTTTTGAATGGCTCTTACGGAGCATTCGCAGCACAATATTTCATCTTATTTAATAACTACGTAGCTGGAACTATCACAGCTGAAGGTCGAAATCTTACTCAAACTATGAATAAGGTTAATGAAGACTATTGGTATGAACAATGGCATTTAGATACAGAACTTCACCAAGCGATGAATCTAAAAAATGTCACACCCATCCCAAGATCAGAAGAAGTTTCTATCTATGCTGATACCGATTCACTTTTTGTATCTTTCAAACCAGCAATGGATCATTGTGAATGGAGACATCAGTATAAAAATGAACTAGAATTCATACACGCACTCGATAAGAACAGATACGCAGGTTACTTTAAAAAATGTTTAGATGAACACGCTGATACTTATGGTGTAGAAAACAAACAAGACTTTGAACTAGAAAGAATTTCAGAATCCATTATCTCTATTGCAAAAAAGAAATACATTCAACATATCGTTTATGAAGATGGTATTCCTTTTGACAGATTGAATTATATATTTCCAAAGGGAGTAGAACTTGTTAGATCCTCTACACCACTCTTTGCAAGAGATAAGATTTTGGGTATTGTAAAATATCTATTCGAACATCCTGATACATTCAATATCAAAGAACTTTTGAAATTAGTCAAGAATCTAAAAAAGGAATTTGACCTTTGTGTTCCAGATAGGATAGATGAGATATGTATGCAATCATCTTGTTCGAAGTACAGTGAGAAAGTCTTGAATGATAAAGATAAGTTGGAATTTGTTTCAGGAGCACACTTTGCGGTAAAAGCCTCTGCTTATCATAATCACCTATTACATAAAAATAAAGACCTACAAACAAAGTATGAGTTTATCAAATCAGGTGATAAAATAAAATATTACTACTGTAAGAACACTTCACCGAATGATATATTTGCTTTTATCAGAGGTAATTATCCAATAGAAATGGCACCAGAGATTGATTTGGATACTCAATTCGAAAAATGTATTCTATCACCCATTAATTCGATTATTGAACCTCTTGGTTTACCATTGATAACCAAAAGATTGAGTGTAGTGTTAGATATTTTCTCTGGCTTTTAAAATGAAATATATATTGAATGAATAAATTTAGTGATGTATTTAACGAATCGAACAGATATGATTTTGTTTTGACAGATGAACAATTCAATGAGTATAAAAAATTCATAAACGAATTACTCGAAACAACATATTCTGACAGAACAGTCAATATTTCCGATGTTGAAAATGGTAAATTGATTGTTTATAAAGCTTATGACTATGAGAAATTACAAATGCCTGGTAGAGAATTTTCTGTATTAGGTAAAGTAAATACCAACAGATCACTAATCACAAAGATTTGGAATAAATTCAATATACAAGATTTCAGACATTTGAAAAATTTAGTAAGAAAAATGTGCCGTGACTTATTTGATGAAAAGGGAAGATTTTTTAAATCCAACCCTGGCGGATTTTCAGTTTGGGACACTATCAGATATACTGAATCAATCGGTGAGGAAAACGAAAAAAAGGTTTGTGATTTTATTGAAAGCATCTATGGTCCAGAATCAACACCTGTAAGAGAGGTTACTTCTTCTCATAAAGATATGATTTTGGGTATTGACATTACATTCAAAATCGAGGGTGTTGAAAAGACTTGTCAAGTCAAACCTTTAAACTTTGATTCTTTCAAAGAAAGAGGTGTCATAGTAGTATATTCTAGTGGTGTTATAAAAGATTATGAAACTGATTACATTGCTTTCATAAATACAAAAAAAGGTAAATGTTTATTTTTCAAGAACGAAGGTTCAGTCTTTGATTCTAAAAGTCAAACAATTACATTACCATACCAAAATTTGGTGAATAAAAAATTTGTTACAGATAATGACAATCAAGGATGATGAATTATATCCTAAATATTTAATATGGTTAGATGATAGAAAAATGAGTAATGGACTCAAAGAGTTGTCCAAAATGTCTCAAAGTTTATTTGAGGAATTCAAATCAAGGTACAAACTCAATCCATCTCTCAAAGAAAAAATAGATAACAAATACAAATCAATTGATAGACAGGAAAAAATTGAAGATATTGTAAAAGATGATTTTGAATTATTTTTAGAAGAAATGGATTTACCTTCAGAACCGCCACCATTTTATGAAGATAATCTATTCGATTTCTAAAATTAATATATAAAAAAAATAGAAAAAATTATGGGAATTCTCAAAAAATTTAATGAGTTTTTAGAAACACCTAATATGGAGAATACTGAAGGTGAAGACAAAATGATGAATTCACCTGAGGAATTAAAAATGGCTTTGGATAAATTGTCTAAAGAAGGTGGTGAAGTCGAATTCAATCAGTATAAAATCAGTATTCCATCTGAACTAAATGGTGAAGGTGAGTCCAAAACCACATATTTGATCGATAAAGGTGGTAAACACGCACAAGCTCAATCGGAGGAAGAAGTTGAAAAAATTGTTACCGAACAAGTTGTATTCGAATCCTATAGACACAGAAAACACAGAAAATAATTAAAAAAACCTCTCAAATTGAGAGGTTTTTTGTTTTTAAGAGTTAATCATTTGATTGGGGTCTTGAGGGTACTGATTGGGATCAACTGGATTTCTAGAATCAACAACTTTCCTAACACCCATAAGTGCAGCTCCGATACCAACAAACATAATCGATTGATTGATAACATCAATTGTATGTGTGACCCACATTTTATCAATACATCCGAGTACAAATGTTAAAGTTCCAGAGATACAAATAACCACACCACAAAATGCGGTCGCTGAAGTTTTACCAGTTTCATTAGAGAATAATTCACCCCATGAAAATTTCTTCTTAATTCTTTCCATAAACTAATTATATTTTTTAGTATATATAACTTCTAGGGGGTAATAAAAATTCAACTCAAATGAGTGTCCGATATTAAAAAACTAATCAATCTTTATAAATTAAAACATGACCATTTCATATTTGTCGAATTAAGTTTTTGGAAAAAATGGAAATATGTGATTAAATTTATAATTCATCTTAATTCAAACTATATCAGCTGTACTATATTTCGAAAAAAATACAAATTACACAAAAATGTTGTTGTGGTAGGTTTGAAATGGAATGGTAGAAATGTAAAACGAAGAACCACAGGTTTAGCGAAGGAATTCTTAACTGGAACGAATAATCCAAAATGTGTTTTCTGTAATCATAAATTAACTGATAAAAATGCAACCATTGACCATATTATACCGATATCGAAGGGTGGTAATAATTGTCAATTAAATTTAATACCTTGTTGTATCGAATGTAATAGTGAAAGAGGTAATCAAAATTTTTACCAATACTTAAAACAAAAGAACTTCAGATATAAAAATAAAGAAGTTATTTTTATATGAATCGTAATATTTTCAAATATTTAAGAAAGAAAATTATTTCAAACTCTATCATCACTGAAGAAAAAGATGATGATTCAAGACTATTCAAGATTGAATGTTTGGGTTTTATAGCAATCGTAGGATTTCCAATAGAATTCAACCCAAAAAAGGTGGTCAAGGGTATGTTAGTCGACAGACTGGTCGAGAATAAAGATTTTATGAAAAAATTTGAACAGTTCGAAAATAGACAGAATAACCTTAAAGACTTACTCGATTAAATTTATTTTTTTCTTTTTTTGGAATCCATCTCAAATCCATCAAATCTTTAGAAAAAAAGTTTTCCAAATTAAATTTCTTGAAAGGATTCAAAGTTAATTCAGCCAACTTATTCAAGTCTTTAACTTTGGATATACGATACATCAGACCATACGGATCTTGTGGAGATTTTTGGTCTACAATATTTTCGAATAGTTTCTTCCATAGGAAGACTCTATATCCAGCTTTTATCTTTTGTTCGGATTTGATAAAACCAGCAGAATCATTATCATAAAAATATTGTAAGTCGAGTTCGTTGTTCTCCAAAAATTTCATATCTGTATTAACACCAACAACTCCTATAGAATTGGGATAAAAAAGTGAGTCTAAATAACCCTCGAAAATGGTAATTTTACTAGAAAAATCTACATTTAAGATATTAAAATAATAACTTAATTTATTATAAATTACTAATTGGTTTGTGTCTATATCGTTAATTTCTTCAACATTATAAATCCACTTATAAAGTGTTTCATAATTATAAATCTTGAACAACCTCTTTTTCCCATCTTTTAGATTTCTGATTTGACAACCTAGAATTTTATTTTTCTTTCTGTTAAGTAGAACCAAAATCGGTTCATATTTTTCATCATTAATCCAATATTTACCACCCCAAATATTTTCATGTAATTGTGGGGGTATACCTCGATTGATTAAGTATTGATATAAGGTTGAATTTTTTTGAATCGGTGCAAAATCGGTTATTATATTTTCACCATTATTGAATATCCTTTCTAATTCCGTGAAATCTAGTAGTTTATTCAGTTCAGTTTCCATCAAATCTTCTTCAGCATCTTGGAAGGAAATTTGGGAATTCAAGTGTTCAATCAATTCAAGTTTTTTATCGGGATCTAATCTCAATCCGAAGTCCTTGGTGAATTTGTCAAAGTTTGTTTTTTTACCACAATTAAAACAAATATAAAGTAGCTTATTGAAATAGATATTACCTCTTTTTTTGAATTCAGATTTACTATCACCACAATAACAACAAGCTACTTGAAGTCGGTCAGTGAACTCATTGATTTTTCTTTTATGGATAGACTTGAATTCTTTGTCTAGAATTTGCTGAACACAGTTTTTGATATAATTTTTATCCATAATAGAAATTTCTAAAATATATACTTTGTAATATCGATAAGTTTTTATACTTTTGTGTTATGGAAGAAAAACCAGACTATAATCTCAATTATAAAAAAGGGGACACGGTTATTTGTATTATAAACTCTAGAGCAAGTCTAACTGTGGGTAAAGAATATAAAGTGATAGAAGCATACGGACATTCTAGCACTGATTTACAAGATGTTTGGGATAGATTCAAAAACGAAGGTACCCTTGTTATCGAAAATGATCAAGGTGAGAATACTTGGTATGATCACATTAGATTTGTCCCAAAAAATGAATTCAGACAACATATAATCAACGATATATTAAAAAAATGACAATCATCGAATTTTATAAAGAATTATCTAGGTTACTAACTGACACCCGTGAAGATTTTATTTCTCAAAATCAAGCCAAAAAAAAGTTAGAGGATTTGTTAGATAGAGCTAAAAAATCAAACCTAGATGTAAAAATTTCAGAAGAAATATTAGATCCTGTATATCTAATGAGGTTGGACGATGAGAAATCATTTACAACCGATGAAGAAGATTTCAGTTACGACGAAGGTAGTTCATATGATCCCTCTTATTAATTATGTTGATTGTAGGTTCCAAAGCTTTGAAATTTCACTATCCAAACTATCCAAGGACAGTTAGAGATATCGATGTCATCGGATTCAGTAAAGATGTTGAATTCCTTTCCAATTTATTGAGTCCGAAAGAAATCGTTAGTGGTGATAATACAATAATTCTAAAAGGTATAAGTTATAAAACCGACGTATTTGATACCGAAAATGTAGAAATTCTTTTGGCTGATAATTCTGTCTCGCTCAAGATGTATCTTGATTATGATAAGGATAGTATATTCGCTTCAAAAGAAGTTCTTTTATCTTTGAAAAAAAGTCATATCAACTTTCCAATAAAATTTAAAAAACACATACATGACTTTTGTTTTCTAATGGATTGTTTAGATGGTCAAGATGTTTTGGAGCATATCACAAAAATTAATTTTCAAGAAACTGAAAGTAGATTCGGTAAATTAAAGACACCTAGTCTTAATAAATCGGTAGACCAATTCTTCGGACAATCGAAAGAATATGTAAAATCATATTTTGTTCATGATGATATTCACAGAGTAATGGCACACTACGAAAAGCCACTTTTTGAAAAGATCATTATAGAAAAAACTTTTGCCTTATGTGATAAGAAACTGTGGACTATACTTCCATTCGAACATAAATGTCAATGTGTTCTAGAAGAAGCCTATGTGATATCACTTGAAAGAAAAATCCTTCCTATGATTTTCGGTGGTGGTAAAGGTTACACATCTGATGAGGCATTTGATTGGGCACTTATGAGAATTTGTACTACCCTATGTTCTGGTTGGTTCAGAGATTTTGCAACAAAAAATTATTTCACTATAAAAAAATTATATAATAAAAATTACGTAGAAAAATTCTTAACAGCATATGAAAATGGTAACATCACAAGACAATAAAGTCCTCGAAGGTAAATTACTCAAAATGAAATCCCTCAAAGATAGTCCAGCTATTGAGGTCGGTGAATCATTTGTTGGTCACTATTTCGACAAACCAACACTTGGTGAAGGTTTTATTTTTTTCCCAACTGACCGATTAGGTATACCATTTCAGACATCAACAGTCAAAAAAATTATAGATGAATTTACATTTGAAACAAAGAATTCAGTGTATTATTTGATTGATAAGGTTAGAGAAAGGGATTTCAAAATACAAGACTTGTTAAAATAAAAAAAGGTCTCAAATTCGAGACCTTTTTTTTATTTCATTCCTTTGAGTGTTTTAGCTAAAGTGAGTTGCTTCTTTTTCTGTGCATCTTTTTTTGAAAGTTGGTCACCAGGTTTATCAGGATCTTTATCTTTTTTATGAAGTTTTGCTAGTTCAGCATCGATTTCTGATTTACTGATTTTTTCTCCTTCCTTCTTGTCCATTTTCTTTCTCAAAGCACCAGGTCTTTTGATAGCATCTTGAATCCATTTTTCTTTTTTTGCTTCAGTCATACCTTGTTGGCCAGTTTCCATACACATCATATGTAATTCATCTTCAGACATAGACATAAGATCTTTTAATGGATATCCACAACGACAAAGATACTCCATCATCTCTTCTTTACCCATACCATAATTTTCTTCCATAGGTTCAGATTCATTACACATCATTTGTAATTCGTCTTCAGACATAGCTTCTAATTCATTCATTTCATACCCACATCTGCATAGATAATCCACCATTTCATCTTTAGAGGACATACCCCAAGATTCGAATGTTCTCAAATGTTTCATTTTTTAAACTTATTTTTTTTTCTTCTGAAAGCGAATCTTTTACCCTTATCATATAAATCTATAGCAGCTTTGGTTTGATTTTTCATACGATTATGAAAATCATCTTTTGGCGCATCCGGTGTTGATGGATAAAGGTTTTGTGTCATATTCATCTTGTGTGGTAAAATAGATGATTCCATACCCACAGCCTGATTTGATGTCTCTGATATATTCCATTCGGAGAATAACATCACTTTTTCTTCAACTGGTGTTTCTTGTTGAAATTTTGTAATTTCACCACCTTTTATTGTTGGGTCAGTGGTTTTGTACAGACTGAATTTAACACTTCCACTCATATTTGGCAATTTCTCTTTGAAAAACTTTTCAACGTGTTCAACATTTTTCGGATCGTCGTCAGAAAAACCGACAGAAACTGTTTTAGCTCCTATTCTTTCTCCAAATTCATTACACCGTTCAACAAAATAATTCAAAGCTATTTCCTTTGCTGCTTCTGGATTAGATGCGCTAGCCTCACCAAATTGTTTAGCGAAGCTTGTAGAACTTACTCCAAAGAAACTACAAGAATCCAAATAGGACTTTACCAACGGATTCTGTGATGGGGTTCCTTTGATATGATCATCATCAACAGGTTTTTCGATATTGAACATATAGTGAAATTTTTTCAAATGTTGATACATCTCATCGGCCAGTGAAAAACCCGGATTCATTGAAGGTTGTTTGGTCAAATAATTATCGATGATAAATTCAACCCCCTTTCTGATCGAATCTGGTTCATGACCTCTAGCTGTTATGATGGAAAATAAAGAACCATCGGATAAACATTTGATGAACGCATCCCAAGAAGGTGCGAAAGCTCTGTTTGATAAAGCAATTTGCACATCTTGTAAAAAAGCTATATCACCTCTGCTTCCTGTATCTCGGAATTCTGAAAAGGCTTCTTTCGGATCGTTGTTTCTGATCCTATAATTTTCTTTATCGTTTCGAACTTTGGCAAATTCAGCTGTAGAAACTTCAATTTGTTCCCAACTATCCTCACCGACTTTTTGGTCCATAAGTATTTTAGTAGGCATATGAAGAATATTGTCATCCCAATCTAAAGAATAATAAGAAAGTTCAAGACCACCCTCTTTGAATTGTTCGAAAGTTTTTACCATTGATTGATTATTTGCGTCTTTTAACGAAATGTGAAAAAGATTCTAACTTACCCTCTTCCTTTTTCATATCTTCCTCTTCCATTTCATCTTCGTCCATTTCATCCATGTCATCATCTCCCTCTTCCATCTCCTCATCATCCATGTCCTCCATGTCATCATCCATTTCAAAATCCTCTTCTTCTTCACCTTCGAATGGTTCCATACCACCCATATCATCATCTTCATAACCAGCTTCTACTTCTAGTTCAAACTCTTCAACAGTTTCACCATCTTTTACTGCAGAAACCATGATTCTATCGTTCATTTCATCGATTTTGATTTCATAACCGTGAACTTCAATCGTTGTTTTCATATTAAGTCTTTTTTTTTAGTATATATAAAAAACAGATTTCTTTTTTTCATTTCAACTTATAGAAGTCTACAGTCTAAAATTAAAAACAATCCAATTCAATGTCGAATCAAGATTTCAGAAATTACTTAACAAAACATCATAGAATTTCATCTACATTTGTAGATTCCTATAGGTCAAAACTAAATTTCACTCATCACATACTCGACGATACCACCGATGGTATCATGGTTGATATATTCACTAAACTGATCAATAACAGAATCATTTTTTTATCTACGGAAATGGAGTCCGATATTTGCAATATAATAAAAGCACAACTCCTTTACCTTGATCAGATGGATGAAGAAAAAGATATCAAAATTTACATAGATTCGCCAGGTGGTAGTGTTTATTCCGGTCTTGGTCTACTCGATACTATGGAATATATCAGACCTGATATTGTGACTATCAATACGGGTCTAGCGGCTAGTATGGCGGCTGTGTTACTTTGTTGTGGAACCAAAGGTAAAAGAAAGTCACTGAAAAGAGCTCGAACCATGATTCACCAACCATTAGCTGGTTTTGGTGGATATCTACAAGCCTCTGATTTAGAAATTGACGCTAGAGAAATAA
>Ga0315904_10000978_pt1 | contig 45154 bp, 56 predicted proteins | sample LakEriMetagenome_6_FD_203529 | JGI IMG/M metagenome (GOLD analysis project Ga0315904, IMG submission 203529) | Freshwater fungal communities from buoy surface, Lake Erie, Ohio, United States - Buoy 12 MA120 | ecosystem: Environmental > Aquatic > Freshwater > Lake | place: USA: Lake Erie, Ohio... | reverse complement strand
CACGCCTGTGTCGCGTCCAGAGCGCCCTGAACGCGGGGGTCAGTGTTCAGACCCGCCACCGCTCGGGCGCATCCCAGAGCGAACAGGACGCATTCCCGTTTCCGGCCCAGCTTCCCGAGGACCCAGAACAGGTCTGCGACCGTTGCCCCGGCGTCCAGGGCCTGCCGGGCCGTCAGGGACTTGCGCCTCCCGAACAGCTGAAGCCGGACGTCCAGATCGCAGGGATCCAGAGCCGTGAGATGTTCGCGTGTGAGTGTGATGGTCATAACAGTGGTCTCCCGCTTTGATGCGACTCACAGTACATCGTTTGACCGGGCGGTCAAGCCCCATCGATGCGCGCGGCCAGTTCGCTCGCCTCGCGCGCCGCCAGCGCCCGGGCGGACAGCACGTCAACGCCGAAGGTCGCCCAGAATAGCCGATGGGTTTCCCGGTCGGAATACCCCCGCGCCAGAGCGTCTGCACACCAGGCGGTCATGGCCGTTCGCAACCGTGACTGCGCGCCGTGGGCGGCTTCATGCCGGGCAATCGCCCCCGCGTAAGCTGGCCCCTCGATTCGCCGTGACGCCAGCCACCGGCCGTAATCGGGCGTGGGCATGTCGCGTTCGGCCACTTCGCCGCGTAGCAACGCCAGTACTTCCGGATCCAGCTCGGCCAGATCGCCTTCCACTTGCGCCGGCGACCCCCGTGACGTCGGCGGCGGCGCTGGCGTCTGGCAATACGGACAGACAGATCGTACGCGTTCGTACGGCTGAAAACAGGCGAGGCAGACGCGAAGCGGAATTCCGCCGCCCGAACTGCTGCGACGCTCACGGCGGTCTAATGACCAATCGCGCGGGCGGTCGGGTGGCCCGTGGCGAAGGAAATTCCCGACGTGATCGATGATCAGCGCGTGCGGCTTGCCCTCCATGGGGCGCAACACCCGCCCAAATTGCTGCATGTACGTCGCCAGACTCGCGGTCTTTCGGGCAAACGACGCGACCTCAATCGCGGGAAGATCGAACCCTTCGGAAATAATATCGACCACGACGAGCTGATGCAGTTCACGCGCGGCAAATTGCCGGAGCATGTGCCGCCGCATGCCCGGGTCCGTCTCGCCCGTAAGCAACGCGGCGCGAACACCGGCGGCGACATACGCCCGCGCGACGTCCGCTGCGGTTTCAGTGTCGGGGCAGAAGGTCACGCCCAGTTTGCCCGCGCCCCATCGCTGGTAGGACGCCACGACGTCCCCGACGATATGCGACGCCCTGGCCGCCGCGCGTAGTTTCGCGGTGCTCCAATCGCCCGACGCGCCGACGTCTTCGTCCAGTAGCTGCATGTCGGATTCCGGGCAGACGATCCGGTAATCCGTCAGGAACCCCTGTTCGATAAGCCACCGCATGGGCGGCCCCTGAACGAGTGCATCCGCCACGCCGTCCGCATGCCGGCCCAGGCCCTTGCCGTCAGCGCGCTGGGGCGTGGCGGTCGGTAGCAAACCCCGGACGGCCGGGGACGTGAACATGCCGATGGCGGATGACCATTTATTGCCGTTGACGACGTGGTGGCCCTCATCCGTGACCCAGAGCGTCACTTGCGCCGCCCAGGATTCCAGTCCCTTGGCGCGTATGAGCGTGTCGACGCTGGCCACGGCGCACCGCGCGCCGGGGTCGAACCAGGATCGCCCGAGCTGGGCGACGTGGTCGGCGGCGATTGCGCGGATTGTCGGCTGGGCGGCGATTAGCCGGTGCCGCACGCCGTTACGCGCCAGCGCGAGGGATAGCTGGCCAACGAGCTCTTGCCGGTGGGCGATCACGGCCGACGCGCCGGGGTGCCGCTGGACGATATCGGACAGGATCACGGTCTTACCGCCGCCGGTGTCCAGACGCATCAGGACGTTTCGCGCGCCTGCGGCCCATGCGTTTTCGACGTCCGTAACAAGCGTGTGCTGGTATGGGCGAAGCGTCATGGAACCCGGGTTCCGTGCAGGATTAGGTTAACGCGCTCCAAATAATCCGTTTCTTTTGAAGTGGGCATTCTTCCGCCCTTTTTCCTGTTGCACAGCTCGTGGGCCAAAAGGACGTTTCCTCGGGTTTTGCCGCCCAAATGCCTAGGGCGCACGTGTTCAAGTGTTGGGGGGCGGGTTGCAGAAAACATTTGCCCGCACAGGAAACATTTGTGGTCTTGCGCGAACAGCAACGCGCACTCCCTGGCGGTTTTCCGTGCGCGACGTTTTGCGGCCTTCGCCCGTTTCTGACGTAGGATAGCGAACGGGTTATCGGTTTCGTAAGACGAGGTCACGCCCGCCCAATCCTCTCTTGACGGGTCGGTCATAGGGGCCTAACGGTGGCGGCGTCAATCACAAACGGGAGACCAGCGGCATGGGCCTGCAAATTTCACTGGATACGGAAACGCTCACGCGCGGCGACGCCGTGACCCTCGCCAAGCTGCTGGAATCGGTTTCGCCCGGGGCGTTGCTGGAGGCGCTTGGCGAGGGTCACGGCGACGTGATTACGGTGGTGTCAGGCCCCGGCCCGATGGTGGTCGGCGATACGATCACGTTTCCCGCGCCCGATGCCCCGACCGGAGCTGTCCCGATCCCCCCGGCCCCGCCGTCTGGTGTCGACTCTGCGACGCCGCCCGCGACGGTTGCCGCGCCTGCGGTCGATAGTACGGGTCTGCCGTGGGACGTGCGAATTCACGCCGGCAACCGCGCCCAGAACGGGGACGGTACGTGGCGCAAGAAAAAAGCCGTTCATGAAGACACGGTGCGTCTGGTGGAAGCCGAGCTCCGCGCGAACCTGGCCGCCCCGCCTGCTATGCCTGCCGCACCGGAACCCGGCGAACCGGCCGCACCGCCGCCACCGCCTGCCCCCGTGCCAGCGGCCCCGACCCTGTCCGGCCCACAGCTTTTCGCTCGGTATATGGAACGCGCGACGGCCGCCCAGACCGCTGGACAGATTACCACCGCCGACGTGGCCGCGATTGCGACTGGGCTGGGGCTGGTAGGCACGGCGGGTCTGCTGACGCGGCCCGATCTTATCCCGCAAGCCGAGGCGGCGCTGGCCGCCCGGCTGGCCACGGTCTGACGTCATGGATTCGGCGGGAATCCTTCGGCCCTCCAGCGCGGAACGCTGGGCGCATTGCCCCGGCTCCCACGCCATGGAGGCGCTATACCCCCAGCCGGAAGGCGAGGAAGCCCGGCTGGGCACCGCGGCGCATTGGTACGTCACGGAGGCGGTGCAGGGTCGGTTTCACCCGGTCGGCGCGCTTGCCCCCAACGGCGTACCAATCGACCTGGAAATGGTCGAGTGCGGCGAATCGTTTATCGATTACGCGGCGAATTTGGGCGGCGCGCATTGGGTCGAGCGGCATCTCACGATGGAACGGACGGTTCACGTTCAGTGCATGGGCACGCCCGATCTCGTCAGTATCGACTGGGGCGCACACCGCATTGACGTGGTCGATTACAAGTATGGCCACCGCTACGTACCGCCGACTACGCCGCAGCTCCTCGCTTACGTCGGCGGCGTGTTCGAAGCGGACCACCTTGATCGCGATGTGACGAAGGGGTGGCAGATCACGCGCACGATCGTGCAGCCGCGTAACTACCAGGACCGCACGCCCGTGCGATCGTATTCGTCGCTTGGGTGGCAGGTATGGGACGAGCTGGACGTTCTGGCCGACGCGGCGCATGCCGCCGCCCAGCCCGGCGCGGCGACTGTTACTGGCGACCACTGCCGTGACTGTTCGGCGCGTCACGCATGCCCGGCGGCCCAGGCGGTCGGCGCGCATGTGCTGGATATCGCCGGGCAGTCCGTCCCCCACGAGCTGGACGATCACGCGCTGGGCCTACAGCTCGCGTTGATTGACCGGGCGGGTACGCGCCTTGCCGCGTTGCGTACGGGTCTGGAGGCGGAAGCCATGGGCCGGATCCGCGCCGGCCGCCGCGTCCAAGGCTGGACATGGGAACAGGGCGAAGGCCGCGAAGCGTGGACGTTGCCGCCGGACCAGGTTGTGGCGCTGGGCGAAACGATGGGCGTCCCGCTCGGGAAGCCCGCGACACTGACACCCGGACAGGCCCGCAAGGCCGGTCTCGACCCCGAGCTGGTGGCGGCGTTGTCTCGCCGGCCGCCGGGCGCGGTGAAGCTGATACGATCCGATACCCCGCTGACGTTCACGGCGTTCGCGCCACCCACACCCACGGAGACCACCACATGACCGCATTTCTCACCCCTACCGGCCGCCTTGTGTTCGGCGATCCGTTCAAGCCGGAACCGATCATTGACGACACGACGAAACGCCAGAAAATCGGGCCGGACGGCCAGGGCCTAGTGGAATACATCGTCGGCGTCGCGTTTCCGAAAACCGACGCGGCAACGCAGGCGATGCTTGCGGAATTTCGCGCGGCGGATCGCGCCGCGTGGCCGCAGTTTTTCGGCGCGGACGGCAACCTGCTGCCCGGCGTGACGTTCGCCGACAAGATCACGGACGGCGACGGCTACAACAAAAAAGGACAGCACTACGCCGCGCGCGACGGCTGGGCTGGCCACTGGATTGTTCGGTTTGTGTCGCGGTTCGCCCCGACGTGCGCCGTGTGGGATGGGTCGAAATGGGTGCAGACCCTGGACCCTGCCACGATCAAGCCCGGGTATTACGTGAAGGTGCAGGGCACGACGGTGAGTAACCAGAGCACCCAGTCGCCGGGCATGTACCGCAATCTGAATCAGGTCGCTTTGCAGGGATACGGCCCGGAAATCGTCCGCGGCACGGATCCAAACGAGACGTTCGGCGCGGGTCCGTCGCTGCCGCCGGGGGCGTCTGCTACGCCGGTCGGCCCGGCCGCCGCGCCGCCGTCTGTTGCGGTCGCCCCGCCGGCCGCTCCCGCACCGGTGGCCCCGCCGCCAGCGCCGGCCGCTCCCGCACCGGTGGCCCCCGCCGTGCCCGAGCGCGTCATGACCGCCAAGGCCGCCGGCCAGACGTACGCCGGGTTTGTGGCCGCTGGCTGGACGGACGCCCAGATGATCGCGGAAGGCTATTTGCTGCCGTGACGAATAGGGGCTTGACCGATTGGTCATACCCCCGTATGCATAGTGCGTCGCCCTCGGGAAATGGGTTTCGGGGGCGACGGGAAATTACGCCGATGGTCATGAGCCGTTGCGCCGACTGCCACATCTCTTTGGACGAAGAAGACGCGAACGTCGAAGCTTTTGAAGCGACGGGAAATCTGCTTTGCCCGGATTGTTGGGACGCGCTTTGCGAAATGGACGATCCGGGCGAACACTCGACTTATCACGTTCGCAACGGGAGTGTCGTGGGATGACCGTCGACCACCTCGCCCAGCTCCGCGCCATGCTTGAGTTCGAGCGGTCTCTGGTGGATCGTCTCGGGCCGCCCGGCTGCACAGCTCGCGCAACCGCTGCGGCAAATGTGGCGGCGCTGGAGTGGGTGCTGCAGCCGTTGGTCTGGCGTTTGTCGGACGACACGGGGACGCCGACAGCCCCCCGTGACTAACCACGCCACGATCGATTTCGAGACGTACAGCGAGGCCGGGGCGGTGTGGGACCCCGTAACATCGCGTTGGCAACCGCCGCCCGGCGCACGCAAGCGCGGTCTGCCCGGCGTGGGCGCTGCCGCCTACGCCGAACACCCCAGCACGGACGTCCTGTGCGTCTCGTACCGCTTGCCCGGCCAGCCCGTCACCCGGTGGCGGCCCGGCGACCCGCCCCCAACCGCCCTGTTCGATTACCTGGCCGCCGGGGGCGTGATCGAATCGCACAACGCGATGTTCGAACGGCTGATATGGGAAAACGTCCTGACGCCCCGTTACGGCTGGCCAACGCTCCCGGCGTATCAGCAACGGTGCAGCATGGCGACGGCGCGGGTCAACACGCTGCCCGGCGCGCTGAGCGACCTGTCCGCCGTGCTTCGTCTGCCGACGCCGAAAGACGCGGACGGCAAGCGGCTCCTCGATAAATTCTCACAACCGCGGAACCCGACCGCGAAAGACCCGCGCACGCGCATTACGCCCGAGGACGATCCCGAGGATTTCGCCCGACTTATGGCGTATTGCGACACGGACGTGATGGCCGAGGAGCAAGCCAGCGCCCGCATGACGCCCATGTCGGCGGACGAGCTCACATTCTGGTGGGTCGACCAGGAAATCAATCATCGCGGTATGGGCGTGGACCGCGCCGGCATTCGTGACTGTATCGCCGTGCTGGACGAGGCATTGGCGCGGTACGGGGACGAGTGCCGGACAATCACGGGGTTCGATCCGACCCAGCTTGCGGCGCTGGGCGGGTGGCTGGCGGTTCGGGGCGTTCACATGCCCAGCATGGACGCGGACGCCGTAGAGGCCGCACTGGAGCGCCCCACGCTACCCGCTGACGCCCGCCGGGTGCTGGAGCTTCGCCAGCTTATCGGATCCGCGTCGGTGAAAAAACTGTACGCTATGGAAAACCAGGCTTGCCGTGACGATCGGTTGCGGAACCTGCTGACGCATCACGGCGCGCGGACGGGGCGGCCGACCGGCGAAGGTCCGCAGCCGCTGAATCTGCCCAAGGCAGGCCCCCAGCTTGCCACATGCGCGGGCTGTAGTCGCCCGTTTCGACCCGCGCACACGTCGTGCCCTTGGTGTGGCGCGGCTGATCGCGCGCCGGGGTCGCCGCGCTGGCGAGTGGACATGGTCGACCACGTTCTGGCCGTGATGGCGTATCGGTCGCTGCCGCTGGTGGAATGGTATTTCGGGGACGCGTTGCTGTGCATTTCGGGGTGCATCCGCGGGCTGTTTGTGGCGCGCGACGGGTACACGCTCATGGCGTCCGATTACAGCGCCATCGAAGCCGTCGTGATTGCCATGCTTGCCGGGGAGCAATGGCGGATCGATGCGTTTACGCGCGGGGATCCGATTTATCTGGTGAGCGCCAGTAAGATCACGGGGGTGCCGGTCGCTGAGTATCTCGCGCACGCGTCCACGACGGGCGAGCATCACCCTGACCGGCAGTGTATTGGCAAGGTGGCCGAACTCGGTCTGGGATTCGGCGGCTGGGTCAACGCGTGGCTGGCGTTTGACAGCTCGGGCCGGTTTACGGATGACGAAATCAAACGGCTGATTCTCGCCTGGCGCGACGCGTCGCCCGCGATCGTGGAATTCTGGGGCGGCCAGCATCGGGGGCGGCCGTGGGATCGCGACCGCCGGGCCGAGCTGTACGGCGTGGAAGGTCACGCGGTGTTGGCGTTGTTGAACCCGGGCACGACGTTTCGATATCAGGGCATGTTGTTTTTTACCCGCGACCACCCGTCCGGCTCGCGTGCGCTGATCATTCGGCTTCTGTCCGGGCGCGAGCTGACTTACCACGACGCGGCGTTGTCGCCGTCCGCCCGCGACCCGAGCGAGTACGCGATTACCTATTGGACGTGGAACAGCAATCCGAAGTACGGGCGCATGGGATGGGTAGCCATGTCGACGTTCGGCGGCCGGCTGGTGGAAAACATCGTCCAGGCCACCGCGCACGACATTATGCGCCACGGGGTGCTGGGGCTGCGCGCGGCCGGCTACCCGACGATCCTTCACGTGTATGACGAAATTCTTGTGGAAGTGCCGGAAGGGACCGGCTGCGTGGAGGAGCTGGAGCGAATTATGGCCACCATGCCGGACTGGGCCGCGGGCTGGCCGATTCGGGCGGATGGCGGCTGGTCGGGCAAACGCTACCGGAAGGCTTGACCGCCCGGTCAAACGATGTACTGTGAGTCGCATCAAAGCGGGAGACCACTGTTATGACCATCACACTCACACGCGAACATCTCACGGCTCTGGATCCCTGCGATCTGGACGTCCGGCTTCAGCTGTTCGGGAGGCGCAAGTCCCTGACGGCCCGGCAGGCCCTGGACGCCGGGGCAACGGTCGCAGACCTGCTCTGGGTCCTCGGGAAGCTGGGCCGGAAACGGGAATGCGTCCTGTTCGCTCTGGGATGCGCCCGAGCGGTGGCGGGTCTGAACACTGACCCCCGCGTTCAGGGCGCTCTGGACGCGACACAGGCGTGGCTGGACGACCCGAGCGAGGCGAATCGTCTGGCCGCCTATGCCGCCGCCGATGCCGCCTATGCCGACGCCGATGCCGCCCGTGCCGCCTGGGCCGCCGCCCGTGCCGCCGCCCGTGCCGCCTGGGCCGCCGCCCGTGCCGCCGCCTGGGCCGCCGTCTATGCCGCCCGTACCGCCGCCTATGCCGCCGCCGATGCCCGTGCCGCCGCCGATGCCCGTGCCGCCGCCGATGCCGCCCAACGTGAATTGTTTTTGCAGATTGTGGAGGCCGCGTGACCCGGCGCGCATATTTCAGGACCCCCGCGTGACCGCCTATTACAACGAAATCGACCCGTACGCCGCCCAGTGGCTGCGCAATCTCATAGCTGCCGGGCATATCGCGCCGGGCGACGTAGACACCCGCTCAATCGAGGACGTGCGACCCGATGATGTCCGCCCCTACGCCCAATGCCATTTCTTCGCCGGAATTGGCATCTGGAGCGCCGCCCTGCGACGCGTTGGGTGGCCTGACGATCGGCCAATTTGGTCTGGATCTTGCCCATGCCAACCTTTCAGCGCGGCAGGCAAAGGCGATGGGTTTGCTGACGAGCGGCATCTATGGCCCGCAATGTTCCATCTCATCACGGCATGCCGACCGGAGCATATCGTTGGCGAACAGGTTGCGTCTCCAGACGGACTGGCTTGGTTCGACCTTGTACAAACTGACCTGGAAGGTGCGGACTACGCCAGCGGGGCGGTCGATATCTGCGCTGCGGGGTTCGGCGCACCGAACCTGCGTCAGCGACTTTACTGGCATGCTCGTGCGCTCGGGGTGGCCGACGCCAATGGCGGGCTCACCGGCCACGGCGACGAACAACGAAGCGGGCAATTCGGACTACTCGCGGCGGGTGGTGGAATTGTCGAGTTGGCCGACGCCGGACGCGCAAGCTTTCAACGTGGGGGTCGACCCGACGAAACACATGGAACGGCTGGAGCGATTGAAAGAGACGCACGGCAACGGGAACGGGGCGGGTCTGACGCTGGGAATAGCGGCGCACCTCGCCGCGTGGTCGGAGTCGACCACGCGGGACTGGAAAGACACGGCCGGGATGGCGACGGTGAGTCCGGACGGTCGGCCACGGCTGGACCAGCTACCGCGACAAGCGCAGCTTTCCACATGGCCAACGCCGCGAGCAGCGAAAGCCGGCCCGGACTACGCGATAGCGAACCGAACGGAGAGCGGTGGTCTGTCGCTCCAGACCACCGCAGCCCTCAGCACATGGCCGACGCCCCGAGCGGAGGATGCGGAATCGAGCGGCTCACGAGTCAGCCGGGGCGTGAACGATACGTTGACTGCGGTGTCCCGGCTGGTCGGCCCGGCCCGGTTAACGGCGCATGGGGAGTTGCTGACTGGCTCCATTGCCGGGATGGAAAGTGGCGGCCAGTTGAGAGCGGGACATTCCCGTTGGCTGATGGGGATCCCGCCCGCTTGGGACGATTGCGCGCCTACGGAAACGCGATCAACCTTGAGCAAGCGGTCGGCTTCCTGGCCGCCGCGCTCCCCTAGTACGACAGCGTCAGCGTAAACGCCGTTGGGTCGATTGCGCCCGCGTTCTGGTTCGCGTTGCCGCCCTGGAATCGAATAGTGAACCCGGCGGCTGTTTGGTTTGACACGTTCGCGGTGAGGTTTGGATTCGACGCGCTACTGTTCATGAACGAGACGCCGTAATAGGCGTCGGGCGCATTGGCGGACAACACCACGTCATACGTCGCCGATGTGCTTGTGCGCGTGACGCTCGCCACGCCGACCGCGCGTGACAGGGTGCAGGCTCCCGCCGTGCCCCGACCCAGGGCGTACACCATGGGCCGGAAGGCTAGATCCGCCAGCGGGACGTCCGCCACGTTGGCGGTCCCGGTCGCGTTGATCGTGGTGGAAGCGACCGTTTGCGACGGCGAGACGGTATACGTGCCCGTCCCCCCCGTGCCCGTCAGGAACGCCGTGATGCGCGTGCCCGCCGTGACCCCCGTGCCGCTTAGCGTCGCGCCAACCGCAAGCGTCCCCGAGGCGACGGCGGACACGGTCATGGTCGCGCCGGCAATATCCGCCGTGGTGACCGCCGCCGTGCCGACATTGGCCTTGACCGTGAGCGACGGCATTTGCGCGAGCTGCGCATTCGCAACGCTGTTTGGGGCTACCAGAGCTTGCCAGTTCGCCGACGCACCGGCATCCGGGTTGACGGTGTTGTTTTCGGCCATGGAGACCCAAAACAGGCCCGCCGTGGTCGAGCGCAACACTGCGCCCAGGGGATAGCCGCCGATTGCTGCGGAGAACGCCGAATCCCACACGCCCGTCCCGCCGGCTTGAAACCAGCGGCTCCAGCCGGTTTCGGCGTACAGAATGCCGTTCATGTCCTCGCCGAAAGGGGCGACGCCGCCCGAGCCGAGCGGCGTGAACGTCAGCGGGGGGAAACCATCGGTCAGACTGGCCGCGCCGTCTTCAATACCGATCTGCGACGCCTGCGGTATGGCGCGCTTGTATACCCCGACTGTCGCAGAATTCGCGAACGGGATATTGAACTTCGCGGGAATGTCGGACGACTGCATGGCGGCCTCTAGGTCACGATGGAAGCGACGACGCCGGCGGGTTTCGCCAGCACGCCCGTCTGAGATACCACGGCCAGCTCCACGGCGGTGAGCGCGAAATCGAACGTGTACGTCATGGTCATATTCGCGCCGTCTGTGCAGTAGCAGTTGCCCCGGCCGGGAAACAGGTTTCGCATGATCTGGTTAATGGCCGCCATGGAGCCGTCGCAGATGTTCGAAAGGGCCTTGGCGTAAATCAGGGTTCGATATGCTGCGTCGGACAGTGCGTAATTATCCGTCCCCCCGGTGCCCGAAAAAAATGTGCCCTGGCCGAACGGCTCGCCCGCACCCTCCGTAAACCCGAACAACGGATCGCCGGTCGGAATCTGCACAACGCGGCCGACGCCGACGATGCGCCCCCAGACGTCGAGACCCCAGCCGACCGCCGTAGCGACGTTCCACACGTAGTCATAAAACGCGTCGAAATCGACGGCCGGGTCCACGTAGGCGTCCATATCCTCCACGAGCTGCACGAGCGTCGGGCTGGCCGCGTACTGCGATATGATGGTGGCCCGGGCGTTCAGCATCACACGAGCGTCACGGCTATGTCGGCGGCGGTGATGGACGGCACCTGGTTTATGTTGGGCGTCAGCAGGTCCAGCGCGGGCGTGACGCCGACCAAGCCGGCCGTGCTCCCGACCGTCTGCGAAATGCCCACTGTGTACGTCCCCGTGCCACCCGTTCCGGTCCCCAGCGCCGTGATCACGGTGCCGACCGCCACCGCGCCGCCAACAACCGTCTGGCCGACCGCAAGCGTCCCCGAGGCGACGGCGGACACGGTCATGGTCGCGCCGGCTATCGACGCCGTAAACGTCGCGCTCGGGGCGTTCGCCGACCCGATTTTGATGGAAATGATTTCGCGCGCCCATTCGCCCAGCGCCGCGATTGCGGCGTAATACCGGCTCGCGTACACAGTCCCGCCGATGCGAGCTCGCGCCCCGCCGTCGCCTCCGGCGAACGCCGCGACAATCGCCGTCTGGATTTGCGCGGCGGCGTCCGCAGGGACATTGACGCTGTCAGTAATCTGCACGGCGAACAAGATCCGCAACGCAGCCGGGGTGGTCACATACACGGTGTAGGTCGGATAGGGCAGGACGTATCCGGTGGAATCATCCGTGACCGTGTAGGCGGTCGCGCCGCTGGTGACGTAGGGAATGCCCGGCGGCTTCTTGCTCCACACGGCGTGCGCGACGTCCTGGCCGACGCCGCCAAACGCACACACGTACAGCGCATATGCGGGGATGGTCACGCCTTGAACGGTCACGGGGGAGGCCGTGCTGTTGTCCGTGACATAGGCGTCGGTCACGTCGGGCACATTGAGCACCGCGCCGCGGATGGCGGCCAGCGTGTTCCGGGCGTTCAGCGCGACAGACGCCTGGCGTCGCGCTTCGAAATCGGCCCGGCTTTCGACGTTGACGCCGGGCACGCCCGCAGTGGGGTTCGTGATGCTGTCCCACCCGGGCACGGCGCGGTATATCGTCGTGACGCTCGCCGCAGGGCAAGCGATCGGCCCGGTCACGCTGGCCGCAAACGGCACGGTGACGGTGCCCCCCAGTCCGATTGTGGCGGCCGACGTGCTGGTGTAGAGCTGGCCGTCCGTCGCCGTCGCCAACGACCCGGCGGGGATTACCGTACCGGCCGCGCCGCTACATGTGCAGTTCACGAGTGTCGACGTCGCCGGATTGCGTTCGATGAAATAGATGCGGCCGATGGCGTCCTGCATACGGCCGGCGGCGAACGCCGGATCAACGCCGTTCACGTACTCCAGAAACTGATCGTTTTTGTTGCCGATGATCGCGGCGAGGCTGGACGCAAGCTGGCCCTGGGGCGTCTCCAGCGCCGGGTTGAGGCCGCCGCCGAACGCGGTGTTCATATCCGTCTGAACGCCGGCCAGAATAGCGGATTCGCTAGGGGCGGTGAAGCCGTTAGGGCCGAACGTAGGCGACGGGACGCTGGTGGGCATTACACGGCTCCTACGGACGTCGTCACGCCGTTGACGTTTCCAACAAAATTGATCGTCGAATTCGCTGCGCCGTCAAGGTAGCGCACAAGCACCTGCCCGGCGAGGGTTCGATGATCAATCGGGAACAGGTCGCACGCCGCCCCGGTGACGCCGGGAACCGTGAGGGCGGCCTGAATCATCCGCTCCTGGATAAGAGACGGCGGCGGAAAAAGCCCCAGAATTTGTTGGAAGTAGGTCACGCCTACCGCCGTGTCATACCAGAGCTCGCCCGAGAACAGGCGGATCGCGCTGGCGACGTCCTGGGCCACGGCGTACGGCTCGGTCGCCAATGCGATGTTGCCCGATGCGTCGAGCACCAGGTCCCAAGCCGATTGATCCAGTAGCAGCGTATTCACGTCGGCGTCCCCGTCGTTCCGGAGCCGATGGTAACGCCGCCGTGGGTGTGCGTCGAGACGGACTTGCCGGCCGCGACAACGTCACCGGTGAACGTGCCCGTCGACGAACCCGTAAGCGCCCCGAGGCATTCGATCACGGGGGCTTCCAGCGTGATTTTCGTAGGCGACAAGACCCGGACGCCGGCGGTTGTCAATTCGACGTACTGCGTCGGCGCGGCGTTCAGGATGCCGCCGACGTACACCCCGTCCGCCCAATCCATCACGCGGGCGCTGCCTGGGGGGCTGGGCGCTCGATTTGCTTTCACGGCGGAAATGTCGCGGTTGGCAAACACGGCTAGCCCCAGGTCGCCGGCGGCCGGATCCAGAATGATCGCGTTCACGCCGCCTTGGATCCGCACATACGGCAATCCGTATATGACCCCGTGATCATAGGCGTCGCCGATGCCGTTGACCTGCTTTACGAGCGGGAGCACGTCGACAGTTCCGGCGGCCGTGTCGACTGCCTCCACGCGCACGACGGTGGCGGTCGCAAGCTGGCCTAGGATCATGCGGACAATGAAGTCCGTCGCGTTGTGCTCGCTTGAGCCGCTGCTAGGCTGTTGAAAGCCGTGGAATTGCTCGCTCATTTCGGGGCCTCACGGCCGTACGTAATGCACTGCATTCGGGTAAACCACGGGCCGCCGTTCGTCTCGCTGGACAGCGAATGACTCAGCTCATAGACCTTGAACCGGCCGCTGGCGGCGGGAATCGACGACTGAACTTCGATCTCGCCATTAAAACGCACGTTTGGGTTATACAGGCTGGTCACGATCATCGCGTTCTGCACATAGGCCGGATACCCGACCATGCCGGTGTCCGCCGCAATTCTCGGCACGACGCCCCCGCCACGCACGCCGTTACGGGGTAGGATGACGAGCGTTTTTCCGTCCAGGGCCTGATCGTCGAATACCAGATCAAAGTTGCCCGCGCGGGCGATGGCTTCGGCCTGTTGCCGCCCGGTGCCGGGGAAATAGGACGGCGGAAGCGTAGCCTTGACGCCATTGTTTTCGAACAGGTAGTTCATTTGCGACGCCAGCCCGGACATGATCGTGGCCGCGTCGGTCGCCGTGGCGGTGCTGGTAGGCGCAAGCGGCCGTAGGGCGTCCAGCAAGGCGGGGTAGGCGTTGACGGTGAACATCGTATCGGGCGCACCGTCAAATGACGCGTACGCCTCGGAAATCTGCCCCGTGAACACCGCCGCTTTCCCGTTGCGTTCGTCGCCGGCAATCACGGTCACGGTGTTCTGACGAATATCCGGGTAGAGCTGGCCGAGCGTCGTCAGTTGGTTTATGACGGACAGGGGGACGCCGAACGCGCGAATGCTGGCGGTGCCGTATGACGGGCCGCCCGTAAGCTGGATATCGGCCGCGACCTTGAGGCCCGTAAGCGTGATTTGGTCCGCGCCGCCGGTTTGCGAGCCGAGGTTAAACACCAGGTCGATTGTCCGCCGCGCGTAGGTCACGCGGGACCGTCCACATACGCCAGGACCCAGCGGGTTCCGAGCCCAGACGCTTCTGGGTCGCTACTGCCCTGCGTGTCGGCGAACAGCAAATCGCCAACAAACCCGAAATACGCATCCCGAACAATGCCGACGCCGTTGCGGCAAGCAACGCCGCCCAGCGTGAGCACGTCGGCCACATACAGGTCGAGATACAGCCCGGTCGATTTCTGGTAGACGTGAATTCGGCACGGTTGCCCCCCGAGCCGAACCGACAGCGTCTGCGAATTCGTGGCGAGGAGGGGAATGATCTGGGTCATGGGGGCGACAGTCCAATCGCGCGCGACCGCGATTCCGTGACCGCCACGCTCTGGGGCGGCGTGGGCGTAGCGGGCTGCACGGGGCCAGCGTTGACGTCCGCCGCGCCGCTGGCCGATTTAGTGTTTGTGAACGCCGTGGCGGCATACGCGCGGATCCGCTGCAATCGCACCTCCACGCTCATCAGGCCCGCGCCCTTAGCCGCCGTGCGATCATAGGACAGGCCGACCACGTTCATTTCCGTGTAGGTGAATTCCGGCGTCGCGACGTTGTACAGGTCAAGGCTTGCCAGCGCGAGCTCGCACGCCGACAGAAAGCTGTTTTTCTCTGCAACAGTGCCGCCCTTCATGAACGCGACGCGCACCTGGAAAGGCACTTCGACTTTGTTGTACGATTCGAAAGTGCCGCGCTCCACGGGGAACGTCGCGACGTTGAATTCACGATTGTAGTCCAGCCCGGCGACACTATCCCCCACAAGAACCGGAGTGCCCGCCGCCGTGAACACGCCCCACTGAAACGGCGGGGCCGCCGTGACGTTGATGGCCGCAGGTCGGCCAAACGAGCCCGCAAGCTGGGAGACGACGCCCAGAAGGTTCGCCCGGATCACCCCCGTGGCGCGGTCGACCGTTCCGGTTAGCGACCCGAGCACGTTACCGCTCAACAGGCCGGAAAGCGCCGCGTTGAGATTGTTGTTCACGTCCAGGACGCCGCGAAGCGTGCCGACCATGGCGCTGGTTTGGCCAGACGACTGGGCGATGAACCCGGCAATATTGCCGGAGAACACCCCGGACAGCGGATCCAACGACCCCGTGAGCGACCCCGTGAGCGTGTTGACGACGCCGGAAACCGCGCGCTTGATGTTCGGCACGCCGGGGACGTTCGGTACGTTCGGAAAGGGAATCAGAGGCATTATTTCATCCCCGTGTTCGCCTGCGTGATCGCCTGACGCACGCCAGCCGCCACGCCCTTGGCGTCCGTCGCCTGGGTATTAACAACGACGGTCCCAATGTTCACGGTGTTGTTTCGAAGCACGCTTTGGCCATGTCGCATGTCGACGTCCCGTCCCCGGGTGCCCGGCCGCATGAAGCCCCAGTCGACGCCGCCGACGTAATTCGATAGCGCCTCCACTTCGGTCTTGGAGCCGCGAATCAAATTGCCGGCCGCCCGTTCGCTGTTTGTGAGCTCCCATTGCATGAACGCGATCTGTTGCTCGTACGTCGAGCCCTGTAGCTTGCGCCCCATGACCTTTTCGAATTGCGCCTGACGTCCGCTTGATCTTGTCCATTGGCCAAGGCCGTACGCAGTCGACGTCGGATTCTTGATGCTGGGCGAAAACGTGCCGGCCGTTTCGGCGGAAATCCCGGCCGCCATCCCGCGGGCCTGGGCGTGCGTATACCCCATGGCCATAAGATCGGCCACAACACGGCCGAATGATGCGCGCCCGGTGCCGATAGTCGGGCGCTGCCCCGCGCCCGGTGTAGGCGCGGCCCCGACGAACCGGTTTCCGAACGGGCCGCCGCTCATGATGTAATCCGCAAGGCTTTCCGGCGACCGCTCCAGGTATTCCGCAACCGCGTCCATAGCTCGTGTCGCCAACGGCAGCGCCTGAGTAGTGGCTTGCCTGGCGCGGTCTCGTGCGGCGCTGGTGACGCGACTGGACGCGCGTTCAAAATTCTTGGCCGCGTCGGCGTCCCGCGCCGAAACCGTCGCGTTGACCTGTGCGGCGTCCATGCGGGTCTGGAGCGCACCCGGGCCGTCCACGAGAGAATTGATGTACGGATCGCCAAACCCTAGCCGGCGCATGCGGTCGGCCTGTATGCGCGGGTCGCCCCGCTGAAACGCGGCGGCGGCGGCAAGCCCGAACGCGTCCGGATCGCCTAGGGCCGAGGGCGCGATGCCGAGCACGCCCAGCAAGCCCGCGCGTTGCGGATCCAGCCGCCCCGTGACCCTATCGACCCCGAGCTGGTTTATGGTCTGCAACGCGCCAATCGCGTCTTCGTTCGTACCGCCGACGCCGCGCACGACGCCCTGCCACTTGGCGATTTTTTCAGTTGCAAGCCCCAGCGTTGTCGACAGTCGGCCGACCGCTGCGTCAGTTTTTGCCGTGTTCGCCACGAACGCCGTCATGGCCGCGCCGCCGGCCAGCACGGACAAGAAACCCATCGCCTCGGTTTTTGCCGCGCTGAACGCCTGACGCTGTTTGCGGCTTTGATCTTCAATCAGCTTTCCGCTTTTGAGAGCAGCGGTTTTCTCGCGCTCCAGTTGGCGGTTCGCTTCGTCGGCCTGCTTTTTGAACTGCGACGGGTCCAGCCCGAGCGTGACGATCAGCTCATCAATAACGGTGGGCATTGATCACCCGCGAATTATGAGCGTCCACCTGGAGGACCTCCAGAAGATCGTAAACGTCCTCTAGCCCGTACACTGTATCCAGTTCCGCCAACGTCGCAAGGCGGTTGGAAATCACGGTGCCGAGTCGATACCCGAGGTTTGGGTATTCGATAAGTCCGGCTGGGGGAGGGTCGCCGCCCTCGCTTTCCACCAGGCGGCGACTACGGAAAAATCCACGTGTAGCGCCATCACCTCGCGCCTTAACTCCAGCAACGTGGCGATTTCCTCTATGTCGTCTTCGATCAGCGGTCGCGTCAGCGCCGGATTGCCCGGGTCCGGCTTGATCTGCACACACCCGAGCATCTGATCGAGGAGCGGCTCCAGGTCTTCGTATTCCGACCCGGCGAACGCGCGAGCGCCGACGAGCGCGATTCCCGCCATGCCCATCTCCTCGATATTCGACGGGATATCCATGCCGGATCGGGCGAGGGCAAGGAACGCGCGGGCGCTCCACTTCTCTGCGGCCAGGGCCGACATTTCCGTGATTACGAACGTCTTGCCTTGGTCACGGCCGGCCGTGCCGATCGTCAGAACTTTGCTCTTGCGCGCCATGGCTTAGAACGGAGCCGGCGTGATGCTCTGCCACGTAATGCCGTAGCTCACGGGCTTTAGCGTCTTCCCGACGCCGGGCATGGGCGGGTAAGTCATCAGCACGCCGCGAGTGAGCGCATACTTGCGCTGCGTCGCCGGAAGGATGATCGTGCCGAAGGCGAAATACACCGTCCGTCCGGTTTCGTTCGCTTGCGCCCATTGATCGAAGATCCCCACGCTCGGGCTGTCAGCCTGCAACGTGATCGTCTGCGACCGCTCCACGGGGACGTAGCCCGCCGACATGATGCCGTCCACGCCCATGACCGTCTGGGCGTTCTGGACGCTGTCAGTATCGAAGGCCGCGTCCGCCGCGTACCCTTGCAAGAGCTGCGGCGAATTGTACAGGCCGGTGACGCCCAGCATGTAGATGGCGTCGGCCGCTGTAATGGAGCGTGGGCGCAAGGCCATCTATTGAATCTCCAGAGAGCTGAGAGTGATCGCCTGTACCGATTGGCCGTCGGTATACCAGAACGTGCAGGGCGGCGAGCCGCGGGCCGCGCGCACCTGGGCGGAAGCGTTCTGCACCTGGAAATACCAGCCGCGCGTCTGGAGCACGTCGGAAATGTCCAAGCCCGCCGCCGCGTTGACCTGCGCAATTTGCGCGGCCGAGAGGGTCACGCCGGTACGGATGGCCCCAAACAACAGCGCCTGCGTGATCACGTCGCTGCACGCCGTTTCGATCATGGCGTACCCGGCCGCGTTGTATGGGATCGAACGCACGGACGTCAGCAGCGACATGAGCGCGAGTTGAAACGCGCTGTTCAGCCAGATTTGATTGACGTAGCTGTCGATCCAAAGCCATTCGCCGCTGACGCTGCCCGGGTAGAAAAACACGAATTCATCGTTCGCGGTGCCGTACGCGCCGTAGAAATTGTACCCGTTGGCGATCAGTTGGGTGGCGATCGTCGCGTCGGTCACGCTGGCGACAAGCCCGGCCTGCGATTTGAACGCCAGCGTCGCGCGGTCGTTCAGTCGCTCGAAATCAATGCTCGCGACCGCGCCCATCAGGAACGCGCCAAGGTATTGATCGGTCGGCGAGTAGATCATGGCGGTGCCGTTGTAGCCGGCCGCCACGATGGCATACCCCGCGCTCGCGGTGTTGCTGGACGTCGTCACCGTGACGTCCGTGTCCCACATGGCGTACAGGTAGCGATCATCCTGGCCGCTCGTCCAGGCGGCGAACAGGATCTTATCCGCCGTCGATGGTTCAAACGTCGTGGTGAAACTCGCCCAGTTCTGCGACTGGGCCACCAGAGCAGTCATGTTCGTTGCGGGGACGCCCTGCGGCGCACCTTGCGACAGGGTCGCCCCGAGCGCCTGTGTGAATTTCAGGGCGGTCGCGATCGTGCCCGAGCCGTACCCAATCGTTCCGGTCCCCGGCGTACCCCCCGTGATCAGAAAACCGCCCGAAACGCTGTCGTACGTCACAATGGCCGGGCCGGCCGATACGGTCGTGCTGGACGCCGTCTGCGACGGGCTAACGATATACGTCCCCGTGCCACCCGTTCCGGTCCCCAGCGCCGTGATCACGGTGCCTGCGGTGACGCCCGAGCCGCTGAGAACCTGGCCGACCGCCAACGCACCGGACGCGACGGCCGATACGGTCATCGTGCCGTAGGAACCCGTAATCGTGGTGGTGGTCACGGATTGCGAAATTGAGACCTGGTAGGTGCCGACCCCGTTAGCCGTGCCCGTGAGTTGCTTCAGGACCTGCGTACCGGCGGTGACGCCGGTGCCGGCCAGAATCGCGCCGATCTGGACAGAACCGGCTCCAAGCGTGCCGACCGTGAGAACGTCCCCCGTGATGCTCGCCGTCGTCGACAGGGTCGTGGTCGCCGCGATGGCGGCCGTGGTCACGGCGTCGAATGAGGCCAGCGCCGTTTGAATGGCGGTCGCGGCGGCCGAAAAGCTCGCCACGGCGGACAGGTTGATCGTGCCGGACGTTTTCGCGACGCCGTTGATGGTCACGGTCAGTGTGCCGCTCGGGACCGCCTGAAGCTCGGCCAGCGTCATGGATGACACGTCGGCGCTGCGAAGCCATGGCGCGACGCCGCGGGTGTTTGTCGGGTATTGCGCGAACAGCATCGCGCCGGGCTTGATGCTGGAGCCGTCGAACCCGTCGAAATAGACCGCCGCCTGGGCCGCCTCCACGCTGGAGCCGCCGAAGTAGTCCACCACGGCCGCCGTGCTCCCCAGCGACAACACCGCCCCAATCGGGACTTGCGTGCTGTTCGTCAGCAGCAGGCCGGAAAGGTCCAGGCCCGTGCCCCCGGCCCCAACGACGCCGGGGTTGACGTTGACGATCTGGTTTGCGGGGATGGCGGCCATTAAACGGGCTCCAGGTCAACGGCGAGAGCGATTTCTACGGCGAGACTACCGGCAAACGCCTGCGGTGTCGAGACGGTGGGCGTGACCTGAATATGGGCCGTCGTGACCCATCGGTTTTCATACTGATTTTCCGCGTTCAGGAACGGAACCTGTTGCGCGGGGTCGCAATACATTGGCCGGATATCGTCTGGAAACGCCGTCGCGCCATAGGTCGACCGAAACAGCGTGACGATGGCCTGCACGTTGTCGGCGCTGTTCGGGCCGTGAACGTCAATTTGAATCGCAACGTCCGTCGCGGTGGCGTACGCCATGTCCGTAGGGAGCGGATCGAGTACGTCATACGTAGCCACGGTGGTGGCCAGCCGCGTGCGCGCACCTTGCGTCAGCACGACAAAATCCGCCGCCGCGGGCTCGACCACCCGGTTGTCCTGGCCGCGCACGACGCTCACGGTTTCGCCGATCACCCCAAGGATGAACGCCCGAAGCGCGGTGAAAATCTCAGCGTCGGTAATGTCGACCGTGAAGCTCATGACGGGGGGTTTACCTGCAACGTCAGGCCGACCTTACACCAGTCGGGCCACGTCTCCATGACCGTTACCACCAGCCACGAGCCGACCGCATACGCCGGCGCGGCGGGCGAGGCCGGAATGACGATCATGTCGCCGCCCTTGCCGGTCACGCGGACCAGGCCCTGAATATCGCCGCGAACGTACGCAACGCGCTGGACGCCCTGGATATTCAAACCGTCCAGTTGTCGGATATCGCCCCCAGACAACGGCTGCATGTCCAACGTAACCTGCGACTCCGTATTGAACGTCGGCGTGCGCGTCCCATCCGTCGCCGTGCTGTACCCGGTCGATAGCCACACCTGCCCAGCGACCGCCGGCGTGATCGCGCGGGTGGCGGCCGATGCAATGGCGTTGAGGTTCACGGGGAGACCTCATAATCGATAGAGTTCAGCATATGCGACGTATCGATAAGCGGCTTCGAGAAGCCCTTGCGATCAATCGTACTCTGGGCAAGCGGCGGGCTGTTCGTGTCGACAATCGATTGACGGAGCTGCCCCGCGATGCCCTCACCCATAAGCGCGAGCGATTGCCGGGCGTCAAAATCGTTTGCCTCCATGATGCGGCCAAGCGCGGGGCCCCACCCGTCCGACTTGTCCCGAACCATGTTTGTGAAAAACGGTCGCGGCGGAATCCCGCGTGACGGAGCGCCCCAGTTCTGAATTGCCGCAATCGTAGCAACCGGAGTGCCGTCCTCGTACGTCGCGCCCTCCAGAAACCCGACCTTAAGGGCAGCGCCGCGCGATACCTTACGCGACAGGTCCCGCAAGTACGCCGTCATCCGATCGCCGCCCCGTATGGTCGCCATGCGTCACCAAGGCCGACGAAGGGGGTAGAACGGCGTTGTCGCCGGACGCGGGGAATACTGGAATGTCCGATACCGGGCCGTCGATGCCCAGAAATTCGCGCCGGGCTGCGTTTGGTTCCACCAGGCCGCTGATCGGGGTTGCGCGCCCATGTCGGCCGTGACGCTGACGCTGCCCTGCGTGGCGCTGGCGACGCGGCCGACGAGCCCGCTACCGCCGGCCGCTTCCGGCCGCGCGAGGGTGGCGAGATGCGCGACTACCATGCCCAGATACATGAGCCGGGGCTGGTAGGTCACGGGGTCGCACGCGATGGGCGACAGGTCCGTGTTGTCGCAGTACAGACTCGCCTCCGCAAACAACGCCGCAGCCAGCGGGGCGTCCGTATAGAGCGCCACCGCCGGGTATCGTTGCGCCCACGTCGCGTAATCGAAGACGGCGACGGTCACGGCTAGGAGACCGGCTCCACGCCGCGAGGCATGTCTTTCTTGTCGCGGCTCGCGGGCTCCAGGCCGGTGCGCACGCCCGCCATTTCCTTGGCGCACGACACGGCCGACGCTTCGTCCGCCATGCTGAAAATCATTCCTTTGGCGAACGGGATGTACGTCGCGTTTTCCTTGGCCCATTGCGCCCAGAAATCCGCGTCGACCTGCGTCAGCCCGAACGCTTCATTCCCGCGACCCGCGAGAACGTGCTTGGGGATGACGTTGCCGTCCTCGTCCAGCGGGAGCCGCGAGCCGTTGAAGGTCACGGTAACGCGTTCGCCGGCTGCGTTGATGCACATGGCCTGGAGGCCGTTGGGGAGCTTACAGGCGACGGTGACGGTGTTCATGATGCCGATTCCTTGGGTGGGCGGTGTTTTGTCTGCGCTAACGCTACACCCCGGCGCGCAACCCGGCAACGCGAAAACCCCGCCACCGGGTGAGCGGTGACGGGGTCCATGCGGTAGGCGTCTCGAACCGGCGGGAGACTAGACGCCCAGCATTTGCGCGATGGCGAAGGGTTGGCGGTTGATGAAGCCCCAGGTCCCTTGCGACTTCTTTTGCTTGTACGCGGACAGCTCGACCACGATCGGGTGCGCGCGCATCTTTTCGGTAAAGGCGCAGTACCCCGTGTCCTGCCCCTCCACGCTGTTCGCGAACATCTGCACGAGATTGCCGGCGGTCGTGGCGTATTCCACGGCGGTCTTCACCGTGATGTTCGGGAAGTTCTTGGCGATCAGATCCGCGACGTTCACGTTGAACGAGTTGGTCGCGGTAAGGGCAACCTCGCTACCCGGGGACATGGCCAGCGTCATGGGCGTGTCCATCTGGATCAAGCCGCCGGACTGCGCAACAAGCGTCAGAAACAGCGACTGGATATCGCTATAGACTTCGTTCGCGGTCGCGGTCACGACGCCGGCGGTGATCCACGGGCCGTGGGCGTTCGAACCGTACGCCTTCGCGCCGGGCTGAATCGAGGCCGTGAGGTTCGGGTCGTTCAGAATGCCGTAATTCTGTAGGCCGGAAACGCCGAAGAAATACGTCAGGTTCTGAAACTTGTTCAGCACCTGCGCGCTGGCCAGGTTGAGCTGGGCCGCCGCGCCGATCTTCGCCAGACCCATTTCCTCCAGCCACTTTTCGCCCCATTGGGTAATGGTCTGGTAGTGGAAGCTTTGGCGCTGGGGAAAGTTCGTGTTGATGCCCACGGAACCGTTGTCGTTGTAGTCGCCGTACGCCGACGTCTCGCCGGTGTTTTCAACGATCGGGAACGTCGCGGTTTTCGTAACCCAGTCGCCTTTCTTGACCTCGCCGAAGATTTCCGCGCCCTTGACGGGGCTTACGAGAATCTTGATCAGGTCCGGGTCCATGTAGTTGGCGAGATACGCCGGGATGCCGCCGTTGCTCACCGTGACCAGCGACGGTTGCGCGTCGAAGGCCAGGCTGCAATCCTGGGCGAATTCGGGCGGCAGGAATTCGACCTGGCCCGGGAAGATGATTCCGTACTCGCGTTCGGCGTGGGCGATTTCGGCGATGCGTTGGCGCGACATGACTGATCTTACCCCGGTTGACGCGAAGTCATTTTGACGAGCTCACCCGCCTGCGCGAACGAAGCGGAGTACCACTTCGTTTCGACGCCGCTGGTGGCGGTGACGGTGGCGGAAGCGGCGGTTTGGGTAGGCGAGACGATGTACGTCCCCGTGCCACCCGTTCCGGTGCCGAGCGCCGTGATGAAAGAGCCCGCCGTGACGTTCGCGCCGGCCAGAACCGAACCAACTGCCAGAGCGCCCGAACCGACCGCCGACACGGTCATGGTGCCGTAGGTTCCGGAAACGGTCGTGCTGGCGGTCGTTTGCGGGATCGTGACCTCGTAGGTGCCGACGCCGCCGGCCGTACCCGTGAGCTGGGCCGAAACGCGGGTGCCGGTGGTCACGCCGGTGCCGGATAGGGTCGCGCCGACAACGACGGTTCCCGAGCCGACCGCCGTAACGGTCATGATGCCGGTATCCGCGATGCTGGCGGTCACGGAAAGGGTCGACGCGGCGATGGCGGCGGTGACGCTGGCGGCGGACGGCGGCGTGCCGGTCGCGGCGAACGTCACCAGGCCCGTGGTGTACGCGGCGTACGCCTTCAGGCCGGGAACAACCGGGCCGGTGCCCGAGTTCACCACCCAGAAATCGCCCTGCTCGTGCAGCGTGACTTCCATTCCGGCCGGGATCGTCAGGGTCGACGCGCCCAGATACGCGGTGATGTACGCCATGTTCGACCAGCGGCCGACGAAGCCGGTCGGCAGGCCGGTGCCGGCGTTGCTCGCGTCCGTGTCGGTTGCAAGATCGGTCCAGGCGAACCGGCCGATGATGCAGCCGCCCGCAGCGGCCACAAAACCGTTTGGGTTCGTCAGGGCGACGGCGCGCGGGTTGGCGCTGGCGAAGTCACCGGCAACGGCCGGCGCCTGCGTGACGTTGACCTGGGCTTGAAAATTGGTAGCCATGCGTCGAATTCCTTACGCGCGCTTGAGGGCTTGAGCAGTCGGGAACCGCTCGCGGAATTTCGCCCCGGCGGACGCGTCGTGTCGCGGCGCGGCGTCGGTCGCCATCGTGCCCGGGGTCGGAATCATCTTCACCAGAGCGCGAAGAGCGGGCGTGCCGGTGACGCCGGTGTAGTCGACCTTCGCCGCGTCCAGCGCGACGCGGTAGACGGCGGCGGCGCTGTCCATGCCGAGCACCTCGCCGACATGCGGAAACACGTCGCGCTCCGCTTGGCGGATGGCGTTGAATTCGGAAAGCGCGCCGGCGCGAATCGCGGCGGCGTCCATGGCGGGCTTGTCCTTGTCGGGCGCGTTGTCCGGGAGCATGGCCGGGCCTTCGTCGTATTCGTCGGCGGCCGGCGCGGCAGACATGCTGCGGATGCTGGCCAGCGTTTCGTCGTCGACCTTGCCTTCGAGGAGCGCGCAAATGCGCGACACAACGTCGCCGTCGTCGTCGACCGCAGGCGGCTCGTCAGGAATCGTATCCGGCTCATCGGCCGGAAGCGCGCCCTGGACCGCGCCGATCACCTTGATCACGTCGTCGACGTCCAAACCTTCGTCGGCGGCCAGTTTGGCCGTCACGGTGCGAAGGAGGCGCGGAGCGAGGTCCTTGGTCGCCGTCGCGTAGTTGCGCCGCGTGACCTTGGCCACCAGCGGGGAGGCGTCAAACGCCATACCGGCGGCGAGGCGCGGGGCGACGAGCGCAGTAAGCGCGCCGGAAAGCATGATCGCGGTGCGGGAAGTCAGAGCCATGTGTCCCTCGATTTGACTGTCACCAACGATGACGTCTGACCCCGCTCGACCCGCCTCGACCAGAGCTACGTGATTACCGACGATGTTTCGCATAATTCCATCGTAATGCAAGCCCTTGTATGTGCCGGGGGTCATGTCCGCCACATATCGATACGCGCACGACAATTCGCGGACTTGATTGCTTTCCACGCCCGCAACGGCGGGGCCGGCCCAGATCACAAGGGAGTTGTCGAGATACGGGTCGTTAAACGCCGCGTCGGTTCCGGTAGAACCCACTACCAGGTCCGGCATGTGGCTGGCATCGTCCAGCGCCGACACGGGGACATGCTTGGACAGCAGCGGCAAATTGTTGAACGTCGGCGCGGCCTTGGCCAGTTCGTCCGGGTGACGCAAGAGCTGATAGACCCGGGCCGGATCCAAACCCAGAGCGTCCGCGCCCGGAATTTCCCGCCCGTAATACGGGTTTACCGTCGCCTTGCTGATATGCGACGCGGCCACATGCAGCCGGCCGTCGACGTCGACGTGACGCGCGCTGCGATCAAACGCCAGGGTGGCAAGGTTTTCGGTCATTGCGAAAGAGCCTGTACGGGCAGAACAGAAGTCCACGCCCTAACGCGCGCGATCGGGCTATTCCAGTAGCGAATCGAGGCACCGCTATTTTTGCCGAGATCAAACTGCGTAAGCGTGTTGTTCACGGGGCCCGCCCCCGAGGTCGCGGCAGACCCGTTAATCGACGCCGAATATCGGCCGCCGCCCGAATTTATTGCCATCTTGAACGGCGCGCTTGGCGTCCCCGCAACAGAAAGTATAGTCGTTCCCGTACCGCCGGCGACTACCAGCGAATTCAGATTCCCCGACGTGTTGACCGCCGACATGCGGTTGGTAGTCCCGCCATCGGACAAACTCAAACGCGCGTCCGTCGAGACGAACGCGGGCACGCGGCCTTCATACGCGACCGTGCAGCCATCCGGAACGATCAGCCCCGTGATCGTCGCGTCATCCGCCGCGCGCGTCACCGCCGTGGTGGTGGTCGCAATCTCACTCGAAGCCCCCGTGCCCGTCTCGTTTTGAACGAAATCGACGGCGATGGCGTCACCGCTCGTCATGATCCGAAAACCGAACACGGGATTGACGACGGCGGCAACGGCCGGAATCGTTACGCGAGTCCAGTCTGCCGTCACGGTCACGGCCACCCAGGTCGTGCCGTTTGTGGTCATTTCGACCACGCCCGATCCGGTCACGCGCTTGACCCACGCCGACTGTTGACGCGTCGAGCTCGCCAAGGTCGCAGTCTGCAAAATCACTGCCGCCGTGCCCGTGGCGGTGATGCGGCTCGCGCTGTTGGCCACCCCGTCAATGCCCGTTTCCGTAAGGGCGGCCGTCATCAACACAGGAACCCACACCGCGTTTGTCAGATCGCGGTTCCACAGACAGCGATTTTCCCGCGATTCTTCGATCAGCAGCCCGAGCGGCGCGCGGGTCGCCGGGTCGTGCGTCAAACGCGGGACGCCGGATGACGCCGTTTGCAGCAGGCCGTCCGACCCGAAAAACGCGGCAGTCGACGCCCGCGTGAACGTAAACCCGGGCACGGCCGTAATCGCCGAATAGCTGATGCCGTTCAGCAGGAACCGATTTGCCGCGAACCACGCGTCCACGTACGGCCGGCGCATTCCGCCGCTCAGGATTGCCGCGTGCATGGGCGACGGCATGCGCGGTTAATCCTGGAGATCGTCAAACGAAACGGTGAACACTTCGGCGGCGACGCGAGTGTATGCCGCTCGGGCCTCCAGAAGCACAAACACGGCCGAGCCCGACGCCAGCTTCGTGTTCATGTCGAAACCGACGACGGGCAGGCCGAAACCAGCCGCGCCATCCGAAAACGCCCGGTCGATCGTGACGTCAAACGCGCCGCGGTAATCCGCCACGCCGGACGGCAGAAACGCGCCGTCGTCGCCATTTGTCACGGTGGGCGACGCCGTCCAAAGGTGAATTCGGAAGCTGGCGTTCGTCAGGACCGAGCCGGATTTCGCCAGCTTCGCGCGACGGAGCATGAAGCTACCCGCCGCAATCCGCGACGCCGAAATGGAGATCGGAACGACACTGCCCGCCGTGGCGCTGTTCGCCACCAGATCGCCCACGGCGTAGGTTGTCACGCTGTTCGGTAGCGTCGTGCTCCCGGCCGGGTTCGCCATGACGCCCCCGGTGGTCACGACGCCGCCGGCGGCCGTGGTCACGGGGAGGGCTGCGCCGGGAGTAACGCCGATGAATTCCAGGGCGTTCGTGGAGGCGTTGCGCCGCATGATGGCGACGCCGCTATTGGCGATCGGGTCGAAATCCATGGCGCAACGCCCCGCTGAAAATTGTGTTACGGCGAGGCTACCACACGATAGCCCCGATACGGAAGCGCAGCCGCTACGCTTGGGTAAGCGCGGCGGGATTGATCAGCCGCAGAACGGCCGAATGGAGCTGCCCCGGGCCGAAGATCAGCGCGACTCGGTCGCAGGCCAGCGTAACCTGTTCGGCGGTCATTTCGATTTCCGTTTCAGCGACGGCGACCCGGCAATACAGCCGCGTCAACGCCATGAACGCCTGACTTGCGCCCGGCTTCCCGTCCGTTTCCGCCCGGCCGTCGATTGCGTCCAGGATCACGTCACGGAGGGTGAAATTCGTGTCAGCCGTGCGCTTGATCGGAGCGCCTTCGCGACCGATCAGCGGGGCGGTAAGATCAAATTTTCCTTCGGCCATTCGGCTTTTCCTTGTGCTAGCTGACAGTGAACGCTTGCGTGCGCGTGGTTCCATCAGATCCGCGGGCCTTGAGCGTTACGGTCGTGTTGTTCGTAAATTCGAGCGCCAGATCGCCATTTGTCGGGAGCGTGATGGACGCGCCGGGCGCGAACACCAGGCTAGAGGCGTGAATTCGCATCAAGCCGTCCTGGTTCATGTTGATGCGCGCAAGCTCGGTCGCGCCGGGTCCATTTTTAAACGAAATGTAGCCGTCCGAGCCTGTGAAAGTGCCGTTGTTGATCGTCAGGCCGTAATCGGCGCTGTGCGCGCCCGCGATGCCGATGGTGGCCTGCCCGGTGATCCCCAGAGCGCCCGTGACCGTCGTTGTCCCCGACACGCCGCGAATGACTTCAACACCGCCGGCCGACAACGCCCATGTGTCGGCGGCGGGCGACCAGAAGCCCGTGTTGGAGTCACCAGAGAAGCTGATGCCCGGCGTACCGACCGCGCCCAACGGGGCGATGAACGTCGTGGTGGCTGTGATCGACGTACCCGCCGTGATCGACGTGCCCGCCGTGATCGTGGTCGTGGTCGCCAAAGCGCCGGTGACGCTGACAAGACCCGACACGCCCCGGATGGTCTCAACACCACCGGCCCCCAACGCCCATGTGTTCGCGGCAGGCGACCAGAGGCCGGTGTCGCTGTCGCCGCTAAAGGTGAAGCCCGGCGTTCCGACCGCTCCGAGAGGCGCGATGAACGACGTGCCGGCATAGTAACTGCGGATGCGCGAAGCACCCAAGAGGCCCTCATCGTAGGTGTTGTCGACAGTCGCGAGGGTGTGGCCGCTGGCGTTGATGCTGCGCCGCACTGTTCCGCCGGTACCGAGTTCCAGCAGGACGCCGTTGATCCTCAGCGTCCCATCTTGATTGACGTTGAGGCGCGCAAACTCAGTAGCACCGGGGCCATTTACGAACGAAATGTAGCCGTCCGAGCCCGTGAAAGTGCCGTTGCGAATTGTGATGCCGTAATCGGTGCCATGAGCGCCTGCGACTCCGATGCCCACCTGACCCACAACGTCGAGCTTTACGGCGGGCGAGGTAGTCCCGATGCCGACGTTCCCGCTGCTCATCGTCAGCGTGTCGGTCAAGTCACTCTGCATGGTGACCTTGGTGTCGGATACGATTCGCGCGAGGCCGTTCTCGCACCTCATTTCAATGTAATCGGCGTTGTTCGGGCTTCGCGCCCGAAACGGAAACCCTTCGTATGAGACCGTACCCGCGCTGTCCGACGATAGCCAACGCGTCTGGTTAATGTCCCCCGAGTAAAGGGTGAAGCCACCCGTGCCGCCGCCAACAGACCCGCCGACGTTGATCTTGACCATGCCCGTACCGGCGGCGTTGATTTGCGTGTCGCCGTTGATCCCAGCACCACCGATGAACCGGTGCCCGCCCTCTGCGAACAGGATGAAATCATTCGCCGCGTTGGAGCCCATGAGCCAACCGGCGTCTTGGTTGTACTCGCGGAAGTAGATGTACCGCCGATGCTGGGCCGTCAGCCCGGCTTTGATCGTAATCGAATACCGAAGATCTTGATCGTCTTCGTTATCGATCAGCAGCGCGCCCCCCGTCGCGCCGTAGGGCGTGCGGATGTGCATCCGGTAGACGGCGCTCGGGGTGGTCACGCCGAAGCCGGTGTTCCCGAGATTGTCGGTTCGCCACCGTTCCACACCACCGGTCGACGCCGCGAGCATATTGGCGGCAGGCGACCAGAAGCCCGTGTCGGTGTCGCCTATGACGGCCCAGCCCGGCGCAGCTGCCGTGCCCGGGTCGAACCCGGTCGCTATGGGCCCGGGCGGACCCTGCGGCCCAATCGGGCCTATCGGCCCCTGGATCCCCTGGATACCTTGCGCCCCGGTCGCCCCCGTCGCCCCCGTCGGACCCGTCGGGCCCGTCGGCCCGGTTGCGCCTGTCGCCCCGGCGGGTCCGGCCGGCCCGGTCGGGCCGTTAATGATCACGGTCATTCGTCGACTACCACAAAAACGCTGGGGGGCTGGGGTCCGCTACCCGGAACGTATGCCGGGCCGGCGGGGGCGGTACGGTAGCCATAGCCTTGGATTACGCCGGACCACGGCACGACTGGGTACGTCGGCGTCTCATTCACCAGCGCGAAATTGGCGCGCGTCCACGGCACGACGTCTTCCGTGTTCGTCCAGGTCACGCGAATCAGACGGGTGTAGACGTCCGGGCCGGCCGCAAGCGCGACGCGAAACTGGCCGCTCACTTCGAAAAACAGCGCCCATGTCGAAATGTCCTGAAACACGCCGCCCTCGCGAAACTTCACGGGGATGTACAGCGAGGACCGGCCGTGCAGATCGATATTGCCCGCTTCGTCGACCACAGGCGGCATGACGGCGGACATGGGCGACGGGCTCCGAAAACAGTAGCCGGCACATTGCCACGGGCGGCCCTAGGCGTCAAACCCGAGCACGCCTCACGAATCGAACCCGGGCACGACGGCTTTGCTCACGCATCGGCAGTTCGGTTCGACCCCCGGCCACGTCCATTTACCTTCAAGAAACGCGCCCTTGGCGACGTCATAGGTCTGGCCGCTAAACGCCACATGCTCGGGTCGCGGCTCTTTTCCGCCCCCCGAATGCAGCCAAACAGCCTTCGTCACGCCGACCTCTTGCTGACGCACGCGCGTAAGCGCCGCCGTCGCCTTGTTCGTCTGGTCGCGTGCGATGAACGCCGCCCGCCGCCGCGTGATCCCCGTGCGCCGCTCTAGCGTGTCCGTGAGCGTCGCCAGGTCGCGGCCGGACTGAATCGCCCGCATCACGTCGCCCTGCACCTGCGTGAAATACTGCGACGGTATCGACCGAATGAGCTGCACATTCTCCGCGATGGTCGCCTGCAACACGTCGTTCTGCGTCGCGGTCATCCGGAACCGCACGGTGAACCCGTACTTGCGGAGCGCCGCCATCAGCGCCCGGTCGGATCGATCCGCGACCGCCTTGGCGAAGTGCTCGGCCATGATCACGGCGAGTTTGTCGAAATTGCGATTCCAGCGCCGCGCCAGTAGCCGCATGGCCCGTTCCATTTCGCGCGCGGGGCTGGCGTCCATACTGAGGACGCCCCCTAAGTCCTGGGCGAGCTCGGGCGGATTGGCGCGGTAATTGGCCCGCAGCCAATAGATGACGGAACGCGTCATGTCATCCACGGCCGTTTCGAGCCGCTTCTGGTAGGCGGTGCGAATCCCGACGTTTGGGCGGGCGGCGGGGAGGGTCTTAGGTTTCGAAGCCATCGCCCGGCTCGTCAGTCAGATCGGCGCCCGGCTCGTCAGTCAGATCGGCGGGCGGCTCGGGGACGTCCGACACGTCTAGGCCGTGGTATGGGCCCTCACGGTCGGCGGCCAGTCGCGCGCGGACTTCCTCGGCCGACAACACCCCGCCGTCTACGTACACCATATCCGTGTCGGCGTTTGTCTTCCGGATGGTCGCCGTGGTCGAGTCGTCGTCTTCCCAAAGCGAATTCCAGTTCGCCACGATCGTGTCGTCAATGTCGCCAAATTCGTTGAGCTGAATCAGGTCCATGACGTATTTCAACGGCGCGCTGAACAGGGCTTCCTGTTGCGACGCAATCCAAGCGTAATACGTTTTGATTTCGCCATCGCTGGACGCGTTCAGCCCGGACGGCGTGATGCCCAGCAACACTACCAGGGGGATACCGGCGACGCTGGCCATTTGCTCTTGCGACTGGGCTTGGAGTTTATCCAGGCTGGACAGCGGCGTCGACACGTTCACGAATTCCTCGGTCTCCATGTCGACCATGGAAACGCCGCGGTTATCGCGGGTCCGCGTGAACAGTTCGGCACGGGCGATCAACGCCTCTGCGCCGCCTTCGTTCAGCACCGTGCCGAGATTCGTTTTGATGACGTCTTTCGAGTAGTTGCTTACCAGATCGCTTACGGACTGACGCGTGCGAATCCAGTTGTCGACGTACGGTTTTGCGAGCTGCGACATGGACAGGCCGCCGAACGAGTACGCCGGTTTCAGAATGTCCGGCAGAGGCCGCGACACGAACGTCAGCAGTCGCGAACGGTGAACCGACTTACCCATGACCAGCCACGAGCGCGGTTTGTAAAAGTCGGGGTGCAGCGGGTCGTTTGCGTCGTATTGGTCTGGGTACGTCCAGAGCGGTTCAACGGTGCGGAACCCCACGAGCGACCCGGCCTTGACCTTGCGCTTATCCAGAAACAGCGGCGTTTTCAGTTCTTCCGGGTCGTCCGTTTTCCCGGTGTCGACGTAGAGGTGGCCGCGCCCAAAAAACCCGTCGAGTTCGGCGACCTTGCGAAACAGCTCCTGAACGGAGAATTTCCGCATGGCTTCCGTAAGCCGGGCGACCCGGTCGGTTTTCTCGTCACCCGTCGCCGTGACTGTGACCCACCGGCGCGTCATGTCTTTCGCCAGAATTTCGCTGATGCGGCGGTATTCGGGCCGCTGCGTCAGTTCGGCCAGGTACGGATACCCCGGGAAAAACAGCCCCTCACTGATGCCTGCGTACGGGCCGTTCATAGCCCAGCCGTACACGGCCGCATCGTCCATCGCCATGGCCGGCGCAAGCCCGGTAACGCCCGGCGGCGGTTCGGCCGGCGTAAACGGCGTGCGACCGCCGACCTGTTCGGTCACGGGGGCGAGCATTTGCCCGCGTGCGCGATCAGAAATCTTCATCGGGCGACGACGAGCGGGCGGTTTCATATCTTTGCCAGGGCCCCGAGATTGATGCGCATGGGTTCGCGCGAGGTCTGACTGTATGCGATCATGACCGCATCCGCTAGGTTCGGCGACTTGCTGCCGTCCGGGGCCTTGTCCACCACGATTTTGCCGGCCAGATTCAGCGAATACGTCGGCTGCGACAGTTCGCCCGACAATTTCGTGAGGCAGGCCAGATCCGGCGAAAGGTCGATAATGTCGTCCGGATTGTAGGGCGCGCTGGCGGTCACGGCGCGGTGGGTCGCGAGGAACCGCTTCCGTAGCCCCCACCAGGCTTGCGCTTTCTTATTCGAAAAGAAATCGGCGTTTTTCCGCCCGGGCTCATCGCTCCCGTCCGGGTTATAGACCGCTTCGCTTCCCCGGAACGGCCGGACGTCGATTTGACGTTGGCCGGCCTCGGCACGCAAGGCGTTGATCACCCGCGCGTCACCCCGAACACCCGCGCCAAGGCCGTCCGCATCATACAGAAAGCCCGGGAGCGAAAGCGCGTCGCACGCACTAAACACCCGCTGCACCGAACCAAATATGTCATCCCCGATTCCGCGCCATTCCTCCAGATAGTGCAGCCGCGGGCCGTGACGGGCGGCTAGGGCGAGGTTATCCCGGCCTTCATCGGCGACGTCGAAACCGCCCACATGGCCGCCCGTGGGCGCGATACCCAGCTTGCGGCATGCGTCGACCGCCGATTGAACCCACGCGCTGGGTATCAGCACGCCTTCCGCGCTGGCGCTATAGTCGCGGTTCACCTCCTGGGCGAGCGTCACGGGGTCCAGCTCGGCTTCCTGCTTCGCGTACCAGGCGTCGTCTTTCCGGGGGTCGTCGCGCCAATCGAACACAAACACGTCGATTTTTCCCGAGTGCCGCTTGATCTCGAATGGGTTGCCTCGGCCGTTGACCGACGACACATCGATACGGCAGTTCGTCGTCTGCGATAGCGACGCCTCCACGAGCTGCGGGCGCTCCAGGAACGCCGCCTCGTCAACGAAATAGATGGACGCCCGGTCGCCCCGCCCGATGCCGTCGCCTGCCTCGCCGGTGATATGCGAATTCGTCGCCGGGAATTTGATCCGCATGTGCGGAGCGTCAGTCTTCACGTCCCACCCGTTCAGGAATTCCGGCGGAAGGTTTTTCAGGAACATGCGCGCCTTGAAAAACAGCGACTTCGGGCTGTCCAGCTTGTCGACGTATTCCTCTTTGCGCGACCCGAACCCGATAGATACCCCTTCGTTGAACAGACAAAGCGTGCTGGCCGTCGCCACCGCTAGCCACGAAATACCGCAGTCGCGTGATTTCTCCGTGAGCCCAGGCGAACGGCCGCGCCAGTGCTCCAACACCCAATCAATCCATTCGCGTTGTCGCGGAAACAACATGAACGGGATGGTCGACGGAAGGCCGATATCGGCATTACGCGGATCGAAAGTCACGCCCCAGTCGTTTATGAAGTCGGCCGGGTGCTGGCGATAGAACGCTTTAAGCGGGGGCAGGCGCGCGGCCGGGTCCTCGCGAATCCACTGGAGCCGGCGGATGCGCTCGGCCAGCACCGGCACGTAATCGGGATTTTTCCAATCGAAGGTCACGGGGGTGGCGGATACGTCCACGAATAACCGCACGCGCCGCGCGCCCGAATCGGTTTGTCCGGGCCGCATTTCGGGCACATTCCCGCGAACACGCGCACTGCGTTGCCCGGTTGGCGTTCAACCGTACGAATGATCACGTCCGTCGCGGCCCGGTTCATTCGCAGGCCCTCACGGCTGCGACCAGGTCGGCCAGCGGCCCGGGCGGAAGCGTCACCGGCGCGGCGTCCATGTTGATCGACACGAGATAATTCGCCAGCGCCGGCGCGACGTCCGCCACCGGCTCCCACGCCGCTTCGCGCTCCTCGGCTTCACGCTCCAGCTCGGCTAGGCGCTCACGCACGTCCGACACGACGCCCTCCAGTTCGTCCAGCATTTCCGGGAGCGTTTTCGGTTCGCTCATGGCCTTGATCGTCGCGTCGCGCTTTGCCAGGGTCGCTTCCGCGCACTGGAGCGCCTCGGGGGTGCAGCACACGCACGCGCCCAGATCGGGGAGGTCGGACAGGTAGTGCGTGCCGGTGCAATACTCGCATGTCATGGGGTCGGTCCCGCCTTGTGATGGCCCGCACCCTAGCGCCGCCGTGACCGACCCGTCAACACGCTTTCCGCGCGTCCGTCAAGCGGTCGGCCAGCGACTGCCCCCAATCGGCCAGCTCGCCCAGCCACGTCAGATACGCCGCCGTGGCCGCGCGTTCGTCGGCCGTTACCGGCGCGGGGATGCCTGCCGCATCCGGAACGCGTGGCCGAGCGGGCAGTTCCGCGCACACGCTGGGCGGCGGTTTACTTGGGGCGGGCGTCACTGGCGGGAGAGGCTTCCCCCACCACGTCGCGCAGCTCGCGAGCGCCAATGATGCCGCGCAAACCACCAGGGCGCGCGGGAGCCGTCGTGACGCGTTCAATGGTTCGCCCTCTCGTTACCGCAGCGGCTAAGCCGGCGGCGCATGTCGTCTGGAGACTGTCATAGCTCGCAACCGCCGCCGCCGCGTCACGCGTGCGCGCTTTCTCGCTAACGGTCACGGCGGTACGGGCTGCGTCGCGTTCGGCGGTGCGCACCGCCAGATCGCGCCCCAGCCGCTGGGCGTGACCCGCCGTCACAGCCAGTCCGAGCGCCAACGCCACAATCGCTCCGATAAACCACGGGCGCGGCATTACGCCACCACGACCAGATCGCGGTCGCCGGACGCCCAAATGCGATCACGGATGGCCCGGGGCAGAATGATGCACCCATGCGACGCGGTGCCGGGTGAACGGATCGAATCCCCGTGGATCCGAAACGCCGAACGGCCCGTGCCCGCGTGCGTATCGTCAGCGACGCCATCAACCGCTTCCAATTTCAGCGCGGCCGGCCCGACGTTTCGCGAGTCATACCGTTCCGTAATTCGCCAGCGGCCGGCCGGGATCGGCCCAATGCCACGCGCGTCCTGGGCGGCAGGGTTGTTTTTCCCCCACTCCCGTCCGCTGTAGCCGGTAGCGACATGCGCACCGTCGTGCGTGAGGACGCCGCTCGATTGGTCGTATTTCCAGGTCATGGCTTGCCGTCTCCAAGGGCCACCAGACCCGGCGGCTCCGTCGCGTTGGTTCCACGAATCATCGCCCACGCCGCGCCGGCGACCGCGACGATGAACGCGCCCAGACCCGTAAGATACGCGCCCCATTCCGGCGCAGTCGGTTGGCGCGTGATCGCCACCGTGACGGTCACGCCGATGGCCAGCAACAGGCATACGAGCGTGATCAGCACGCCCAGCGCCCGGCCCAGCGCCCACGTCTCGCCGTCCAGACCGGTAAGCCAATCCTGGACAAGCTTACCCATGGCCGACCACCCCACGCAACGTTCCGGACGCTACGGCCAGCGACAGCATGCCGATTCCCGCCCCCGCGCCAAACAGCCACCAAATCGAGCGTTCGAGCGCCGCAACGCGGTCGCCCAGCGTTTTTATGTCCTCACGGGCCTCAGTCAACAGGGCGTGAATCGTCTCCGGACTCATCGGTAGCCCCAACGGTGCGCCAGGCGATCAGCAGCGCCACGACGAAACAGCCGCCAGCGATCACGGTACACACGAGCCACATGACCGCCCCCAGCAACGAACAACACCGCGAGTTCCGCGGCGTAAAACACGTTATTGGCGAAGATATACTGACGAAGCGCGGGAATGCTACCGTCGCCGCGTGACCAAAACCACGCATGGATCGCACACTGGGCGACAAAACACAGGCCAAGCGCGGCTTTCCACCATTCCCGTTTGGCGCGGTACGCCCCGAAACAAAGGGCGGCGCAGAGCGCGTCCTGCAATGGGTAAAACGACATGGACCAGGGCGGGTCCAGAAAAACGCTAACGGCCCGCGAAAAACCGGCGAAAACGACGACAACGGACGCTGCGTAATAGACCTCTAGCGCGCGTTCTGTGAGGCGGCCGGCGAGCATGGCCAGCCCGAAAGTCGCCAAGGTGCAGACCGAAAAGGTGACCCCGACCACGCCCACGATTACGGGCGTCCCGGCGCGGGCTTGTCGTCGCCACCAGAACGGTCGTTTGCCGGAATGCCCTGCGATTCGGCCAGATCATCGGCGAACACTTCAAGTTCGCTTCGAAGCGCCGCCAGCACGCGCTCCAAGCGGTGGAATTTGTGGCGAACCCGCGCTTCCACTTCGATTAGTTGAGCTGGCGTCATCTGAGGCTCCGCTTCGATCACGTCTCGCGTTGTGCCCCCGCAAGCGACGTCACGTCAAGACCCCCGGATCGGGGCGCTGCATTCGCCACACCACCAGCGACCAGAAAGCCCCGACGCCGGCGTATCGCATCGCGGACAGTTCGGGCCGTCACGCGGGGCGCGACGCGACGGCCGATCAGCGACCAACAGCCGCTGGGTGCGAACGTCAGCCCGCGTCATCGATCAGTCGCCGCGCTTCGTCGCCCAGACCGCCGGCCGTCGCCAGCGCCAACAGCGTCCGACCCGTTTCCGGCGTAATCGGGAAATGGCCGACCGCTTCCCGGTACAGCGTGTCCTTGTCGGCCCAATACCTAAAGATCGCCCCGGTCGACAGGCCAGCCGCGCGAGCAAGCTCCCGAGCGGTGACGTCGGCGTACGGATGGGCGTCGAACATCGCTCGCGCCGTGTCCAGAATATGCGCACGCGTCGCTTGGGCTTTTGTTTCGCGCCGGGTCACGCGGCCTCCACAATCTGCAAAAACAATTCACGTTGGGCGGCATCGGCGGCGGCACGGGCATCGGCGGCGGCATAGGCGGCGGTACGGGCGGCATAGACGGCGGCCCAGGCGGCGGCATCGGCGGCGGCACGGGCATCGGCGGCGGCATCGGCGGCGGCGGCGGCGGCGGCGGTACGGGCGGCATCGGCGGCGGCATAGGCGGCGGCACGGGCGGCATCGGCGGCGGCATAGGCGGCATCGGCGGCACGGGCGGCGGCACGGGCGGCGGCGGCGGCGGCGGCCAAACGATTCGCCTCACTCGGATCGTCCAGCCACGCCTGTGTCGCGTCCAGAGCGCCCTGAACGCGAGGGTCAGTGTTCAGATGCGCCACCGCTCGGGCGCATCCCAGAGCGAACAGGACGCATTCCCGTTTCCGGCCCAGCTTCCCGAGGACCCAGAGCAGGTCTGCGACCGTTGCCCCGGCGTCCAGGGCCTGCCGGGCCGTCAGGGACTTGCGCCTCCCGAACAGCTGAAGCCGGACGTCCAGATCGCAGGGATCCAGAGCCGTGAGATGTTCGCGTGTGAGTTTGATGGTCATAACAGTGGTCTCCCGCTAGTGAGAACACACCGTTACTTCGATTTCCCAGCGCGCACAAGCTCTTCGTATGCCCGCGTCGCCGCATGGGGGTCGGTCGCGTCCAGCGCAGCCGCCTGAACGACCTGGGCGAGCACGCCCGACACCGCCACGTTATCCTTGAACCCGCCCAGCATGCGGGCCGCCATGTCCAGGTATTTGCCTTGATCGTGCATCTGCACTTCCGGGCCGTACTTGGTCAATTTCACCCCGGCAAACAGCAGCCGGCCCTCCTCGCTCAATTCGTCGGTCGACGTGTTGATCGGATACGGCTGGCCGCCCCCGCCGCACTCGGGGCAGTCGGGGTGCGGCGGGGTAAACGGACGCCACCCCAGGCCACCGTTAAGCGGCGGAAGGGGTAGGCGGTCACGTTCGGCCTTGGCCACTTCGTCCGCGTACTCATCGTCGCGCCACATAGGCAGATGGTCCACGCCATGGCAGCGCCGGCAGTTGCCCGTTTTCACACGAAAGAGCTGGTTGGGATCCGCAGTGCCGATGCGGACGCACCGCTGGAGCATGCTGGCAAGCAGGTCCGGGATACCGCCCCGGTCCATGGCTTTATCGGCCAGGCGTTCAAGGTACAGGGATATCTCAGGGTGTCGCTGTAGCCGGTACGCTTCGGTTTCCACCGTACGTTGGGCCATATTCGAACAGTCGTAGGCGTGCCGGTACGCATCCGTGGGTTTCCCATGAACGACTAAATGGTCCGCAAAAGCCCGCTGTTTGCCGGTAAGCATGTGCTCACAATACGCCCTGCGGGAAAGTCACGCAAGTCCGTACGGTTCGGTCATGAGTTCGGTCATGGCGCAACGCATTGAAATCACGGGTAACTCGGCCAGGGCGATGCCCATGACCGAACCCAGCCCACTTTTCTCCCCACAAAAACGCCAATACTTCCACAATACCACTATCTTTTATTCCACATATCCCGTATTGGTATTGTTATATTATTTGTGTTTCTGTTCGTCCCGATACAAACAGGGGGTTCGGTCATGGGAAAAACGAGTAAAATCAAGGGGTCTTTTGTTTGCGAATGTGGTCGTTCGGTCATGAACCGTTTAATGTGCGACGATTGCCTTCGCGCGTTAATGCTGGAAAAGCGATATTCGCATTTTAATTCGCTCATGACGGCGCGGAGCGCGCGGCTTCCGTATTTTTACGGGGAATGTCCGCGACACATTATCTCCGCATTTACGACGAAAACGAACACTTGCCAAATTTGCGACCCGCCACGGGGGGCAAGCGCTCGGGCGATGGCGCGTAAGGCTGGGCACGGGACCTATTCGGATAGTTGCCCGCGGCATGGTCCGGATGCGCGGTTTTCGGTTAATTCGGGGAAATGCTTGTCGTGTTTCACGGCGACGGGGGTTGTCCGGGTTCGGGGGCGAAACGCGCGGGCGGATGCGCGCCGTGTCGGCCGGGTTAGCTTTACGGCCCAGTGTGAGACGTGCGGGCCGACCCAGTTCAGTGTTAATTCCGGAAAGTGCCTTGGGTGCTACACGGCGACCGGCGCGCGTCGCGTTCACCGGGTCGGCGCAGAGAACCCCGACACGACCTGACCGCCGCCGGTTTGCGCCTTGCTGTAGGCGTCACCCACCGCCACCGGCGAAACGATGTTGAGCGCCAGGTGTCCCGCCCGCACGTACAGTTTGGGCCGGGCGTTGTCAGGCGTGACTATCGAGGTCGCCCGGCCATCGGGGAGCGCCGGGTGATAATCGTACCCCAGCGACTGCATAAGCCCACGGCGCTTGGACCGGGGCACGGCGGCCCGGATCGTGCCCAGAAGGGCGTCCAGGTAGCGAGACGACACCCACCCGCCCGCGAACCCGGGACGTTGCTCCTCGATCGCCTCTTGCACTTCCTGTTCAGCTCGGCCGCGCGACATGGCGATTGCGGTGTCCCGGCTGGTGGTCATGGGCGCGCGACTCGGGAGCTCGGCCGGGAGCGGATAGGTCATGAGATACTGGGCGATGATCGCGCGACCGTCCCCGTTCAGCCACCCATGCAGCCGGGCGAAGTATTCCTCGGTCATGCCGTCGCGCGTCAGATCGCTGGCCGCTTGCTGGGCGCAATAGAACACGGCGTACCGACGCTCGTCGCTATTGATCGGGACGCCATCCGCGTGGTTTGTGAGGATAATTCCGTTGGCTGCGTTGTCCATCATCCGTTGGTCCGCGCCTTTGCCCTCAACCTGGATCCGTCGCCCCGTGACAACAGGCTTCAGCTCCTCCAGGAAATCACGGCGGTGGCCAAGCGCAACTTCGTCAAACACGATCAGCGTTTTGCGCTCCAGCCAGGTGTTGAATTTCATGCCGTCTTTCGCCAGCGCCGCGGCGTTCGGTCGGTGGCTGTATGCCTCGCCGGCCAGGTATTCAAGGATCTCCCCCAGCATAGTCTTACCGTTGCCCTTCGCGCCTTGCAGCACGGGCCACCACATGACTTTGACGCCCGGCCGCTGGGCAAGATGGGCGGCGTACATGAGCAACACCTCCCGGTCGCCAGCGTCGGGCAGCATGAGGCGAAGATGGTTCAAGAACGGCGACGGATCGCCCGTGACGAGACGCGGGTGGTACGGCGCGTAGGTGTTGACCATGCGCAGGCCGCCTTCAACTACCAGCGCGCCGGTCGGCACGTCGGCGCGAAAGCAGAACGCCTGGACGCGAGGCGGTTCGATAATGCGCGACTGGGTAAATGCCAGCCATGCCGACTCCGTTGTTTTCGTCGCCCCGGCGTCAAGCGGAAATACGTGGCCGCCGTAGTCGACGTCAAATGACGGACGGGTATAGAGCGTGTTCGTCGTGGCGGCGTACACCAGGACGTCGCGGCCAGTCGATATCACGGTGCAGCCAACGAAGTGTGTGAGCTGATCGTTCGGCCCGACGTATTCAGTTCTGCGAAGCGCCGGCTGGGGTGTCGTCGGGGCGTCAACGGGGCGCGCGGGTATCTCGGGCGGTGCTGGCGACGCGGATTCGGCGTAACACCCCGTGACCACCGCGCACGCCTTGAGAATCGTGTTCGTCAGATAGTTCGCATGCCCAGGCGCGTCCCATTTCTCGCGAAGTAGCCCCGAGCGCCGCATAAGCCGTTCGATCCGTTCGCAGTCGCGACCGGTCCACCACGCCAGATGATTGGCCAGCGTCTGGTCCGATTCGCTGCGACGGTTCGGGTCGCACTCGCCACGCCAAAGGGTCGCCAGGGTCGGCGCAGTACTGGCGGTTTGCCCGGGAGCCGGAAGCGCGGACAGTGACCGCGCCGCGCTGGCCATGAACCGCCGTATCAGTTCGTCGTCGTCGGCCGGTCCACGCCACTCGGGGCACGGCTCGGTCGTCCAGTCACCCACCGTGACCGTCACGGCGCTGGGCGGAAACCACATCGCGGTGACCTGGCCGAGCAACGCGGTGCAGTCGTGGGCGGCGTCGCCCTGCGCACCAGATCCAGTGAGCGCCACAAACCGGCCGGACGTGTAGAGCTCCAGCCCGGCAGCGGTGTTGCGCGTGCCGTGCGCCAGATCGCCCACGTACGTGCCGAACACATGCAGCCCGCGCCCCGAGTGTGAGACTTCCACGGCCGCACCCGCGAACCGGGCGCATAGCTCGATAGCGAGCGGTGACCACTGGCCATCCGGCTGTAGCGCGTTGTCGATATCGAGAAAGAAAAACGGATCGTCAGCGGTGAACACGAACCCCGCGCCGGAACCGTGACCCTGGTCGTGCGTCGGGGCTATGCAGAGCGCGACAGCGGCGCTGCACCAGTTGTCCGGATTATGGGCGTCGCACGGCTGGCCAGTGCGCCAGTCGCAGGGAATCTTGTCGTACTTACCGGGTTTGTCCGGTTTCGGCCGGGCATACCACGTGACGAATTGTTCCCTCGCGGCCATAGGCGCAAGGGGCGCGGGAAGCGCCTGCATTGGCGTGCCTCGGGCTAGGTGAGGGTCGCGAGCGCGGCCTGGCGAACGTGTTCGGGCGCGGCCCGAGCGATAGGGTCGCCCATGGCCAGACCTTGCGCAAGTATCGACAGAATGGGCCGGTTCACGGCTTCGTGCATGACCGCATCGCGAAGCGCCTGCATCGTGCCGTACGCGTTGGACACGGTGCCGAGCGAAACGCGAGCGGCGTCGGCCACCCTGGAGCGAGACAGCGCAGTTAAACCTTCCGCACCGGCGACAGCCACGGCGGCGTCCCGCACGCGATCAGCCCGCGCGGTTCGAATTTCTGCGTAAGGATCTTCCATGCGCATTCCCGTTTGCGGCGTAAGGTCTGACTTGTCGGTCATTTAATCGGGTCGGTCAAGGGCTTGACGTGGGTGGGATCGGCGGCGTGGCGGTATGCAGCCTCTTTGCCCGTATTGCGTGAGACGCCTTCGTGGTCGTTTTCGGCGGTGTATGCTCGGGCCATGCGTCCGCAGACTGCGGCCCTCCGCTCCAGATCAGCAGCAAGGTCCGTTTGCGCCCTCTCTAGTTCCTCTATGCGAGAGGCGGCCGCCGCGCGCTCCCGAATTAGCCGCTCAGCCAGGGTCAGGTCCGTAAGCGTTCCGGCGGTGGCCGCCGCGGATATAATCGGCTCCGCCGCGACAATCGTTTCCGCGCTCGCTGGGCTATTCCGGGATGCCTTCTGATCTTCCATCTACCCCTCCCTTGAGCGGTTGGCCTTGGCCGGAGACGTGCGCGGATCGTGGCCAAGGCCGTCGTTGAGGTCGCGCCCGGTTTGCTGAACAAGAAGTTCGTAGTGCATTTGCAACGTCCTGACGCCGCATCGTTTGCAGGTGGCGAAGAACAGGCCGCTTTCGGCACGCCGCATCCACGCCGCCCCCTCGCACATCGGACACGGCTTCAGCTTCTCTGTCTCTGTCATGGTGTGGGGTCCTTTTGAGGTGAGGAGGCGTCCCGTGCCCAGCCTTCAAGCTCGGCGGCTGTGACCAGAATGCGGTAAACACGCCGCACATCGACCGGCCCATCTTGCTGGTAGACGGCGGCGTAGTGGCTGGCCTCGCGCGCGGCATCGGCGAGGCTGTAGGCGCTGACCCATGCGACAGGCTGATCGTCCTGCCAGACTTCAAACTCGATTTCGGCGCTAGGCGCGTCACTCATCCCCGCCTCCCGTATGAGAGAGGGCGACGGCCGCCTCATTGCGGAGGTCCAGAAAAGCCCGCAGGATGGGCGCGGCCTGATCGGCTCGCTCCTCTGGCGTCTTCTTCGGAAGCGAGCCGCCGCCACGGATAGCGACGACTAAATCCCACGCCAGATCGAAGAAAATCACCTCGCGAGCGGTGAAGACCACCTCCCCCTTAGGGGCGGAGAGAAGACGGCGGAGGTCGGTAGCGATCTGGCGGCTTCGCCGCTCATCGATAGGGTTGCGCGGCAGCATCGTCGGCCCACCGTAAGCGCGGGCCAGTGTGCAGTTGTCGTGGTACTTCGCGAGGTCGGCGACAATCCGCTCCAGCCTCGCCCGCGCTTCCTCTAGTTCGTTGGTCATGGTGGCTCCTTGAAGGTTGAGGGCGTCCCGGGACCACGCCCCAGGCATCGGTTCTGCACTGGAGGTCATGCGAACAACTCCCCCTGCTGGCCTCTCTCGGCCTCTGTGGCGCGGTGTTCAGTCATTCGAATTCTCCCGTTGTGAATTCCGCGTCGCCGCCAGCGGCGCGCACCAGGTCACGCCAGGCGGCTTGCGCGCGCTCCCGATCAGTCCCGCGATATGCCCAGCCAGGCGCTTTAACCTCGCGCGACAGAAACACCGCGACGCGTTGGCCGACCATGACCGGCGTAATCAACACGGTGCGCCACCCGATCAGATCGGCGGATTTCAGCGCAGCGTTCTGGGCGGCCGATTCATTGGCCAAGCCGAACCGCACAGGACGGCCATTGTCCGGGTGCGGCAACACACCCACGTTATTACGCGTCAGCCAAACGCCCGGCGTACGGGCCGCGGCGAGCCGTACCAGGGATTGGGCGTAGGCTTCGCTGGTCATGCGACGATCCATCCGAACGCGGGCGCGTGGCCAGCCACCGGGCGAGCGCGATCCCACACCAGCCATACCCAGTCTGACGAACCGTTGGCCGCCTTACCGCCGGCCTGGAGGTACGTTCCGGGCGGACACGAAAGCCGCGGCAAAATCGTCCAGATCCGACTAGGCGGGTAGTCATTCCAAAGCCCGCGAGCTCGCGCGGTTCCTTGGAGGAACCGCGCGTCGACAAACACTGCCACCTTCCCCGGCACGCATTCGAGCGCCCGCCGTATCGCTCGTTCGGCCCCGATCGCCCGGTAGAACGGCGGGTTCATCACGCAATTATCCGCCCCAAAACAACCCATCGGGCCGTCCAGAAAATCCGCCGTCCCCATGTGCCACGGCGCGTCCACGCGCTGCACTAGGTCGCTCCCGGTGGCGGTAACGCCAGCCGCTATAAGCGTTCGAACAATGTTGCCTTGACCACAACACGAATCGTGCGTCCACCCCGTGAACGTCTCGCGCCGCAAAAGCTGCACGGTCGCGCGCTCGGGCTCAATATACCAGTCGTTTGGGTCGCGCTCCCAAACGTGCGCGGCTTTCGGGCTCGACGTCACAAGCGGCGCTCCCGGCATATATCGGCGACGATTTCCGCCCACGCGTCCCGTCGCGCCTGTTCGGCGCGATGTTTCCGGCGCAACCGCATTTCCCGTATTACGGGCAGTGCGGCCGCAAGTGCGCCAAGGGCGGCGAACAGAGCGACAACGGTAACGATCATCGCGTCACCGCCCACCAGATAAACGAAATCGCGCCGGCGATAGCCGCCCATGCCAGAAGTCCAAGCGCGGCCAGTAGCGTCAGCCGTTGCGCGGCGGTGTACGGCACGAGCTGGCGGTGTGCTTCCTGATTCCACCAGCGGCGTTCTACGGCGGTCAAATCGTCCCAAAATTCGGCGTTGGCGTCGTTGGCGTGAACCCAGTCGTACAGTTTCTGTCCCGGCGTGCTCATTCCGGATTCTCCACAATCTGCAAAAACAATTCACGTTGGGCGGCACGGGCATCGGCGGCGGCACGGGCATCGGCGGCGGCATAGGCGGCGGTACGGGCGGCATAGACGGCGGCCCAGGCGGCGGCACGGGCGGCGGC
>Ga0315904_10000976_pt1 | contig 45171 bp, 35 predicted proteins | sample LakEriMetagenome_6_FD_203529 | JGI IMG/M metagenome (GOLD analysis project Ga0315904, IMG submission 203529) | Freshwater fungal communities from buoy surface, Lake Erie, Ohio, United States - Buoy 12 MA120 | ecosystem: Environmental > Aquatic > Freshwater > Lake | place: USA: Lake Erie, Ohio... | reverse complement strand
GGAGCCCGGTCACCACGGGCCCCGGCCAGCACCAGCTCGCCCTTCTCCGTCAGGATAATGAGCTGATCCCCGGCCGCCATCACATGCCCCGGTGCCATGGGCACGGACCAGCGCACAACCCCGTCGGCCGCCGTCACCGCCCGCAGTTCCTGTCCTTCTTCCTGCCGCCCGTGAAACCCAATGAGCACATCCCCGCACAGCACCGGCGTCGCATAATGACAGTCCAGCACGTCTTCCTTCCGCCACACTGACTGCAGCCGTCCGCCCGCCCCGGCTTCCCACACCGCAGCCCCCGTCCCGTAACAGGCGGAAGTAAAGAAGCGCCCCGGCCCGGTCACCACCGGACTAGCCGCATTGACCGATGCCTCCATCCCGGAACGGAAACGCTGCAGCGGTCCCGCCTTGCCTGTTTCCGGATCGACCAGCGCCACGCCCTCGCGAGTGAAGAAGGCCACCTGCTTCTCCCCGCCCACGTCCACCCCCACCGGCGAAGCATAACCCGCCTCATCACCAAGCGCCTTCCACTTGAGTTCTCCCGTCTCCACGGCAAATCCCGCCGCCGCCGCCCCCTCCCCGCCCGGACTCAGCACCACCACCCCGCCAATCACCAGCGGGGCACTGCTGCGCCCGAAAAAACCCTTCGGCGAACCCACCTCCTTCGCCATGTCCCGCTGCCACCGCACCGACCCGTCCTCCGCATCCACCGCCGTCAGCAAGCCATCCGCCCCATAACAGAAAATCCGGCCGCCCGAAACCGCCGGAGCCGACCGCGGACCGTCATCGAATCCAAAATCATCCCGGTAGGCACAAGGCCACGACCGCCGCCACCGCGGCTTGCCCGTCCCGAGATCCATCGACTCCAGCACGGATTCCCCGGACTCACGGTGAAACAGATACAGCCGCCCGCCGGAAATCACCGGCCCGGCAAATCCGGATCCGCACTTCCGCTGCCACAGGATCTTCGCTTCCCCATCCGCAAACGCCCTGATCAGCGGTGTGTTCCCGGACGCACGCCCATCACGGCCCAAACCCAGAAACTGCGGCCAGTCACCCGCCCGCAAAGTCCCCGGCAGTCCCGCGACTGCCACCGCCAGAAGCAACTGCCCGGACAATCTCATGAATGCCACGCAAGGCCTCACGATGCCGCAAAGTCACTCATGGCACGGAAAATCACCGCCACCGAACAGGCCCCCGCATCCGGATGGCCAACGGAAGCCTCGCCCAGCGTGCGCGCCCGGCCCAGCGTCGCCACCATGCCGCTGCTCAGATCACGACCCGCTTCCGCCGCACCAGCCACCGCCGCGAGCGCTTCGCCGATGCCGAGCCCCGCCACTTCTTCCGCCTTCCCGGCTGCCGGATGCAGCGCATCCACCATGGTCTTGTCCCCCGGCTTCGCCTTGCCCCGCGCCATCACGCCATCACACGCCGCCCGCAGAAACGCCGCCAGCGCCGCACCATCGAATTCCGTCCGCCCAGCCAGCGCCTTGCCCCCGTCCCGGAACAAGGTCCCGAAAATCGCTCCACTCGCCCCTCCCATCGACGACATCATGGCCATCCCCGTGCCACTGAGAAGCTTATCGATCCCCTCAGCTGCATCCATGGATGCCAGCTTCGCCTGCACCGCCTGAAATCCGCGCTGCATTCCCAGCCCATGATCCCCGTCGCCAAGATTGCGGTCGGCTTCGCTCAGAGCCGGCTCGGCCGCAATGACCGCATCAGCAACGGCGAGCAGCATGGTTTTCACTTCGGCGGAATCAAGGGACGTTCGGGACATGGCAGCGTATGGTTCTTTGGGCCCGACCATGGCCCTTCCCGCGGCACCTGCAAGCCTCAGCTTGCAGCTCTTCCCCGCACGCTTTCGCCCCTGACAACACCCATCCCCGGTTCCACCATGGAAAGTCCCGCAGCCTCATGACCCTCGCCACCAGAATCACGGTCTTCCGCATCTTCATGATCCCGCTCTACGCGTGGCTCGCGGTTTCCTACGGCCATTCGGTCGCAGCAGGGTCGCCTGATGAATCCCACCGCCTCGCCGCCATGGGGGTCTTCCTCGCCGCCGGACTGAGCGATGCCCTCGACGGCTGGATCGCCCGCCGCTTCCAGCAGCATTCCCGGCTCGGCCGGATCCTCGACCCCCTCGCGGACAAATGCCTCATGCTGACGGCCCTCATCGTCCTCAACCTCCACCCATGGTCTGCCCGGCACTGGATCCCATGGTGGTTCGCCACCGTCGTCATCCTCCGCGATGTCCTCTCTTCCCTCGCCGCATGGGCCATCGCCCGGCGTCACGGCCGCGTTCAGATCGTGCCCCACTGGACCGGAAAACTGGCCACCGTCCTGCAGCTCCTCGCCCTCGGCTGGGTCATGCTCCAGCTCCCATGGCCCCCATGGTGGGCCATCATGGTGCCTGCCGCGGCCATCACCTTCGCTTCGGGCATGGTCTACATCCACAAAGGCTGGCAGCAGTACCGACACGGCCCGCAGAACTGATTTCAGCATCCCTGAAAGGCTCTTCCGGGTTTCCAACTTGCACCCGTCTGCCGCGCCGTCTATCCGGCCCCATGGATGACGAGGAGACCGGAGAAAGCGAGGCCGCCAGCCGCCTCACCGAAGCCATCACCGGCGGCCACTGGGACCTGCTGCCCACTCTCCTCGAGGACACCCACCCCGCCGACCTCGCCTCCGCCTACGAATCCCTCCCGGAAGACCTCCGCCCCCAGCTCGTCAGCCAGCTCCCCGCCGACATCATCCCCGCTTTCCTGCCCCAACTGCCAGGCTCAGACGCCGTCGCCATCCTCGCAGCCATGCCAGACCGGGAACTGACCCTCACCCTCGACGACCTCTCGGACGACGTCCTCGTCGACCTGCTCCAGGAAATGCCCGGCCCTTTCCGCGGCCACGCCTTCCACCTGCTCTCCGAAAACCGCCGCAAGGCAGCCCGCGAACTCCTCAAGTTCCCGGAAGACACCGCGGGCGGCCGCATGACCACGGCCTTTGCCACGGTCGAGGAATCCTTCACCGTCCGCAAGGCCATCGCCACCCTCCGCAACATCCAGGACGAAGCCGAAATGCTCGCCCGGATCTACGTCACGGACCACGATGGCCTCATCCTCGGAAAAGTCCGGCTCCGCGACCTGACCTTCGCCGACCCCGACACCCTCATCGCCGATCTCAACGACGGCGACACCCGTGCCGTGCTCGCCACCGCCGACCAGGAAAAAGCCCTCCGCGTCATGGTCAAATACGACATGCTGGCCCTGCCGGTGGTCGACGACGACGGACGCATTCTCGGCGTCATCACGCACGACGACGCCCTCGAGATTCAGGAGGAAGAAAGCACCGAAGACCTTGAACGCCAGTCGGGGATCACCGGCGATGCCGCCGAAGAGGTCTATCTGAATACCCCGGTCCTCCGTCAGGTGCAGCGCCGCTTCGGCTGGATCGTTTCCCTCGCATTCCTCGGCCTCGTCTCGGGCAGCGTCATCCATTCCTATCAGAATCAGCTGAGCACCGTCTTCGCCCTCACCATCTACATGCCCATGATCGTGGCGGCCGGCGGGAACACCGGCGGACAGGCCGCCACCATGGTCATCCGCGCCATGTCCCTCGGCGAGCTGACTCCCGGCGAAGTCCTCCGCGTCGCATGGAAGGAACTTCGCGTCGGCCTCATCATCGGCACCATCCTCTCCCTCTGCATGGTCGCCCAGATCTACTGGCTTCGCCCGTCCTTCATGAACATCGCCGAGGATTCTCTCGGAAAATTCGCCGCCACGGTCGGTCTCGCCCTCCTCATCCAGATCTCCGCCTCCACCCTCATCGGTGCCATCCTCCCCATGGGTGCCAAAGCCCTGCGGCTCGACCCCGCCGTCATCGCCAGCCCAGCCATCACCACCATCGTCGACGCCACCGGTCTCCTCATCTACCTCAACCTCGCCCGCTCCATCCTCGGGCTGGGCTGAACTTTCGACCGCGCTGCCCATCTTCCAGACACTGCAAACCACGCCTCCGCAGCTGCGCCCATTGTTTCAAAAGGCTCCTATCCCCAAAAAATCGAAGGGCGGCACCTTACGGCACCGCCCTTCTCCCCTTTTTTGTTGTTTGCGCAGCACCCTCTGATTGCGTTTCAGAGGATCCCGTGCCGCCAGTGCTGAAGCACCAGCGACAAGATGATCATGCGCCCGGAGACCGCCGCTGTCGCCATTCTTCCTGTGCCGATTTTGTTGCATTCTCACGCCTTCCGGCAAGCGGCCTGGACTTCCCGGCCAACCGCCTATCGTGAACCCCCACGGATGCCCCCGGCCAGCCACGACTTTCTGCTCCCTCCACCCGAACCGGCCCCGGACGACTCCGCCGGCTCCGGTCCCGTGGCCACGGTCCTGCTCGACGGCCCCGGTGACCTCCAGTTCGATTACCTCATTCCGGAAAGCTTCCGCAGCTCGGTCTCCCCGGGCAGCCGCGTGGTCTGCCCGCTGCAGCAGCGCCGTCAGCCCGGCACCGTTCTCGCCATCCACCCATCCGCCCCCGAGCCCGGGCGGAAACTGAAGCCGCTGCTCTCCACCATCGAGGAACGCCCGGTCCTGCCGCCGTCCCTGCTGCGGCTCGCCCACTGGGTGTCGGAGTACTACTGCGCCCCCCTCGAAACCGTGGTCCGCGCCATGCTGCCCACCTCGGTCCGGGGCGACCGCCACCAGGCTAAAACCCGCCGCGTGGCCCAGCTTGTCCGCAGCCCCGACGCCACCGCACTCGCCAATCTCCAGCGCCGCGCCCCCCGCCAGGCGGAAATCCTCACAGCCCTCGCCGCAGCCGCAGACCCGCTGCCCGCAGCCAGCTTCCCCGCCGCCTCCCTCAAATCGCTCGCGGAATCCGGATGGATCTCGCTGCTCGACGAGGAAGTCAGCCGCGACCCCCACGGAAACGATACCTTCATCGCCACGGAACCGCTCCCGCTCAACGAGGCCCAGCAGGCAGCCCTCACCGCCATTCTCGCAGCCACCGCCAACCCCGCGAAAGCCAAGCCCCTCCTCCTCCACGGCGTCACCGGCAGCGGCAAAACCGAAGTCTACCTCCAAGCCGCCCAGGCCGTTCTCGATGAGGGACGCTCGGTCCTCATTCTCGTTCCGGAAATCTCCCTGACCCCCCAGACCGTCGAACGCTTCAAATCCCGCTTCGCCTCGGCCACCAGCCAGATCGCGGTCCTTCACAGTCACCTCAGTCAGGGAGAACGCTTCGACGAATGGCAGAAGATCCAGAAAGGCCGCGCCCGCATCGTCATCGGTGCCCGCAGCGCCGTCTTCGCTCCCCTCACCGACACCGGCCTCATCATCGTCGACGAGGAACACGAGAATTCCTACAAGCAGGAAAGCCCCCCGCGCTACCAGGCCCGCGACACCGCCGTCGTGCGCGCCGCCCAGACGCCCTGCGCCATCGTCCTCGGCTCCGCAACCCCATCGCTCGAATCATGGCACAATGCCCTCCGCGGCAAATACCAGCTTCTCAGCATGACGGAACGGGCCGACAGCGCCGGCCTCCCGCTCGTCCGCATCATCGACATGCGGCACGAAAAGCGCCGGGCCGCCAAAGGGGCCCCACCCATCATCAGTGAACGTCTCCGCATCGCCCTCGACCAGCGCCTCCAGCGCGCCGAACAATCCATCCTCTTCATCAACCGCAGGGGCTTTGCCGCCAGCGTCCAGTGCCTCGCCTGCGGCCACGTCGTCCGCTGCACCCACTGCTCGGTTCCCATGACGCTCCATCAGGAAAGCGAACGCCTCATCTGCCACGTCTGCGGCTTCCAGAAACTCCCGCCGCGCAAATGCCCGGAATGCGCTGACCCCGGCATCCTCTTCGCAGGATACGGCACGGAACGCGTCCACCACACCCTCGCTTCCCTCTTCCCCAAAGCCCGCACCGCCCGCGTCGATACGGACGCCATGCAGCAGAAGCACACCCTCCGCGATACCCTGCTCCAGTTCAAAACCGGCCAGATCGACATCCTCGTAGGCACCCAGATGATCGCCAAAGGCCTCCACTTTCCCAATGTCACGCTCGTCGGTGTCCTCAATGCCGACCTCACGCTCCATACCCCCGACTTCCGCGCATCGGAACGCACCTTCGCCCTCCTCACCCAGGTCGCCGGACGCGCCGGACGCGGATCCCTCCGCGGCGAAGTCATCGTCCAGACCTACAGTCCCCACCTCCCCGCCATCCAGCACGCCCGCCATCACGACTTCCCAGGCTTCAGCGAGCAGGAACTCGAAATGCGCAAGGTCTTCCACTACCCTCCCTTCACACACGCCACCCTCCTCACCTGCAAGTCCCCCAACCAGAGGCTCGCCGAGTTCACCCTCGAAACCATTCACCGCCGCCTCGCCGAATCCCCTCCGCCCACCCTCACCATCAGCGACCCGGCTCCCAGCCCGCTCGAGAAATCCCACGACCACTACCGCTTCCAGATCCTCCTGCGCGCCCCGCGCACCAGCACCATCACCCAGTATCTCCAGCCCATCCTCAAGGCCACCTCCATCCCCCAGGACGTATCCGTCATCGTCGATGTCGATCCCGTTTCGCTCAGCTGAGCCGCTTTTCCGGCTTGAAGCCCCCCCCTCCGCGGACCGATGGCTCAAACCGTGAGCATTTCCTACCTCGAAGCCATCCGGGAGGCCCAGGCGCGGGCCCTCCGCGAAAACCCTGCCGTCTTCCTGTACGGCCAGGATATCGCCGCCTTCGGAGGTGCCTTCAAAGCCACGAAAAACCTCGCCCGCGACTTCCCCGGACGCGTGCTCGACAGCCCCATCAGCGAAGACGCCATGGTCGGCATGGCCGTCGGGGCCGCCATCAGCGGCATGCGCCCCATCGTCGAAATGCAGTTCGCCGACTTCTCCAGCATCGGCTTCAATCAGATCATCAATCAGGCCGCCACTCACTTCTGGCGCACCGGCACACCCTGCCCGCTCGTGATCCGCCTGCCCAGCGGAGGAACTCCCGGCAGCGGACCGTTCCACAGCCAGAGCATGGAAAGCCTCTACGCCCACTACCCAGGACTCATCGTCCTCACCCCCGCTACCGTCGGCGATGCCTATTCGATGCTCCTCGACGCGGTCGCGCTCGACGACCCGGTCATCTTCTGCGAACACAAATTTCTGTACTACCACCTCAAGGCAGACGCTCTCCCCGCGGAAAGCCTGCCCATCGGCAAAGCCCGCATCGCCCGCAGCGGCCGGCACGCCACCGTGGTCACCTGCAGCGCCATGCTCCACGAATCCCTGCGCGCCGCAGATGACCTCCTCCGCGATGGCTGGGAAATCGAAATCGTCGACCTCCGCAGCGTCAAACCCCTCGACACCGATACCGTACTCGCATCGGTCGCCCGCACCGGTCGCCTCCTCGCCGTAGCCGAAAGCTTCCCATGGGGCGGCGTCGCCGCTGAAGTCATCAGCCGGGTCGTCGCCGACGGATTCCACCTGCTCGACGCGCCCCCCCAGCGCCTCAATTCCCGCGACACACCCATTCCCTATCACCCCAACCTCTGGGCCCATCACCGGCCCACCGCCGCGACCATCGCGGCAGCCCTGCGCGATCTCCTCGCTCTCTGATTTCCCGCCCACGCCACCCCCCATGCGCATTCCCATCCTCATGCCGCAGCTGGGCGAATCCATCGCCGAGGCCACCATCGTCCGCATCGGCATCACAGCCGGAGCCACCGTCCACGCCGATCAGGAAATCATGGAGGTCGAAACCCAGAAGGCCACCATGAGCGTCACCATCCCGTGCAGCGGCACCGTCGCCGAAATCCTCGGAACCGTCGGAGTCAGCTACCCGGTCGGAGCCATCATCGGATCGCTCGAAGTCACCGAGGAAGAAGCGGCCCGCGCCGGCCTCGCCCCCCTGACGCCAGAACCCGGCAGCGCATCCCCGGACGCGCCCGCCAATCTCCACTTCCAGACGGATCAGTCCGCGGAAATCCACGAGGGCCGACCGCAGGAAGTCCAGCCCACCCTCTCGGGTCTCCCCGTCCCGGCCAATGCCTCGGGAGCCACCTATATTTCGCCCCGCCTCCGCGGCCGCATGCAGGAACTCGGCATCAATGCCGCCGACCTCGCCTCGGTAGCCGGCAGCGGCGCAGGCGGACGCGTCACCGTCGAGGACTTCGAAGCCTTCATGCAGCAGCTCGAGGAACACCGCATGACGCCCGCCAGCCCGATGCGCATCGCCGTGGCGGATTCCATGCGCCGATCATGGGCCCGACCCCTCGCCACGGTCGGCATCGCCGTGACCCTCGATCCTCTCCTCGAACACCGCCGGCGTCAGCCGGAAGCCAAGCCCGGCCCCGCCCTCTACGCCATGCGCGCCCTCTCGCTCGCCCTCGCGGAGAATACCGCAGCCGCCGGACGCCTCGTGGGCAAACGCATCGTTCACCCCAAAGCCATCGACCTCGGCTTCGCCGTGGAAGTGCCCGACGGTGTCCTCGTCCCCATCATCCGCGACGTCGACCGGAAGTCGCTCTCGGAACTGGCCGCTTCCTACGGCCAGCTCGTCGCCGCAGCCCGCGACCGCCGCCTCCCACCGGAAGCCCGCGGTCTCGGCATCGCCACCATCACCAATTTCGGCACCTTCGGGATCCTCTGGGCCACTCCCATTCCTCTCCCGGAACAGAATCTCGTCCTCGGCCTCGGAGCCGGTGTCCGCCAGCCAGTCTGGGACGATCACAGCCAGTCGTTCCTCCCGCACACCAGAGCCGAACTCACCCTCAGCTTCGATCACCGCGTCCTCGATGGCGGTGGCGCGGGCCGACTCCTCCACCGCGTCGCCCAGCTCATGGAATCACCCGAACTTCTCTGACAGCCCCGCCATGAAACCGCTGCTTCTCGCCGTCGCCGTCGCCGTCGCCGTCTGCGCAGTCGCCGCGCCTCCCCTCCCGGGGGGCTTCTCCGATGCCGACCCGAAGAGCAGCGAAGTAAAAGCAGCCGCCGCCTTCGCCGTGAAAGCCGCCGCCGCAGCGAAACCGGACGGCACAGACAAAGCCCCGGAAATCCGGCTCAAATCCATCGTCGCCGCCCGCGCGCAGGTCGTCGCCGGCATCAATTACCAGCTCCACCTCCGCGTCCGCAGCAACGGCACGGAACGCGAAGCCGATGCCACCGTCTGGTGGCAGCCATGGCGCCGGCCGGATCCCTTCCAGCTCACCGCATGGAAATGGCGCGAGGCTTCCGCCGCAGAAAACAACGCAGCCGCCGAGGCCAAACCTTCTCCGCAGAAACCACCGGCCCGGCCCCGCTAGGCCCGGATCTCTTCAGAATTCCCCGCGGAAAACACAGCGCGCCGTCGGCGTCTCGTGCAGCACAATCTCGCAGAGGCCCGGCAGCTGCGGCTCCAGCTTCCGCCAGAGCCACGCACACATGTTCTCGATCGTCGGCACCTCAAGACCCGGAATGTCATTCACATAGCTGTGATCCAACTGCGCCAGCAGAGGAGCCATCGCCCGCGAAATCCTCGCGTGATCGTACACCCAGCCGATCGCCGGATCCACTTCCCCCTCCACCGATATCTCAAGCCGGAAACTATGCCCATGCATCATCCGGCACTTGTGGCCCTCCGGCAGCGTCGGCAGCGTCTGCGCCGCTTCGAAGGTGAACTCCTTGACAATCCGTGCCCTCATAAGCTCCCGGGATTCAGCCAACCTCGGCCACGCGGCCTTCCTTCTGCGCCGCAAGGGCGGCCGCAAAGATCCGATGCGAATCCAGCGCTTCCTCCGGCGTGACACAGCCGAAGCGGTCACCCAGCTGGCCCTCGCGCTCGAGCAGATAGGCCGCCCACATCTGCTGCATGATGTCAGGAAATCCAGGCTCGAAAATCCCGCCCGTGATCGCCGGAAATGCCATGTCAAAGCCCAGAGAAACCACCTCCCAAACCTGCTCGCCCCCACGGCGGCGGAATGTCCGCAGCGTCTTCGGCTCAGCTGTGGAATACGCCACCCCGCCCTCGGTTCCCAGTACCTCAAGGAACCAGCTGTTGGTCGCGCCAGGTGCCATCCGCTTCATCTCAAGCCGCATGGGAACCTCCGCCCCATCCACCTCCACCCACGTATGCAGCATCGCATTGTCCCACGTGTCGCAGACCGCCATGCCGCCTTTGCCATCCGGCCGCTCCGGATATCCCTTCTGCAGCTGCGCATAAACTGACTTCGGACGCCAGCCGAGCCGCAGCGGCACATGCAGGGTGTGCATCCCAAGATCCCCCAGCACCCCGATCTCCCCGCAGATGCTGCTCAGACGCTTCCAGTTCGCCGCCTTCGTCGGATCAAGATCGCTCGCATGATGAAACCCGCTGCGGATCTCCAGAACGCGGCCAAGCCCCCCGGCCCGCACCGCCCGGACCACCCGCTGCGCTCCCGGAAAATAGGGAAACTCGGAACTGCAGCGCACAAAGCAGCCGGATTCCCGCGCCGCCGCCACAATCGATTCCGCCGCCGCCAGATCAATCCCGAACGGCTTCTCCGCAAAGAGGTCCTTGCCGGCCGCGAGCACATCCCGGTACACCGCAAGGTGCAGATGATGCGGCACCGCCACGTAGACCACATCAACGTCCGGCGACGCCAGCATTTCATGATAGTCGGTCGTCGTCAGCACCACGCCAGGCAGCTCCCGGAACCATCCCAGCACCGCTGCATTGACATCCGCCACCGCCGTCAGCTGCGGCCGCACCGGCATGTCCCGGAGCGCACACCAGCGCGCAAAGGCACTCGCCATCTCCCGGCCCATCAGGCCGCCGCCAATGATCCCAATCCGTACCGTTTTCATGCGCTCAGAATCTTTCCATGCCCCGTAAATCAGCGCCCTTTCGGCTTCACGGGCGGCTTGGCAGGGGCCGCCGCCGGTTTCACTGGTGCTGCCGCAGGCTTCGCCGGCGACGCCGCAGGGGCTGTGCCCGCCGCGCCCGGACCACTCAGCGGCTTGCCATCAAGGCCGGTCACCTTCGGCATCTGTTCGTTGAGACCAACCAGCCACTTTCCTCCGGATGTCTTCAGAAGCGAAATCAGTTCGAGATTCTCCACCTGTATCTTGTCATTGGCATGCTTCGTCCGCACGAGCACATGCACCCGCGAGTCGCCTTCCTCGGCCACGCTGAGCACTTTCAGCTGGAGACTCTTCTTGACCCGCTCAAGCGCAGCTTCGTCAATCTGCATGCGTTCCTGCAGGCCCTTGTGATAGGCGATGTAGAATTCCTTCGGAGCCATCGCCACGAGATCTTCGAGGGTCGATTTCCCCACGCGCCGGAACATCATTTCTTCCTCGTCCATGGTCTGCGCCCGCTTGATCCTCTCCATGTAATCCTTCTGCAGCGATTCGAGCGACTTGGCCTCCACGAGGTCGGCGCTCTTTCCCCATTCCCGCTGCAGCACGAAATTCAGATATTCGCGCACCACCGCTGTGGCCGGATGGGATTCGCCAGCCACCGGTGCCGCCGCGGGAGCCGCCGCCGCAGGGGCCTGCGCAGAAACAGGAACCGCCGCCAGCAGGAGCAGCACGGCAGCAGAGGATCGGAACAGAACAGATGAGGACATGGCAGTACGAAAAAGAAATCACGGAACGCCAGCAGGGCATCCCTCACGGTCCGTTTCATGACACAGCCGCCACGCATGACCAGCGGAGAATTGCCCGCATCCAGTCCCCCCACCACCCCCGCCAGTCACGACCCCGCCACAAGACGCCCCGGAACCTCCACGACCATGCCGTCGGCCACCGCGAAAACCCGTTCACCTTCCCCCGGACGCACCCGCGCCCCGCCTGTGAAGGTTCCAAAACCCGGCAGGACAAGCCCCGCCTCGCGCAGCCAGAAGCACGGGACAGACCGCCCTCCCCCGCGCAGCCGCACCGCTGGATGCAGATGCCCCGCCACCGCATAGGCCCCCGGTCCCGCCCGCCCGGGATCATGCACAAACCGCAGCCCGCCTGCTTCATGCGATTCCTCACTGACCGCAAACTCCAGATCCGCCGGTGGCATGGCGCGCCCACGGTCGTGATTCCCCACCACCAGCCGCACCGCCAGCCCGGCATGCTCCGATCGCCACCGCCGCACGAGTGCCAGCACTTCCTGCGACTGCGCAGCCGGCGCATGGAAGAAATCACCCGCAATCAGCAACTGCTCCGCGCCCTGTGCCGCAATCGCTCCGCTCAGCCTCTCCAGATCCCTTTCCGTATCCCCTTCAGGAACCGGCAGACCATGCCGCCGGAAGACCGCGGATTTGCCAAGGTGCAGGTCGGCCACCACCAGCATCCTGCACCCGGGAATCCACAGGGTACGGTCGGCCCGCAGCACGAACTGCTCCCCTCCGGCCACCACCGCCACCGTACCCACCCCAGTCATCAGTCCGGCCCGCCCCCCAGATCGACCGGGCGCACGAATCTCAGCAGCCGCCCGCAGCCGGGCAGCACCTCCCTCCAGCTGTCCACCGCCAGTTCCATGGAAATCACCGCACCCGTCACCACGGGCCGCAGTTCCCCCGGACACAGCCACTCAAGCACCAGTTCCATCCCGGGATTGTGACCGACCATGACCACATGTCCCGCTTCCTCAGGCTGCCCGGCCAGCACTGCCTGGAGCGCCTCAAGCGGCGCCTCGTAGATCCGGTCTTCGAAGACTTCAGAGCCCTTCGGAAAGGCATCCGCTTCGGCAAGGGCGGCCGCCGTTTCCCTTGTCCGCCGCGCCGCACTCACCACCACCCGGTCGGGCTTGCCCTCCGGCCACGCCGTCAGATGCGCACCCACCAGCCCGGCATCCCGCCGCCCCCGCGCACTCAGCGGACGCTCGAAATCCCGCTGCCATGGTTCGGCAGCCGCACTCTTGAAATGACGGATCAGGGTGAGTCTTTTCATGACCACAGAGGATTGCTTCAACGCCCCTTCGGCAGGGTCACCCGGTACTGCTTCGGACCACCGCCCGCCGCACTGTCGAACAGCACGAGCACATCAAGCCGCCCGCTTTCCTCACCAAGTATCAGCAGTCCTTCAGCCTTGGCCGACGGCTCGGGAATTTCCCCGATCCTCTCGGAATACGACCCCGGTCCGGACGGACGCCAGAACCAGAGCACGAACTTCTGATCCTCACCCGGAGCCATGGTCACCGGCTGCTTCTTGGTCGCTTCCGCACTCGCATTGCCGGTCAGCACTAGAAAGCCATCCCGCAGCGCCGCAATCTCGCGGATCCCCGCTCCCTGCCCCACCGGAATCCGGTGCAGCTTCATGCCCTCGGTCTTTCCAGCAAACAACTCCGCCGGATCCGCCTCGATCACAAAGGCCACCCCATTGAGATTGGGAGCCCGCAGCCCAAACCAGAGCCGCCCAGCCTGCGCGGCCAGTCCCTCGATGTTGAATCCATTCAGCTGCAGCGGCTGCTTCACATGCGCCGCCAGATCGGGATGCTTCTCCACCCACGGCAGCAGACTCGCCACCGTGATCCCCTGAGCACGGGGCTCCCCAGTCGCCGCATCCACCGGAATCCGGTAGACCTGACAACGCGATGGCTGAAAATCCGCCTTCTTCTTCCCAAGTCCATGCGACCCGGTCACGTAGTAGGCCCCATCCTCCCGCAGCACGGCCACCCCTTCGGCATCAGCCTCCACTTTCTCCCCAGTCACAGGCACAGGCAGCGGAATCTCCACACCCGCCGTCACCGTGCGCGCTGCCCGGTCCATGATCCCACCCTGCACCGTCACGGTCTCATCGGTCACCACCAGCACATGCTTCTCGTCCCACGCCGCGACTCCGCTCAGGTCCCGATCTTCCCGGAACCCGCCGAACGTCCACGCCCCGGGCACCACCACCACTTTCCCGCCACCACCATCCGCACAGGCATTCAGCAGCAATGCCACCATGGGCAGCACCCGCACAGAAAGAAATCGCTTCGCTTTCATATCATCGGAATATCCCGCCAGTTTCAGTCGCGGTTCGCATAGAAGACATCGCTGTCCCCATTGAAGAAGTTGATGAGATTGCGCGTTGCCCGCATGGCCTGACGCGGCACGCTCTCATACGTACGGCTCCCAATGTGCGGAGTCACCAGCGTCTTCGCATGACTCAGCAGAGGATGATCGGGCGGCGGTGGTTCGTGCTCCATGACGTCGGCCGCATACCCGGCCAGCTGACCCCCATCGAGCGCGCCGAGGACCGCCGCGGAATCCACCAGTTCCCCGCGCGACGTGTTCACCAGCCACGACCCCCGCGGCAGCCGAGCCAGCCGGTCCGCATTCACAAGATGCCGCGTCTCATGGCTCAGCATGGTGTGCAGACTCAGAATGTCCACATGCGGCAGCATCGCGTCGAGCGACAGATGCCGCACAACCCCGTGCTCCCTCGCAAATTCCTCCGGCCAGTAGTTCCCGAAGGCATGCACTTCCATGTCAAAACCACGACACCGCCTGATCATCTCCTGACCAATCCGCCCAAGGCCAACAATCCCGATCCGCTTCCGCCAGAGTTCATGGCCCGTCAGCCGCTTCCATTGCCCGGCCCGCGTCGCATTGGCCGACGCCACCAGATTCCGCACCATCCCCAGCAGCAGACAGAAGGTATGCTCGGCCACCGTCGTGTGGTTCACCCCCGGCGTGAACAGCACGGGAATGCCCAGTTCCTGCGCCGCCGCCAGATCAATCCGGTCAAGCCCAATCCCGTATTTGCTGATGACCGCAAGACGCGGACGCGACTTCCGCAGCACAGCCTCGGTCAGCTCATCATCCCCGCAGAGCAAGCCATCGAACTCTCCCGCCAACTCCAGCATCCGGGCTTCACTCAGCGGGCCACGCTCCCTCACAATCTCATACCCCTGCGAATCCAGCACCTCATGATGCTCCCCCGGAGTGTCCTGATAACTCGTCGTCGTGAGAAGAATGCGCCTGTTTGCCATGATCCACACCCTGCACAGAGCCCCACAGGGTGACAACGCGAAAACCCGCCAGCCCCACCGGTCGATGCTCAGAAAATGCCGCCGCTCCGCAGCGCCGGAAGCGCATTCCGGCAGGCATGCCGCAGAACGGCCGACGCAGAAAGCGCTTCCACTGCCCAGCCATTCCGCCGCAGCCACGATTCCGCCCCGGCCCCGATCAGCCACGATGCCAGACAGGCCGCCGCAAATGGCTCCTGCCCACCCGCCATGAAGGCCGCCGCCATCCCGGAAAGCACATCCCCCATCCCCCCGCGCGCCATCGCCGGATGACCACTCGCATTGTACGCCAACCTCCCGTCAGGCGAAGCCACACAGGAACGCGCACCCTTCAGCAGCACCGTCGCCCCAGTCGCCTGCGCAAGCCCCCCGGCCTGCCCCGCCACCGGCGCCCCCAGCAAACAGGGCGCAAACCGCCGCAGCAGCCGCTCCATTTCCCCGGGATGCGGAGTCAGCAGCCGCGGTCCCGCCGCAGGCCAGATCTCAAGGCCGCCCGGAAGCGCCGCCAGCGCATTCAATCCATCCGCATCCACCAGCATAGGCCGCCCGTCCCGGCGGATCAGCGTCAGCAGATCCGCTGGCGCTGCCGTCCCCAGCCCAGGCCCCACCGCCAGCGCATCCAGCTTCGCCTCCATCAACTCACGGCAGCTCCGCACGGGCCGCACCATCACCTCCGGCGGACAACCCGACGCCAACTCGCTCCAGACCGACGCCGGACTGAAAAGCGTCACCAGTCCAGCCCCCGCCTGCGACGCTCCGGCCGCCGCCAGCCGCGCCGCCCCCGTAAGCCCCACCGATCCCGCCAGCACCCCCACGCGACCCGCTTCCCCCTTGTGCATCGCAAATCCACGCGGCCCGCCCAGCCAGCCCCGCAGCAGTTCCGGAGTCAGCAGCCTCGGCCTTCCACCCTCCACCGCCGCAAGGGCCGGTAAACCAGTCAGCGGCACCACCGCCAGCCGACCACACCAGCCCGCCGCCCCATCCGCACAGTGCCCCAGCTTCGCATAGCCCAGCGCCACCGTGACATCGGCCACCACCACCGCCGAATCCGCATCCCCTCCATCAGCCGGCAGTCCGGACGGCACATCCACCGCCAGCACCATGGCCCCAGTCGACTCCCGCATCGCCCGCACCGCCAGACAGGCCAACCGCAGCCTGCCCCCCAGTTCCCCGCCAAATCCAATGCCCACCAAGCCGTCAATGATCAGAGCCACCCGGTCCGGAATGCCGGCTTCCAGCGGCACGCAGCACACGGCCCCGCGGACTTCCGCAAACTTCCGCCGTGCCAGTGGCCGCCAGCTTTCCTCATCCCACACGGCCCGCACCTCGACCTCCCACCCGTCCCGCAGCAGATGCCGCGCCAGCACAAACGCATCCCCCGCATTATGCCCCTTCCCCGCAAAGACCACCGCCAACCCGCGCCGCACCCCGGTCTGCCGCACCACCTCCGCCAACCCAGCCCCCGCTTCCTCCATGAGCGCTTCCTCGGAAATCCCCGCCACCACCGCACTCTCCTCCAGCCCACGCATCTCCCGCGCAGAAACCAGCACCCCATGACCTCTGTCCCATTGCTTCATCCCACTCACTCTCCCTCAGCCTTCCCCGAAAGCCAATCCGGAATCGCTTCCTGACAACGGATGCCCCTGCTCCGCCGCACCGGCATCCGGTTGCTCAGAGCCGCATCCAGCACCCGCGCCTTCACCGTGTCATGCCACTGCAGCTCGAAATACTGCATCAGTTCCGACGCCAGCCCGGCATCGCGCACCGGAAACACAATCTCAAAGCGACTGTCGAAATTCCTCGGCAGAAAATCCGCAGACGACAGATACACCGCAGGACTGCCCCCGTTCCCGAACACCAGAATCCGGCTGTGCTCCAGACAGCCATCCACAATCGACTTGGCCTCGATCCCCGCACTCACCTTCGGATGCCCCGCCGCCACCGAAAACATGCTGCGCACCACCAGCCGGATCTTCACACCGGCCGCCGCCGCCTCATACAGCAGCCCCGTCAGCTCGGGATCCGCCAGATTGTTCAGCTTCAGCCAGCACCACGCCTCCCGGCCAGCCGCCGCATGCTCCATCTCCCGCCGGATCCACCCCGTCACCGCCGCCCGCAGCCGGAACGGTGCCGCCACCAGCTCGCGCAATTCCGGTGGCTGCCAGTTGGTCTCGAAAAACCGGAAACTCTCGACCACATCCTCTCCGATTTCCTGCCGCGCCGTCATGAGCAGATGATCGGTATAGAAGCGCGAAGTCTCTTCATTGAAGTTCCCAGTCCCCAGCGCGCTGTAGTGCCGCGGCTCACCATGCTCGTTGCGCGTCACCACCGCCATCTTGGCATGCACCTTCAACCCCGGCACACCCAGAATGACCTTCACCCCCGCCTCCTGATACCGCTGCGCCCAACTGATGTTCTGCTGCTCGTCAAACCTCGCCTGCGGCTCCACCAGCACCGTCACTTCCTTGCCGTTCTGCGCCGCCGTGATCAGCGCACTCGCCACACAGGAATGCCGCGCCAGCCGATACTGCGTCAGCCGGATGCTGTCCACATACGGATCCAGACTCGCCTCCCGCAGAAAATCCAGAAACAGACTGAAGGAATGCCACGGCAGATGCAGCAGCACGTCCCGTTCCTGCAGAATCCGGAAAATGCTCTCCACATGCCCCGTCAGCACCCGGTGCGGCAGCCGCCGCGGTGCCGCCGCCCGCATCTCCGCCGGCACCGGAAAGGTCATCAGATCCCGCCGGTTATGATACCGCGATCCCGGCAGCAGCGTCCCCTCGTCCGATAACTTCAGCTTCCCGGTCATCAGATCCAGAAACGACTTCGGCATCCCCCCATCATAATTCATACGCACCGGCTCGCCAGTCTGCCGCGCCCTCAGCCCCTCCGCAATCCGGTCATACAGACTCGCCGTAATGTCGTCGTCAAACTCCAGTTCCGCATCCCGCGTGAACTTGATCGCCCAAGCATCAAACCGATTGTAGCTCAGGCCAGTGAAAATGCTCGGCATCCCGAAGCGGATGATATCGTCCAGATACATCACCAGCCTCTCCCCGCGGTACTCGGGAAGCGTCACAAAACGCGGCAGCTCGGGCGACGGAATCCGGATGAGCGCATGGCCCTCCCGACCCTTCCGGCCCTGACGCCCCAGCTCGACCGCCAGATACATGGACGTGTCAGCGAGCGACTCGAACCGGCTGTACGAGCGCACCATCACAGGCATGATGCGCGGCCGCACAGTCTCGAAGAAATATTCGTACAGCCAGTCCCACAGGGGCTTCGGAACTTCACTTTCACTGATCAGCCGGACTCCCTGCCTGGCCATGCCCCGCAGAATGTCCCGGTACACCGCGTCAAAGCGGACCCCATCCCGGCGGATCAGCCGACGCGCTTCCCGCAGCGTCTCCCGGGGATCCGGCAGCCGCAGCTTGCGGTAATCCTTCCCCAGCAGAATGAGCCGCCGCAGTGTCGCCACCCGCACCCGGAAGAATTCATCGAGATTCGAAGAATAAATTCCCAGAAACCGGATCCGTTCACCCAGCGGCCGCGCCGCATCCGCCGCCTCCTGAAGCACCCGCGAATTGAACGCAAGCCAGCTCATCTCCTTGCTGCGGAAAGGAATGCCGTCGACCAGGGGAAACTTCATCACGGTTACAGAAGACGAGGATTGCCCCCGCCTCTACCGGGAACCTCCGGACCCCACAAGTTCCGGACTGTGACATTTTGCGCACTCCCGCAGGCCTTTGACGCCAGCACGCCCCGCTCCACCATCCCCCAACCCATCCCCGCCATGCACGACGCCCCTCTCCGCCTCGTCCTTTCCTCATTCCCCGATGATGCCAGCGCCCAGCTCGCCGCCCACACCGTCGTCGCTGAAAAACTAGCCGCCTGCGTCCAGATCGTCCCAGGCATCACCTCGGTCTACCATTGGGAAAATGGCATCCATTCGTCCCAGGAAGTCCTCGCAATCTGCAAATGCCCAGCCAGTACCGCCGCCGCCCTCGCTGACCGCATCCTCCAGCTCCACCCATACAAAGTTCCGGAAATCGTAACCGCCCCAATCCATGCCACCGGTCCCTACCTCGCATGGGCCCTCGCTTCCTGCCTGCCCTGAGAGCCCCGGGACTCGGATTTCGCCATGCCAACGTAAACCGACCTCCCGCGATGCCGTAAGGACTGGCACCCGCCGCGCGTTCCTCCATTCCCTGCCATGCACCTGCCGCTCGCCGCTCTCCTCTGCCTCACCGTCTCCGCCGCCACTGCTGCCGAGCCATCCCCGGACTTCGCCCGCGACGTCCGCCCCATCCTTTCGAACTACTGCTTCAAATGCCACGGCCCGGACGAAGCCGGCCGCAAGGGCGGCCTCCGCCTCGACCAGCGCTCTGCAGCCCTCGCTCCCGCCAAAAGCGGGGCCCGCGCCGTCGTCCCCAGCCACCCCGACGATAGTGAACTGATCTCACGCATCCTCTCGGACGACCCGGACGAGATCATGCCTCCGCCCTCGGCCAAACAGTCACTCACCCCGCAGCAGAAGGAAACCCTCCGCCAGTGGATCAGCTCCGGGGCCCCCTACAAGGACCACTGGGCCTTCCTGCCTCCCGCTCTTCCGCCGGTCCCCGCAGACGCCCCGCACCCGATCGATGCCTTCGTCCATGCCCGCCTCCGCAGGGAAGGCCTAACGCCGTCCCCGCAGGCCGACCCCGCCACTCTCCTGCGCAGGGTTTCCCTCGACCTCACCGGACTGCCTCCGTCACCCGAAGAAGTCGCTGCCTTCGCCGCCGGTGCCGGCGCTTCCTACGAGGCCACCGTCGACCGCCTCCTCGCGTCGCCTCAGTACGGCGAACGCTGGGCCCGCAAATGGCTCGACCTCGCACGCTACGCCGATACCAACGGCTACGAAAAGGACCGCCCCCGCGAAATCTGGCCGTACCGCGACTGGGTCGTGCGCTCGCTCAACGCAGACATGCCCTTCGACCAGTTCACCGTAGCCCAGCTGGCCGGCGATCTGCTCCCCGGCAACCACCCGGATAACATTATCGCCACCGGCTTTCACCGCAATACCATGCTCAACGAGGAAGGCGGCATCGACCCCCTCGAATTCCGCTTCCGCGCCGTCACCGACCGCGTCGCCACCACCGGAGCCGCATGGCTCGGCCTCACCCTCCAATGCGCCCAGTGCCACACGCATAAATACGACCCCATCCAGCACCGGGAATACTACCAGATCATGGCGTTCCTCAACAACTCGGAGGAACCGGACTACGCCATCCCCCCAGCCGACGCCAACCAGCAGCTCGCCCAGCGCAAGGCCCGCCGTGCCGAACTCATCCGCGCCCTCCCGGACCAATGGCCCGCCGGAGAAATCCGCTGGCAGCCAGCCAGCATCGCTTCGTTCTCCGCCGGACCAGCCGATCCCGGGACCCTCCAGCCAGACGGCTCGGTCCTCTTCAAAGCTCCCGGTCCCGACCGCATGACCGCGGAATTCCAACTCCCTGCCACCAGCGAACCCATCAGCCACCTGAAACTGGAAGCCCTTGCCGACCCCTCGCTGCCTGCCTCCGGTCCCGGCCGCACCCCGCACGGCAATTTCGTCCTCTCGGAAATCACCATCACCAGCGCCGGCCAGCGGGTGGAAATCACAGGAGCCGAAGCCTCCGCTCAACAGGACAATTTCCCGGTCAGCGCCGCCTTCGATGGCAACCCCGCCACCGGCTGGGCCGTCCACGAGAATGGCAAACCCCTCAATCAGGATCAATCCGCCACCTTCCAGCTCGCCTCCCCCGCAAAAGGCCCCTTCGTGATCCGCCTCGCCGCCACCCACGGCGGATCCCACACCCCGGGCCGCATCCGCTTCAAAACCGGATCCATCGCTCCCGGTCAAGCCCCCCGCGAGGCCGCCGAAGCCGCCTTCACCACATGGCTCGCCGCAGAACGGCCACACACCACCCCATGGACCACCGCGAAACCCCTCTCCGCGACGTCCAATTCCCCCACCCTCACCATCCAGCCGGACGGATCCATCCTCGGCAGCGGCGACATCTCCAAGGCCGATACCTACCAAATCACCATCGCCACCAGTACCGACCCAGTCACCGCCATCCGCCTGGAAGCCCTGCCCGATCCCTCCCTGCCCCGCCACGGCCCGGGCATGGCCTATTACGAAGGCCCCAAAGGCGATTTCTTCATGGGCGAATTCCGCGTCTCCAGCGCCGAGCAGCCGGTCCCCCTCCGTTCCGCCACCCATAGCTACGCCCGCAACAATTTCGGCGGCTCGGCCGGAGCGGAATTCGCCATCGACGGCGACCCCCAGACCGGCTGGAGCACGGCCGGCGGCGAAGGCAAATCCCACGAGGCTGTCTTCATCCTCACCAACCCCATCACCCCAGCCAATGGCCAGCTGTCGCTCGATCTCATCTTCGGACGCCACTACGCCTGCTCCCTCGGCCGCTTCCGCATCTCCATCACCAGCACCCCCGACCCCACCGCATCCACCCTCGACAGCGAAACCCAGCGGCTCCTCCTCGTCCCGGATCACCAGCTCTCCGCAGACGACCGCGCCACCCTGCGCACCGCCTTCCTCCTTTCCTCTCCGCAACTCGCCTTCTTCCGCGCCCAGATCGACGCCCTCGCCCAGCCCCCGGCATGGCAGTCCACCCTCGTCATGAAGGAACGCCCCGCCGACCAGCCCCGCACCACCTTCCTCCACCACCGCGGCGAATACACCCAGCCGGAAGAAAAAGTCTCCCCGGCCGTACCAGCCTTCCTCCCCAGCCTCCCCCCCGGCGCGCCGCAGAATCGCCTCGGCTTCGCCCAGTGGCTCGTCAGCCGTTCCCACCCACTCACCGCACGCGTCACCGTCAACCGCCAGTGGGCCTCCTTCTTCGGCCGCGGCCTCGTCCGCACCGAAGAGGACTTCGGCTACCAGGGCGACCTCCCCTCGCACCCGGAACTGCTCGACTGGCTCGCCATCAACTTCATGGAAAATGGCTGGTCGCTCAAGAAGCTCCACCGCCTCATCGTCACCAGCAGCACCTACCGCCAGTCATCCCGCTTCAATCCAGACGCCGCCAGCCGCGACGCCACCAATATCCTCCTCTGGCGCGGCCCCCGCGTCCGACTCGAAGCCGAACTGATCCGCGACAGCGCCCTCATGGCCACCGGTCTCCTCTCCCTCAAAGCAGGTGGCCCCGGCGTCTACCCTCCCCAGCCCGCAGGCGTCACCACGGAAGGCACCTACGGAGCCATGGCATGGAACCCCAGCAGCGGCGAGGACCGCTACCGCCGCAGCCTCTACACCTTCGTCAAACGCACCGCCCCGTTCGCCATGACCGCAACCTTCGACGCCCCCAGCGGCGAAGCCTGCGTCGCCCGCCGCGATGTCTCCAATACCCCCCTCCAGTCCCTCACCCTCCTCAACGATGTCATGTTCATGGAAGCCGCTCAGGCCATGGCCACCCGCATCAGCCAGCAGCCCGGCGAAACCTCCGCAAAAATCCACGACACCTTCGTCCGCATCTTCTCCCGCCTGCCCTCCCCGGAAGAAGCAACCTCCCTCGCCAGCTTCCTGCAGACCCAGGAAGCCCGCTGCCGCTCCGGCGATCTGAAGGCAGACACCCTCACCGGAGCCAGCGCCGACCCAGCCACCGCCGCATGGACCCTCCTCATCCGCGCCCTCCTCAATACCGACGAATTCGTCACCCGGAACTGAGCCCATCACCCCGCCGCACTCAGCGCGGCAGCATGATGTCGTCCGTGTCCAGCCCCGTGAGCTGCTTCAGCCCACGGAACAACCGGAACATCGCCCACACCGTCAGCACCGCACTCGGCAGCCCAATCACCAGCCAGCCCCAAGCCGACAGCTTCCCGATCCCCTCCGTGAACTCGGGCGATCCCGGTGCCAGCCCCTTCAGAAAATACAGGGCCAGAAAATAATTGAGCACCGCACTCAGCATCATCGACCCCATCAGCATCCACGTGCTCGTCCGGATGAGCCGGTCAAAGGCAGGTCGCGCATCATGCACGCTGATCGCCTCCTCCACCCGCCCCACATCCATCATCTCAGGGTTCATCAGCAGCTGCCGCACCAGCGGCTTCGGCCCACGCCCCGTCCACCACAGCAGCCCCGCCAGAATCAGCGGAACCGATGCCTCCTTCACCGCAAAGGCCTGCGCACTCAGATCCAGCAGCCCCAGCCCCCCGCTGAACAGCACGCTGATCAGACCAATGATCGAAAACGTGTTCACCTTCCCCCGCTCCCGGTAGTCCCACAGAAAATACCCCACCGGCAGCAGCACCGCCACCACCAGCGCCCACTTCGGCCCAATCGCATAAAGCGGCGCATCAGGACCAGGATGCTTGCTGCACGCACTGAGCACCGTCACCGGCAGCAGCACATTAAGCAGCAGATTCGCGAGCGGATTCTCAGGCTTCACCGCAGCCTTCGGAGGAGTTTCGGAATTCATGACGGGGGAGTCGCTGGCACCAGCGCCGGACCACTGCCGGCCGCCGCTCGCTTCTGGCCAATCTGACGGTCCAGCTGCTCCGCCGCCGCCTTCACCGGCCTCGCCGGATCCGATTTGGCCTGCTGCAGCGCCCGCCACACTTCCTCCGGAGATCCCTCCGCCGATGCACTCACGATGAATTGTTCCTGATTCGACCGCCCCGCTGCCACCACCGCCCGCAGGGCCTGCAGAACCTTTCCACGATTGGCCGGCGACGCCGGCCCCGCATGCAGATGCACCGCATGCGGCAGGCTGTAGACCTGATAATCCCCCGCATTCCGCACCAGCAGCGGACCATCAAACCGCAGACCGGAATCCGGCGGCGAACTCCGCCAGCGCGCCAGATCATGAAGACACTCCGGACAGAATTCCTGCTGCGCCGTGAACTGGCCACTCACCCACTTGCGCTCCGGATGATACTCGAACGCCTCGTTCATGATGCAGTTCCGCCGACGGCAGTGCGCCCCGTCACCATGACTGAAACTCCTCGCCGTACCCACCAGATGCGCAATCTCATGCAGCAGTACCTCCCCACCCACATTGTCCCCGAATCCCTTCTGATTATAGGCCCGGTCAATGAAGACCGCACAGGGATACGGGAACGCCACCGCATGCGGATTGGACGTCTTCAGCGACTTGTTCAGCCCGCTGTCGTAGTACAGCACATACATGAAGGCATCCCCCGACGGCGGCCCGTCGATGTAAGTCAGGGCCATCGCACTCGAACTCAGCTGCGCCGCCCGGTCACGCGGAATCCGGTCGTCCAGCCGCACCGTCACCCCTCCCGGCTTGCTGCATTCCTTCGCCAGAAACTTCCGGATGCCGTCAAGCCACTCCGCCCGCGGCTCGGTCCCGTCCACATAGTCCACCTCGACATGAATCCTCCGGTACGGTGACCCATGCGTGTACAGCAGCCACGGCTGCCAGAAGGTCACCTCGCGCGGCATGTTGCTCCCCGTCACCGCATTGACCGGACCAGACGACTGCGCCAGCCCCATCGGCACATCCCCAGTCTGACACGAAACCAGCCCCAGTCCCAGCAGCAGCAGAACCGCACGCCAAAGCCCCGGACGGATCCGGCCATGTTTCCAGCCGGGCAGCTTCAGGTCGATTCGGGGAGGCATGAAACCACCTAATGTCCAGTTGCCTGCCGTTTTCCAGGTGAATTCACCGCCTCCCCCGGAACGGATCCGCGGAAGACTGCCCGCTTCCCGGCAGGGCCATTCCGCGTCATCCTCGCCGCCATGACGCCACCGGAACCACCCACGGGCCACCCCCTCCGGGGCGAAGTGGTCTTCCTCTCGGCCTGCGACTTCGCCTACGATACCCAGCGCCTCCCGCTCGCCTCTCTGCTCGGTCAGCCCCTCGCCGCACCGCACATCACCTCAAGCAAACGGGGCCCCAGCGGCCGCACCCTCTTCCGACCCCTCACCGCAGAACTCCCCGCGGAAACATGGGAAACCCCGGACGGCCCCGTCACCGCACACATTTCCCTCCGCGTCCTGCCCGTCGGCGCCCTCAGCATCCGCATCCGCATTCCCTTCGCCACCAATGCCCTCGGCCACCTCGTCCACTTCCACAGCCTCACCCTCGCCGACGGCTCAACCCCCTTCTCCCGCGCCAGCTCCATCCTCGAAAAAGCCCGCGCCGAACTCGCCCCCCACGCCATCCGCCCACACCCAACCCTCCCGGAAGGCGAAACCTACACCGTCTTCTGCCTTCACACCGACTCCCCCGGCATCACCACCGATACCGCCAGCTGGCTCGCCACTCACCAGCGCGAGGTCGCCGCCCTCCTCAACGCAGAACCCCATGCCCACCTCCTCTCCAATCAGGAAGTCAGCGAATCCACCAGCCGCAGCCTCAGCTACTACCGCCACGACCTCGTCGTCACCGACTGGGACAGCACCCTCCTCATCGACAAACCCGACGACTTCCCCGAATCCCTCCACATCATCGAACTCGCCAATGTCCAACTCGAGGAACTCGAAGCCTACGATGCCCTCCTCGACACCGCCCTCGACAAGGCCTGCCGCGACCTCTCCTCCCACCAGCGCCGCCCTCCCGCCATCCTCACCGAGCTGCGCGAACTCCGCATCGACCTCGCCCGCTTCAGCGACGAACTCTCCAACACCACCAAGTTCTTCGGCGAATGGCACCTCGCCCGCGTCTACGAGAATACTGCCCGCGTCTTCCACCTGAGCGACTGGCACCGCGCCATCGACGAAAAACTCCGCACGCTCGACAGCCTCTACGAATTCCTCAAGCAGGACCGCAACCACCGGCTCATGCTCTGGCTCGAATCCGCCATCGTCCTCCTCTTCATCATCGATCTCATCCTCCTCTTCACGCACAAACCAGGCTGATCCCGGCCCTGCCCTCAGTACGCTCCCATTTCCTCAAGACGGTCGTCATCAATCCCAAAATGATGCGCAATCTCATGATGCACCGTCCGGAAGACTTCTTCCCGCAGCTCTTCCATCGTTTCGCAGACTTCCTCGTGCGGCCACTGAAACACCCGGATCCGGTTCGGCAGCGCCGCCTCCATCCCCAGACCGGATTCCGTCAGGGCCGCCCCCTCGAACAACCCAAACAGATCCTCGTCGTCCGGCACCCCATTGATCCGGTAATCCTCTCCCGTCGGTTCATCCTCGATGCTGATCTGCACCACATCCAGCTGCACCCGCAGATCCTCCGGCAGGGCCGCCACCGCCGCCTCCACCAGCCCCGCAAATTCCTCGCGGCTCACCTCGATCACCGCTCCCCCGCGGCCCGCGCCGCCCCCCATGACGAAAAAAGCGCAGCCATCACGCGGACGGCTGCGCTCATCTGATTCTGCGATGCCTGCTCAGGCCTGGCTGTGTTCCTCGACATAAGTCACCACGTCGCCCACCGTCTGCAGCTTCTCTGCTTCCTCATCGGGGACTTCAATGCTGAACTCTTCCTCGAAGGCCATGACCAGCTCAACCGTGTCGAGCGAGTCCGCCCCGAGATCCTCAATGAATCGGGCTTCCTTGACAACCTGATCTGCGTTCACGCCAAGCTGGTCGACGATGATATCGCGCACTTTATCTTCGATGGATTTTTCAGACATGATATGGATGGGGGCCGGATTGAATTCGCGAATTGCGTAGGCGTGCAGTGGGGGAATGCAACGGAAATTAAACGCGCGGAAATTCCGCTCTCACGCACCCAGCTGAAGCCGGGTATCCGCAGCAATCACATCGGTGATCGCCTGCCATCCCCCAGGCTGCTGCAGCTGGAAAAGATGAAGGTAGACGCCACATTCCTCCGCCGGAAACTTCGCAAGGATCGCCTCGGCTCCCGCCTTCACCTTGGCCGCATCAAGCGCCGGGGGCAGATCGCCATCAACCCCGCCATTGCCATCGTGCGGCACCCCAAGGGCATTGAGAAATTCCGCCAGCATGCCGCTCCGGCCCTTCATCAGCCAGATCTGCAGAAGATTCTCGCCCACCGCCTCATTGCCCCGCAGCTTCAGCTGCTCCACCAGCCACGTGCACTGCTCGACGGCCGCCTTCTTGGTCACAAATACCGGTCGCAGCTTCTTCTGCGCCGCCAGCGAACCAATCGCACTGCGGTACACGTTCCGTTCAGTGTCCCGCAGCCAGCCAGTGATGGTCAGCCCAAGGGCGGGCGACATGCGGGAAAACATTTCGTGGGCTTGCATGAGTTCTCAGGGGAAAGGAGTTCGGTTCGGAAAGCCCGCTCTGTGACACGACGCCCACCGCTTGTCGAGTGCTTTTGCCTGGCAGGATCGTTCGTGAGGACTCCCCGCGGGGCGAACCGTCTTCGCACACAGCCGCAAGGGCTGGTTGCTCAAGTCGCCGCAAACCGCCGCTGCATCCGCAGCGCCAGCAGCGACAGCCCCGCAAACAACGGCAGCCATGCCAGCCAGCGCCCACCACCAGCCGCCACCAGCATCGCCGCATCGAGCACCGGCAGAAACGCCAGCAGCCGGTTCACCCAGTCACCCACACCCGGCCGCCGCCCGCCTGCACCATCCCGCGGCCGCAGCAGGACCGCCCCCAGCAGCGCACAGCCAGCCCCCGCAAGGCCAGCCAGCCAGTTTCCCCTCAGCCCGCCCACCACCATCAGCATGACCGGCACCAGCCAGAGCAGCTGACGGGTCGCCGGCACCCGGTCGCCGCTCAACGCTTCCCCCCGCGCCACCAGACTCAGCACCATCACATATACCCATACCACGCCGCCCCAGACATGCGCCGCGGCCGGATAAGCCGCGCCACCCAGCGCCGCCGCCCCCGCACTCAGATACAGCAGCCACCGGCACGACCCCATCACCACCACACTCAGGGGCGATTGCTTATGCCACGCATCATACACCACCACTGCCACTCCCAGCCCCACGGCCAGCCAGCACCAGCCGCCTCCCGCCATCACCAGCAGCACCACCCCGCTCAGCAATTCCAGCCCGCCCGCCAGCCAGACCTGCCCTGCCCTGAGCCGACCCGATGGAATCACCCGGTCGGCCCGGTGCCGGCGGTCCCACACCGCATCGAAGGCGTCATTCAACGTACACCCCCCCGCATACACCAGACCCGCTCCCGCCAGCACCACCACCAGCAGCACCGATGGCGGCCCGCCACTGAGCAGCCACGCCGCCAGCACGTTGCCCCACACCGTCGGCAGATTGGAAATCCGCGCCAGCTCCAGCAGTGCTCCCCATCCGCGCATGGCCGCTCGTTTCCGTTCTTCCTTCATCCCCGCACCGTGAATCCTCCCCCGCCATCCTCAACCAGCATCTCCCGCGACTTGTCTTGACAGATTCCCGCCTCCCTGCCCAGTTTCCCCTGATCCGACTACCTAACTCCCCCATCCCATGAAATCCATCCTCCTCTCACTCTTCGCAGCCCTCGCCCTCGGCTCTTCTCTCTCCGCTTCCCCTCTCGCCGACCTCATCGAACAGAACGACCTCGGCTGGATGATCGGTAAATGGGAAACGGCCGGCGGTGAGGCCTCCCTCAGCTACGACTGGCGCGTCAGCAAACACGCCATCGGCGTCACCTTCTCCGCCGGGGAACGCCAGTCGGAAGGCATGATCGCCCTCAAACCCGGCTCGCAGGAAGCCAACTACATGGCCGTCGACAGCAAAGGCGGCGTCACCTCAGGCAAATGGGCCGAACACAACGGCAACCCCACCCTCAAGGCCACCATGCGCAACGCCGAAGGCGAAGAACGCGGCACCGCCGTCGAACACATCCGCGTCGACGCCGATACCATGAAGGTCGTCGTCTACAAACTCGATTCCTCCGGCCAGATCGGCGAGCAAGTCATGGAAGCAGAATTCATCCGGAAGAAATAAACCGCCTGCTCCCCACCAAACCAACCCTCCCAATCACAGTCCGGGCCGGAAGCCATCTCGCTTCCGGCCCGGCCTGTTTTCAGCTTTCATACCCGGCAAACCGGGCCCGCACTCACTCCTCGTCCCGGATCGGTTCCACCGGAAGCGCGGCCGCCCCCGCCCCGCCAGACTTGATGCCCAGCTTTTCCTTCACCGCCGCTTCCAGCTCCGCAAACAAGGCCGTATCCGATTTCAGCAGCTCCTTCACGGCATCACGGCCCTGCGCCAGCTGACTCCCCTTGTAGCTGATCCACGACCCGCGCTTCTGCAGAATCTCCTGCTCCAGCGCCAGATCCAGCAGGCTCCCGGTCGAGGAAATCCCCTCGTCGTACATGATGTCGAACTCCGCTTCGCCAAACGGCGGAGCCACCTTGTTCTTCACAATCTTCACCTTCGTCCGACTTCCCGTCACATTCCCCTCGCTCCCTTTGATCTGACCAATGCGCCGCACGTCCACCCGTACACTCGAAAAGAACTTCAGCGCCCGCCCGCCCGGCGTCGTTTCCGGATTCCCAAACATCACCCCGATCTTCTCACGGATCTGATTCGTGAAAATACAAAGCGTCCGCGCCCGCGAAATCAGACTCGTCAGCTTCCGCATGGCCGCACTCATGAGCCTCGCCTGCGCCCCCACCGTACTGTCCCCGATCTCTCCCTCCAACTCAGCCTTCGTCACCAGCGCCGCCACCGAATCCACCACAATCACATCCAGCGCATTCGAACGGATCAGCGTCTCGCAGATCCGCAGCGCTTCTTCCCCGCTGTTCGGCTGCGAGACCAGCAGATCATCCAGCTTCACCCCCAGCTTGCGCGCATACTCCGGATCCAGCGCATGCTCCACATCAATGAAGGCCGCCAGCCCGCCACGCTTCTGCGCCTGCGCAATCACCGTCAGCGTCAGCGTCGTCTTCCCCGAAGATTCAGGCCCGAATACTTCCACAATACGACCACGCGGAAATCCTCCACACCCCAGCGCCCGGTCAATCAGCAGATTCCCCGTCGGAATCACCTCGATGTCCATCTTCCGGTTGTCCCCCAGCCGCATGATCGATCCCTCGCCGAAATCCTTCTGAATCTGCTGGAGCGCACTCTCCAGATTCTTGGCCCGGGCCGTCGCAAGACGGTCTTCTCCAGTAGTCGCAGGGGCAGCAGATTTCGCAGGCATGGCTTTGGTCGGTTGGTTGGTAACAGGTTGTATTTTGGAACGCTCCCACCCTGTACGCACCACCCTCCCCCCGCAAACGCATTCGTGGTTTTTTTACCGCATGATCGGTATCGCCGCAGGGCGCTTCCCTCATTTGCAGGAATCCTACTGTAAATCAGTGACAAAGTACGGCTTTTCCGATTACAGGTGGAGTTGCCATGAAAATCCAAGGCTGCTCCCGCCCGGGTTCCGGGTTCCGCTGCACGCACGCTGCAGTCCTGCGCCTCGCCGCGCTCTTCGCCACCGCCACGGCGGTGTCTTCCCTGAACGCTCAGAAACCGGAACTGTCGGCACCCAGCCTGATTCTTCCCGCTCCCGGCGATCCTGCCATCGTCACTCTGCAGGCCACCGCCCCGGTGCTCTCGCGGCTCACCCTCATGGAAAGCGATAACCTCGTGGGCCGCTGGACGCCGGCCGCCCCAGGGGTCGTCGCGCTCCGCACTACCACCCCCTTCGCCATTCCCTACCCGGATGGCCTGTCCCCCCGCCGGTTCTACCGCGTCGAAGTCGCCCCGCCACGCATCACCGCCACGGAAAAGGACGGCGATATCACGGTCGAAGTCCGCGAGGACGGAGCCACATTCCCTGAACTCGAGGCGGCCCTCGCGCTCGCCACCGGCTCGCCTGCCCTCCTTGTCACGCCCTACGACCCCGCCACCCCGGATACGCTCCCGGAGTTTCCTTCTCCCACCATCCCAAAGGGCACCTTCCGCGGCACGGATCTGGCCTCGCTCGGCACCGCCATGGGCCTGCCGCTCTGGAACGCCGGCCCGAAGGAAGACGACCCCCGCACCGCCGCCAATTTCAAGCCGGACACGTCCACCGGAACGCCGCAGGACGTCCCCGGCGACGGAGGCTCAGGCGTCATCGACAGTGGCTGGCAAGGCGACGGCATCAAGGAATTGCCATCCCGCGCCGACAGCCTGCCTCCCCCGGGCTCGTTCGACATGATCTATAAACCGGACGATTCCTCGGACAGCAAGGACCCCCAGACGGACGAAGCCCCCGGCACTGCCGGCTCCCATCTCCGCCTCAGTGTGCTGTTCACCAAGGATACCATCAAGTTCACCCGCGCCACGGAACGCCCCACCGGACTTGGCACGCTCACGAACCCGTTCACCCTTCCCCCGGAAGGATCCTTCGTCCTCGTGGTCCGCAGCGCCAAAGGCGATATCCTTCACCTGCTGCCCTTTGCAGATCCCCGCCACGAACGGGCCTACGCCCCGCCCCAGGGCGGATCCCATGGCTTCAGCATCCTTCCGGAAGCTTCCTTCACCGTCACCATCCCAGTACCCGGCAAGGAATTCGCTGCGGACCTCTCCGACCTCTCGGTTTCCATTCACTCCGTGACCGGCATCCCGCAGAAGCAGGGCTCGCTCCTCACACCCCTCACCATCCTCAGAAATCCCAACCTCTTCCCGGAATCCGCCAGCATCGCAGGTCCCGCACTGCTCGACCTCCTCCGCTCGTCCGGCGGCCGCGCCGCCCCCAAAGCCGCCACCAGAGCCCCCACGGTCACCACCCTCCACCGCAGCGGCACCGACGCCGAGAAATTCAATGTCGCCATCATCGGCGATGGCTTCCGCGACACCACCACGGACCAGAATACCTTCAATAACTACGCAGCCTCCACCGTCATGGACACCCTGCGCACCCGCGACATCCATCCCGCCGTCCTCAACGGAATGAATGTCTTCCGCGTCAATACCTACTCGGAACAAAGCGGCATGACCACCGTCAATGCGTCCGGCACGGTCGTCACCGCCCGCAGCACAGCCCTCGAATACCGCTTCAGCGGAAACTGGAACCGCTGCTGGATGGAACCAGGCCCCAACAGCCAGGCTCTCATCGACGCCGCCATCAATGCCGTCTGCCCCCAGGCCGACTTCATCGTCCTCGTCCTCAATACCACCGGCTTCGGCGGCTGCGCCGGTGGCAACCGCTTCACCGTCACCCTCGGAGCCGACTGGACGGTCGTCGCCCACGAATTCGGCCACCGCCCCGGCACCCTCGGAGACGAATACACCTGCGGCGGCACCTGCGGATGCTACGGCGGAGGCGAGCCCGGCAGCCCCAACCTCACCGCCGTCACCACCCGCGCCTCCATCAAATGGAATGAATGGATCCCCTCATGGCGACCCATCCCCACCAGCGCCGCCCACGTCGCTGACCAATCCCAGGACGTCGGCCTCTTCCCCGGAGCCACCATCGGCTCTGGCCAGTGGACCTCCTGCATCTTCCGCCCCAGCTTCCGCGGCCGCATGAACAACAATGCGCCACCCCACAACCCAGTCGGCTTCACCAATGTCCGCGAACAGTTCCGCCCCTACCAGAATGCCGACATGCGCCGCCGCTGCACAGGCGACTTCAATGGCGACGGCCACACCGACGTCGTCCTCCACGACGGCCGCCAGCTCGCCCTCTACACCGCCGGCGACCGCGATCCCGGCCCCGCCGACCCCGTCAGCGGAGCAACGCCCCGCCCCGTCAATGGCACCCTCCAGCCCACATGGTTCCACACGGACATGCTCGAGAATGCCGCCGCCACCCGCTCATGGCAGATCCGGCCGACCGACCGCCTCGTGGCCGGCGACTTCGATGGCGACGGCCGCGATGACCTCTTCATCATCAATCTCACTGGCTGGAGCTACCCCTACGTCGGCCTCCTCCGGTCCCTCGGCTCCCGCTTCGAACCAGTCGCCCGCTACGCCGTCACTCTCCCCGGATGGGAAATGCGACCCGGCGACCAGTTCTTCAGCACGGACTTCTCCGGCGATGGCAAGGACGACCTCTGCGTCTACAACGGCACCAACTGGTCCATTCCCTACTTCGGCATGCTCCGCTGCACCGGTTCCTCCCTCCAGATGTCCCGCCGCTACGACAAGTTCCTCCCCGGCTGGGAAATGGGAAGACAGGAACGCTTCATCCAGGGCGACTTCAACAAGGACGGCCGCCGCGACCTCGCCACCCTCGAAACCCAGTCATGGGCCCAGGTCCATTTCATGACGTTCCTCTCCACCGGTACCCAGCTCAGCCTGAGCGACCGCTACTACGGCACCATCCCAGGCTTCTGGCAGATGCGCCGCAATGACCAGCTCTTCGCCCTCGATTCCAATGGCGATGGCGAAACCGACCTCGCCATCTTCAACGGACTCGACTGGAACCCAGTCTACCTCGGCTACCTCAACGCCAGCGGTGGCAAGATCTCAGGCCGCCGGCGCTACGACAACGACAAGAACCCTCTGCCCGGCTGGCCGCTCCAGCGCCGCGACCAGTTCTTCCCCGGCAATACCGACGGCGATGCCGACGACGACCTCGTCGTCTACAACAAGGATAACTGGTCCACCCAGCGCCTCGGCATCCTCCGTTCCTCCCCCTCCAGCACCAGCGGCTTCAGCGCCATCGGCTCGTTCCAGTCGGACTGGATCAATGGATGGAACCTCGGCCCCGCAGACCAGTTCACTGTCTCGGAATTCCGCGGGGGCGGCGGCTGGGCCGACCTCTTCGTCTGCAACGATGGCTGGTTCGGCCTCCTCCGCGGCTACCAGACCCACTTCCGGCTCGAAAGCATCTACCGGAAATGGATCCATAACCACCGCTACCACGGCAGCGGTCTCTGGTAATCCCAGCCTCCCGCAGCCAGATCACTTCCCCGCCGCCTTCGGCCGCGGAAAGGTCTTCCGATGGAGATCATGCAGCCGCCGCAGCTCGGCGATCGGCGCCGCATGGTCCTCCACCCGCAGATCCATGTACCGGTCGTTCTGACCCCCGTACCCCCAGCCCTCCCGCACCACCAGCAAGGCTGCCGACTGCATGCCCCGCCGGTCGCCTCCCGCCTTCTGCCCCGCCTCCAGCGCCGCCAGCATCCGCTCAGCCAGCGTCCCGGACCCCTCCTCGAACGCCTTCGCCATCCCCTCGACCACCGCCTCCCCAGCAAGGATATTGCCCTGCACCGCATAGTGCTCACCCACCTTCGCCCCAGCCCACGCAAGGCATCCACTGCCAGTGAAAACCGCCGGCTTTCCCCCCACACCCAGCACAGCCAGCTGCCGCACCGCCTTCTCGGAATCCGCACCCGTCAGACCCGCCACCACTTCCTCCGCCGACTTCCCCTCCCCCAGCTTCCGCAATCCCTCCGGCCCATAAGCCGTATTGGCATACGACTGCGTCGCCACCGCACCCACCCCGGCCCGCGCCCACGGCACAATCGATCCCACCCCCAGCACCCGACTCTGCACAGCCACTCCCAGTTCCCCAGTCGCCGGATCCCGGGCCACCATGGAAAAGGTCGCCACCACCGGCATCCCAGGTTTCCCCCCGTCACCCGCACCGGCTCCCGGCAGCAGACTCCCCAGCAACAACAGCAGCAGATTCCGTTTTCTCATGCCCCCACCCTACCATACCCGTCCAGCCCCCTCCGCTCACCCCGCTCCCGGCACCCCAATGGCCCGCTCCAGCGCCTCGCGCAGCCGGTTCACCTCAGCCAGCGATGTCAGCTTCCGCCCCCCGCTGTCCGTCACCCGGAACGAATCAATGGCCGCTCCCTTCTCCGTGTTGATCCTCGCATGCGTGATCTCCAGCCCAAGCGACCCAATCGTGCTGAATACCGTGTACAGCAGCCCGATCCGGTCGACCGCCTGAATGTCCACCGTGGTCACATCCCGCTGCACGGAATTGCTCACCCACACCCGCGACGGAAATTCCTCGCGCCACCCCGGCAGCGGCTCGGGTTCCTCACGGTTCCGGCTCCGGATAAGTACATCAAAATCCACCGCCTCCCCCATGCACGCCGCCGCCAGCATCTCGCTGACCCGCCCAATCACCCGCTCGTCCGTCACCGGCGCAAATCCCGTCGTGCAAACCCGGAACAGATCAATCACCACCCCATCCCCACGCACAAACAGATCGGCACTCAGAATGTTCAGACCAGCCGCCGCAAAGGCCCCCGCCGCCTTCGCCAGCAGGAGATGCCGGTCCCACGTCACAAGGGTGATCTCACTGCAGCCCCGCTCCGGCCGAGCCTCCCACCGCAGCACCGGCCGCAGCGCACTCGCCGCATCATCCTTCCGCAGCTGACGGAAGAACTGCCGGCACGTCCGGATGTGCTGCACCATGTCCGCCGGCTCCCGGAAGTTGAAATACCGCTCGGGCATCCCACCGAAATGCGCCTCCAGCTCGGCCTCGTCACAATCACCCAGCGCCGCCGCCACCGCCCCCCGCAGCTCCTCCATGGGCAGATGCATCGCCGATTGAAATGCCTCCCGGTCCTCCAGCCACGCCGCCGTCGCCGCATACAGATGCCGCACCAGGCTCTCCTTCCAGTCAGTCCAGCCCGACTCATTGGTCGCCCGGCTGTCCGCATAGGTATGCAGAAAAAGCGCATCCAGCCACTCGCGCCGCCGCACCACTTTCGCAAACCCGGCGATCACCTCGGGATCATCCAGATTCCTCGTGGTCGCCGTGTGCCAGAAAAGCAGATGATTATCCACCAGAAACAGCAGCAGCTGCCGGCGCTCCGCCGAAAGCTGCAGCCGCCGCGAAACCTGATCGCTCAGCTCGGTGCTCGCATACGCATGCTTCTTCACTCCCTCGGCCCGCCCCGTATCATGCAGCAGGAGCGCCAGATACAGCACATACGGATCCTCGAAATCATGAAACAGCTTCTGATGGAATCCCAGCTTCGGATCCTGCGTGTCACTCAGCTCGTCCAGCTTCTCCAGACACTTCAGCGTATGCTCGTCCGCCGTGTACCGGTGAAAGAATTCATGCTGCACCAGATCCGTCAGCGGCATGAACTCCGGAAGATACCGCCCCAGAAAGGCCACCCGGTGCATCTGCCGCAGGGCCGACCCCACCTCTCCCTTCCGGCTCAGCATCGCCTCCCACGTCTCCCGGTTCATCTTCCGGTAACGAAACGTCCGGTTGATGAGTCCATAGTTCTCCTTCACCAGCAGCCGCACCTGCGGACTCAGCTTGAGCCGGCGCTGCTGCGCATGCTGAAACAACCGCATGAGCCGCCCGCTGTCCTCAAGGAAAATGTCGTCCGAAACCGGAAAGATGAACCCATCCCGGCTCCGGAACCCATCAAAGGTCTCCCGCCGCCCGCTGTCCCGCACCGCCAGAAAACTGAAGATCCCCGGCTTCCGCTCCTCCCGCTCCAGCTCAAACCGCTCCATCAGCGAAAGGTTATGCTGATAGAGATTGCGGGCATGATGATAGTAATCCCGCATGAAGGCCTCGCAGCGCTGCACAATGCGCCGACCCCCATACCCCAGATTCGTCGCCACCGTCCCCTGCAGCCGCAGCGTCAGCACATCCGTCGCCCGCCTCTCGCTGTAATGCATGTCATTGCGCACCCGCAGCAGAAAATCATGCGCCCTCCGGATCTCCTGACCCGCACTCTCAGACAGAATGCGCCTCCGGCAGAGATCCTCCAGATTCCGGATCCCCAGCTTCACGCTGCTCACCCAGATCATGTTGTGATAATCCCGCAACCCCCCGCAGCCTGTCTTCACATTCGGTTCCTGCAGATGCACCGTCCGCGAACTGCGCGCATGCCGCTCAGCCAGATCCCGCACCCGCGCCTCCAGAAAATCCTTCTCCCGCCCGAGAATGCACTGCCTCCGGAAGTTGTCCTCGAATTCATCGAAAATCACCCGCTCTCCGGTAATGTAGCGGCTCTCCAGCAGCGCACACATCGTCTGATGATCCTTGAGCGCCTGCTGAAAGGTCTCCTTCAGCGACCGCACCGCATGCCCCACCTTGAACCCCACATCCCACAGCATGTAGAGCACATTCTCAACAGCCTCCCGCGTCCCCGCCGACATCTCCCGCCCAGCCCGCTCCATGTGCAGAAAATGCAGATCCACATCACTCCCCGGATTGAGCAGCCCACGCCCATACCCCCCCGTGGCAATGAGCGCCACCCGCCCGCCCGCCCGGCCCGTCTCCCCCAGCGGCCGCGCAAACAGATTCTGCAGCACCACATCGAGGAGCGCTGCCCGCTGACTGCATACCTCCGTCCCGCTCAGCCCAGCCCGGTGCTGCAGCCGGATCCGGTGCTCCTCCTTCTTCAGAAAACTCTTGTACAGCCGGAGCACCTCGGCAGGCGATGCCCCGGGATCAAGCGCCGGTGCCAGCACCCGGTTCGCATGCGCCTGAACTTTATCAAGATGTCGCGGCATCAGATCTCTTCCTGCGGAATCAGTGCCCCCACCAGCCCAGCCACAGCGAGGCCCTTCATTTACGGCGCAGCCGCCCCCTCGGTCTCCAGCCTCGCCACCGGATTCTCCGTCATGAACAGATACAGACTGTCCCCCGGCCCACCCGTCATCGCCGGATTCCGGATCGGCATGTCCGCCTGCAGCGAAGACATGATCGCCTCCACCTGCTCCCGGCTCTTCCCAATCAGCGTCGACGGACGCAGCATGAGATACTCACGCCACTCGAACAACCCCGTCCCCCGGTACGTCGCATCCGTCAGCGGAGCCCCCAGACTGTACTGACTCAGCAGCAGCGCCGAAACCGGCTGGTTCCGCTCCCGGCCAATCTCCCGCAGCGTCTCCAGCTGCGCCTTGTCCTTCGGCAGCAGCACCGCCGCACGGTTCATGTACCACGCCACCGCCCACGGTATGTCCGTCACCACCGCCTCGTTCGCCGGCACCATCTTCGCCATCGTGGCAAGCGCCTGCGGTACATAATAAGGATAGTGCACCCGCGCCAGATCCACCCCGGACATCGCCCGCAGTATCCTCAGCGGCAGCTGCAGCAGAAACGGCAGCGCACTGATCGCCACCGCCAGAATGAAATGCCCGTTCCGTACGGCCGGCACATGCTGCGGAATGTCCAGCCGATTCCACAGCACCGCCAGAAACGCCAGCCCATACCCCGTCATGAGCGGCAGAAAGATAATGTGCAGATTGTTCGGATCCGTCCGGTCTTCCGTCGGTCCATCCCCGAACGGCTTCAATCCATACAAAGTCATCCCCACCACCGCAAACAACCACATCAGCAGCACACACCACCGGAAATCCGCAATCTCCTGACGCCGGAACGGATGCAGCAGCGCCAGAAAGAACAGCGGAGCCGCAATGATCCCACCCATGTAATTATACAGATCACTCAGCTGCGCCACTGAATTGCCCACCATCTTCGCGATGAACCCGTCAAAATTCAATCCCCCAGCCGTCTGCTCCAGATCCCGCATCAGCGTCAGCTCATCAGCCGTCCCTCCCATCCCCGCATAGAACAGATACAGCCCAGCCCCCAGTGGATTGCCCGTGTACCGCATGTTGTTGAAAAGCGGCCACCACATCGTGATCAGCAGAAACACCCCGATCAGCACCAGCAGCGCTACCCCGCGCGGCTGAAAGTAAAAGGCCACAAAGAACACCAGCCCGATGAACGGCCACACCGCCAGCCAGTGCGACATCGCCAGCAATCCGAAAAACGCCCCCGTCAGCGCCATCCACAGCAGCACCGGACGCCCCGCCCGCGCATTCTCCACCGCCTTGTACAGAAAATACGTCGCAAACGAAAACAGAAAGAGCATCAGCATCTGCGGCAACCCACTCTGCGAAAACCTCCACAGACCCTCGCACAGCAAAAGCAGCAGCGCCGTCACCCCCCCGATGCGCGCATCGAAAATCCTCGAAACCAACAGATAATTCACCCCGATCGACGACAGCAGCAGCAGCATCGAAACCCCGGCCACAATGATGTCCGGAGTATACAGCACCTGCTTCGCGTCCATCTTCCAGGTCCCACGGAACATCCCAAGGGGAATCGAATTCAGAATGGGATTGAGCGGCGCATGATACGTGTCCGGTATCCCATCCATGAACGATGGAGCCGCCCCCGGTCCCTCCGTCAGCTTCATCTGCCGATCGACCTGCGCATACGCCAGCGGCCGGATCACCAGCGTCGAATAATGCTTATCCGACGCAATCTGCCGCGCAATCTGCGCCTGGTCCATCCCCTTCGCATGCGATAGCCCACGGAAATCCACCCCCAGAAAATAGTACGTCACCCCCACCAGCAGCAGCAGAAAGAGCGCCCGGCGGATCATCATGCCGGAATCCAGTTCACTCGGGGCAGAATCTGCGTCGGTAGTGGCCATAAAATAAGATCGCTTCAGGATAAGCTCACCCGCACCCCCACAAAACGGAGCACAGTTCGGGAAAAGGCCGCGATTATGCACTCTCCCGCCAGGGACGCAACGGTTTCCCCACCCCTGCCCCCTTGCCGCCGGAAACCACCCGTCACTGAGACGAATTTCATGAATCCGGGATTTTCTGGGGAACGTTTTTTCGCGCAGCTTATGACTTCGACCCCCCAAAGTCCCGCCGTTCCCATCCTCCGCGACACTTTCGCCGGCTTCATAGTCTTCCTCGTGGCCATCCCGCTCTGCCTCGGCATTGCCCTCGCTTCCGGGGTTCCCGCCACCGCCGGCATCATCGGAGGAGCCATCGGCGGCATCGTCGTCGGCCTGCTCTCCGGTTCGCAGCTCAGCGTGGCCGGCCCGGCCGCCGGACTCGCCGCCTTCATCCTCGCAGAACTGGCCCGCGTCGGTTCCTTCGAAGCCTTTCTCGCCGCCCTCGCCCTCTCCGGCATCTTCCAGATCGCCTTCGGCATGCTCAAGGCCGGTCTGCTCGCCGACTACATTCCCACCAACGTCACCAAAGGCCTCCTCGTCGCCGTCGGCCTCATTCTCATCCTCAAGCAGATCCCCCACCTGCTCGGACACGACGCGGATTTCGAAGGGGACATGGCCTTCCTCCAGCGCGACGGCCTCAACACCCTCTCGGAAATCTGGGCTTCCCTCAGCGATATTCACACCGGCGCGGCTCTCGTCGGCCTCATCTGCCTCGCCATCATGATCGCATGGGAATTCACCCCGCTGCGGAAAGCCATCATTCCCGGTCACCTCCTCGTCGTCGCCATCGCCATCGCCCTCAACGCCATCTTCCAACGCACAGCCCCGAACCTCGCCATCTCCGGTGGCCACCTCGTCTCGGTTCCCTCCATCCAGGACGGCGAATCCATCTTCCACTGGCCCGACCTCTCCGCCCTCGCCCGCCCGGCCGTCTGGCAGACGGCCATCACCCTCGCCATCCTCTCATCCCTCAAAAGCCTCATCAACCTCGAGGCGACCGACAAAATCGACCCCCTCAAACGCATCGGCCCCCCCAACCGGGAACTGTTTGCCCAGGGAGCCGGTAACCTCGTCTGCGGTCTCATCGGCGGCATGCCCATCACTTCGGTGCTCGTCCGCAGCTCGGTCAACGTGAATGCCGGAGCCGTCTCAAACCGCTCGGCCATCATCCATGGACTCCTCCTCGCCGCGAGCATGGTCTTCCTGGCCGGATTCCTCAACACGATCCCGCTCTCCGCCCTCGCTGCCATCCTCGTGGTCACCGGTGCCAAACTCGCGAAGGCATCCCTCTTCACCGACATGCTCCGTGCTGGCCGCAGCCAGTACATCCCGTTCCTCGTCACCATCGTCGCCATCTTCTTCACGGACCTCCTCACAGGTATCATCATCGGCCTCATCGTAAGCGCCTGCTTCATCCTCTACAGCAACCTCCAGCGCGGCTTCCACATGGTCAGGGAAGCCCACGTCGGCGGGCCCGTGACCCGGCTCGAACTCGCCAATCAGGTCACCTTCCTCAACCGCGCCGCCCTCGCCAGAGCCTTCGCCGGCTTCGAAAAGGGCAGCCACGTCGTCCTCGACGCCCGCACCACCGACTACATCGACCCCGATATCCTCGAAATCATCCGCCTCTTCCGCAATGAACAGGCTCCAGCCCGCGGTATCCAGGTCAGCACCGTCGGCTTCCAGGAACGCTACGCCGTCGCAGACGAAATCCAATACGTCGACGTCACCACCCGCGACGTCCAGAACCAGGCCACCCCCCAGGCAGTTCTCCAGCTCCTCAAGGATGGCAACGACCGCTTCGTCGCCGGAAAACGGCTCAATCGCGACCTCGTCCGCCAGGTCGGCGTCACCGCAGCCGGACAACACCCGCTCGCCGTCGTGCTCGGCTGCATCGACTCCCGCGCCTCCACCGAACTCATCTTCGACCTCGGCCTGGGCGATATCTTCTGCATCCGCATCGCAGGCAATGTGGCCGCGGAAAAGGTCCTCGGCAGCATGGAATACGCCTGCCAGGTCGCCGGTGCCAAGGTCATCGTCGTCAAAGGCCACACCAAGTGCGGAGCCGTCGCCGCAGCCTGCGAGTTCGTCCGCAAGAACCTCGACCCCGCTGAAGCGACTGGCTGCACCCACCTCGCCGCCCTCACCAACCGCATCGGCCGCGCCGTCCACGACATCGCCGCGCTCCCGGAATCCGCCAGCCTCGATCCCGCCGCTTTCGCCGACATCGTCGCCGCCCAGAATGTCCGCCGCACCATGGAATACATCCTCGAATCCAGCCCGGGCATCCGCCGCATGGTCGAAGCCGGCTCGGTTCTCCTCGTCGGAGCCATGTACGATGTCCGCACCGGCAAAGTCGACTTCCTCGACCACCAGCCCTCAGCGCAGCCGGCCATCCCGGCTCACTCGGCCACCTGACGGAAGTGATTGAGAGCATCAATCCGCTGCCCTCCACGACCCCAGCGGAACGGCTGCCCGATGGCCCTGCTGACATACTCCTTGGCTCCTGCCACCGCAGCCCGCAGAGAATTCCCTTGAGCAATGCCGGAAGCAATGGCCGCGGAATACGTGCAGCCAGTCCCATGGGTCTCGACCCCGCGCACATAGTCCGCTTCAAGACGCAGGATCCCCTCGCCGTCCGCCAGCACATCCACCGCGGTCTTCCCCCGCAGATGACCACCCTTCAGCAGCACCGCACAGCCATAACGGTCCCGCAGCTCCGCCGCCGCAGGCTCCAGCTCGCGCGCTGACCGCACCTCCCTCCCCAGCAGCACCGCCGCCTCGTCCAGATTCGGCGTAATCACCTCCGCCAGCGGAAAGAGCCGCTGCTCAAAGGCCCGCACGGCCGACCGCTGCAGCAGCGGATCCCCACTCGTCGCCACCATCACCGGATCGACCACCAGCGCCGGACGCCTCCCGCCGTCCTGCGAAGTCAAGGCCACCGCCACCGCCTCAATGAGCGGACGGCTGAAAAGCATGCCCGTCTTCACCGCAGCCACCGGAAAGCCTCCCAGCAGCAACCTCAGCTGCTCTTCCAGCACCGGCCGCCCCACCGGCTGAATCCGCGTCACCTTCCCCGGGATCTCCGCGACCACACAGGTCACCGCCGTCAGCCCATACACCCCAAAAGCTGAAAAGGTCTTCAGATCGGCCTGCAGCCCGGCCCCGGACGAACAATCACTCCCAGCCACAGTCATGGCCACCGGCACACTAACAGCAGTCGCTTTCATAGCCGTCTCCCATCCTGCCGGATGCCTTTGACCTCAAGCGCTCCCTTGCCTACACTCCTCCTCACGTGAACCAACACTTCAAGGAACTGCAGGGACTCGAAGCCTGCGTCGACGATGTCGTCTACATGCCGGGTGCCACCGCCCCGCCAGACCGACCCTTCCCCTTCGTCTACTACATCACCATCCGGAACCGTTCCCGGAAAACCGTCACCGTGATCGGCCGTAAATGGGTCGTCACCCAGAAGAATGGCGAAGTCATCGTCGTCGAAGGCGACGGCGTCGTCGGTCAGTTCCCCCGACTCGAACCCGGCGGCGAATTCCCCTACAATTCATCCCATACGGTCAGCCACGACAGCCGCGCCGAAGGTGCCTATTTCGCCCGCGATGACGACGGCACCTGCTACGTCATTCCCATCCCACCCTTCGACCTCGACCTCCCTGCCTGGGTCTGAGCCCCCGGCACGCCACAGCCGGAACACCCGCAGGAACCCCCCCGCTTCGCCCGTCCCCGCCCGAAACGGCACAGAAAAATCACAAGGGTCAGCAGGACAATCGCCGCCGCCGCCACACTCTGCCAGTCGTCCGGCTTCATGAGAACAGCAGGCGCATGACCTGATACACCCCCGTTGCCAGCAGCCACGCCGTCCCAGTCATGTAGAAAAGCTGAAACATGGGCCACTTCCACGACTGCGTCTCTCTCCGCACCACCGCGATCGTGCTGAGACACTGCATCGCAAAGACAAAGAATACCATCAGCGCTACACACAGCGCCGGCGTGTAAACCGGCGTCCCATCCGCCCGCCGTTCCCCCGCGAGCCGGTCCCGCAGCCGCATCGCCCCGCCCTCCTCGTCGTCACCGGCCTCCACATTGTAAATCACACTCATCGTGCTCACAAATACCTCCCGCGCCGCAAACGACGAGATCAGCCCAATCCCAATCTTCCAGTCGGCCCCCATCGGCCGGATCACCGGCTCGATGAAATGCCCCAGCCGACCCGCCGCACTGTAGGCCAGCGCCGCCGAACGATCCCCGGAAACACCCCCATCCGCATCCCGCAGCTTCGGATACGTCGACGCCCCCCACAGCAGAATCGATAGCCCCAGAATCACCGTGCCCGCCCGCCGGATGAACATCCACGCCCGGCTCCACATCTGCCGCACAATGTTCCCAAACGACGGCAGCTTGTACGCCGGAAGCTCCAGAATCATCGCCGAAGGCGCTCCCGGCAGCAGCTTCCGGTTGAACAGCCACGCAAAGAAAAAGACCCCGCCCACCCCCAGCGCATAAAGCCCCGTCAGAACCGCCGCCTTCATCGGCGCAGGCACCTCCCGCCCGGGCACCAGCGCCGCAATCAGCAGAAGATAAACCGGCAACCGCGCAGAACACGCCGCCAGCGGTGCCACCAGTATCGTGATGAGCCGGTCCCGCGCACTCTCAATCGTCCGCGCCGCCATCACCCCAGGCACCGCACACGCATGCGATCCCAGAATCGGCAGGAAACTCTTCCCGGTCAGACCCACCCGGCTCATGATCCGATCCATCAGAAAGGCCACCCGCGCCATGTAACCAGTGTCTTCCATGAACCCAATGAAGAAGAACAGGATCAGGATCTGCGGCAGAAATACAAGGACCCCGCTCACCCCGGCCAGCACCCCGTCCGTCAGCAGACTCCGCAGATCCCCCTCAGCCATCCAGCCAGCCCGTCCCTCCGTTCCCACCACCCGATCCGTCAGCGCCGCAAACCCTTCCTCAATCCATCCCACCGGCACCTCCACGACAGAGAAAATCAGATAGAAAAGAAAGCCCAGCGTCCCCGCAAGGAAGAGCCATCCCCACCAGCGATGCAGCAGGACCGTGTCCAGCCGGTCGGTCAGCGTCGCCGATGCATTCTCGGGCCGCCTCACAATCCCCTCCAGAGCCCCATGAATGGCGTCATACCGCGACGCCACCAGCCGATCCTCCCAGCCAGGCACTTCCCGCTCCAGCTGATCCCGCGCCTGCCGGATGATCGCCACCGCCCCGTCGCTCAACCCATAATGCGTCGGATCATGCCCGGAAATCAGATACAGCGGCTCCAGCGGAGTCGCCGTCGCCGCCACCACACCCGTCGCCGCCAGATTCTCCCGCGCCCGCACCAGTGCCCCACGCACCGGCACCGGCATCGCATCCAGCAAAGGCCGCGGCGCAGGCAGATCCTGCCGGCTCATCGCCACTTTCAATTCCACCAGCCCCTTCCGCTGACTCGCCACCATCGGAATCACCGGCACGCCGAACCGCTCGGCCAGCCGCTCGACATCAAACCGCAGCCCATTCCGCTCAGCCACATCCACCATGTTCAATACCAGAATCACCGGCACCCCAAGCTCCAGCACCTGCGTGAACAGATAGAGATTCCGCTCGGGATTCGACGCGTCCACCACACACACAATCCGATCCGGCCGCGGCGTGTCCACCCGCCGACCCAGCAGCACATCCCGCAGAATCGCCTCGTCAGGCGAACGCGCATTCAGACTGTAAGCACCCGGCAGATCAATCACCCGCAGCCTCACCCCATGCTGCGAAAAGAATTCCCCCTCCTTCCGCTCAATCGTCACCCCGGGGTAGTTCCCCACCTTCTGCCGCAATCCCGTAAGCGCATTGAACAAGGTGGTCTTCCCGCAGTTGGGATTCCCCACCAGCGCATACACCATCCCTTCCCCATACCCCACGCTCTTCATGGCTGCCGCTCCACTTCAATCAGAAAGGCCTCGGCATCCCGCAG
>Ga0315904_10000973_pt1 | contig 45252 bp, 40 predicted proteins | sample LakEriMetagenome_6_FD_203529 | JGI IMG/M metagenome (GOLD analysis project Ga0315904, IMG submission 203529) | Freshwater fungal communities from buoy surface, Lake Erie, Ohio, United States - Buoy 12 MA120 | ecosystem: Environmental > Aquatic > Freshwater > Lake | place: USA: Lake Erie, Ohio... | reverse complement strand
CCGGGCAACGCCCTCGTCCTCGGCGCCGAGTCGCACCGCTGCGAAGTCCTGAAGGACGATTTCCACGCCGCCTGGGCCGAGACCCGCGTCGTCAGCGAGGACGCCCGCCACCGCACGTGCTGGGGCAAGGTCCACTATTACCAGACCTTGCTCCGCGACAAGCCCCTCGCCCTCCGCGCCGGCCAGACCTACGGCTTCGACATCGCCTACGAGCCGCACGTCGTCCGGGCCGCCGGCTGAGGAGCGCTTCTGGGGTTGTCCTCGCCCGCCCCCGTCGCTATGACTCGGGGGTCACCCATGCCTTGTAAGTTCTACCTGACCACCGCGATCGACTACGCCAACGGCGCCCCGCACCTGGGACACGCCTACGAGAAGGTCCTCGCCGACGTCATCGCCCGGCGCCAACGCCTGCTCGGCCATCCGACGCACTTCCTCACGGGCCTGGATGAGCATGGCCAGAAGGTCCAGCAGACCGCCCAGAAGCGCGGCATCGAACCCCAGGCGCTCGTCGACGAGGTCGCCGTGGGCTTCCGGGCGATGCTGTCCGAACTGAACATCTCGAACGACGACTACATCCGTACGACCGAGCCGCGGCATCAGCGCGTCGTGCAGGACTTCCTGCAGCGGCTCTTCGACCAGGGCCTGATCTTCAAGGCCACCAAGTCCGGCTGGTACTCCGTCCGCCAGGAACAGTTCCTCTCCGACAAGGACCGCGCGGAGGATGGCTCCTGGCCGGAGATCTACGGCGAGGTCACCCAGACGACCGAGGAGAACTACTACTTCAAGCTCTCGCAATTCCAAGGCTGGCTCGTCGAGCACATCCAGGCGCATCCCGACTTCATCACGCCGCGCTTCCGCCGCAACCAGGTGCTGGAGTTCCTCAAGGAGCCACTGAACGACCTCTGCATCTCGCGCCCCAAGACCCGCCTGACCTGGGGCATCGAGCTGCCCTTCGACCGGTCGTTCGTGACCTACGTCTGGTTCGACGCGCTGACCAACTACTATTCCGCCGTCGTGGACCGGGGACTTTGGCCCGCCGACCTCCATGTGATCGGCAAGGACATCCTGTCGCCGCCCCACGCGGTCTACTGGCCCTGCATGCTCAAGGCGCTCGGCCTAGAGACACCCCGGCAACTGCTCGTCCACGGCTGGTGGACGGTCAACAACCAGAAGGCCTCGAAGAGCACCGGCAACGCCACCAACACCCTCGGTTTCGCCCGCTCCCATGGTACGGACGCGTTTCGCTTCTACCTTTGCCGCGAGATGGTCGTCGGCCAGGATGCGGACTTCTCCCCCACCACCTTCGAGAACCGCTACAAGGCCGACCTCGGCAACAACTTGGGCAACCTCGTCAACCGGCTCCTCAACATGGTCGGCCGCAACTACGCCGGCAAGGTTCCTGCGCCGGGCGCCGACGAGGAACACGAACAGCATCTCCGGAAACTGTGGTCCGAGACGCGGGCGAAATTCGACGAGGCCTGCGCCGAGTACCAGCTCTCCCATGCGCTCGAGGCCCTCTGGGTCTTCGTCAGCGCGCTCAACGCCTATATCGAAACCCGGGCCCCATGGAAACTCGCCAAGTCGGCCGACGCCGCCGACCGCGCCCGCTTGGATTCATGCCTGGCCTACGTGGCCGAGGGCCTGCGCCTCATCGGTAGCCTGCTCCTGCCCGTGATGCCGGTCACGGCCGCCAAGCTGCTGACGACCATCGGACGGCCCGTCCCGACCTCCTACGACGGCCAGTTGGCCTGGTCCACCGTCGGGACCGGCTCCCAGGTGGAGGAAAAGTGCATCCTTTTCCCCCCGATCGACCCTCCGCCCGCGCCTTCGCCGGCCTGAGTTGGACAAACCGGCTTTCCCCCGCATCGTCGTAGCGTGGCCGATTTGTCCGCAGTCGACGAGGCGAACGCACTTGCCGAGGCCGAGCGTCTCCGTGCCGGCGCCGGCCACGTCGCCTACACGTTTCCCGTCCCCGAACTCGATGCGCTCGCGGTGCTGGAGACCTTGGACGAGCCTGCCCCGCGCGGCTACTTCGAGAATCCTTCCCGCCAGCGGGCCCATGCCGCCGGCGCGCCGGTCGCGACCTGGACGGGCCGCGGCCCCGGACGCTTCCTCGCCGCCGACGGGTGGCTCCGCCGCCTGCACGCTTCGCTGACCTGCGTCGGTGGCATCCCCCGCGTCATCGCCACCTTCCCCTTCTACCCCGGGGACGCATCGCAAGGCCTCGAGGCGCGCCTCTTCCTCCCGGCTTGGCAGGTGGTCACCGAGCAAGGTCGCACGACCGTGACGCTCGCCGAGCCGGCCACCGTTGGCTGCGCCGAGCGACTCGCGCTTCGCGCCGAGCAGTTCCGCCGCTTCGCCTACCGTTCGACCCCACCGCCGCCGCGCGCCCCCGTCCCGACGGTCCTCAGCGAAGTCGGCGGGGATTGGTTCCCTTCCGCCGTCCGCCGGGCGACCGAGCTCATCAAGGAAGGCGCCTTCGAGAAGGTGGTGCTCAGCCGAGCCTTCGATTGGCGGCGTGCCGACGCCTTCAATCTCTACGCGACCTTGCATCGTTTGCGTCGGGCCAACTCACCCTGCCACACGTTCCTCGTGGATGAGCCCGAAGGGGCCCTGATCGGCGCGACCCCTGAGACCCTCCTCTCGCTTTTCGACGGCGCGGTCCGCACCGAATCCGTCGCCGGCACGACCCGGCGCGGGGACTCCGCCTCCGAGGACGCGAGCCTCGCGGAGGCCCTCCTCAGCAGCGAGAAGGACCTCCGCGAGCACAGCGCCGTCACGGCCTCCATCTTGCGCCGGCTCCGCATGGTCGGCGTCCTCGCGGCCAATTCCCGCCACCCGGAACTGCTGCGCCTGGGCAACGTCATGCACCTGCGCACCCCCATCGAAGGGACCATGCCCGCCGATCGCCGCTTCCTCGAGGTGGCCGGCGAACTCCACCCGACCCCGGCGGTCGGCGGGAAGCCCCGTGACTTGGCCCTACCCTTCATCCCCGGCTTCGAACCGCACTCCCGCGGGCTTTACACCGGGGCGGTCGGTTGGGTCGGGGCCGACGGCCTGACGGGCAAGCTTTTCGTGGCGCTGCGTTGCGCCCGTCTCGAAGGAACGACGGCGCGGGCCTTCGCCGGCGCGGGCATCGTCGCCGGCTCCGACCCGCAGGCCGAATCGACCGAGACCGAGATGAAGCTCCGCACCATCCTCGAGGCGCTGGTCTGAGATGAAGGTCGTCCTGCAGCGCGTCCGCACGGCCTCCGTCGCCGTCGAAGGTAAGGTGGTCGGGGAGATCGGCGCCGGCTACCTCCTGCTCGTGGGCCTCGCGCTCGGCGACGACGAGACGACCGTTCGCCGCCTCGCCGCCGACGTCGCCAAGGCCCGGTTGATGCCCGACGCCCAGGGCAAGATGGGCGTCAACCTGCGGGACGCCGGCGCGGACGCCCTCGCCGTCAGCCAGTTCACGCTCCTCGCCGACTTCACCAAGGGCAACCGCCCCTCGTTCAACGCCGCCGCCCGCCCCGAGGTCGCCCAGCCGCTCTTCGACCTGTTCGTACGGGAGCTTTCCGCGCACCTCGGGCGGCCGGTCCCCACGGGCATCTTCGGCGCCGATATGGCGGTGAGCCTGGTCAACGACGGGCCGGTGACGGTGGTTCTGACGTAGTTTAGGCTTAACCTCCCCGCCCGCCCTGCCTACCCCAGACGTCAGCCATGCTCTCTGTCCGCATCATCCCTTGCCTCGATGTCCATGGCGGTCGCGTCGTGAAGGGAGTGAAGTTCGAGGAGCTGCGGGATGCGGGCGACCCGGTCGCCGTCGCGGCCGCCTACGAGAAACAGGGCGCCGACGAGCTGGTCTTCCTGGACATCACCGCCTCGAGCGACGGCCGGAACACGATGGTCGACGTGGTCGAACGTACCGCCGACCAAGTCTTCATGCCCCTCACCGTCGGCGGCGGGCTCCGCTCGGTCGAGGACATCCGGACGATGCTCAACGCCGGCGCCGACAAGGTCTCACTCAACACTTCCGCGGTCAAGGACCCCAACCTCGTCCGCGAGGCCGCCCGTAAGTTCGGCCGCCAGTGCATCGTCGTCGCGATCGACGCGAAGCAGGTCGCGCCCGGACGCTGGGAAGTCTTCACGCACGGCGGCCGCAACCCGACCGGCCTCGACGCCATCGCCTGGGCCCGGCAAGTCCACGACCTCGGCGCCGGCGAAATCCTGCTGACCAGCATGGATCGCGACGGCACCGCCTCGGGTTACGACGTCCCGCTGAACCGGGCCATCTCCTCCGCGGTGGAGGTCCCCGTCATCGCCTCGGGCGGCGCCGGTACGCTGCAGCACCTGGCCGACGTCCTCAAGGAGGGCGGGGCCAGCGCCGTGCTCGCGGCCAGCATCTTCCATTTCGGCACCTTCACCGTGCGCCAAGCGAAGGAGCACCTGCGCGCCGCCGGCCTACCCGTCCGGCTCTGAGGTCAGCCTTTCGCGGGGGCCTTCGGCATCACCAGCACCTTGTCGACGCGGGGGCCGTCCATGTCGACGACCTCGAAGACGTGGCCCAGCGCCTCCACCCGGTCGCCTTCCTCCGGGATGCGGCCCAGCGAGCGCATGATGAAGCCGGCGATGACGGTGAAACCGCCGGAACCCTCCCCGGGGAAACGGCCGATCACGCCCGTCGCCTCGCGGAAGTCATCCAAGGTCACCACGGCGTCGACCAACCAGCTGCCGTCGTCGCGCCGGCGGATCGGCTTGGGCTTCGCGACCGGGGAGCCCTCGTTCGGCAGGTCGCCCACGATGAACTCGAGCACGTCGTTGAGGGAGACGACCCCTCGGACGTGGCCGAACTCGTCGATGACCAGGGCCAGGTGGAGCTTGTCGCGGCGGAAACGCTCGAGGAGCTGGGTCCCGGTGCTCTGCTGGGTGACCGTCGGCGCCTCCGTCAGGAGGTCGCGGATCACGGCGGAACCGACAAGGGAGAGGTTCGCCCAGAGGCGTTTGACGGAGACGACCCCGAGCGGTCGGTCCGGCGACCCCTTGAAGACGGGGAACCAGGTGTGGCCGGAGGCCACCACCTTGCGCCAATTGACCTCATCCGAATCGTCGAGGTTCAGCCAGACGACCCGGTTGCTGGGCGTCATCAGTTTTTCGGCCGTGATCTGGTCGAGGCCGAGGGCCCCGTGCACCATGCGGTGTTCGGCGGCATGCAGCACGCCGGAGGCCATGCCTTGGTCCACCATCATGCGCAGCTCGTCCTCCGACATCGTGTCCTCCGGGGCGCGCTTGCGGCCGAACAGGCCCAGCACGAGGTCGGCGAGGCCGCTGAGGGCGCCGACCAAGGGCGAGGCCAACGAAGCCAAAAGGGCCATGGGTCGGGCCAGCATGACGGCCAACGCCTCCGGGTTCGTCAGGCCGATCCGCTTGGGGATGATTTCGGCGCAGATGATGGTGAGCGAGCCGATGAAGAACGAGACAAGGGCGCGGGAGACGGGCTCGGCGTTCTCGACGCACCACGCCACCGGCACCTTCTGCAGGTAGGGCACGAAGGCCATGGCGAGGGGCGCGCCGCCGTAGGTCGCGGCGATGATGCTGCCGAAGGTGAGGCCGACCTGCACGGTCGACAGGAAGCGGGAGGGGTTCGCGAGCAGGGCCAGCGCGGTCTGCGCGCCCTTGCTGCCCTGTTCGGCGAGGCGGGCCAAGCGTCGCCGGTTGGAGGAGACCAAGGACATCTCCGCCAATTCGAAGAAGGCGATGAAAGACCAACAGATGGCTAGGAGGAGGAATTCCACTCCCCGGGAGACAAGCCCGCCCGGACCCTTTCGTCAAATGGCTTGTTGCCGGCCGGGCTCCGCCTAGGTTCGGAGGTCGAATGGCGACCCATTTCGATGCAATCGTGGTTGGTAGCGGCATCGGCGGCCTGAGCTTCGCGCTCAACTTGGCCCGCCGCGGCCGATCCGTCGCCATCGTCACCAAGAAGACGAGTTCCGAGTCGAACACCAACTGGGCCCAAGGCGGCATCGCCTGCGTCACCGACCAAACCGACGACTTCGCCAGCCATGTCCAGGATACCCTCGCCGCCGGCGACGGACTCTGCGACTTGGCCGCCGTCCGTCACATCGTCGAGTCGGGTCCGGCCCGGGTCGCCGAGCTGATCGCCTGGGGCGTGCAGTTCGAGAACGGCGCCGATGGCCAGCCCGACCTCGGTCGCGAAGGCGGCCACTCCCGGCGGCGGATCCTCCATGCCCGCGACATGACCGGCCGGGCCATCGAATCGGCACTCCTCCGCGCGGTCGCCGCCGCCCCGCAAGTCCGGATGCTGGAGCATCACCTCGCGATCGACCTCCTCACGACCTCCAAGGTCGACCCGCGGGTCGCGCTCGGCGGCCCTCTCGACCGCACCCTCGGCCTGCATGTCCTGAACACCAAGGCCGGCCGGGTCGAGACCCTCTCCGCCGCCGTCGTCGTCCTCGCCACCGGGGGCGTCGGCCAGGTCTACCAATTCACCACGAACCCCGACATCGCCACCGGCGACGGTGTCGCGATGGCCTACCGCGCCGGCGCCGAGATCCGCGACATGGAGATGGTGCAGTTCCACCCGACGGCGCTGAAGTCGCCCGACGGCAGCCGCGCCCTCATCTCCGAAGCGGTCCGCGGCGAGGGCGCCATCCTGCGCGACCTGGCCGGCCGGGCGTTCATGAAGGACTTCCATCCGCTGGGCGACCTCGCCCCGCGCGACATCGTGGCCCGCGCCATCGACTCGGTGATGAAACGCGACGGCGCTCCCCATGTGCTGCTCGACGCCACCCAAGTCGCGCAAGGACACCTGCCCGAGCGTTTCCCGCATATCTTCGAGACCTGCCGGAAGGCGGGCTTCGACCTCTCCCGCGAGCCGGTCCCCGTCGTGCCCGCCGCCCACTACCTCTGCGGCGGCGTCGCGACCGATCTCGCCGGACGGACCTCCCTCCGCGGTCTCTACGCCGTGGGCGAAGTGGCCTGCACCGGCCTACACGGCGCCAACCGCCTCGCCTCCAATTCCCTCCTGGAGGCGGTCGTTCTGGCTCATGATGGGGCGCACGCCGCCGAAGCCGAGATCGCCGCGGCGCCGGCCGTCCGCCCCGCCCTGCCCGGCTGGATCGACGGCTCGGCCGGAGATCCCGACGAACGCGTGGTGCTGACCCACAACTGGGACGAGCTTCGCCGCACGATGTGGGACTACGTCGGCATCGTCCGCTCGACCAAACGCCTGCAGCGCGCCCGCACCCGCATCGGCACCTTGGCCGACGAGGTCCGCGAGTACTACTGGAACTTCAAGGTCGAGCCCAGGCTCTTGGAACTCCGCAACCTGATCCAGGTGGCCGAACTGATCGTCGAGTGCGCGCTTCAGCGGCATGAAAGCCGGGGGCTCCACCACACCTTGGACTACCCCTCCCAGCTGGCCGAGGCCCGCCACTCGTCGGTGCGGCGCTCGCCTTCGCAGGCATGAGGGTCGTCGTGGTCGGGGCGGGGGCGGTCGGCGGCTGGTACGGGGGTCGGCTCGCGGAGCGCGGCCAAGAGGTGCACCTCGTCACGCGCAGCGATGCGGCGACGATCGCGCGCGACGGGCTGACCTTGCGCGACCGCCAGGGAGACCGGAAGGTGAAGGTGGCCTCCGCCCAGCCGACCACCGACGGACTCGGGCCATGCGATTTCGCGATCGTGGCGGCCAAGGCGACCGCCAATCCAACCCTCCCCGCCCAGCTCCGCCCGTTGCTCGGCCCCCAGTCGATCCTGGTCACGCTCCAGAACGGGATGGGCAACGTCGAGGCGTTCGCCGACCTCCTGCCGTCTGACCGGCTCGTGGCGGGACTTTGCTTCGTCTGCCTCAACCGCCTCGGCCCCGGGGTCATCGAGAATACGCTGGTTGGCAACGTACGGATGGCCGCGGCGCAGGGGCCGGCCAACGACGCCGTCGCCGCGTCCGTCGCGCTCTTCGCCGACGCCGGGATCGACTGCCGCGCCGAGGATTCGCTGGAGGGCGTCCTCTGGAAGAAACTCTGCTGGAACATCCCCTTCAACGGCCTGGCCATCGCCGCCGGCGGAGTCACGACCGACCGCATCGTCGGCGACCCGGCCCTTCGCCTGCGGGCCCGTCGCCTCATGGACGAAGTCTCGGCCGCCGCGGCGGCGCGGGGTCATGGCTTCGAGGAGAAGCACATCCGCTGGCAGCTGGAGATGACCGACGGGATGGGGCCCTATCGTCCGTCCAGCTTAATCGACTACTTGGCCGGGCGGGACGTGGAGGTCGACGGCATTTGGGGCGAGCCGTTGCGCCGTGGGCAAGCCGCCGGCGTGGCGATGCCGGAACTGAGCGCCCTGCTCCAGGAGATCAGGCAACGCATCGCCGCCCGACCTGGCTCACTTCTGGGCTGACGGCGCCGGGGCCGGACGAGGCAGGCGCGCGAGGGCCTGCTCGATGGCGCGGCGGACCGTCGACTCGTTCCAGAAGTTGACCGACAACGCAGTGCCCGAGTCGGTCGAGAGGAGCCGGCGGCCCGACGGATCGAAGATGCTGATCGAAAGGGCGAGGCTGATCCGGCCATCGACGGCCTTCTGGACGCGCCAAGAGCTCCGGAGCGACGCCTGGGCTTCGGTCGACGTCGCGACAGCCTGGTAACCGAGCCGGGCGAGTTCGCGCACGGCGGCATCATGCACGGCATCGCCCAGGGCGTCGGCCTCGGTCACGCCGGCGGATTGGGTTTCGGTGACGAACACCTTGCGGACCGAAGCCAAGCCGGACGGACCTTCGACCGGGGCGGAGCAACCGATGAAACCGATGCTCAGGAGACCGAGGGCCAAGGTGAGCAGACGTCGGGAGGAGGACATGGCGAGTTTATAGGCCGATCGAGCCGTGGTGACAAGCAGGACCTCCGCACGAGGGGTTGACCCCGTCGCGGTGGTCTGGTCCCATCACCCTCCATGGCCCCGCCTGCGAGCCTCCCGTCCACCCTTCACCGGCGTCCTTGACCATGGCCATCGTCCAAGCCGTCACCGTAGACCTCGCGGGCACCTTGCTTTTCCCGCACCCCTCGGTCGGCGCCGTGTATGCGCGATGCGCCCGCCGTCACGGGGTCGAGGCCGATGCCGCCGCCCTCGACGCCGCCTTTCCGCTCGGATTCAAGGGGGCGCCCCGGCAGGCGAAGCCCGAGGCCTTCTGGCGAGAGGTGGTGCTGCGCTCCTTCGGCCCCACCTTGCCTGCCTCGAAGTTCGAAGTCGTCTTCCGCGACTGCTGGGACGCCTTCGGCCATGAGTCGGCATGGCGCGTCGCGCCGGCGGCGGCGACCGCGCTCACGGCGATCCGCTTCCTGGGGATCAAGGTCGCCGCGCTCTCCAACGCGGACGCCCGCATGCATGCCGTCCTCGCCGGGAAAGGCCTGACCCGACTCTTTGACGGCGTCTTCCTGTCCGAAGAGACTGGGTGCGCGAAGCCCGAGCCCAAAGCCTACGCCCATGCGGCCCGCCAACTGGGCGTCGCCCTCTCGGCCTTGGTGCACGTCGGCGACGACCCGAAGGAGGACGGCGAAGGCGCGCGCGACGCCGGGGCCATCGGAGTCGTGGTCGGCGGCGCCTACGCCCCCGAGAAATGCCTCCGGGCCGAGCACCTGCGGGACCTCCCCTATGTGCTGCGCGCGCTGGTCACCGAGGGCAAGGCGAAGGGCAAGTTCTCCCGACACGTGGTGAACCTCCTGGCCAACCTGCGGGGACTGCCCGAAGACCGCGGTCGCTCGACCGACCGCGACCTGCGCTCGATCGACGACGCCGTCACCGAGGCCTTCAGGAAGCTCCGCCTCGACAAACCCGTGCCCGAGGACGCGATCTTCGCCCACTGGCACGAGCTGCTCCCCGCGAAGCTGGCGAAGCGCTGCGCCCCGCTCCGCGTCCTCGAAGGCGGCAAGCTCGTCGTGCAGTGCGAAAACACCGTGATCAAATCCGAGGTGCGTTTCCACGAACGCGCGCTCCTCGCGAAGATCCGCGCCCTGCGCGGCTGCCAGGAGGTCCGCGCGATCTCCTTCGTCAACGCCTGAGGGTCTTCAGTCCGCCTTGGCGCGGGGCTCGAAGGGAGCCTGAAAGACGGCCTTGAAGTCGTAGACGTCCGCGAAATCCTCGAGGCGATCCTCCTCGGAACGGCCGAAAAGGCCCGTGTCGATGATGTTGAACACGATGTGGCCGACGTCGATGGACTTGCGCAGCCCCCAGCTCTGCAGCAGCGGGTAGGACATCGGGCCGTAGGTCTCGAGCACATGCCGGCGGAAACCCTCGAGCAGCTGGGGGCCGGTGACGTGACGATTGGCACCAGACTTGCCCTTCTTGGGCTCGCCATGGATGTCCTTCTGGGCCTGATCCAAACTGAGGCGGACCAACTCGTACGCCTGGGCCTTGTAGCGGGGATCCTTGGCGCGGATCTGGCGGATGACCTCGGAGAAATCCATGTCAGAGGCGGGCGAGCTCGGCGAGTAGACGCTCATTCTGGGCCGTCGTGCCCACGGTGAGCCGGAGCCAGCCCTTCATGCCGTACCCGGCCAAGGGACGGACGATGACGCCCGCCCGCTGCAGCTTGGTGAAAGCCTGCTCGGCGTCCGGGATTCGCGCCGCCAGGAAATTGGCGTGGCCATCGATGACCTCGCAGCCAAGCCGGGCAAGGCCCGCCTTGAGTTGGACGATGCCGGCGGCGTTGACTTCGCGCGTCCGTCGGACGAACGCCTCGTCGTCCAAGGCGGCCTCGGCGGCGGCGAGCGCCGGCAGGTTCACGTTGAAGGGCTGGCGGACGCGGTTCAGCAGGGCGACGACCTCGGGACTGCCCATCAGGTAGCCCACGCGCAGGCCGGCGAGGCCGTAGGCCTTGGAGAAGGTGCGCGTGACCACGACCTTGCGGCCGGATCGCATCAAGGGGCGCAGGTCGGCGCTGGCGTCGAGGTACTCGGCGTAGGCCTCGTCCAGGCAGAAGATGACGTCCTCCGGCAGCGAGGCCGCGAGCGCCAGGATGTCCGCCGGGGCATCCGTGCCGCCGGTCGGGTTGTTGGGTGAGGCGAGGAAGAGGATGCGGGTCTTGGGCGTGACCGCGGCGCGCAGGGCCTTGAGGTCATGGCGATAGCCCGGCATAGGCACGGGGACCGGGGTCGCGCCGAAGAGCATCGTGGCGAGCTTGTAGACGATGAAGGCCTGCTCCCCGAACACGACCTCGTCGCCCGGGCGGAGGAAAGCCTGGGCCAGCAGGATCATCACCTCGTTCGAACCGTTGCCGACGATGAAATGGGCGGGGGTCAACTCCCACTTGGCGGCCAGCTTCTCGCGGAGGAAGGTGCAGCCACCATCCGGATAGAGGTGGCAGACCTCGAGGGCCTTGCGGGCCGCGGCGAGCCCCAACGGGGAAGGACCGAGCGGGTTCTCGTTCGAGGCGAGCTTGATGACCGAAGCGGGCTCCAGCCCGAACTCCCGGGCGACGACTTCGATGGGGCGGCCAGCCTCGTAGGTCGGCTGGGTCAGCACGGGTCGGTTGGCTAGGTCTGAATAGGAAGCCATGAAGGCCACCATCCATGCGGGTGTTGGCACGCTTGGCAAGCGTCCGGACCACCCTACCCGCTTGCCAGTGGCTCCACCGCGGCTTAAGCGTCCGGCATGAAGATCGTCGTCACCGGCGCCTCGGGATTCCTGGGTCGCGAGGTTTGCCTCGCCGCCCTGCGACGCGGCCACGAAATCATCGCGCTCGGCGGCGCGCGGGCGCCGACGGTCCCGGACGTGAAGCAGGCGCGGGCGTTCGACCTCTGCTCGGAGGCCGCCCTGGAATCCCTGCTGCTCGAAGAGTTCCCCCAGGCCGTCGTGCATTGCGCCGCCCTACCGACGATCGAGACCTGCCTGGCCGACCCCGCCAAGGCCCGCGCGCTGAACACGGAGGTCCCGAAGAAGCTGGCCCAACTTTGTTTCCATGTCGGGGCCAAGCTGGTCCACGTTTCCACGGATACCGTCTTCGACGGGGTCGCCGGCAACTACCAGCCCACCGACCAGCCCGCGCCGCTCAACCTTTACGGCGAGACCAAGGCGGCCGCCGAGGTCGAGGTCCTCCGCTACGGCCGCGAGCATGCCGCCGTCCTGCGGACCTCGCCGATCATCGGCAACTCACCGGGCGGCGACCGCGGTCTCCATGAGCGTCTCTTCCTCTCGTGGAAGGAGGGACGCCCGGCCGCCTTGTTCACCGATGAGATCCGCCAACCGGTCGAGGTCTCCAACCTGGCCGACGTGACCATCGAGCTGTGCGAGCGCGCCAACCTTACGGGTCTTTATCATTGGGCCGGCACCGAGGCCCTGAGCCGGCATGAGATCGGCGTGCGCGTCGCCCGCCATTTCGGGCTCGAGGCGGACCGCTGGGTCAGGCCGATCAGCCGCGCCGAAGTCCCCTCCTCTGCCGCCCGTCCGCGGGACCTCAGCCTGCGGCTGCACCCGCTCGCGGGCAAGCTCCGCACCGCGGCGCAGTCCTTCGACGAACAACTCGCGGCTTTGCGGGTCCCGCGGGGCTGCGAAGCGTGGGTCGAGCAAGTCACCGGCCGAAAGGTCGTGCGTCGGCTCGAGAAAGGCGTAGACTTCTGAGCATGGATGTCCTGCCCCGCCAGACCGCCGACGCCGTCGCCAACATGTCGGCGGACTACCTGCTGCTGGAGCATTACCCGCGGCCGGAGCGGATCCGCTTCCGGCCCTTTGGCTGGTCGGGGCCGGCCTATACCTTCGGGGTATCCCAACCCTGGGCCAAGTACCGTGCGCAGGTGCCCGCCCATTATCCGTTAGTCCGTCGTTGCACCGGCGGCGGACTCGTCTCCCACCTGGACGACTGGACGTTCGCGCTGGTCATCCCCGCGGGACACCCGCTCTACGCCGCCGACGCGATGGCCAGCTATGCGGCCGTGCACGCAGCGCTCGCCACGGCGCTGCAAGCCCAAGGCCAACCCGTGAAGCTCGCGCCGGCCCCGAGCGGCGAACGTCCGTTCCAGTCGCCGGATGCCTGCGCCCAACGCGCCGAGCCCAATGACCTGGTGCGCAGCGACGACGGCCGCAAGGTCGCCGGGGCCGCGCAGAAACGCACCCGCAGCGGGCTGCTGCTCGAGGGTTACGTCTGGCGCCCTTTCCTGACGGATTGCGATTGGACCCGCTTTGAACGCGACTTCACCGCCGCCCTGGGCGCCAAGCTCGGCAGCCCGCCCGCGGCGGTGACGGAGCCCGTCTACGACCAACTCGACCACGAGACGAGCTGGGCCCGGTTCAACTCGCGCGAGTGGAACGAGCGGATCTGAAGCCTTAGCCGAAGAGGTCCAATTCGGGTCCACCCGCGGGCTTCGCCGGCTTAGGAGGCTTCGGCGCTTCCGACGTCTCCTTGCGCTTCGAAGTGCGCGGCGTGTCCGCGACCGGCGCGGCGACCTCCGCGGCGGCGACCTTGCCGCCCGGCAGACCATCCCCGGTCTCCAAACCCGACAGGATTTCGCGGGCCCGGCTGACGACGGCCGGAGGCATCCCGGCGAGGCGGGCGACTTGGATGCCGTAGGACCGGTCCGCGGCGCCCGGGACGACCCGACGGACGAAGACGATCTCGTCGTTCCACTCCTTCACGGCGACGGACCAATTACGCAGGCGGGCGAGCCGGCCGGCTAGGCGGGTCAGTTCATGGTAATGGGTCGCGAACAATGTCCGCGGGCCGGCGTCACCGGCGCCATGCAGGTGCTCCGCCACGGCCCAGGCGATGCTGATGCCATCGTAGGTGCTGGTGCCGCGACCAATCTCATCCAATACGACCAGCGAGCGGGTCGTGGCGTTGTTGAGGATGTTGGCGGTCTCGTTCATCTCCACCATGAAGGTCGAGTTGCCGCGGGCCAGCTCGTCGGACGCGCCGACGCGGCAGAAGATGCGGTCGACGAGGCCGATCCGCGCGGCCTGCGCGGGCACCCACGCCCCGAGGTGCGCGAGCAAGGCGATCAAGGCGACCTGGCGGATGTAAGTGGACTTTCCCGCCATGTTGGGCCCCGTGAGCAGCGCGATCTGCTCGCCGGCGCAGCTCAGGCGCGTGTCGTTGGGCACGAAGGAACCTGCGCCCGGGCGGGATTGCAGCATGCGCTCGACCACCGGATGGCGCCCCTGCGTGATGTCCAGCGCATCGGACTCGTCGACCACGGGGCAGACCCAGGACGACTCGCGGGCGAGCTCGGCCCAGCCGCGAAGGACGTCGACTTCGGCCAGCGCCTGGGACGTGCCCAGGAGGGATTCGGAGGACGCGAGCACCTCCCCGAGCAAGGCCTGGAAAAGCTCCGTCTCCCGGGCCAGCGCCTGCTCGTCGGCGCGCAGGACCTCGCGCTCCTTGGTGCGCAGTTCCTCGGTCGTGAAGCGCTCCGCATTCACCATCGTCTGCTTGCGGATGTAGTCGGCGGGGACCAGGGCGAGGTTGGCCTTGGTCACCTCGATCGCATAGCCGAAGGCGCCGTTGTAGCGGACCTTGAGGGATTTGATGCCCGTGCGGGCCTGCTCGTTGCGCTCGAAGTCGGCGATCCAGGTCTTGCTGTCGGTCGCGAGCGAACGCAGGCGGTCCAGTTCGGCGTCGAAGCCCGGGCGCAGCGCCCCACCCTCCGCCAAATCCACCGGCAGTTCGTCGGCCAGGGCGGCGCGCAGACGGACCAGCAGTTCGGTCTCCAGCCGGATGCGCTCGACCAACCCCTGCAGCCGGCCGCCCGGCAGGGCCGCGAGCTCCTCGCGCAAGGCCGGCAGCGCGACCAAGGTATCGCGGATGCCGCCCAGTTCGCGGGGATTGCGGAGGCGGTTCTGCAGCCGGGCCAGGATGCGCGGGACGTCGCGGACGCCGCGCAGCGATTCCCCGAGGCGCGCGGAGGCGCCGGGATGGCGCACGAATTCGCCGACCGCCGTCTGACGCGCATGGATCACGGCGAGGTCGGTCGAAGGCTCGCCCAACCAAAGCGCCAGCAGTCGCGAACCGGCCGGGGTGTCCGTCCGATCGATGCTCTCGAGCAGCGAGCCTTCGCGGCCGCCGCCCGAAGCGGCGAAAAGTTCGAGGTTACGGGCCGAGGCGGCGTCCAGCAGGACGGAGGAGCCGAGCTTGGTCTCCGCCAAGCGGAACAGATTCTTGGGCCGGTCGCAGAGCGAGTCGGTGACGTACCCCAAGACCGCCCCGGCGGCGCCCAAGGCCGGATGGGCCTCGGTCAGGCCGAAACCGGCCAGCCCGTGCACGGCCAGCGTCTGCGCGACCAAACGGGCCCCGGCGGCGCCGTCGAAATTCCAGCCGGGCAGCCGCGACACCGGGCGACCTTGCAGGAAGACTTCCAGCGCCTCGCGGTGCTCCGGCGGGGGCTCCAAGCCCTCGGGCAGGAGCACTTCGCGGGGCGCGATGGCGTGGAGCAGCGGCAACAGGCGGGCCGGACCGACATCGGTCGCGAGGCGGAAATCGGCGGTCGAGACATCCAGCCAGGAGGCGTGCCACCCCTGCTTGTCCCAGGCGAGCGCGACGAGGTAATTGCCGCGCCGCGAATCGAGCTGCGAATCCTCCAGCGCCGTGCCCGGAGTCAGGATGCGCGTCAGGCCGCGGCGGACGAGCTTGCCCGCGACCGGCGCCTCAAGCTGATCGCAGATGGCGACCTTCCAGCCGGCGGCCAGGAGGCGGTTCACATAGGCGGGGGCGGCGTGGTAGGGCAACCCGGCCATCGGCGTCTCATGCCGCTTGGTGAGCGTCAACCCGAGGACCTTGGAGGCGACGACGGCGTCTTCGCCGAAGACCTCGTAGAAATCGCCCAAGCGGAAGAGCAGCACGGTGCCGGCCGGGAGTTTCTCGCGAAACTCACGGTACTGGCGTTGCATCGGGGTCTCCTTCTCCACAGGAAGCGAGGCAAAACCCCCGCCCCCACCGGGGCAAGGACGGAGTGGGTGGACGCCCCCCCGGGACGCCCGGAAGTTGCTCACATCGCCTGGGCGGCGAGCTCCGACAAGGCACTGCGGACCCCGTGCAAGAGGCGGACGTTCGCCGTGATGGTATGGCCCTTCATGCGTTCATGGGTGTGGATGAGCCCGTTGGACTTGCCGTCGAGGTAAGGCGTGTCGACCTGATCCAAGTCGCCGATCAGCACGAGCTTGGAGCCCTCCCCGATGCGGGTGATCACCGTCTTGGCCTCATGGGGCGTCATGTTCTGCGCCTCGTCGACGATCATGAAGGCGTGGCCGATGGAGCGCCCGCGGATGAAGGTCATGGCCTCGATCTCGATCAGGCCGGAGTCGATCAACCACTGGTAGGGCTTGCGCGGCTGGTTCACGGGCTGGAACTGGGAACCGAAGATCGGCTGCGGCGCCTTCATCGCCTGGGCCTTCTTCTTCTTGTTGCGGCTGTCCGTCGCGACCATCTCGCGGGCCGTCGGCTGGGCCGAGGCGGGCGCGCTATTCTTGGAGAAGAGCACCTCCAGGTTGTCGAAGTAGGGCTGGATGTAGGGCGAGAGCTTCTCCTCCTTCGAGCCGGGCAGGGCGCCGATGTCCTTGCCGATCTGGACGACGGGGCGCGAGACGTAGAGCTTCTTGTAGGGCGAGAAATCGCTGAGGACCTGGGAGAGCGCGGCCGCGATGGAGAGGAAGGTCTTGCCCGTGCCGGCGCGGCCGAAGCAAGTAACGAGCTTGATGTCCGGGTTGAGCAGCGCGTCCAGGAAGATCCATTGCTCGAAGTTCTTGGGGATGACCCGCATGCCGCGCGGCATCTGCAGCCCCTTGCGGGCGCCGCTGTCGGCCGAGAGGAACTCGCGGTAGAGGGCGAGCGGGACGAACGCGCCTTCGCCGACGTGCCGGGCGGGCTCGGTCCAGGCGTCCGAGGCCAGCATCACGTATTCGTTGACCAGCAGGGGCGCATCCGCCGCCAACTTCAGCTGGGTCTGCCCGAGTTCGCGGAAATCGCGCATCGCGGCGGCGGTGACGGTGAGCGTGCGGTAGTCGCCGACCTCGCTGACCTCGACGCGGTCGTTGCGGTAATCCTGGACTTCCAGGCCCAAGGCCTGGGCCTTGAGCGCCATGCAGGCATCCTTGGTCACCAGGATCACGGCGCCCTTGGTCTTGTCGCGCAGGTAGAGCGCGGAGGCGATGATGCGGTGGTCGGGGGCGTCGACCTGCATGAAGACGGCGCGGACGCGATCGGAACGGGCGCCGTGGAAATGGTCGCGGATCAGCGACTCGTTGACGACCACGCGCAGCTCGCCGCCGTCGCGCAGCTTGGCGTGGAGCGCGCCGGGACGCGTCGCATCGCCTTCGGCGATCTCCTTCAGCGGACGGTTCTCAAAGAGGGCGCGGATGGAGCGGTTCACGCGGCGCGCGCTGGCGCCGAGCTGGCCGGGCTGGGTCTTCAGCCGGTCAAGTTCGGAGAGCACCTCCACCGGGATCGCCACGGTGTGCTCGTCGAACTTGAAGAGGGATTCGGGATCGTGAATCAGTACGTTGGTGTCCAGGACGTAAGTCTTTTTCACGGCGACGATTGTCGTCCGGACGCCGCGGGGATGCAAACGCAAAACGTCTCAGGCGGGGAAACGGTCCGCCAACCCACGCAGGTAATGCCAGCTATAGATGCCGGTGCGATGGCCGTCGTCGAACTCCAAGGTGACGGCGTAGTTGCCGATTCGCTCCAGTCCGACGACGGCGACGCCGGGGAAACGCCGGGGACCATCGCCGCCCCACCGCTGACCAAGGATGTCGACCTCGCCCATGTTCTCCGCGCTGGGGGAGTGCTCGCGGAGGTACTCCCCTGAAAGCACGGACTCGACCCCATCCTCCCAGGTGATGGCGAGGAAGGTGCCGACGATCTGGAGGTCACGCGGCGGGCGCATGCCCCACCCTGCCCGCGGCGACGGGCAGGCGCAAGCCGGGACGAAACCTTGGGGTCGCCCTTGACTCCCCCGCCCGCATGCAAAACCTCCGGGACACCATGGCAGGCGTCGGCAAACTCCTCAAACAGGCCCAGAAGATGCAGAAGGGCATCGCGGAAGCGCAGCAGCGCCTCGCGGACGAACGCATCGAAGTCTCCCACGGCGGCGGCGCCGTCAAGGTCGTCGTCGACGGCCACGGCCGCATCCAGGCCCTCACGCTGCATCCTGATTTCCTGAAGGAAGGGGCCACCGTGGTCGAGCCGGCCCTGGTGGCCGCGCTCCAGGAGGCCGCCGACCGCGCGCGGGCCCTGCACGAGGCGACGATGTCCAAGGCGACCGCCGGCTTCCAATTGCCCGGCCTCTAAGCCTGCGTGACGCCCGCCTTCGACAAAGTCCGCCAGTTGCTCAAGCAGCTCCCCGGCATGGGCCACCGGTCCGCGGAGCGCATCGCCCTGCACCTCCTGGTCGAACGCCCCGCCAAGCTCGCGCCCGTGCTCGCGGCCCTGCAGGCCGCCGCCGAGGCGGTCCGGCGTTGCGGTCGTTGCGGCAGCCTCGCCGAGGAAGCCCTTTGCGAAGTGTGCGCCAATTCCAAGCGGGAGGCCGGCTCCCTCTGCGTCGTCGAGCAGGTGCCGGACCTCATGGCGATCGAGCGCTCGGCCTCGTTCCGCGGCACCTATCATGTCCTGCACGGCCGCCTCTCCCCCATCAATGGCGTGGGCCCGGCCGACCTCAACCTCGCCAGCCTGGAACAGCGCCTCCGCGACGAGCCCATCGTCGAAGTGGTGCTCGCGCTCGGCAACGACATCGAGGGCGAGGCGACCTGCCACTATATCCGCGAGGCCATCCAGGCCATCCGTCCCACCATCAAGGTTTCCCGCATCGGCTTCGGCCTGCCCAGCGGAAGCGGGCTGACGTTCGCCGACCCCGCGACCTTGCGCAGCGCGTTGGAGGGCCGTCGAGATGTCGGCGGCTGACGGCTGGGGGACCTACCCGGCCGCGGCGGAGGCCCACTGGATCGGGCGGGCCGAAGCGGCGACCGACCTGCTCGGCGACGCGGCGTTCGAGCGGCTGGCCCACGCGGTCGCGAGACTGTCCGACCTCTTCACGACCGAGCGGCCGGAGGGCCGTTTCCCCGATTACTTCGCGGAAGAGGAACTGCTCGCCGCCTACGGCATCTTCTTCCTGCCGCAAAGCTTCGTCCGCACCGGCTATGCCTTGGCCCAGGCGATGGAGCTGCGGGGCTGGCGACCGGCATCGGCCATCCCCGCGATCCTCGACCTCGGCTCCGGCCCCGGATCCTGCGGCGCCGCCGTGGCCCACCACCTCCGGCGGTGCGGCGCCGGCCGCGTCGAACTCGCGGCCGTCGACCGCTCGCCGGGCGCCTTGGCCGGTCTCGAACGTTTTGCGGAGGAGTTCCTGGGCTCACCGGTGGCGGTCCGTACCCGCGTCGGCGATGCGTCCCGACCCGAGACTTGGCCGGAGGGGGATTTCGACGTGATCGTCGCCGGCTTCGTGCTCAACGAGATGACCCACCTCGACGCGAAGTCGACGCTGGCTTGGTTCGCCGCGTTGCGCCGCCGCCTTCGCCCCGGCGGAATGATCCTCCTGCTGGAACCGGCGTTGCGCACGACGGCCGAACGGCTGCAGCGACTCAGCGAACAGGTCTGCGCGGACGGCGGCCTCACGCGCGTCGGTCCGGAACTGGACGCGCACGCCTGCCCCCAGTTGCTCGCCGGCGAGCATTGGAACCATGAGTCGCGCCCCTGGACGGCGCCGGCCTCGGCCGCCTATGCGAACCGCCGGCTCTTCCGCGACCTCCGCGAGGTGCGCTTCGCCTGCGCCCTCTTCACCGATGCCCCCGTGACCCCGTTGCCGCCCACGGCCGTGCGGCTGGTGTCGGACGTCCAGATCATCAAGGGTCTGCTGCGTTTCATCGTGGTCCGCGCCGGGGTCCTGCAGTCGGTCGAGGTACCGACCCGCGGCCTGTCGAAACACGACGTCAAGGCGTTGGCCGCCACGTTCGGACGGGGCGATGTCGTGACGTTCCCCATCCTGTCGGGAGCCAAGGTGCGGCTGGCCGACCGCGGCGAACTCCAGGTCCTTTGGTCACCGGTCCGGCCTTAACCCAAACGTAACCTTGCAGGAACCTCCATTTAACGCGGGGGTTGTTGCTTCTTAATGCCGCCTTCGGTCGATTAAGCGCCCGTTGCTGACAACCCGTCCGCCGCCCCCTACGCTTACACCACGCCCGATGTTTAACCGCGAACTCAGTTGGCTCAGTTTTGACCGACGCGTGCTCGAGCTCGCGGAAGACCCCTCGGTGCCGCTGCTCGAACGCGTCCGCTTCCTTTCCATCGTCAGCTCGAACCTCGATGAGTTCTTCGAGATCCGCGTAGCCGGCATCATGCAGCAGGAGGAATCCGCCAGCCATCCGGCGACCCGCGAATTCCTCCTCCAGGTCCTCCGCCAAGCCCACGCGCTGGTCGCCGCCCAACAGCGCTGCTGGCAGGAGCAGCTCGTGCCGGAACTGGCCGCCGCGGGCATCGTCGTCAAGGCGCGGCAACAACTGGACGACGTGGATCGGCGGTCGCTCTCCGAGCGCTTCGACCGCGAGATCCTCCCGGCGCTCACGCCCTTGGCCATCGACCCGTCCCACCCCTTCCCGGTGCTGACGAACAAGGGCTTGTACCTGCTGGTCCTGTTGCGGGCCCCGGCGACGGGCGAGCTGCGTCGCGCCGTCGTCCCCGTCCCGCGCATCCTCCCGCGCGTGCTCGCCTTGGCCGACCAGCGGGGTTTCACCCTCCTCAGCCACGTCATCCAGACCTTCCTCCACCGCCTTTTCCCCGGACTCGAACTGCAGGGCTCGTGGGCGTTCCGGATCACCCGCAACAGCGACCTCTACGTCGACGAGGAGGAAGCCGGCAACCTGCTCGAGGCCATCGAAGAGGAAATCCGCAACCTACGCAAGGGAGCGACCGTCCGCCTGGAGGTCGAAGCCGACATCCCCACGCCCGAACTCGATTGGCTGCTCGCCTCGACGGAATTGTCGCCGGAGAACGCCTTCCTGAATCCCGGGCCGGTCAACATGCTCCGGTTGGCGAGCCTGATCGATCTGGTGGCGCGCCCCGACCTGCTCTACCCCGCCTTTACGCCCGCCGTCCCGCCCGACTGCGCCGACCCCGCCGGCCTGTTCGCGCGGATCGGGCAGCAGGACATCCTGCTGCACCACCCCTACGAATCCTTCACACCGGTGGTCGATTTCCTCCGGCAAGCCGCCCGGGATGAGCACGTCGTCGCCATCAAGCTCACGCTCTACCGCACCAGCGGCGACTCGCCGGTCGTCGAGGCCCTCAAGGAGGCGGCGCGCAACGGCAAGCAGGTCACCGCGCTCGTCGAGCTGCGGGCGCGCTTCGACGAATTGAACAACATCGAATGGTCCCGCCAGCTGCAGGAGGCCGGCGCCCACGTCGTCTACGGGCTGCACGGGCTCAAGACGCACTGCAAGGCCTGCCTCGTCGTCCGCCAGGAGCACGGCGTGCTGCGCCGCTACGCCCACCTGGGGACCGGGAACTACAACCCCAAGACCGCCCGCATCTACACGGACTTCTCGCTGCTGACCGCCGATGAGGAGATCACCGCGGACGTCGGGTTGCTCTTCAACGTGCTCACCGGCAACCTCGCTTCCCCGCGGTTCAAGCATCTGCTGATCGCCCCCTTCGACCTCTCCAGCCGGATCGTCGCCCTGATCGAAGCCGAGACGGCCGCCGCCCGCGCCGGGCGGCCCGCCGGGATCTTCGCGAAGGTCAACAGCCTCGTCGATCCGGAGGTCATCCGCGCCTTGCAGGAGGCCTCGAACGCCGGCGTGCAGGTCGACCTCGTCGTGCGGGGCATCTGCTGCCTGAAGCCGGGCGTGCCCGGCATGAGCGAGAACATCCGGGTGCGCAGCTTCCTCGGACGCTTCCTCGAGCATAGCCGCCTGTTCCGCTTCGTCCACGATGGCGGCGAGCCCATCCTGCTGATGGGCAGCGCCGATTGGATGCCCCGCAACTTCCACCGCCGGGTCGAGTGCGTCTTCCCGCTGCGCTCGCCCGCGCTGATCCGCCGGGTGGAGGACGAGATCCTCGCCACCTACCGCGAGCGGCAGGGCGACGCGAAGCAACTCCAGCCCGATGGCGGCTACGTGCCCTGCGACCCCTTGGGTCGCCGCGCGCCGGGCGCCCAAGATGCGTTCCTCCGGCTGGCGACCCGCTCCGGCGAGCCGGGCTTCAGCGAGCCGGGACGCTAGCGCCGAAGCAGATACGCTCGACGGCCGCGTTGAAGCCATCGCCCTCCCCGAGGACCTCGACCTCCAACCGGACGTAATACAGCGGGACGGGCGGCCGGAAACGGGCCAACAGGCGGACGGCATCCTTCTCGGTCGTGACGATCATCTCGGCCTGGGCGCGCAGGGCCTGCTCGAGGACTTCATCCAGGTCCTCGTCGTTGAACGCATGGTGGTCGAGGAAGCGCCGGTTGGCCACGAGGAGGGCGCCCTCGGCGGCCAAGGTCTCCTCGAAGCGCTCCGGGGTGGCGATGCCGGAGAAGGCGGCGACGCGCCGGCCCCGCAGGTGTTCGAGGGGCAGGCGCGCCGGGCCGTCGACCTCCACCAGTTCGCGGGCGCGGTGCGCGCACGGCACGATCTCGGCCGTCGGGTTGTGGCGACGGATGAGGGCGACCAAGGCCGGGTCGGGGGCGCCGGTCGATTTGGTGACGAAGACGTACGAGGCGCGGCTGAGGTTGGCGATGGGCTCGCGTAGGATGCCCCGCGGCAGCAGGCAACCATTGCCGAAGGGATCGTGGCTATCGACCAACACCAAGTTGATCTGGCCGCGCAACGGCAGGTACTGGAGGCCGTCGTCGAGCAGGATCGTGTCCACCCCGAAGCGCCGCAACGCGAAGCGCCCGCCCTCGACGCGATCGCGGTCGACGACGATGACCACGCCGAGCGCCGCGAGGTTGCGGGCGAGCATGTAGGGCTCGTCGCCGGCCTCGTCCGGGCCCACCAAGACGTTGCGTCCGTCGGAGACCACCAGCGGGTCCGGCCGGCTGCCTTGGGTCAACCAACGCCAGAAGCGCTTGGCCCACGAGTCGCTGGCGCCCTTGTAGCCGCGCGAGAGGATCGCCACCTTGCGGCCGCGACTGGCGAGCACCTGGGCCATCTTGAGGACGACGGGCGTCTTGCCCGTGCCGCCGACCGTGAGATTACCGACGACGACGACCTTACACCCCAAAGGGGTGTCGCGAAAGAGCCGATGACGGTAAAGCCAGAGACGGAGGCGGACCAAGAGCTCGAAAACCCACGAAAGCACCCGAAGGAAACCGCCCAACAGCCAAGCCCAGAAGCCCTTCCGACGGCCATAGACGACACCCACGGCGAAGCCGGCGATGGCCTCGCCGAGCGAGGAAAAGAACCCACGATGCTTCGCCGCCATGGACGAATAGATGCAAAGTTGTTTGACGCAGGCAAGCATCCCGATTGAGAAGGAAAGACTCCGCGCCATGCTCGTACACCTGTTGCGCACCAAACTCTTGCGCGCCGAAGTCACCGGCGCCCGCCTCGATTACGAGGGTTCCTTGGCCATCGACCGGGAACTCATGGACCTCGTGGGCATGCTGCCCTACGAGAAGATCCTGGTCAGCAACCTGGCCAATGGAAACCGTTTCGAGACCTACGCCATCCCCGCCCCGGCCGGAACCCGGGAAATCTGCCTCAACGGCGCCACGGCGCACCTGGGCAAGCCAGGGGAACTCCTGGTGGTCATGAGCTTCGCGGAGGTCCCCGCTGCCGACGCCCCGGCCTGGAAACCCCGCACCGTCACCCTGGCCGACCGCAATCGCCGGATCGTCCGCCTCGAGAACTCCTCCGCCTCCCCCGCCCTCCTCTCCACCTTCCAACGATGAGCAACCGCCTCTACATCCCCGGCCCGCTGACCGTCTCCCCCTCCATCGTCCAGGCGATGGGGAAGCCGATGATCGGCCACCGCTCCGAAGCCTTCGTGAAGCTCTACAACGACATGCAGCCCCGCCTGCAGTCCATGTTCTTCACCCAAGACCCCGTCTACCTCGCCACCAGCTCCGCCTGGGGCGTCATGGAAGGCGCCCTGCGCAACGTCTGCCGGAAGGGCGTCCTCAACTGCATGAACGGCGCGTTCTCCGACAAGTGGAACGATGTCGCCAAGCGCTGCGGCAAGTACGCCGAGGCCCTCCAGTTCGACTGGGGTAAGCCGATCGACCCGGCCGCCGTCCGCGCCGCGCTCGCCACGGGCAAGTTCGACTGCATCACCTTCATCCATTCCGAGACCTCCACCGGCACGCTCTCGCCGATCGTCGACCTCATGGCCGTCATCCGCGAATTCCCCGAGGTCATCGCCATCGTCGACTCCGTCAGCTCGTTCTCGACGCTGCCGATCAAGAAGGACGAACTCGGCATCGACATCCTGCTGACCGGTTCCCAGAAGGCCCTCGCCCTGCCCCCCGGCCTCGCAATCATGGCCGTCAGCGAACGCGCCCGCCAGCGCGCCAAGCAGTCGCCTGACCGCGGCTACTACTTCGACCTGATCGAGTTCCACGACAACCACGTCAAGGGCATGACCCCGTCGACCCCGTGCATCTCGCTCTTCTACGGGCTCCAGCAGAAGCTGGTCGAGATCGAGGCCGAAGGCCTGGAGAACCGCTTCGCCCGCCACCTGCGGCTCAACGAGCGGATGCGCGCCTGGGGCCTCGCCAAGGGCTTCTCGCTGCTGCCCGACCCCGCCTTCGGCACGCGCGGACTCAACTGCTTCCGGAACGACCGCAACGCCGACCTCGAGCGCCTGAACAAGACCCTGAAGTCCCGCCACCAGATCGTCATCGACGGCGGCTACGGCAAGCTCAAGGGGAAGACCTTCCGCATCTCCAACATGGGGGATGAGACCGACGCCACCATCGCGACCCTCATCGGGGCCCTGGACGACTCCTTCGCCGAGCAAGGAATGTAACCGGTTTGACAATCGGTTATCATCCTACGCATGCGCAAGAAGCCATCCAAGTCCTCCGAATCCGACGTCGCCGCCGGCGCCAAGACCCTCGTCATCGCCGAGAAGCCCTCGGTCGCCGCGGACCTCGCCAAGGTCCTCAAGGTACCCAAGTCCGGCGACGCCTTCGAGAACGACACGTGGGTGATCTCCTCCGCCGTCGGGCACCTCGCGGAACTCGTGGAGCCGCATGAGCTCAACCCGGACTGGAAGTCCTGGACGCTGAAGAACCTGCCGATCCTGCCGCCCAACTTCGACGGTTCCCTGGCCAAGGGCGTGCTCCGCCCCCGCACCGAACGCGGTGCCGGCGAAAAATACCAGCAGCTGAAGAAGCTGCTCCTCCGCAAGGATATCGGCTGCGTGGTCAACGCCTGCGACGCCGGCCGCGAAGGCGAGCTGATCTTCCACATGATCTGCGTGCTGGCGGGGGCCAAGCTCCCCGAGAAGCGCCTCTGGCTGACGAGCATGACGCCGGCCTCCATCAAGGAATCCTTCGACCACCTGCTCGACGTCTCCGAGAAGGCCGGCTTGCGCTCCTCCTCCATCTGCCGCTCGCAGTCGGACTGGATCGTCGGCCTCAACCTGACCCGCGCGGCGAGCAAGATGCTCGGCGGCGGGAAGATCTCCAAGGACAGCGTCCACCCCGTCGGCCGCGTCCAGACCCCGACCCTCATGCTCGTCGTCCGCCGCGAGCTCGAGATCCGCAACTTCGTCCCCAAGGCCTTCTGGCGCGTCATCGCCGACTTCGGCGTCGCCTCCGGCCACTACCTCGGCAACGCCCAGGTCCCCGGCGTCGCGGAGCGCAAGGAGGCCGACCGCTTCTACGACGAGGCGCAGGCCCGCCAGGTCGCCGCCGAGGCCCTCCAGCTCGGCGTGGGCACGATCGTCGACGAGCGCAAGCCGAAGAAGGACAGCGCCCCGCGCCTCTTCGACCTCACGACGCTCCAGCGCGAAGGCAACCGCCGCTTCGGCTTCTCCGCCAAGACCACCTTGGCCGCCGCCCAGGCGCTCTACGAACGCCACAAGGCCCTCACCTACCCGCGCACCGACTCGCAATACCTCCCCGAGGATTACGTCGGCAACGCGAAGATGGTGCTCCAGTCGCTGGAAGGCGCGCACGCCGCCGGCGGCTTCGCCAAGGAAGCCCTCGCCAAAGGCTGGGTCGATTCCGCCGGTCGCCGCGTCTTCGACAACAAGAAGGTCAGCGACCACTTCGCCATCGTCCCGACCGGCACCATGCCCGAGGGGCTGTCGGACGTCGAACGCAAGATCTACGACCTGGTGGTCCGCCGCTTCGTGGCGGTCTTCTTCCCGATGGCCGAGTTCGAGGAGACGGTCCGCACGACCACCGTCGGCGCGCACACGTTCCGCACCACCGGCAAGGTCCTGGTCTTCGCCGGCTGGCGCGCCGTCTGGGGCCAGGAGGCCGACGCCGAGGAAGACAAGGACAAGGAGGGCGCCGCCAACCTGCCCGCCCTGGCGCCCGCCGACGGGGAGCCGCCCAAGGCCAAGGTGCACGACATCGAAGTCCGCGAGGACGCGACGAAGCCGCCGGCCCGCTACAACGAGGCCTCCCTGCTCGGCGCGATGGAGAACGCCGGCAAGCAGCTCGACGACGAGGCGCTGGCCGAAGCGATGAAGGAACGCGGCCTCGGCACCCCCGCGACCCGCGCCGCCACGATCGAAGGCCTGCTCGGCCAGAAGTACCTCGAACGCCAGGGCAAGGAACTCGTCCCGCTCGGCAAGGCCTTCAAGCTGGAGCGCTTCCTGAGCTCCAACGAACTGCTGATGCTCGCCGACCCGGTGCTCACCGGCGAATGGGAGCACAAGCTGCGCGAGATGGAACGCGACCGCCTGGACCCGGCGGCCTTCATGACCGGCATCAAGGAGCAAGTGGCCCAGATGATCGGCAAGGTGAAGACCTTCATCGATCACCCGATCGCCGCCGAGCCGCTCGACCCGGTGGTGCTTTCCCCGGGCGGCACGCCCATGCTCGCCGACGACCGCAAGTACGTCTCGGCGGAGATGGTCACCCAGGGCAAGAAGACCGTCCCGGCCTTGCTCGTCTACCGCGAGCTCGGCGGCCGACCGCTCTCCCCCGCCGAACTGACCGAACTGATCGCCTCCAAGCGCATCGGGCCGTTCAACGATTTCCGTTCGCTGAAGTCCGGCCGCAACTATTCCGGCTACATCAAGCTCGAGGATAAGGACGGCCAGCTGCGTTCCGCCCTCGACCTGCCGCCCCGCGACGGCGACCCCGATGGCGCGCCCTTCGACCCGACCTGGCCCGTGCTCGGGAACTGTCCGGTCAGCGGCCTCCCCGTCCAGCAGACGCCCGCCGCCGGCTACCGCGTCTGTCCGACCAAGGCCAAGGAAGCCGACGCCAAGAAGACCTTCAGCCTCAACACCGAGATGCTGAAGTCCCCGATCACCCCCGAGGACGTCCGCAAGCTGCTCAACGAAGGTAAGACGGGGCTGAAGAAATTCGTCTCCAACCGGACGCGGCGCACGTTCGAAGCCTTCCTCGTCGCCGACAAGGAGAAGGGCTGGTGGTTCGCCTTCCCTCCGCGCAAACCGAAGGGGGCTAAGGGCGCCCCGGCGGAGCCGAAGGCAGAGGGCGAACAGCCCTTCTGATCACTTGCGGCTTTGACCGCCGACCGGTGTAGGCGCGGACACGCCTTCGCCGGTCCGCGGGGCGAACCCCGGCTGGGCGACCTCCCATGACTGCAGGGGGAGCCGCTGGAGCAACGGCAGGCGGAGTTCATGCTCCATCTCACGGAGCTCCTTGAGGTCGTCGGGCGAGCCATCCTCGGCGCGACTCAGGACCTTGAGCCAATGGGCACGGTACCAGTCATAGGCCTCCCGACGCCGGCCCTCCTTCCAAAGATTGGCGGCGGCGAACCGGGCGGCGAACCAAGGCGCGGCGCGAGCCTCCGCCGCGCGGCGGTAGTAATCGGCCGAGCGTCCCAGATCCTTGAGCTGCAGTTCCGCGACCAAGGCGGCGGTGGCGAGCAACGCCGCGTCTCCGCCGGTGCTCGCGATGCCTTCGTCCAGCAAGGCCATGCCGCGCTGGGCATACCCCCGGAGCACGTGCTCCTGGATTTCCTTGGGCACCTTGGCGTAACCGCCCCGGCGGCGGATCTCCCAATGGCCCATGTCGTTGGCGACGGAGAGTCCGGTGTTCTCCCAGAAGAAGCGGGACCGCGGGTCGAGCGCGCAGGCGGCGCGCATGAGGAGCTCGGTGCCGGCGCGGTCGTTCTTGCGCTCCCAGAGCACATACCCGCGGATCCAGGTGAAGTCCGCCACGACGGTGCGAAAACCGCCGAGCACGCCGAGGAGGACCCCCTGTCCGACCGTGGGCTCGAGTTCCCGGCGGCCGATTTCCGGCAAGGCCAGCCGGGCGCGCCGCCAAGCATGGTCCGCGAGCGCCCCGACCGCGAGGAACAGCGAGAGGAACGCCAACCAAGGCAAGGCGCGGCGCATGCTCAGATTTCCCTCCGCCGGAACAGGAACGTCGCCAAGGTCAGGAAGGCGACGACGTAAGCCAAGCCCGAGAGGACGACCCAAGGCAAGGTGCCGGCGGCGACCTGATGGGGCGCGAGCACCAACGCGTCACCGAGGTTGAACTGCTGGAGGTTGGGGAGCAGGTGGGTGAGCAGCCAGAGGGCGACCTGGCCGACCCCGAACTCGGCGGGCTTCAGCAGCAGCTCCTGCGAGAGCCACTGGAGCTGGCCGGCGAGCACGGCGAGGGCGCCGACGACCACGGCGAAGAGGAAGGTGCGGGCAGCCGCGGCCACGGCGAGGACCATCGCGACGACCACGCCGAGCCGCAGCCACTGGAGCAAGGCATAGAGCGCCAATCCGGAGAGGTCGCACTCCGGGGGCGAGAGCCGGCGTTCGACGGCCTGCTGAGCGAGTTCGGCGGCCCGCCAGCCGAGCATGCCCGCCAGCAAGGCGGCGAGGACCACGACGAAAACCCCGAGCACGGCCCAAGTCCCCAGGAATTTCCCCGCCAGGAACTCCGCCCGACTGAGCGGCTTGGCGAGGAGCGTCAGGGCGGTCCGGTTGTCGATCTCGGCGAAGAACAGTTGGGCGGTCATGACCACGCCCAGGATGGAGCCGAAAAGGAAGAGCCCGCCGAAGCCGAAATCGGCGAGGAACTTGAGTTCGCTATGCCCGAAGTCGAAGACCCGCACGGCGCCGGAGGCGAGGACCAAGGCCGCGCCCAAGACGAACAGGAAGGCGAAGAAGCGCTGGCGGATGGCCTCGAGGAAGGTGATCCGGGCGATCCAGAGGGAGCGATGGAAGGCGGCTTTCATCAGGCGTCGCGGCTGCCGGTGACGAGCTCGCGGAAGAGTTCCTCGAGCGAACGGCGGGGGTGGGTCACCTTGCCCAGGCGGGCGCCATGGGCGGCCAGCGCCGCCTCGGCGGCGGCGAGGGCGGCGGGCGTCAGGGCATCGACGGTCAGGACATGCTGGTCGCGCCGTTCGAGCACATCCTCGACGGCCCCTTCGAGCACGAGGCGCCCCTTGTCCATGATCGCGACGCGATCGCAGACCTGCTCGACCTGGCCGAGCAGGTGCGAGCAAAGCACCACGGTCTTCCCGCGGGCCCGCATGGCCTCGATGATGCGGCCGATGGCGCCGGCGCCGACCGGATCGACGCCCGCGGTGGGTTCGTCCAGGATGACCAGCTCGGGGTCATGGACGATGGCTTGGGCGAGGCCGATGCGCTGGAGCATGCCCTTGGAGTAGGTGCCGACGAGCCGACCGGACGCCTCGCGCAGGTCGACCAAGGCGACGGCTTCGTCGACGGCCGCCTCCACGCGACCGGCGGGCACGCCGCTCAAGTGGGCGCAGTAGCGCACCAGTTCGCGGCCGGTGAGGAACTTATGGAAGTAAGGCGCCTCCGGCAGAAAACCGGTCCGGGCGCGCGCCGACGCGGTGGCCGACGGTTGCCCGAGGATGGTGACCTCGCCGGCGGTCGCCGGCAACAAACCCAAGACCACCTTCAGGGTCGTGCTCTTGCCGCAACCATTCGGACCGAGCAACCCGAACACCTGTCCGCGCGGAATGGACAAGGACACGTCATCCACCGCCCGCAACTTGACCCCCCGGAGCCCGACGCGGAAATCCTTGGTCAGGTGACGAACTTCGATGGCGGGGCCGTCGATCATCGCCGGATCGAGAAGTCGGTCGTCGTCCGGACGCCTGCGAAATCCCGGACTTCGGTCGAGCGAAAATGTCCATCCATGGTCTTGGCCAGCTGCTCGGTGTAGGCTTCGACCTCCTGGCCCGACCCCTCGACGTGAAGGTAGACGCGGCCATCGGGCAGGTTCTGGACAAAGCCGGTCACGTCATACCCCCTAGCTACCTGCAGGGCTTGGGCGCGGAAACCGACCCCCTGGACGCGTCCCGTAAACCAGACTTCACGATGGGAGACATGGGTTGACATCACGGAGAAGATGCTAAAAAGTGGTCTTTCCTGCAATCTTCAGCAATAACATTCCCCATGCTATCCCCCCTCGCATTCCTGAACGGCGAAACCGCCATGATCATCCTGATCGTCGTGGTGCTCCTTTTCGGCGGCTCGAAGCTGCCGGAACTCGCCCGCGGCATGGGCAAGGCCAAGCGTGAGTTCAAGAAGGCCTCCGAAGAGGTCGAGGACGAGGTCCGCAACGCCGTCCATGAAGACGAGGTCCGCAAGGCCCGCCTGAAGGCCATCGAGGAAGAGGAACGCGCCCGCATCCGCGCCAAGATCGAGGAAGAAGAGCGCGCCAAGCGAGCCCAAGACGGCAAGCAAAACTGATACCCCAGGGGCCGGCCAACGGCCCCTTCTTATTTCCAGGCATGTTCACGGGTCTCGTCCATTCCGCCGGTCGCATCGTCGAACTCACTCCCCGCCCCCTGGGTGGTTTGCGGTTCACGGTCCAGTCGCCCCTTTTCGCCACCGCCAAAGCCGGCGACAGCATCGCCCACAATGGCTGCTGCCTGACGGTCACCGACCCGTTCGGCGACCGGGCCTCCTTCGATCTCCTCGCCGAGACCCTCCGGCTCACCAACCTCGGCGACCTCAAGGTCGGCGACCTGGTCAACCTCGAGCCTAGCCTTCTTCCGACCGACCGACTCGGCGGCCACTTCGTCACGGGACACGTCGACGCCTGCGGCAAGATCGCGTTCCTCGGTCAGGATGGCGCCGACTGGCGGTTCGACGTCGAAGCCCCCGCGGAAATCCAGGCCCTCGTGGTCAAGAAAGGGTGCATCGCGGTGGACGGCATGTCCCTCACCGTCGCCGACCTACTGCCGAACGGCTTCCGCATCTGGCTCATCCCCCACACGCTGGCGGTGACCAACCTCGCCCAGCGCCGAGCCGGGGACCGGGTCAACCTCGAGTCGGACTTGCTCGCGAAGTACGCGGCGAAGCTGCTCCGCCGGGAGTAGCCCTCACCGACCTGAGAGGGCGTCGAGGCGCTCCTGGATGCGCGCCGCCACGACAGCATCGTCGTCGTCGCGGGCCGGACACGGGATATCCTCGAAGCGGACGTCGACCCGCGAAAACGGCAGCGGCAGCGCAAACCGATCCCAGTTACGCAGCCGCCAGCAACGCGAATAATCCAATCCCATCAGGATGAGCGGGCGGCCGGTCAATTTGGCCAAGGAGACCACCCCTGGCTTGCAGATCCGGGCCGGCCCTTTGGGACCATCCGGCGTGACACCGGCGTGCTCCCCCGCCCTGACGACGCGGGTGAGGGTCATCAACGCGGCGGCGCCACGCTTGCTCGAGGAACCACGCACGGCCTTGAGCCCCATCAGGCGAAAAAAGGCGACGAGCCAGCCGCCGTCCTTGCTCGTGCTGATGAGCGCATTGATCGGGCGCCGGAAATGCCGGCGGGCGACCAGGCCGGAGACGAAGAGCCGGTCATGCCAAAGGACGATGATCCGGCCGCCGTCGGCATCGTCGATGGCGGCTCGGTTGGAACGGATCCGCAGGGTCGCCAACCAAAGCCGCAGCAACAAGGCGAACGGCGCGACCCAGAGCCAATGGTACCAAGGCACCACGGCGGGGGTTTCAGGAAGCGCTGTGGCCGGGTCCGACACGCCCCCACTTACGCACCACCCGGACCGAAATTCAAACACTTACCGCAAACCCAGCGCCTGCCGGATCGCGGGTCGGGCGAGCAGGTGGATCAGCGGGAGGGAAAAAAGCCCCGGCTGCGACGCGACCCAGGCCGCGAGTTCCCCGGGGTGGCGCCAGAGCACGGCATCGACCTCGAACGGGGCGAGGATGCAGGGCTCGGCGGGACGGCGCAGCACGTAGGAGCGGACGAATTCCCGGCCCAGTTCCTCGTGCTGGGGCGCATAATCGACCTCCTGCAGCTCCGCGGGCGCGACCCGAACGCCGAGTTCCTCAGCGAGTTCGCGTACCGCGGCCTCCACGTAGGCCTCGCCGGCGTCGACGTGGCCCGCGCAGGAGGAACTGAGTTGCCCGGGGCAGTTGTCCTTGGCGAACGAGCGTCGCTGCAGGCAGAGTTGGCCGTCGGGCCGGAGCCAGAAGATGTGGACGGCCCGGTGCAGGAGGCCGCGCCGATGGATCTCGCCCCGGAATTCGCGGCCGATGACGCGGTCGTGCTCGTCGACGACGTCGAAGACTTCGTCGGGAGATTGGCCGACTTCGCGGCTCATGCGCGGCCGAGGTCCATGATGACGTTCCACCGGCGGGTCAGTTCGCGGTCGTGCTTCTTCCACTGCGGATCCCAGGCGGCCAACTGGTTCCAGAAACGCTCCGAATGATCCATGTGCCGACGATGCGAGAGCTCGTGCAGGATGACGTGGTCATGGAGCAAGGGCGGCAAGAGGACCAACCGCCAATTCAGCGAGAGCGCACCGCTGGCGGAGCAGGACCCCCAGCGGCTGGTCTGGTCGCGCACGCCGACCTGGGCGACGGTCACGCCGACGCGCCGCGAAAGCCGCTCCACGGCGAGCGTCAGGCCGGTCTCGGCGAAACGGCGCAGGGCGCGTGCGGCGCCCGCTTCCGGCGCGGCCGCGGGCACGATCAGGTCGACCCGGTCGTCGGCATGCGTGAACTTCAGGGAGGTCCGTGCGCCCTCGCCGAGGCATACCTCCATCAGGCGGTCATCCAAGGTCGCCCAAGGGTACTTCCGGAGATGGTCGATGAGCGAAGCCTGGACAGGTCGGGCTTTCGCGACGACCTTCTCCAGCCAAGCGAGGTTGGCCTGCAGGAAGGCGAGCGCCGCCTCCTCGGAGGCTTGGGGCGGGTAGGAAAGGATGACCTTCGGGCCCGGGCGAACCGCCAGGCGGATGCGCAGGGAGCGGGCTGAGACGCGGGGCCAGACCTCGACGGTGCGTCCGGGGAGTTGGACGACGAGCGGTGATCCGTCCGGGCGCATGCTAGCCTTGGGCGGCGTTGGCCTCGGCGGTGCGCATGACCTCCGCGGTGTGCCGCCGGAGGGCGGAATCGGGGTCGATGCCGGCATCGCGGCAGGCCGCGACCAATTCGAAGAGCCTACGCCCCGCCGCCGCTTCCGTGAGCCCCGGGGCGGTCGCGTCGACCTGGGCGACGTCGACGGCCTGGCCGGCGTCGAGCTGCTTCTTCCGGACCTGTTTCCAGACTTCGCGGGCCTGCAGGATCGAATTGAGGGCCGGCGGCAATTCCTTGAAGACGGTCGCCTTCGCCGCACCCTTCTCCTTGAGCTTGATCTGCTCCCACTGCTTCACGACCGCCTCGGGGTCGCCGAGCTTGACCCCTTCCCCGAAGACGTGCGGATGCCGACGGACCATCTTCTCGTTCACCTCGCGGGCGACGGCGTCGAAATCGAAGTGACCCGCCTCGGCGGCCATCTGCGCATGCAGGACGACATGGAACAGGAGGTCGCCCAGTTCCTCGCGCAGGTTGGGCAGGTCGTCGCGGTCGATCGCCTGGAGGAGTTCGCTCACCTCCTCGACGAGACAGTCGCAAAGGGTGCGATGGGTCTGGACCCGGTCCCACGGACAGCCGTCGGGAGCGCGCAGTCGGGCGGTGGTGGCGAGGAGCAGGTCGATGCCGGACATGGCGACCATCGAGACGACCCTGCCGAGGGAGTCAAAACGATTGCCAGAACGGCCCGGAGCGGTTCCGCTGGGGACGTGGACAAACTGACGGAAATCATGGACGCCAAGCGTCGGGAAATCGCCCCGTTCGCCCGCCCCGTCGCCGATGCCGAATTGGCGGCCTTCGCCGGCCGCCGGCTTCCGCCCGGCTTCCGCCAGTCGCTGGATGTCCCCGGCCGCCTGACGGTCATCGCCGAGGTCAAGCGCGCCTCCCCGAGCGTGGGCACGATCAAGGGCGACGTCGATGCGGTCACCCAAGCCCGGGCCTACGCCGACGCCGGGGCCGATTGCCTTTCGGTGCTGACCGAGACCACTTATTTCCAGGGTCGGTTGGCCGACCTGGAAGCGGTGACGGCGGATCAGGCGACCCGTGCGCATCCCTTGCCCTGCATCCGGAAGGACTTCATGGTCCACCCTTACCAGGTGCTCGAAGCCGCCCAAGCCGGGGCCCGGTGCATCCTGATCATCGTCCGTGGCCTGACCGACGAAGAGATCCGGCCGATCCACCGCGCGGCGAAGCTCGCCGGCCTCGATACGCTCTTCGAGGTGCATGACGAACCCGAACTCGAACGCGCGCTCCGGCACGACCCGGACATGGTCGGGGTGAACAACCGCAACCTCTCGACGTTCCAGATCGACCTCTCCTTCGCCGAGCGCGTGATCCCCCGGATGCCGCGGCATATCCTGAAGGTCGCCGAGAGCGGCATCAAGACGCCGGAGGACGCCCGCCGCATGCGTGCCGCCGGCGCCCACTCCTTGCTGGTCGGCGAATCCCTGATGCGGGCCGCCGACCCGGCCGAGCTGCTGCAGGCCTTCCGGAGCGCATGAACGACGGGCCCCTCAGCCTGTCGGAGACCCGCGAGCTGCTCGCGCGGCTGGCGCACATGCCGAAGAAGTGGCTCGGGCAAAACTTCCTGGTGGACGGCAACATCGTCCGCAAATCCCTGGAGCTCGGCGAAGTCAAGCCCGGCGACACCGTCGTCGAAGTCGGTCCGGGGCTGGGTACGTTGACCCGCACCTTGCTCGGCGCCGGCGTGAACCTCTTTGCGGTCGAGGCCGATCGCACGATGGTCTACCACCTGGAGACCACGCTGAAGCCCCGGTACCCCAAGACCTTTCACCTGCACGAGGGCGATGCGGTCGATTTCCCGCGGGCCGGCCTGACGGACGCCACCGATGGCTCCTTCAAGGTCATCGCCAACCTGCCCTACGCGATCTCCACCCCCTGGATGGACGCGATCTGCGCCGGCCCCCACCCTTCGCTGATGGTCCTGATGCTGCAGCGCGAAGCCGCCGACCGGCTGACCGCCGAGGTCGGCACCGGCCATTGGTCGGCCGTCACGGCGCAGGTCCAACTCGCCTTCGAACGCGTCAAGCTCCACCCCGTACCGGCGCAGTCCTTCAATCCCCCGCCCAAGGTCGACTCCTGCCTGCTTGTCCTCCGCCGCCGCGCGGACGCGCGCCGGCTCAGCCCCCGCGCCCGGGAAGTCGCCCGCATGCTCTTCACGCAACGCCGCAAACAGGTCGGCTCGGCCGCCCGGAAGCTGTTCCCCGACCACGCCGACGTGGCCCGCTGGCTCGAAGCGCTGCCGGCCTTCGGGGTGACGTCGCTGGCCCGCCCTGAGACGATCCCGGCCGAAGCTTGGCTGACGCTTTGACCCGCCTGGGGTTGCTTTCCTCGGATTCCTTGCTCCTTATCCCCCCATGCCCGTCAAAGTAGGCCTCGTCTCCCTCGGTTGCGCCAAGAACCTGATCGATTCCGAGATCATGATCGGCCACCTTGCCCAGGCCGGCATGTCCATGACCCCCGACGCCGCTGAGGCGGACGTGGTCATCGTCAACACCTGCTCGTTCATCGACGCCTCCAAGCATGAGGCGCTGGAGGCGATCTACGAGATGAGCGACGGCAAGGCGACCGCCCGCAAGAAGGGCCAGAAACTCATCGTGGCCGGCTGCATGGCCCAGCGCTACCAGGGCGCCCTGCCGGTCGTCGAGGGAGCCAAGGGCCGCGTCGAGCTCCCGAAGGTCGACGCCTTCATCGGACTCGACCAGGTGACCAACATCGTGCCCGTCATCCACAAGGTCCTCGGGGGCGACGCGGGCAAGACGGAATTCCTCGCCAAGACCACGACGTTCATCCCGGACTTTGATACGCCGCGCTTCCGCCTGACCCCGCGTCATGCGGCCTACATCAAGATCGCCGAGGGTTGCAACCATCCCTGTTCGTTCTGCATCATCCCGCGCATCCGCGGGCGCCATCGGAGCCGCACCGTGGAGTCCGTGGTCAAGGAAGCCCGCCTCCTCGTCGCCGATGGCGTGAAGGAGATCAACCTGATCTCCCAGGACACGACCTACTTCGGCATGGACCGCTGGACGGACGCGCGCCCGAACCCGCGGAGCAAGGTCGACTCCTCCAAGGGCGAGTCGCTTGCGTCGCTGCTCCGCGAACTCGACGCCATCGCGGGCGACCACTGGATCCGCCTCCTTTACACCCACCCGGCGCATTGGAGCGACGAGCTGATCGAGACGATCGCGCAGTCCCGCCACGTCACCCGCTACGTCGACATTCCGCTCCAGCACATCTCCGACCGCATGCTCGCGGCGATGCAGCGCGAGACGGACGGCGCCTACATCCGCGACCTGATCCGCCGCATGCGCGCCGGCATCGCCGACCTGGTCATCCGCACCACCTTCATCGTCGGCTTCCCCGGCGAGACCGAGGAGGACTTCCAGGAGCTCCTCGACTTCCTGGCGGCGACCCGCTTCGACCGCGTCGGCATCTTCAAGTACTCCAAGGAGGAAGGCACCAAGGGCGCCAAGCTGGAGGGCCACCTCAGCGACGAGGTGAAGGCCGACCGGCACGCCCGCGCCATGCTCCTACTCCAGCGCCTGTCGAAGGAGCGCGGCGAAGCCTTCGTCGGACGCAAGCTGCGCGTGCTCGTCGAAAGCCCGGGCATCGCCCGTAGCGCCGGCGACGCCATGGAGATCGACGGGATCGTCCAGGTCCCCAAGAAGCTGCCGGTCGGCGAGTTCGCCGAGGTCACCGTGACCGGCGCCCTCGAGTACGACCTCATCGCCCGCTGAGGCTCAGCCTTCGGTCTCGCGTTCGGCGGCGGCGGCTTCGGCCGAGGCCGAGGCCGCGGGGGAATCGCTGAGCCGGATGAGGGCGTCGAGCGAGGAGAAGTGCCGCGTCCAATCGGTCATGTCCGGGATGTCGCCCACCACGGTCGAGAAGAGTTCGCGCTTCTCCTGCTTGAGTTCCTCGATGCGTTCCTCGACGGTGCCCGGCGCGATCATCCGGTAGATCAGGACCGGGTTCTTCTGGCCGATGCGGTGCACGCGGTCGACGGCCTGCGCCTCGACGGCGGGATTCCACCAAGGATCGAGGAGGAAGACGTATTCGGCGGTATTGAGGGTGATGCCGGTGCCGCCCGCCTTGAGCGAAGCGAGGAAAAGGGCCGGGCCCTTGGTTTCCTTGAAGCGTTCGACGGGCGTGGAGCGGTCCTTGGTCTCGCCCGTGAGCTCGAAGATGGGCAACTGCGGGAGATCCCGGGCCAGGGCGACCTTGACGCGCTCGATCAGCGACACGAACTGGGAGAAGACGACGGCCTTGGAGCCGTTGGCGGCGACTTCGGCGAGCTTGGAGACGAGCAGCGTGATCTTGCCGGAGTGGGCGGAGGGACATCCGGAATTCTCGGGCAGCAGGCCGGGGTCGCAGCAGACCTGACGCAGGCGCATCAGCAGTGTGAGCACCGAGGTCGCGTCGCGCGAAAGCAGGGACGCCAGCTCGCCCGACAGGCCGCTGCCCTGGGTCAGGTGTTGGTAGAGCGCCCGCTGCTCGTGCGTGAGCGGGCACGGCAGGACCACCTCCATCTTCGGGGGGATGTCGGCGGCGACGTGGCGCTTGAGGCGGCGGAGGACGAAAGGCGAAACCTGCCGGCGGACCTTGCCCAGCGCCGCCTGCGGGTCGCGCAGCATCATGCGTTCGAACTGGGCGCGCTTGCCGAGTAGGCCGGGCATGAGGAAACGGAAGATGGTCCAGAGGTCCGTCGGTCGGTTCTCGAGCGGCGTGCCCGTGATGGCGATGCGGTGGGCGGCCTGCAGCGCGACGCAGGTCTGCGTCGTCTTCGACTCGGGATTCTTGATGGCCTGGGCCTCGTCGAGGACCGCGTAGCCGAACTTGGTCTTCGCCAACTGGTCGGCGTGCCGGCGGAGCTGGGTGTAGCTCGAAATCCACAGGCGGGCGTCGGGATTGCGGACGAAGTCGTCGTCCGCCGTCAGCACCGAGACGCCGGCGCTGAGCTCGGGGTGGAAGCGCTTGATCTCGCCGATCCAGACGGGGATGACGCTGGCCGGACAGACGATGATCGTGGGGGCGTCGACCGGCCGGGAAGCCAGCAGCGCGAGCACCTGGACCGTCTTGCCGAGGCCCATCTCGTCGGCCAGCAGCGGATGCGCGCCGAGTTCGCAAAGGCGGGCGAGCCAGGCGACGCCCTTGGCCTGGTAAGGACGAAGGTGCGCCGGGAGATCGTCCGGCGCCGCCGGTTCCTGCAGGAGGCGATCCTTCCAGGCCTTGAGCTCGTCATTCAGCTTCAGCGCCCCGACGGCGGCGTGGTCGAAGAGGGACAGGAGCAGGTAGCGGGGCACCTCCCCTTCCTTGGCCCGCCAATCCTCGGAGAAGTCCGCCACGGCCGCGTTGTAGGCGACGACGCCCTTGCCGGGCAGGATCACCGGGCGGCCCCCCGCCTTGAGCAGCAGTTTCTGCTCCTCCGCCAGGAGGCGATGCTTGCCGGCCTTGAGTCGCCAGTTGAGGCGGAAGGATTTGCCGTCGGCGCCGGCCTCCGCGTCGGCGTCGACCTCGACCTGCAGCTGCTCGTTGCGGAAGATTTCGAGGGATTCCTCGCCGACGAGCCGGAAGCGCTTGCGCCACTCCGCGAGTTCCTCGCGGACGAACCGCTCGATCCGGCCGATGTTGTCGATGCCCCACGTGCCGGAGGCCTTCACGTAGGCGAAGCCAGCCCGGTGCGCCACGGTCGAGAAACGGAACAAGGTCTGCCGCTGCTCGTCGGAAAGTTCGTCGCCGGGGACCGCGCCGGGACCGAAGCAGCTCCAGGCATGCCCGCCTCGCCCCGCCCAGGAGGCGGAGGCCGTCAGTCCGACGGGGGATAGTTCGAACGCCACCTGCAGCTTCAGCGCGGCGCGCGCGCCGGCGTCCTTGCGCTCCGGTTCGACCGGCGCCGCGGGGGCCGCGGCCGGCGCGGAGTCGTCGACGGGGGAAATCTCATCCGCGAGCAACTCCTCGACCTCGTACATGCCGGCGACGGCGTACGGCGCGCCGTTCTCCTCCTCGGGCAAGGAGGTGCGCCACTCGATCCGGCCTTCCCCAAGTTCGATGACGGCGCGGACCGTCTGCGTCTCCGTCCGGGTGACGGCCTCCGCGGTCTGTGGCTTCAATTCCAAGGATCGGACGAGTCCCTCGGTGTAGATGCGGCGACCCTCCTCCAGGTCAGCCTTCCGGAAAGTCTTCTCCCAGGACTCGGGCAGGGACGCGAACCAACGTTCCAAGGCTTCCGTGGAATACGAACGATTGGCCGGTCGCGGGGTGGGCATCGACGGGAGGGGATTAAACCTCCCCGTTTTCCTCGATACAATCCCCAATCTTGCACCTTTACGCTCATAAGTAGGCACGGTCTGGACTTGTTTCCCCGAAAGTCGGAAGCCTAATATCCCTTCACCTTTATCGGTCACCGCAATGAAACACTTGAGCGTAGGAACCCGTTGGAATGCCGACCTTGTCGCCTCTTACCATGAACGCTGGACGCAGGACCCCGCCTCCGTGGACGCCGAATGGCGCACCTTCTTCGAAGGCTTTGAGCTCGGCCTAAGCCTCCCGCCCAAGCCCGGCAAGGCCAGCCCCGGGGCCGCCGGCACCGTCGACGCCGTCGCCCAGTTCAAGGTCCTCGCCGCCATCGAGGCCTACCGCATGCTCGGCCACCTCCAGGCCCGCATCAACCCCCTGCTCGACCCCCAGCCCCACTTCGCCCTGACGGACAAGGCCCTCGGGCTCGACGGCATCGCCCCGGACCGGTCCTTCCACACGGGGGACTTCCTCGGCGGCAAGACCTTGGCCCTCTCGGAGATCCTGTCCAAGCTCCGCGCCATCTACTGCGGTCCCATCGGGGTCGAATTCACGCATATCCAGGACGGCGCCCGCCGCCGCTGGCTGCAGGACCGCGTGGAGTCCTGCGGTCTCCGTCCGGCCTACGACGCCGAGACCCGCCGCCGCTTCCTGCGCACCCTCGTGCAGGCCGAGCAATTCGAACGCTTCCTCCACCGCACCTTCGTCGGCGCCAAGCGCTTCTCCGTCGAGGGCGGCGAAACCGTCATGAACGCCCTGGAGCAGCTGCTCCATCGGGCCCCCGGCCTGAAGATCACCGACCTCGTCGTCGGCATGGCCCACCGCGGTCGCCTCAACGTGCTCGTCAACCTCTGCGGCAAGAAGGCGGAGCATCTTTTCCGGGGCTTCAACGAGAACCACATCCCCGACACCACCCACGGCGACGGCGACGTGAAGTACCACCTCGGCTACGAAGGGGAACGCACCATCGACGGCCAGCCCGTGGCGGTGACGCTCGCCTTCAACCCGAGCCACCTCGAGGCCGTCAACCCCGTCGTCCTTGGCCGCGCGCGCGCCCGGACGGACCTCCAGGAAAAGGCGTCGCGCGCCCAGATTCTTCCGGTCCTGATCCATGGCGATGCGGCCTTTGCCGGTCAGGGCATCGTGATGGAGACCCTCAACCTCGCCGGCCTCAAGGGCTACGGCGTCGGCGGCACCCTGCACCTCGTCACGAACAACCAGGTCGGCTTCACCACCAACCCGGACGAGGCCCGCACCGGTCGGCATTGCACCGAGATCGCCAAGTTCACCGAGTCGCCGATCTTCCACGCCAACGGCGACGACCCCGATGCCGTCGTGCTCGCGACCGAAATCGCCCTGGAGTACCGCCAGCAATTCGGCGCCGACGCGGTCGTCGACATCGTCTGCTACCGCCGCTACGGCCACAACGAGACGGACGAGCCCTTCTTCACGCAGCCGGTCCTCTACCGCAACATCGCGACCCACCCTTCCGTCACCGAGCTCTACGCCTCGCGCCTGACCCAGGCCGGCTCCGCCCCCGACGGCGAACTGGCCAAGCTCCGGACCGAGAACGACGTCCTGCTCGAGGCGGCCCAAGCCCGCGCGCTCGAGGCCATCAAGGTCGAGATCGCCGAGCGCCAGAAGGCTCCCTTCGGCGTGCGCCCCTTCCGCTCCCCGTACGAACACCTCGTCCCAACCGCGGTCAGCGCCGAACTCCTCGGCAAGGTCGCCCCGCACCTCTGGCAGATGCCGCCGGACTTCACGCCGAACCCGAAGATCAAGCGTCAGCTCGACCTCAAGGCGGAGGCCTTCAAGTCGGGCGCCAACTTCGACTGGAGCCTGGGCGAAGGGCTCGCCTTCGCCTCGCTCCTCGCCGAAGGCCACCCCGTGCGCATCTCCGGTCAGGACGTCGAACGCGGCACCTTCTCGCACCGCCACGCCGTCCTGCATGACCCGTCCAACGACGCCGAGCACTGCCCGCTGAACGCCGTCGGCGGCGCCTCCATCGAGCTCGTGAACTCCTCCCTCTCCGAGTACGCCGTCCTGGGTTTCGACTACGGCTACTCGCTCGAGGCGCCCGACTCCCTCGTGATCTGGGAAGCCCAGTTCGGCGACTTCGCCAACGGCGCGCAGATCATGATCGACCAGTTCATCGCCTCGGCGGAATCGAAGTGGAACCAGACCAGCGGCCTGGTCATGCTCCTGCCGCACGGCTACGAAGGCCAAGGCCCCGAGCATTCGTCCGCCCGCCTCGAGCGCTTCCTCCAGCTCTGCGCCGAGAACAACCTGCAGGTCGTCCAACCCTCCACGCCCGCGCAGCTCTTCCACGCCCTGCGCCGCCAGGTCAAGGCCGAGCTCCGCAAGCCGCTGATCGTGATGACGCCGAAGAGCCTGTTGCGCCATAAGGCCTGCGTCAGCAAGTTGACGGACCTGACTTCCGGCGGCTTCCAGGCGATCCTCCCCGACCCCACGCCGGCCGCGAAGACCGAGCGCCTCATCCTCTGCTCCGGCAAGGTCTTCTACGAACTCGACGCCGAACGCGCCAACCGCAAGGACACCGCCACGACGATCGTCCGCGTGGAGCAGTTCTACCCCTTCGACGCCGCCACCTTGGCGCGCCTCCACGACCAATACGGCGAACCGAAGAAGGTGGTCTGGGTGCAGGACGAGCCTCGCAACATGGGCGGCTGGTCGTTCATCGCCCCGCTCATCGAGGAGACCCTCGAGCTCCGTCCGCTCTACGCCGGACGCGACGCGGGTGCCTCCCCGGCGGTGGGTTCGCTCTCGGTTCACAAGATCGAGCAGGCCGACCTCATCCGTCAGGCATTCGAAGTCTAAGTCATCCATAGGTCGGCCTAGGTGGTCGTTTTTGACCAACTTCTACCCCGAAACGCCCGTCCTAGGTCGATTAAAGGCTGGTTTCCCCCTTGAAACCCCTGGAAAGGGGTTCCAAAGTCCGACCCAACCTACTTTTCATGGCTGTCGACGTCAAAATCCCCCCCATGGGAGAATCCATCACCGGCGGCCTGCTTGCCGCTTGGTTGGTAAAAAACGGGGACGCGGTCCGCAAAGGCCAGCCCCTCTTCTCCTACGAAACCGATAAGGTCACTTCCGAAGGCACCGCCGAGGTCGATGGCCGCATCACCATCGCCGTCGAGGCGGGTACCGAAGTCCTCGTTGGTCAGGTAGTCGCCAGCATCGAAGCGGGTGCCGCCGGCAATGCCGCCTCCGCTCCGACCGCCCCGGCCGCGCCCAAGGCGGCCGCGCCTGCCCCGGCCGCCGCCCCGGCTGCGCCGACCACCACCCCGGCCGCCGCCAAGACCGGCGCCGCCGCTGAAGTCTCTCCCGCCGTCCGCCGCCTCTCCGCCGAGACCGGCCTCGACCCCGCCGCCCTCGAGGGCACGGGCAAGGCCGGCCGCGTGACCAAGGGCGACATGCTCGCCGCGCTCGCCGGACAGGTCCCGATCAAGGCCGTGGCCCCCGCCCCCGCGGCCCCCGCCGCGGCGGCCGCGCCCGCCGCCGAAATCCCCTCCCGCACTGGCCGCACCTCCCGCAAACGGATGTCGCCGCTGCGTCGCAAGATCGCCGAACGCCTGGTCCAGGCCAAGTCGGAGACCGCGATGCTCACCACCTTCAACGAGGTCAACATGGCCCCGGTGATGGAGCTGCGCAAGCGCCACGGCGAAGAATTCCTCAAGAAGTACGGGGTCAAGCTCGGCTTCATGTCCTTCTTCGTGAAGGCCGCCGTCCAGGCGATGAAGGAAGTCCCGGCGATCAACGCCCAGCTCGACGGCGAGGACATCATCGAGAACCACTTCTTCGACATCGGCGTGGCCGTCGGCACCGACAAGGGCCTGATGGTCCCCGTGGTCCGCGACTGCGACCAGCTCAACTTCGCCGGCATCGAGAAGGCCATCGGCGACTTCGGCAAGCGCGCCCGCGACGGCAAGATCCAGCTCCCGGAACTCCAGGGCGGCGTCTTCACCATCTCCAATGGCGGCATCTACGGCTCGATGCTCTCGACGCCGATCCTCAACCACCCGCAGGCCGCGATCATGGGCCTCCACAACATCGTCGAACGTCCGGTCGTCGAGAACGGCCAGATCGTCATCCGTCCGATCATGTACCTCGCGCTGTCGTATGACCACCGCATCATCGACGGCAAGGAGGCCGTGACCTTCCTGGTCAAGGTGCGCCAGTTCATCGAGGACCCGCAGCGCCTGCTGTTCGGCGTCTGACCCCTTCCCAACCTCCCCCTTCAACCATGTCCCAACTCGATCTCGTCGTAATCGGCTCCGGCCCCGGTGGCTACGTCGCCGCCATCAAGGCCGCCCAACTCGGCCTCAAGGTAGCCCTCGTGGAGAAGGATCCCACGCTCGGCGGCACCTGCCTCAACGTCGGCTGCATCCCCTCCAAGGCCCTGCTCCACTCGACGGAGACCTGGCGCCATGTGCAGCACGCCAAGCACCACGGCATCGTCGGCGCCGAGAAGCTCAGCTTCGACGTCCCGACCATGCTCGCCAACAAGGACAAGGTCGTCGCCCAGCTCAACAAGGGCGTCGAGTTCCTCGTCTCCAAGCGCGGCGTCGAAATCGTCCGCGGCCTCGGCCGCCTCGGCAAGGCCGGCCAGGTCCTCGTCCGCGGCGCCGCCGGCGAGCGCGTCCTCGAGACCAAGAACATCCTCATCGCCACCGGCTCCGTGCCGGTCGAGCTGCCCTTCATGAAGTTCGACGGCGAGACCGTCATCTCCTCCGACCATGGCATCTCCCTCAAGGCCGTCCCGGAGAAGATGGTCGTCGTCGGCGCCGGCGCCATCGGCCTCGAGCTTGGTTCCGTCTGGGCCCGTCTCGGATCCCAGGTCACCGTGGTCGAGATGCTCCCGACCATCGGCGGCCCCGCCTACGACGCCGACATCGCCAAGGCCGCCCAAGCCGCCTTCGAGAAGCAAGGCATCAAGTTCGAACTCGGCGCCAAGGTCACCGGCGTCAAGAAGACCTCCGCCGGCTTCGCCCTCACCGCCGAGCGCGACGGCAAGGCCCTCGAATTCCCGGCCGACAAGATCCTCGTCGCCGTCGGCCGCAAGGCCAACACCACCGGACTCGGCGCCGCCGAGGCCGGCCTCAAGCTCGATGAACGTGGCCGCGTGACCATCGACGCCCACTACGCCACCAACCTGCCCGGCGTCTACGCCATCGGCGACGTCGTCGTCGGCCCGATGCTCGCCCATAAGGCCGAGGAGGAAGGCGTCGCCATCGCGGAGAACCTCGCCGGCAAGCATGGCCATGTGAACTACGGCGTCATCCCGGGCGTCATCTACACCGACCCCGAAGTCGCCTGCGTCGGCCTGTCCGAGGCCGAGGCCAAGGCCAAGAACCTCGAGGTCAAGGTCGGCAAGTTCCAGCTTCAGGGCAACGGTCGCGCCATCGCCACCGACGGCACCACCGGCTTCATCAAGGTCGTCGCCGACGCCAAGTCCGACAAGGTCCTGGGCGTCCAGATGGTCGCCAAGGGCGCTTCCGAGATGATCGCCGCCGCCTGCGCGCACATGGAATACGGCGGCA
>Ga0315904_10000970_pt1 | contig 45299 bp, 42 predicted proteins | sample LakEriMetagenome_6_FD_203529 | JGI IMG/M metagenome (GOLD analysis project Ga0315904, IMG submission 203529) | Freshwater fungal communities from buoy surface, Lake Erie, Ohio, United States - Buoy 12 MA120 | ecosystem: Environmental > Aquatic > Freshwater > Lake | place: USA: Lake Erie, Ohio... | reverse complement strand
GTCGCCGCCCGCGCCAAACGCATCATCAAGGTCCGCGACGGGCTCATCGCGCATGATAGCGGATCGTAGATAGCAGATCGTGGATGGAAGATTGGAAATCTTCCAACTCTCAACCAACAACTCTCAACTTCTCCCATGCTCCTCAACGCCCTGCTCATCGCCCTGCGCGAAATCCGGCGCAACGTGACCCGATCCTTCCTCACCGTGATCGGAATCGTCATCGGCGTGGCGGCGGTGGTCACCATGGTCACGCTCGGCCGCGGGGCCACCGAGGCGGTCAAATCCCAAATCTCCAAGATGGGCAGCAACCTCCTTGTCCTCCGTCCCGGCCAAGGCTGGAGTTCGTGGGGGGCGCCGCAGTTCAGCCTCGACGATGTCCATGCCATCCGCGACCAGGTTCCCGGCATCGCCGACATCGCTCCCATCGTCCACAGCAACGGCACCGTTGTCTATCAGGAGAACAGCCGCGCCTTCGACGTCCAGGGCACCACCTCCAACTACTTCGCCATCGCCAACTGGGAACTCGCCCTTGGCCGCTTCTTCACCGATGCCGAAGTCGCCGAAGCCTCGCCCGTCGCCGTCATCGGCGAAACCATCCGCAAGGAACTCTTCGGCGCGGACGTCGATCCCGTCGGCGAGAGGATCCGCGTCAAAAACACCACCTTCGAGGTCATCGGCGTCACCAAGGTCAAGGGCCAGGGCGGTTTCAGCGACGACCTCGATGACAACGTCATCACGCCCTACACCGCCGTGTTGCGCCGCATGAGCGGCCGCGGCAATGGCAACAACATCAACCAGGTTTCCATCTCCGGCCGCGATGGCTATCCCAGCGCCCACATCGTGGCCGATGTCTCCTCGCTGATGCGCGAGCGCCGCAAACTCACCCCCAACGAGGACAACAACTTCAACGTCTTCGACTCCCTCCAGCTCGCCGATGTCATCAGCTCCAGCACCAAGGTGATGACCTCGTTGTTAGGCGCGGTGGCCGGTGTCTCGCTGCTCGTCGGCGGCATCGGCATCATGAACATCATGCTCGTCTCGGTCACCGAGCGCACCCGCGAGATCGGCATCCGCCTCGCCATCGGCGCCCGCGCCCGCGAGGTGCTCCTCCAGTTCCTCGTCGAGGCCGTCACACTCTCCTGCGTCGGCGGCGTGGCCGGCATCCTCCTCGCCTGGTTCCTCTGCGACGTCCTCGCCGGAGTCGTCGGCGCGCCCTTCCTCTTCGATCCGAAGATCAACCTCATTGCCTTCGTCTTCTCCGCCGCCATCGGCATTCTCTTCGGCTTCATGCCCGCCCGCCGCGCCGCCGCCCTCGATCCCATCGAGGCCCTCCGCCACGAGTGAGCTTTCCCGATCGGAAACCGTGGATCAAGGTGACGGGCTGCCGCTGTCCAGAAACAAGTCCGCGAATGAGCCCAAGGTCACGGATCATCTTGGTCCTTGGCGGCGATTTCATCATATCGAAAGCTGGTGATCGTCCTGAGCCAGGCGGGTGTGACAGCCTTCCTGAACTCCGCGGCGCTGCACCATTTGTAGTCGGACCCCACTGCAACGAGCTTGTGATGCACGGCGTTCTGGTGGACGTAATGAAGCCTCGCAAGATAGCTGCGCTGGTGCGTCAGGCAGGTTTCACGGAAATTCTGCCACAGCCGGGTGCGACCCGGTTGATTCTCCCGGCGATTCAGTTCGCGCGTGGTCAGGCTGTGGAGCTCGCGGATCATCTCGCGCAGGGATTCAGCTCCCTCGGGACGCTTCGGGCTGTGGCCGATGAGATGATAGTGATTCGAAAGAATGGCCCAGGCTTCGAGCTTCCAGCCAAATTCGTTGACGAGGGTGAAAAGGGTTTCCTGGAACCAATCCTTCATCGAGTCGGCAGCGAGAAGATGACGGCCTTCAGCCGCACGAGCGGTGAGGAAATAGACGCCGCTCTGGCTCAACCGATGAGGTGGAGCGTGAGGCCAGTCCCGGGTGCCCTTGGCGCACTTCTCGTCATCCGGGAGATCATCCATGATCCGGAAAATGAAGTCATCAGAATCAGATGTCGATTCCGAACATTTGACCCTTGGACTGCGGCAGCCTGCTGCCGCTTTTCCGGAGCCAGCCTGCTGGCCCGGGATGGAGGGAGGGGAAAAGGAAAGCCGTTCACGACACCTCTTTTGCTTTCCCTCCACCCCCGCAGCAGGCTGCGGGGCTCAAAGCGGCAGCAGGCTGCCGCAGGCCAAGGCCAAGGCCAAGTCCAAGACGCCATCACTCCCGCCGGATCGCGTTGCCGCTGCTTTCGAGTTGCCCGCCTCGGATGAGGCCGTTGATAAGCGAGCGGGCGGTTTCGTCGATACGCGGACCGGCGCGGCGGAAGCCGAGCCAGCGGGAGAAGGCGCGGATGGCGTCCTCGCGTTCCATCCAGACTCTTCCATGTTCTGAAACGGCGGCGAGCAGTTGGCTCTTGAGGTGCTTCCGGTTGTATTCGGCGATGTTGTTTTGATAGACACTCAACACACCACTGTAGTTGATGAGCACCCAGCGGCGCACGGCGGTAACGAGGGCCTTGTCGAGCACCGAGGAAACACCTTCGCTGAGGCGTTGATAGCCAAGCTCGGCAGCGGCGAGGCGGATGACGGCCTGGCGCTCGGTGGGGCCGTGGCGGTTGAGGAGATCCCGGAACAAGGCCATGAGATCGCTCTTGTCCAGGTCGTCGGGATGCGTGGGACGGGATGGTTCTTCCGGATGGTTGTTTGGGCTACTTGGACTACTTGGACTGCGGCAGCCTGCTGCCGCTTTTCCGGAGCCAGCCTGCTGGCCCGGGGGGCCTTCAGGTGCCGGCGCGGATCGTCCGAAGGCTTTTCATTCGCCTCTACATGGACTCCCGCAGCAGGCTGCGGGTCTGAAAGCGGCAGCGGGCTGCCGCAGTCCAAGGCCTTCGGCTCCTCCTCGCCCCAGACGCGGGCCAGCGTGGCTTGGATCTTCTTCTCGAAACGGGCGATCAACTCGCGGTTGGCGTTAACCAGCGCCTGTTCGGCTTCGATCTCCGCGACGATGGCCTCCTGCGTGGCGAGGGGTGGGAGGGGAATCTGATACTCCTTGAAAAAGCCGTTGTAAAGACTCTGGACGGTAACTCCTGGCTTGATGCCCTCGGCAAGAATTGAAGAAGCCCTCGTCTTCAGGACATAAAACAGAAATTTAGGTATGACGGTTTCTCCCTTCGGCCGAAAGGCAAATCAAATCCTGATTGATGCACATGGGCCGAGAAAGCAGTGCTACAGGGAACGAGTGCTTTAGAATTCCGGAACGCACAACACAGACGACTGTGTCTTCTGGGAAAATCTTCGTGGCGCTACCAGAGACCGCTTCCGCCGAGATGTGGTCTTCCGTATCGTGTATCACATCAGATTTCATGTCTTTCGGTGAAACCCAAGGAATATCGCCTTTCCAGTAGTTTGGCTCCGATTTCGAGGGCGTGCCTCCGCTAGACCTGTTGAAGTGTTTTCCCAACTCCACCACCGGCCAGTCGGGCTGGATGGGGATGTGGGGGCGGTAGTGGTCGAGGACGGCGCGGGCGCCGTCGATGACTTTCTGGTAGCCCTCGATCTCCGCCACGATCTCCTGCTGCACCGATAGCGGCGGCAGGGGGATTTGGAACTGCGAAAGTGCCGTAGCATTAATCCCAGCCTGGCCAACCCACTTGTTCGCGAGTCCGACGAAAATACCTTTCTACCAAGCGTTATGCAAAAGCAGGGCCAGGAAGTTAGGGACGCAGATATCAGGCTTTACCCGGATTCGCGTCATGTGATTCGAAAACCCTCCCTGGATGTCTTGCTCGATCAGGCAGGTCTTTCCAACGAGTTCTTTGCTGTTGGTATTGTTGAAAAGCACATCACCTGAAACCCTCACGCTCGGCCTGGTTGATCCAGGCCGCTTCCGAGGCATAAGTGGGTCGCTGGGTGAGGACGACGTAGTCCGAGGACAAGAACCCCCTCGTCGGCAAGGAACAGGCTCGGAAATACGCGCGCTCGCAGAATTGCCGCTTCATCATCCTTTCTAACGGTAACCTCCACTACTTCTGGGACCTCGAACGCGGAAACCCCTACATCATCACTTCGTTCCCGAGCCCGGATTCGGTGCTCGCCGCAGCGAAGGTCGTCCCGGACCGGGCCCGCATTATTGCCGAACGCGTCGCGGAGGACTTGGCCTCGAGAACGATGAAGGGAAAGCCCTTTGAATCCAGCAGGAGGAAGTCGATGAAGCCCTTGCCGGTTTTCTCGAAGTTTTCACCGAGGGCGTCGAGCGCTTGAATGCTGAGTCTGGCGTGGGTTTCGAGCTGGATGTTCGCCGGACCATTCGCATCGGCGAAGAAGCGCCAGCCCGCGGCTTCCAGCAGCTTGTTGATCTTGATGCGGGCGGCGGCTTCTTTCATGCGGCGGACGGACAGCGAGTGTCGTCGATGCGCGCCAATATTCGGATTCGAAGGACATTTCCAATATCGAAAACCGATAAATTTAATCGAGTTGACTCAATGAGAACGGGCCTTTTACAACAAGATTTCATAAGATTCTCCGATTTTTTCTGAAATCGGATTCCGATTTCCCATTTCGGACCATGACCCGAAGGTCCCGACCGGTGGCTGGTCCGCTATGTTGGGACTGTGAGCGAACATCAGGAAATCCGGCGGCGTCTCGCAGTGATCGGGAAGGACCGAAAGTGGCTGGCCAAGCAGCTGAAAAAGAGCGAGGAAACCGTGCGCCAGTATTTGCAACCCAAAGGCAAACGGACCAAGGAGCTGATGGAGGACATCGAGCGGGTGATCGTTCTGGAGGAGGCGCGGCAGCGTGAAAACCGGGCGGATTCACCGCCGTGGAATGTGCTTTTCAACAGGGCGGAGGAGTTTGATTTGGTGGACCGCGCGAGCCGCCTGGAGAAAGCGGAGAGCATCACGGAGTTCTGCCGCGGGGTGTTGATTCGGCGGGCCCGCGAGATCATCGAGGAAAAATCCCGGGGTGCGTATCCGAAGGGCAAGTTGGCACCGGTGGAAGATGTGCCGGCACCCAAGGTGGCGGACAAGCCGAGGAAGGCTGGCAAATCCGTGCCGCCGGGGTGAGCATTCTTTGTATTTCACTGATAGTAAATCACTTGTGGTTCTAAAGTGACCCTTGGGCCCCTAGGCCCTTGGACTGCGGCAGCCTGCTGCCGCTTTTCCGGAGCCAGCCTGCTGGCTCGGGGCCAATGAGCCGTCGAAGTCACGAGCTGGAAGATCGCTCCTTCGTCTCTTCATTGACGCCCGCAGCAGGCTGCGGGATGAAAGCGGCAGCAGGCTGCCGCACTCCATGTTAAACGATCAGGCCTCCGTTGCCTTCTGTGACTCGCGGTCCAGTTTTTCGATCCAGACGACCAGCATGGCCACATCGGCGGGGGTGATGCCTGGGATGCGGGAGGCTTGGCCGAGAGTGGCCGGGCGGATTTCCGTGAAACGAATTTGGGCTTCCTTCTTGAGGCCGCGGATGGCGGTGAAATCGAGGTTTTCCGGGATGCGACGGTGTTCCTGGCGGGCCATGCGGTCGATCTGCTGGCGCTGGCGGCCGAGGTGGCCTTCGTATTTGAAATCGGTCTCAATCAGCGGCCAGAGTTCCACGTGGAACTCTTGGCGGAGGTTTTCGGGCAGCATTTCCCAGGTGTTTTCGCTGCGGCGAAACCAGTGGTCGAGTTTCAGGCCATCGAAAACCGTCTGGCGGACCCAGGACTCGGCGCGCTGGAGTTCGGCCAGTTTCCCCTCCACACGGCGGACCCGTTCGCCACTGGCGAGGCCGATGGCGGCGGCTTTCGGGGTGAGTCGGAGGTCGGCATTGTCCTGGCGGAGCAGTAGCCGGTATTCGGCGCGGCTGGTGAACATGCGATAGGGTTCGGTGCAGCCGCGGGTGACGAGGTCGTCCACCATCACGCCGAGGTAGGCCTCGTCGCGGGCGAGCACGAATTCAGGTTGGCCAAGGGCCTTCAGCGCGGCGTTGGTGCCGGCGATGAGCCCCTGCCCCGCCGCCTCCTCGTAACCGGAGGTGCCATTGATTTGGCCAGCGAAATAGAGGCCCTCGACGTGCTTGGTTTCCAGCGTCGGGCGGAGCTGGGTGGGCGGGCAGTAGTCGTATTCCACCGCATAACCCGGCCGGAGGATCTCGCAGCGTTCCAGCCCGGGGATGGAGCGGAGGAACTCGAGCTGCACCTCGTAGGGCAGTGAGGTGGAGACGCCGTTGACGTAGTATTCCAGCGTGTGGCGACCCTCGGGTTCGAGGAAGATCTGGTGGCGCTCCTTGTCGGCAAAGCGGACCACCTTGTCCTCAATGGACGGGCAGTAGCGCGGGCCGACGCCCTCGATGATGCCACAATACATTGGTGACTTGTCGAGATTGCCGCGGATCACCTCGTGAGTGCGCTGGTTGGTGTAGGTGATCCAACAGGGCAATTGTTCCACGTGGAACGCGGGGTCGCCCCAGGGGTTCAGGGTGAACAGGTCGTCCGCCCCCCGCTGGAGGGTATCGGCGAGGAAACTGAACTTTGGCACGGGTTCATCGCCGTTCTGGCGTTCGCACTTGGAGAAATCGATCGAACGCGCATTGAGCCGGCACGGGGTGCCGGTTTTGAAGCGTTCCACCTTGAAATTCAGTCGCTTGAGAGCCTCGGACACCACCGAGGTGGCATCGCCCATGCGGCCGCCGCGCTCGTTGCGGAGTCCGACGTGCATCAGTCCGCCCATGAAGGTCCCGGCGCTAAGGATCACGCTGCGGCCCGCGATTTCCATGCCGAGCGAGGTGACCACCGAGCGGATCCGGTCGTTTTCCACCACGAGGTCGGCCACGTTTCCCTGATGAATCTCGATGCCGGGGGTGGCTTCGAGTTCGCGCTTCATCCGGAACTGGTAGGCCTTCTTGTCGCACTGGGCGCGGGGGGCGCGGACCGACGGACCCTTCGAGGCGTTGAGCATGCGCCACTGGATGCCGGTGGCATCGGTGTTGAGACCCATCATGCCGCCGAGGGCGTCGATTTCCCGGACCATGTGGCCCTTGGCCAGCCCGCCGATGGCCGGGTTGCAGGACATCTGGGCAATGGTGTCGAGATTCTGGGTGAGCAGCGCCACCTCGCAGCCGAGTCGGGCGGCGGCCAGCGCGGCCTCGACCCCGGCATGGCCGGCACCGATCACGATCACGTCATAGCTCTTCGGGTAGCGGAACATCGCGGGGCGCGGAAGATACCCGGAAACCCGCCCGGGGAAACCCTAAAATCGCAGGGCGTGTTCCACGTGGAACTTTCACTCCCCCCGGTCCAGGATTCCCGCCGATGCCCGGGGCAGGAGCTGTTCCAGCGTGAATTCGAGCCGATCGGAGCGGTTCGCGAGAATCACCAAGGGCACGCCGAATTCGGCTAGCACCTGCCGGCAAGCGCCGCAGGGGGAAATCGGCACGGCCGTATCCGCCACCACGGCGACGGCCACAAAGCGTCGCACCCCGGCCGCGACGGCCGCTCCGATCGCCACGCGCTCGGCGCAGTTGGTCAGGCCGTAGGACAGGTTTTCGACATTGCAGCCGTGAAACACCCGACCGTCCTCGGACAGCAGCGCCGCCCCAACCTGAAAATCCGAATAGGGCGCATAGGCCTGAGCGCGCGCCTTCCATGCCTCGTCCACGAGAATTTCCCAGTCCATGCGGACGAAACTAAAACCGTCGACGAAGCCCCGGAAATCAAAAAACCGGTGGAAAACCGGAATTTTCGCCTAGCCGGGCACCGCAAATCCTGCCATTTTCACGGGCACCATGAACCGCCACCTGCCACTCATCCTCATTGTCGCCCTATTGATTGCCTTCCGGGTTGCGGGAGCATGGTTTCCGGAAACCCTGCCGAACTTCTCTCCGCTGGCGGCGGTGTTCTTTTGCGGCGCGCTGCTGGCACCCGGTTGGCGCGGACTGGCGATCCCATTCGGCATTTGGGCGGTGACCTTCCCGCTCGGCGTCGGCCACACCTCCAACCCGATGGATTTCGCCACCACTCTGACGGCACTCGTGACGATCTTCTTTTTCGGCAAGGCGCTGGCCAATCACAAGGCTCCCACCCTGCTTGTCGGTTCCGCGCTTTCCGCGGTGGCCTTCCATGTCATCACCTGCGGCGGCGCCTGGCTGACCGACCCGCTCTACGCGAAAACCGCCGAGGGCCTCTATCAGTCCGTGTGGTCCGGACCGCTCATCGACGGCAAGCCGAGCGCCCTGCCCTCATGGGTGTTCCTGCGCAATCTGGCCGCCGCCAACGTGCTCTTCACCGGCCTCTTCCTGCTGGCCCAGGTGCGACTGCCAAAGGTGGCCACACCCGTGCTTGCATTTGCGAAATCCGGCTGATACTCCGGGCGTCTGTCCGGCCCTCGCCGGGAGGATCCTTCCCAGACGCCCATGACCAGCGCCACGCCCGCCCTCGATTTCGCCCAATCGCCGATCAACCAGACGCTCACGCCCGAGCGCAAGATCGAGTTGTTTACCCAGATGGTCCGGATCCGCCGCTTCGAGCAGGCGGGCCTGAAATACTACCAAGCCGGGAAAATCGGTGGTTTCCTCCACCTCTACATCGGCCAGGAAGCGGTCGCCGTGGGGACCATTTCGCTCGGCGGACCGAATGACCATTTCATCACCGCGTATCGCGACCACGGTCACGCCTTGGCCGTCGGCATGGGCATGAACGAGTGCATGGCCGAGATGTTCGGCAAGCAGACCGGCTGCTCGAAAGGCAAGGGTGGTTCCATGCACTTCTTCGCGCCCGACAAGAATTTCTGGGGTGGCCACGGCATCGTCGCCGGCCAAACCCCGCTCGGCCTCGGACTGGCCTACGGCCTGAAATACCTCGGCCGCGAAGGCTGCTGCCTTTGCTACCTCGGCGACGGCGCGGTGAACCAGGGCGCCTTCCACGAGTCGCTCAACCTCGCCGCCCTTTTCGACATCCCGGTCGTTTACGTCATCGAGAACAACGGCTACTCGATGGGCACCTCGCAGGAACGCTCGTCGGCCTACGGCGGCTGCCTCGCCCAGCGAGGCGAGGCCTACGGCATGGCCTGGGATGTGATCGACGGCTCCGATCTCTACGAAGTCCGCGCCAAGACCCACATCGCCATGGAGCGCGCCCGCAAGGAGCACAAGCCGTCTCTGTTGGAAATCGATACCTACCGCTACTATGGTCATAGTATTGCGGATGCGAACCACAAGAAATACCGGACGCCGGAGGAAATCGAACACTACAAGCAGAACCACGATCCCATCTCGGTCTTCCAGCGCAAGCTGATCGCCGAGGGCGTGCTCACCGAGGACGGTGTCGCCCGCATCAACGAGGCCGCGCGCAACGAAGCCGCCGCCGCCGTGAAATTCGCCGACGAATCCCCCGCCCCGACCATCGCGGACATCAGCACCGATGTGTATTGGGAAACCGACAACCAGACGCCAGCCTCGAAGCTCGGCCGCCATTTCTTCGACACCTGATTTCCACACACGACCATGCCCCGCATTCTCACCTACCGTGAAGCCCTCCGCGAAGGACTCGACGAGGAACTCGCCCGCGATCCTAACGTCGTCCTGATGGGCGAGGAGGTCGCCCAATACAACGGAGCCTACAAGGTCACCGAAGGCCTTTGGAAAAAGTGGGGCGACAAACGCGTCGTCGACACCCCGATTTCCGAAGCCGGATTCATCGGCATGGGCATCGGTGCCTCCATGCTCGGCGTGCGCCCGGTGATGGAGCTGATGTTCTGGTCCTTCCACTCCGTCGCCTTCGATCAGTTGGTCAACAACGCCGCCTGCGTCCGCTACATGTCCGGCGGCCTCTGCAACTGCCCGATCGTCGTCCGCGGCCCGGCCAACGGCGGCACTAACGTCGGTGCCACCCACTCGCACATCCCGGAAGGCCTCTTCGCCGCGTTCCCCGGCCTCAAGGTCTGCGCACCCGCCACTCCGGCCGATGCCAAGGGCCTGATCAAGGCCGCCATCCGTGACAACGACCCCGTCTATGTCATGGAAAACACCCTCCTTTACGGCAATTCCGGTGAAGTGCCCGATGGTGATCATGTCGTTCCGCTCGGCGTCGCCGAGGTGAAACGCGAAGGAGCCGACATCTCGCTCATCGCCCACGGCCGCTCGGTCATCCACGCCCTCGAGGCAGCCGAAACCCTCCAGGCCCAGCACGGTATCAACGCCGAGGTACTCGACCTCCGCTCGATCCGTCCGCTCGACGTGGACGCCATCGTCAAAACCGTCCAAAAAACCAACCGGGTGGTATTGATTGATGAATCCAAGCCCTTCGGCGGCGTGGCGGCGATGGTTTCCACGATCATCATGGAAAACGCCTTCGACTACCTGGATGCCCCGGTCCAGCGCGTCTGTTCGATCGACGCCCCGGCGATCTACTCGCCGCACATCGAGAACGAGCAACTGCCGAACCCGCGCCGGATCATCGAGAAGGTGCTGGCGATGCGGTGATCCGTGGCGGCGGCTTGCAACCGCGATGCCCCGCCTTTCCACTGCCGGCACTTGTCCCGGGAATCCCCAGCGGCCGCCGCATGTCCCTAACAGAACAAGGTTGGCTGAATGTTCCGTCCGGCATCGGGCTGGAACTGTTAGATCAACATCGTGGGGAAGTTTTCCTGTCCGGCCGGGCCGGTTCACGATGCCTGCTCGATCACCGATTGGTCAATCCGACCGCACGCATGATACGCGATCATCTGGCGGACCTCGGGATTCTCGACCGGCGTTCCGTCGCCATCCAGGCGATTGCCTTTGATAAAACTCCGGAGACAAACTGGAAGGTCTCGTGGCATCAGGATGTCATGTTTCCATTCGCCCGGGCGGTATCCACGCCAGGCTACACACTCGCCTGCGAAAAAGACGGCATCCACTACGCCCGGCCACCCGTCGCGGTGCTCGAACAACTGACCGCGGTCCGGTTATCGCTCGATCCATGCAATCCCGAAAACGGCCCGCTGCGAGTCGCTCCCGGAACACACAAACATGGGATCATTCCGACTGGCGAAATCGCGCAACACGTCGGGAGATCTGGTGAAATCGCCTGCACTAACGATGCCGGTGACCTCCTCCTCATGAAACCGCTTCTGCTTCACGCCTCATCCCAAGCCACCTCGCCACAGCACCGGCGCATTCTGCACCTCGTCTATCACAACGGCGGGACGATGGATGAACCATGGCACCGGGCGGTCTGACGGATTGCCGTCCCACGCTCCCTCAACTTGCCAGCGCCTGACCGCCGTAGCCAGGATACCAGATGGTCCGGAACTGCGGGACCAGGCCGGCCGCGGCGGCAATCCGTGCCAGCTCGGCCGCGTTACCCGCCTGGAGTTTCTGCATCGCCCGGGCGCGGTGGACTTTCACGGTCACAACAGCGAGGCCCAAACGGTCGGCAACCTCCTTGTTCAGCATGCCGGAGACAACCAGCTCGACGACCTCGCGCTCGCGTGCGGTCAGAGTTGCCGCGCGCTCGATGGCTTTGGTCACCAGGATGTCGTTGTGGTGACGCAGGCGGGCATTGGCAAGCGCGCCGGAAATCGCGCCCAACAACTCCTTGCCATCACAAGGCTTGGGAATGAAATCCTCCGCTCCGGCGCGAATCGCCTCGACAATCATCCGTGGTGTCCACTCCTCCGCAACAAACAGCGTCGGAATTTCCCAACCCTGGCGCCGGATCTTCTCCAACACCGAGAGACCGGACACGCCGTTTCCAAGTTTACAACCGAGTAGCAGGCAAATCGGCTCGGTCGGCCGGCCGCCACTGAAGAGATCCTCGGCCTTCCGCCAAATCCGGACCTGATGGCCTTGGGACACCAGAAGATCCTTGAGGCCTGCCACAAAGTCCCGGTCGGAATCCAAAACCCAGATGCTGCCTTGCGCGGTGCTCATTCGATTCCTCCAGTCCCAGGGCTTTCGAACAACGTGACGGTGGATGGCGATGACATGGAGTTGGGGAGGTTGGGTCGGCCATCCCGCGAACGTTTCCGCACGCGGGGGAAGACGGGTAGCTCGCGGACTCTTGGAGGGTTTCGCCCCTGACCGGAAAATCCGGGAAAAACCGCCTTCCATAAGGCATTACCCTGAAATCCTCCGTTTGTGACAGGCAAACCGCGATTTTTTCAAGATTGTCATTTCGCCCCCCGGCCGGGGACGCCGGGTCCCGGTGGTTCGGTCGGGTCGATTCCCTCGTTGAGCTCGCCCTCCACGCCTCGGTGATTCGGGCGAAATTCGGAAATCATCAATCCTCATGGGCCTGTTCGGCGACTCGTCCCGACTGTGGCGCGGCAAAACCCTCGAAACCGCGATGCACAAGGCGTTTTCCAAGGCTCTTTTGTTCTCCAACGATAAGTTTCAGAAAATGTTGATGATCTTAATGTGTTGAAATTTAAAATTTTTTGAGCGTTTTCGCCAAGCTTTTGTCAAAATTGGGCATGGTGAGCTTTCAACCAGGCGCATTACTGAGCAGTCTCCTTGCGATCGCGATCACCAGCTCCGAAGCCGGAGCGGTTGTCCACATCGACTTCGCATGGGTCGGGAACCCCGGAAATGCAGCCGACACCGCGGTGATGGAGATCGACGGCACGACCGGGTATGGAGCGGTGGCCACAAGCTTTGCGATCTCCCGCACAGAGACCACCTTGGAGCAATACACCGCGTTTCTCAACGCGGTTGCGGCAACCGATACCTACGGACTCTACCATCCAAACATGGGATTGCCCGCACTGGGTGGAATCACCCGCAGCGGCTCACCGGGAGGATACCAATACCTGGTGACCCCGGGAAGTGAGACCAAGCCGGTGAGTTTCGTCAGTTGGTTCGATGCCGCGCGTTTCTGCAACTGGCTGCACAACGGCCAGGCGGCCGGGGCCCAAAACGCAACCACCACCGAAGACGGGGCCTACTCGCTGAATGGAGCCACCAGCGGCACCGCCATCGGGCGCAATACCGGTGCGACCGTCTGGCTACCTAGCGAAAACGAGTGGTACAAGGCCGCCTATCACGATCCCGACAAGAACGGTGGCGGCGGCGGCTACTGGAGCATGCCGAACCGCAGCGACTCGGTGCCAGGCAACACCATCGGCGACCCGGGAGCCCTGAATTTCCATGACGGCGACTACACCAGTTGGCCAACGGCCGCGATGACTGACGCAGGCCAGTACGGAAACCTCTCCGCAAGCGCCTATGGCATCCACGACATGGGTGGCAACGTGTTTGAGTGGAATGAGGGCATCATCGGTAACTCACGGGGACTTCGGGGTGGCTCTTGGGATTTCCCGGAACATTACCTCGCCGCCATCAGCCGCGATGAATTCGATCCGTCCGGGGAAACCCACAACATTGGCTTCAGGGTTGCCGGATCGCCGGCAATGATCAACCCGGTTCCCGAACCCACCACGGGAATTCTGGCCGTAATCAGCGTCGCCACCCTGATGGCTCACCGCCGCCGGCGATTGCGAGAGTCCTGAAATTCCGCCGTGTCGAAACGGTCTTTTTCATTGCCAAGCCGGACCAGGCTTCTAGCATCCTTGGCATGATTCCGCGCTTGATGCTGATCGCCGTTTCGTCTGTTCTGGCCTTGGCAATGACCTCGTGCTGCTGCCTGTTCTGAAATCCTCTCCATCCAAACCAACCATCCACCCATGAAAAACCTCGCCCTGCTCCTGTCACTGGCCGCGATTTCCCTCGGCTTCAGCTCGTGCTGCTCCATGTTCGGCCTCGGTGCCCAAGGCTCCGGCTACCGCACCGAAACCCGTCAGGTCAAAACCTGCAAATATGACATCGTGACCGAACAGATCGTCACTCCGGGCGACGCCAAGAGCGGCAAGGGCGGAATGGTCCAGACCATCGAGAAGAAGGTTCCCCGCTACAAGACCGTGACCAAAAAGGTCCGTGTGAGCTGCGGTTCCTGCGTCCGTTTCTACTGCCCGAAAGCCGATTGCTGCGGCACCACTTCGCAGTCCACCATGAACATGGCCACCGTCCAAGGCGGAGTGGGCAGCCCGCACATGGGCCTGATCCCCACGATGAAGCCGCTGGCTCCCTGATCAGCGACCATTTCCCGAACTTCCCCGGCGCGGCGGAGACCCCAATCTCCCCGCGCCGTTTTGTTTCCCTGCGGCCAGCCGCAAAAAGACTGGAATTCGACCTGCGATCTCCCATGCTCCCCGCACTCCCTAACACACCATGTCTGTGAACATCGAAATGCCCAAGCTCTCGGATACCATGACCGAGGGCACCCTCGTCAAATGGCACAAGAATGTCGGCGACTCCGTCGAAATCGGCGACGTCATCGCCGAAGTGGAAACCGACAAGGCCACCATGGAAATGGAGGCATTCGATGACGGTGTGCTGACCGAGATCCGCGTCCAAGCGGGAGAAAAGGCCGCCATCGGAGGCATTCTGGCCGTCCTGAACGGTGACTCGGGTCGCGCCCCGGATGCCGCCCATCTCAAGGTTCAGCCCGATGCCCCCGCAGCCACGGCTCCTGCACCGGTTGCCGCCGTCACAGCCACCGCTCCGGCAGCAGTCACAGCAGACGGAGACCGCCTGAAAGCCTCGCCCCTTGCCCGCAAGGTGGCGGCGGAACTCGGAGTCAACTTGTCCGGCATCGCCGGAAGCGGTCCCGCCGGACGCGTCGTCCGCGAAGACGTCGAAGCCGCTGCGAAAACCCCAGCCGCAGCCGCCGCTCCAAGTTCCGCCTCGAATGAAGCGGCAGCCGCGGCCGCCCTTGCCGCCGCAGTCAAAAGCAAGGCCGCCGCTCCCGCTCCGGCCACCAGCACTCCCACTCCGGCACCGCAGGCGATCCTTCCGGTGGCCAAGGACGGCGACGAAATCATCGAGCTGTCCACCATGCGCAAGGTGATCGCCTCACGGCTGCTCGCGTCCAAGGTCACCATCCCGCACTTCTACCTGCATGTGGAAGTCGACGCCGCGCCACTCCTCGCCCTGCGCAAGCAAGTCAACGACCAGGCCGAGAAAACCCACGGCAACAAGTATTCGGTCAACGATTTCATCCTCAAGGCGGTGATTTCCGCCGCACAGGCCGTGCCCGCTATCAACGCCTCGTTTGCCGGCGACCACATCGTGCGCTTCAAGCATGTCGGCCTCTCCGTCGCCGTGGCGGTGGACGACGGACTCGTCACTCCGGTCATCAAGGAAGCCGAAAGCAAATCGCTGCTGGCGATTTCCCGTGCCGTGAAGGACTTCGCCGCACGAGCCAAGGACAAGAAACTTCGCCCCGATGAATTCGACGGCGGCACGATCACCGTTTCCAACCTCGGCGCATGGGGCATCGAATCCTTCGACGCCATCGTCAATCCCCCGCAGGCCGCCATCCTCTCGGTCGGCGCGGCGATTGAAAAACCCGTCGTCAAAAACGGCCAGATCGTCCCCGGCACCCGCATGAACCTCGGCTTGTCCTGCGACCATCGAGTGGTCGATGGAGCCGTCGCCGCCCAATTCCTTGCCGAGGTCCGCAAACTCATCGAGCAGCCCGCCCTGATGCTGCTCTGATTGGCAAAAACCACGATTGCTCCAATCCATGAAACCCCATGAGTCCGAGTGACCATGGGGTTTCCTTTTCCACACGCTCTGATGAATTCTTCATTTTCGAACTTCAAAGATTCTTCTTCTTAATCGTGTGAACAACCCGCCGAAACCGGTGTTCCCCACGAAAACCACGGGGGTTCCACGGCAGGAACAACTTGGTCAAAAGGCCCCATGATTCCCCGATAAGACTAGAATCCCCATGCCTCTCCGCATCGGTGCTCGCAGTCATTCGGAGCTTGTTCACAGCCCGTTGGCCAACTTTTCGATCCGTGACCCGAAAGCTTGCCGGCCACGGCCACGACGGACCAGCATGCGGCGGAACATGCAGACCCAGCAAACACCCCGCGTGGTAATCACCGGTGGCACCGGATCCCTTGGCAGCGCCATCACCGAGGCGTTGCGCCGATACGGTTGGGCGGTCGATGCTCCCGGGCGAGCCGAACTCGATGTGACGTCCAAGGACTCGGTATCGGAGTTCTTCTCGACACGGGGTTGCGACCTTCTCGTTTGCAACGCGGGGATCACCCGCGATGCGCTGCTGGCACGCCTGTCTCCTGACGCATGGGACGAGGCCTGGCAGGTCAACTACCTGGGTGCCCTGCGCTGCATCCGTGCCGTCATGCCCGGAATGAAGGCCCGCGGATCCGGACACATCATCCTGATCGCCAGCCATTCCGCCCTACACCCACTTGTCGGCCAAGCCGCCTATGCGTCCTCCAAGGCGGCGCTCATCGGGCTCATGGACGATCTCGCACCGGAATGTGGCGCTTGCGCCGTCCGCATCAACGCCATCCTTCCCGGATTTTTGGAAACGCGAATGACGGCCGGTCTTCCGCACGGCCGTGTGGAGGAAAGCCGCGCCGCCCACACTCTCGGCCGCTTCAATACCTGTGGCGCCGTTGCCGGATTTGTGCGCTTCCTCCACGAGGAACTTCCGCACACCTCGGGCCAGCTCTTCCAGTTGGACTCCCGCCCGCGGTGAAATTCCTCGTCACACGGCGCAAACGTGTTGCCAGCGGGCCACCCATCGGCTTTGACTGTCCCGGCTTCGACGCAAGCCGACCTTTCTTCATCCACCGAAAATCCATATGAAAATCAGCAACAACGAATTCGCCAACGAGGAAGTCGTCCTCGATTTCCACCAATACGATTCCTGCAAGTTCACCAATTGCCGCTTTGTCGTGCTCGGCTATGGCGCGTTCGCCCTCAACCAGTGCGAGGTCACCAACTGCGAGTTCACCTTCGCCGGTCCGGCCGCCAGCACCATCCAAACCATGGCCACGATCTATCACAATCTCGGCGATCAGGGTAAAGCGCTCATCGAAGGCACCTTCGACCAAATCCGCAATGCCGGCAATCGCCCGGCCTGATCCGGCATCCGATCCCCACCGTGAAAACCGGCCGTCCCTCGCGGGGACCGCCGGTTTTTTCGTGGATAGCTCCCACCGGCCGGCCGGTGAAACATCCCACCCTGCGCCTCGTATCAAAAGCCACCCCATCCCGCTTCCCATGAAACATCTCGCCAAGGTCTTGCTGCTTTCACTCCCACTGCACGCCTCGCCGTCTCTGGAGATCCGCTTCGACGCCCCGCCCACCGGCAAGGACAAGGGCAGCTCGACGAATTTCATGGGCGACGCGGCGACGTTCCCATCATCCAATTGGGAAAGCCAGGCTCAGCCGGTGGGCAACGGCAGGATCGGGGCCATGGTCTTTGGCAATCCCTTGCGCGAACGAATCCAGTTCAACGAAAACAGCCTTTGGACCGGCGGAGCCAACCCGTCGGGTGGATACGATGTGAACGAATTCGGCTCCTATCAGAATTTCGGCGACGTATTGATCGAGCTCAACGGAGCCGAAACCGACGGCCTAACCGATTTCTCGCGCAAACTCGATCTCGCCACCGGCATCCATACCACCACGTGGAAAAAGGACAGTGTCACCTACACCCGCGAGGTCTTCGCCAGCAAACCCGACGAGGCGATCGTCATCCGCCTCAGCGCGGACCAACCGGCGAAAATCACCGGCAAGGCCAGCCTCGCGGGCGCACACAAGGAAACCACTGTCGCTTCCGAGAACACTCTGCGCATCTCGGGCAGCCTCGCCAACGGCCTCCGCCACGCCGCGCAGCTCACCGCCGTTTCCGAAGGTGGCCCCGCCACTGCCAGCAACGACTGGATCTCATTCTCAGGCAACGCGGTGACTCTTGTCCTCACCGCCGCAACCGACTACGCGCTTGATCCCAACAAGGGATTCCGCAGCGGCAAGGATCCCGCGGTGACGGTGGCGGATCAGTCGCAAAAGGCAGCCACGCAAAGCTACGACAAACTTCGTACTTCCCACGTCGCCGACTTCACCGGGCTCATGGGCCGCGTGACCCTTGATGTGGGAAATCCCTCGGACAAACCGATCAACCAACGGCTCGAGGAATACAAGAAGGGTGCGGCCGATCCGCATTTGGAAATGCTGATGTTCCAATACGGGCGCTATCTGTTGGCCTCATCCTCGCGCGGATTTCTCCCCGCCAACCTTCAGGGACTCTGGAACGACAGCAACAAGCCCGCCTGGTATGCCGACTATCATACGAACATCAACATCCAGATGAACTACTGGCTCGCCGAGCCCTCGAACCTCGCCGAGTGCGCGCGCCCGCTTTTTGATTGGACTGTTGCGATGATCCCCGGCAGCCGAGAGGCCACGGTGAAGGAGTTCGGCGAAAAGACCCGTGGCTGGACCATGCGCACTTCCGTCAACATCTACGGCGGCAACGGCTGGAAATGGAACCTGCCCGCATCCGCATGGCTCGCGCGACATTTCTGGGACCACTACGCCTTCACCGGCGACGAGAAGTTCCTCCGCGACCAGGCATGGCCGGTCTTGTATGAAATCAGCCAGTTCTGGCTCGATCACCTGATCGAAAAGGATGGCAAACTGCTCGTGCCGCAAGGCTGGTCGCCCGAGCACGGACCCCGCGAGGACGGTGTGGCCCACGACCAGCAAATCGTCTGGGATCTTTTCACCAACACGCTCGATGCCGCGTCGATCCTCCGTGAGAAGAGCGCGACGCTCGGTGCCATCGAGGTTGCCCGAAACAAGCTGTTAGGCCCGAAGATCGGCTCGTGGGGCCAAATCATGGAGTGGACCACCGAGCGCCCGGAACTGGAGAAATCCGGTCATCGCCACACCTCCCACCTTTACGCCCTGCATCCGGGCAACCAGATCACGCTCCACGGCACGCCGGATCTGGCGAAGGCCGCCGCCATTTCGCTCGAGTCGCGCGGCACATCGGGCGATTCCCGCCGCTCGTGGACCTGGCCGTGGCGCACGGCCATGTGGGCCCGCCTCGGCCGTCCTGACAAGGCCGGTGAAATGATCCGCGGCCTGCTGGTCCACAACACCCTGCCCAATCTCTTCACCACCCACCCGCCGTTCCAGATCGATGGCAACCTCGGCATCACCGCCGGAGTGTGCGAGACGCTGGTCCAGTCGCACGCCGGCGAGATTTCCATCCTGCCCGCCGTGTTTCCCCAATGGAAGGACGGCAGTGTCAAAGGCCTGCTCGCCCGCGGTGGATTCGAAGTCTCCGCCACATGGAAGGACGGAGCCATCCAATCCGCCGCACTCACCTCCAAACTCGGAAAGCCCGCCGTCGTCCGCCTCCAGGGAAATCCCTCCTCCGTCACCGTGAGCGAAACCGGAGGCACCACCACCAAACTCAACGCCGCCGAAGACGGAACCTTCCGCTTCGACACCAAGAAGGGAACGACCTATCAACTCACAAAATGATCGTTTCGCCCGATTTCATCCGGTCATGATTCGGTTTCTTGTGATGGTTGCTTTCGTTTGCTCCGCTTGTGGAGCGGAAGTTGAGAAACGCGACATCGATGGAGTGACTTATCGAACCGCGACCGTCAGCGCCGATTCGATCAGGGTGATCTGGCAGGATGGCAACAAGGTTCCATTGCGCACATTTCCGGAACTCTCGAGATATCTGAAATCCGAGCAACTGGTTGCCACCATCGCGATGAATGGCGGGATCTTCGAACCCGGGGGCATTCCCAGCGGACTGCTTGTGCAAAACGGCAGGGAACTCCGGCCGGTGAACCGCAACAAGGGCGAGGGAAACTTCTATCTCGAACCCAATGGCATCTTTCTGATAGGTGATAAGGGCGCTGCGGTGATCGCCACCGCGGAGTATCCCGGTGGCCACGGGCCGCAGCGCCACGCGGTTCAGTCCGGGCCCCTGCTGTTGCGCAACGACAGGATTCACCCGAGTTTCAATCCATCGTCGGAAAACCGCCTGCATCGCAATGGCATCGGTGTCCGGCCGGACGGAAAGGTCGTTCTCGTCATCACCGATTTTCATTCGACGAAGTTTCCCAACCTTCACGAATTCGCCCGAGCCTTCCGCACCCTCGGTTGCAGGGACGCCCTGTTTCTCGATGGCGATCTGAGCCAGATGCGAACCGGAAACGAACTGGAAAAACCCGGCAATCGCCTTGGTTCCTTCATCGTCGTCGTTTCCAACTCCGGGAAAACCCCGCTCAGCCCTCCACCGGCTCGGCCTTGAGCGGCGGTGCGGGTTCGATCGGCTGGGCCCGCGGCACATCCGGCAAGGGCGGGATCGTTTCCACCGGCTCCGCTCTGGGCGCCGCAGCGGGTGGCGCTTCCTCCACCGGCAGCGCGCGCTGTGGCTTCACCAACACCGCGCGCGGCGGCGCCGGGGTTTCGGCGGGAATGGGAACCGGCTGTGCTGACGGCACTGGTACCGGCGTCGAAGGGGGCTCTTCCACCACCGCTGCCTTCTTCGGCGCGATCTTCATCTGCTCGCGGGTCGGAGGGTTTTTCCGCATGCGGATTTCCACCCGGCGGTTCACCGATTGCGCCTCGGTATCGCCCTCGATCACCAGCGGCTCATAACGCCCGAAACCTCGCGTGCTGATCTTGGACGCATCCATCCGCAGTGATTCGACCAGATAGGATTTCACCGCCTCCGCTCGGCGGATGGAAAGCTCGAGGTTGAACTCATCACCGCCAACCAGATCGGTGTGGCCTTCAATCCAACAGTAGAGGTCCGGATTCCGGTCCATCAGCAGCGCGATCTTCATCAGGCCCACCTTCGCGCTTTCGCGGAGTTCGGCTTTGTTGAACTCGAAAAGCAGGTCGCTCGGCAGCATCGTCTTCTTGGAAAGCAGGATGTTGGGCGGCAGATCCAACAAATCATCCAACGAGGTGATGCCGTCCAGCGCGCCTTGCTCCACCTTGCCGTTCGCGCCCTTCTTGAGCAGCTCGTCGGTGAACTTGCCGAGGTTGTCATCGTCCACCTGCACCGCGCCCGGATCCACGGTCACCTGGCCGATTTCCGCCGGGCGCATGCTTTCCGGCTGCCTGCCCAGCTCGGGAAGATCGGCCTCGATGTCGAGGTTCGAGGAAACCTGCATCGCCACCGCCGCCGGATCTCCCTGCATGGCGGGGTTCTGCATCTTCAGCGCGTATTCCGGTTCCGTGAGATCCGGCTTGATGTCGATCTCCGCATCCTTGGGCAGGGCGTTGAGCAAATCGACTTCCTCCAGAAGCGAGGCGGTATCCACGGGCGGGGTCACCGTTTCCTCCGGCGTGAGGGTCTCGTCGTAATCGGCCGGGCGCACCTCCACCCGCGCATCCACCGCGGCCGTGCTCAGTTCCCGCGCCTGCTCGAAGCGCAGCGCCACTTTCATCCGGTCCAGCAGCAGGAAAACGGCCACGTGCAGCAGGATCGAGACCAGCATCGCCACCGCCGCCCACCAACCGAGATGCTCGGGGCCGGGCAGCCGGTAAGTGCCGCCGCCGCGCATGTCGCTCCAGGAATAGCCGTCGGCCATGCCCGATGATACGCGCATCTAACGTGTTGGCAATCACCCCGAACCGGGAATATCATCGCCTTGGCACCCCGCGTGCTGACCCACCCCACCACCAATCTTCCCCACCATGGCTGCGAAAAAGACTGCGAAGAAAACGACGGAATCCGCCCCGAAGGCCGCCGATGCGTCGGCCCCCGTCGCCAAAAAGGCCGCGAAGAAGGCTGCGAAAAAAGCCGCCCCGAAGGCCGCCAAATCTCCCGCCCCCACCCCAAGCGCTGCCGCGAAACCGGCCCCCGCGCCCAAGCCGTCCGCCGATACCATTGCCCGCACCGCCTACCTCATCTACCGGCGCCGCGTCGAATACGGCCTGCCCGGCAATCAGGAAAGCGACTGGCTGGAGGCCGAACGCCAGCTGGGCCTGAAATGACGTGATTTTTCCGGCAGCCCCGCCGCTTCCCGCTTGGAGAAACCCCCGCCGGACGCCAAAGTCCGCCGCGTGACCTCCTGCACCTCCCTCGGCATCGGCCTCGCCGGCTTCGGAACCGTCGGTTCCGGCGTCTGGAACACCCTGCATCGCAACGGCGACCTCATCACCGGCCGCACCGGCGGCGATGTGCGCCTCCACGTCGCCAAAATCCTCGTCCGCGACCCCGCCAAGGCCCGCGCCACCACTGGCGAGGTGCCCGCCGACCTCTTCACCACCGACTGGACGATACTCGTCAATGATCCGGCCGTGGACATCGTCGTCGAACTCATCGGCGGCACCACTGACGCCTTCGAAATCGTTGCCGCCGCCCTCCGGGCGAAGAAACCCGTCGTCACCGGCAACAAGGCGCTGCTCGCCGAACGCGGCGTCGAGCTGTTCGCCCTCTCCAAGGAAAATGACACGCCCATCCACTTCGAGGCCGCCGTCGCCGGTGGCATCCCCATCATCAAAACCGTCCAGGAATCCTTTATCGGCAACCGCATCCTCTCGTTTTCCGGCATCATCAACGGCACCTCAAACTACATTCTCGGCCGCATGACCGACGCCGGCCTCACGTTCGAGGCCGCCCTCGCCGAGGCCCAGGCCCTCGGATACGCCGAGGCCGACCCCGCCCTCGACGTCAACGGCTGGGACGCCGCCCACAAGGCGATTCTGTTAGCCACCCTCGCCTACGGGTTTCCCATCGACCCGAAATCCATCCACGTCTCCGGTATCGAGCAGGTCCGTCCGGCCGACATCCACTTCGCCAAAAGCCTCGGCTACGTGGTGAAACTGTTAGCCGTCATCCGCGAGCATCCGGACGGTGCGGTCGAACTGCGCCTCCAACCCTCCTTCATCCCCAAATCCCATATCCTCGCCTCCGTCCACGGCGTCTTCAATGCCGTCGCCGTCCACGGTGACGCCGCCGGCGAATCCCTCTTCTACGGCCGCGGTGCCGGACAGGACCCCACCGCCTCCTCCGTCGTCGCCGACCTCGTTGAGGCCGCCCGCTCGCTCCGCCAGCCCACCGGCCACCGCGGCTTCCTCCCCTACCGCGAAAACGGCCGCATCCTCCCCGTCGCGGAAACCTCCACCGCCTACTACGTCCGCTTCGACGTCACCGACCGCCCCGGCGTCATCGCCGAAGTCGCCAAAATCCTCGCCGACCACCGCATCGGCATCTCCGGCACCCACTCTCCGGTCAACCCGGACAATCCCGACGCCGAGTTCCTCGACATGGTCTTCCTCCTCCACACCTGCCCTTTCGGCAAACTCCAGACCGCACTGGAGGAAATCGAGAAACTCGATTGTATCAACAGCAAACCCGTCGTGTTCCGCATCGAGACGCTCGCTTGAGAGCAACGCCGTACCTCACCGAACCAAAACTTGCGGCGCAATCATCTGACAATTCGAGTTTTGGTGTTTCGTCCGGATTAACAAATGCCGGATTGACTCTTGCAAGGGAGCGGAACCAAGCTCTGACATGAAGAAGCAGGTGTTTCTCACGCTTCTGCTCGCTTCCTTGGGCTCTGCGGCGGTTGTATCGGTGCCGCCGGGCGGCCTCGGCGGTTTCACGCTGGATATCGATTCGGATGGTGTCGCCGAATTCACCGATTTCGGCTTCTGGGCGGAAGCCAATCAGATTGCCTTTCTGTTCAACGTGGACGGAATCGACATCCCGACGATGTTTCCAGACGATATCTTTGCGGGTTATCACGGGCAAACCTTCGCTTCCAAGGAAGCACTCATCTCGTCTTCCATGTTTTCGGGTGATCTCACCGTCCCGACAGGATATACCAGGCTTAACAACAACATCACCGGTTTCGTTATGCTCGGCGAAGATGCGCCGATCTTTGCCGCGTGGATGTATGGAAGTCTGGGTGAAGGTTCGGAAGAACTCCGGCTTCTGGCCATGATCGTCGATGCCACGGAGTTTTTCGCGTCCGACCATACATCGAACCTCAGGATCTTCTTCCATGACTACGGTTCCTTCGCCGGAGGCGAGGACATCGCCGGAGTAAGCCTCGCGGAAACAGGGATCAACAACAACGCGTCGAGCCAACTGGACGCCGATGTGGAATTCATCGGACCCAAGACCGGGCTCATCCGGGTGGCATCGAAGCAAGGCGCCACCTACCGCCTGAAGCGTGGGACAAATCCTGATACCGGTGTGACGATCGCCACCCTGATCGGCACCGGCGAGACGCTCACGTTGAGCTGGGATGATTCGGAAACCACTGACAAGGCGGCGTTCTTTTGGGTGGAGGAGGTTTCCCCTTAATCCGCCCTCGATAGGTCAAGACCCACGGAACCGTAAAACTGACAGTGCGCTCCACCCACCCTCAAGTCACCACGGTTTCTTCTCCCGCCGTGAAATCGGCCGGAATCGAAAGGAGACACCTACAATGACCGATGGACAGCTCAAGTTGATGAAGTCCACCGAAACACGGGCAGGCGGGTGCGTCATGAGTGTCGATCAAGGTACCTTATGAAAATGGAAAGGATCAACATCGCATGCACCTGCGACGAACGCTTCAAGATACCCTTGCTTGTAACATTGAAATCCCTTGCGGAATCGGCGAACCCGGCGCGAAGCTATCAAGTTTACATCTTCATGAGGCATGCGGACGCGGATTTCGAGAAACTTGTCAGAAGGACAATTCAAAACGACAAGTTTGAGTTCGAGGTGGTTTCGGCCACTGTGGACGAAAGGGTAAAGGCGACTCCTGCGGGAAACTTCCCGTTGGAGGCGTGGTATCGGCTTTTTTCAGCCGACTTGCTGCCACGTTCGGTTCGAAAGCTGATTTATCTGGATTCCGACCTCCTGGTCAGGGGCGACATCGAGGAGTTGTGGAACCATGATGTTGATGGCCTGTTGTTGCGCGCCGTTCCATGGCACCTTGTGAAGAATATCGCGCATGGTCGGAACCTGGGGATACCTACCATAGACAGGTACTTCAATGCCGGTGTTTTGCTGATCAATTTGCAGCGATGGAGGGAAATCAATGTCACCGAGTCGTTTCTGAAATGCTATGACGAGAAGAGCGAACTGTTCGAATGGGCGGACCAGGATTGTCTGAATATCGTCGCCGCCGGCCAGTGGCAGGAACTGCCACAATCCTGGAACACGGGACATCAGTTTTTCGTCAACAGAACCATGATGGATGAGCCCCTGGCGGAGAAGGACTACGCGGAGATTCTTGGAAATGTCCGGATTGTTCACTTTACGACGATCCTGAAACCATGGCTGTTGTCGTCCAGGCACCCGTTCCAAAGGGATTTCATGAAAATCCTCTTCTCGATACGAATGGATAAGTGGCTTCCTTGGTTCATGAAGGAGAACATCCTGAACGGCAGCGCCAAACCAAGCGGAAAGCTGTATCTGATGAATTCAGCCAAGACCGCCTTGTTTCTCCTTTCCCAGAGTCTCCATCTCCTGAAGGACGTCTGCATTGGCGGAATGCGATAGCCGTATCGCCTGGATCGCTTTCGGATACAGGAGTCGCCAATGACCGCAAGCCCACTTGGGCAGTTTCGCGGCTACCCGACCGAAAGGCGTTTTCCAGAGCCTATCCGTGAATCTCCGAAAGCTTGGCTGCAAAGGTGTGGACATGATTTCACCACATCCATCCAATCGCGGTTCGGAAAACAAAACCAAAGATGCCCGGACGCGCCATCGGACTGGATCCAATCGCTACCGCCGCCCGTTCATTCGCCGGGAGGAATCTGCCGCGATCATTCAAGGCATTCCCACTCTCACATGCGCCCTTCTCGTCATCAAGGAGGTCTCGTGATCGGTTCTGGTCCGGGATTGTACCGGTTCCGATAGCAATCCGGAGCCAATGGCCTGAAATGCGCGTCGAATCCGGATGACAGGGCATCGCGTCATTGACTGAGCCGCTGTCGTTTCGATGATTCGGCTCATGCAATGCGTGAACTGCGGTGGCCGGCTTGAGGGAGCGATGACTTTTTGTCCCTACTGCGGCGTGCGGCAGGACATCGACCTGCGGCAGATCCATTTCCGAGATCTCGGATGCGATGGCTCGATGCAATGTCCGTCGTGTGAGTCAGGCCTTTCGGTCATCGAGTTCGACACGGATCCCGTCATTAGCGTCGAGCGTTGTCACTCGTGCCACGGCATCTTTTTCAATCCCGGGGAACTGCAGGCGCTGCTCGACATGCAGACCAACCCGCTGGTGTGGCTCGACACGGTGCAAATGCAGCAGATCGCAAGCGACTATGGTTTCAACCACGAGGTCGTCTATCGCAAGTGCCCGATGTGCTCGGACCGGATGAGCCATGTCAACTTCGCCAGCCGCAGCGGCGTGATCCTCGACCGCTGCGGAACCCACGGGGTTTGGGTTGAGGGCGGCGAACTCCGACGCCTCACCGAGTGGTGGCGTGTCGGAGGGAAACTCGTTTTCCAACAGGATGAGGCTGACAAGACCAAGCGGCTCTTCGCGGATCGGCCGCCACCGTGGTCGCAAATCCCCGGCAGCATCGAGTCCCCGGAGAAAACCCAGGATTGGACATGGTCAAACCCGGGTGGAAAACCCGACGTTCCCGCGTGGCTCACCGCACTTGGGGCACTGGGAGCCTTGATCATTGACTGAGTTGATTCCAGGCGCAAACCCGCATCCGTCACCTCCACCCGCATGCCCATTCTCGATCCCGGCAAAGTCGCAAACCCGGAGTCGAATGATGAGATCCTGGGCGTCTTCCTCGACTATCTGATCGAAACCGGCATCGAGCCCTACGATCATCAGGAACAGGCGATTCTGGAGTTGTTCGCGGGCAACAACGTGATCCTCAACACCCCAACAGGTTCGGGAAAATCCCTGGTGGCGCTGGCGCTGCATTTCCGCGCGATCTGCCAGCGGCGTCGCTCGTTCTACACGGTGCCGATCAAGGCACTGGCCAACGAAAAGTTTCTCTCGCTCTGTCAGGTGTTGGGTCCGGACAACGTGGGAATGATCACCGGTGACGCCACGGTGAATCCCGCCGCGCCGGTGATTTGCTGCACCGCCGAGATTCTCGCCAACATGGCCTTGCGCGAGGGCGCGAAGGCCCGCGTGGACGAGGTCATCATGGATGAGTTCCACTATTATTCGGACGCGGCGCGCGGTTTCGCCTGGCAAACCCCGTTGCTCACCCTTCCTCAGGCGAAGTTCCTGCTGATGTCGGCCACTCTCGGCGATACCGCGTTCTTCGAGGAAAACATCACGCGATTGACCGGTGCGCCGACGGTTTTGGTGAAGTCGGAACAACGACCGGTACCGCTGGAATTCGAATACAGCGAGACCCCGCTGGAGCAAAAGATCACCGAACTCGTGGAACAGGGAAAGGCTCCGGTCTATCTGGTGCATTTCACCCAACTCGCCTGTGCGGGCACGGCCCAGAACCTGATGAGCACCAACTTCTGCACGCGCGAGGAAAAGCGCGAGATCGCCGCCGTGCTCGAGGATGCCTGCTTCCGAAGTCCGTATGGCAGGGAGATGTCCAAGGTGCTGCGCCATGGCATCGGCATCCACCACGCCGGCCTGCTGCCGAAGTATCGCGTGCTGGTGGAGAAGCTCGCCCAACGCGGTCTGTTGAAAGTGATCTGCGGCACCGACACGCTCGGCGTCGGAGTGAACGTGCCGATCCGCACGGTGGTTTTCACCCAGTTGTTCAAGTACGACGGAAGCAGTATCAAGACGCTTGCCGTCCGCGATTTCAAACAGATCGCGGGCCGCGCGGGTCGACGCGGGTTTGATGACATCGGCACGGTGGTTTGCCAGGCACCGGAGCATGTGATCGAAAACCTGCGCTTGGAACTCAAGTCTCAGCGGTCCGGCAAGAAGAGCTTCGTGAAACGCAAGCCACCGGAGAAAGGCTTCGTCCCATGGGACGAAAAGGCCTTCCGGCGCCTGATCGAATCTCCGCCGGAGAAACTCGCTTCCAGTTTCCAGATCCAGCATTCGATGTTGCTCAACGTGCTCTCCCGCGAGGACGAGGACGGATGTGAGGCCCTTCGAAAACTCATCCGCGATTGCCATGAGACACCGTTGAAGCGCAAGGCCCTGCGGCGGCGGGCGTTCCAGCTTTTTCGCGGCCTGGTCGAGGGCGAGGTGCTGCGCATCCTTCCCCGCGCCGAACGCCGCGGTCCGGCGAAAGTCTCGCTCAACATCGATCTCCAGGAGGATTTCTCCATCAACCAGGCGCTAGGGCTCTGGCTGTTGGAAGCCATTCCGCAACTGGATGTTTCCACTCCGGATTACGCGCTCAATGTGATATCTCTTGTCGAAGCGATCCTGGAAAACCCGGACGTCATCCTGCGCAAGCAGGTGGATCTCCTGAAAGGCGAACTCCTCGCCGCACTCAAGGATGAGGGTGTTTCGTTCGAGGAGCGCATGGAGCGCCTTGAGGAAGTCGAGTGGCCGAAACCGGGCAAGGATTTCATTTATGCCACCTACAATGCCTTCGTCGCCCGCCACCCGTGGATGAAGGAGGCGGCGATCCGCCCGAAATCGATCGCGCGCGAGATGTTCGAGCACTGGCAGTCTTTTGAGGATTACATCAAGACCTACGGACTCGAACGCAGCGAGGCGGTGCTGCTGCGGCACTTGTCGGAGGTTTACAAGGTGCTGGCGCAGACCGTTCCGCCGGCATTCAAGACCGAAGAACTGATCGACGCGGAGGATTACTTCGGCGATCTGCTGCGCGGTGTCGACTCGAGTTTGTTAGATGAGTGGGAGAAGCTCAGGAACCCCGCCTTTGTGAGAGAGGAAGAGCCCAGGGAAACCAAACCGGTGGCATTTACCCGCAACCGCCCGGCCTTTATCCGTGCGCTGCGAAACGCGGTGTTCGACGTCGTGAAGGATCTCGCCCGCGATGACCTCTCCGCCATGACCAGCCGGCTGCGTCCGGGCGATCCGCCGTGGACCTCCGAACGCCTCGGCGCGGTGCTGGATGACTATGTTCGCGACCACGACAGGATCCGCCTCGACCCCGAGGCGCGGGCGGCGAAACACACGCGAATCAGCGAGGAAAGCCCGCGCCGCTGGCACCTTGAACAAACCCTCGTGGATCCCGGGGAGCTCAACGATTGGCAGCTTCGTTTCTCGGTGGATCTCGACGCCTGTGACACCGCCGGTGGGGTGGTGATGATGCTGGAGGACTTCGCGCCGATCCACTGACCGGCCGGGTCTGTGATTGCCATCGGCGGAATCACGGTGCATGTCTTTCGCATCATGCGTCACCTGTCAGTCCGCGCTTCCGTCGCTGCCTTCACCGCGTTCGCCATGGCGGCGCAGGCTGAGGAGTTTTCGTTTGAAAACCTGCGGGCAAAGGCCCGTTCCCTTGCCGCCTCCCCGCACCAGCCGTCGCCGCTGAAGCTCGATGATTTCTGGAAGAATCTCAACTACGACCAACACCGCGATATCCGCTTCAAAATGGACGAAGGGCTCTGGGCGAAGGAAAAACTGCCGTTTTCCATCGATTTCTTCCACCCCGGTTGGACAGCGAAGGAGATGGTGGTCATCCACGAAGTGACCGGCGGGGACTCGCGATCGCTGAGCTTCGACCGCTCTATGTTCGATTACGGGAAAAACCGGATTCCGGCGCAGACTCCCGCACCCGGCGGCTACGCGGGATGGAGGGCGCGCTGCCTGCTCAACTCCAAGGACTACATGGACGAGTTTCTGGTGTTCCTCGGCGCGAGTTACTTCCGCGCGATTCCCGCAAACTCTCCCTACGGACTCTCCGCGCGCGGCCTCTCGATCAACAGCGGCATCCCCGGGGTGCCCGAGGAGTTTCCGATCTTCACCGAGTTTCATCTCAAGCGGCCCGAAAAGGACGCGAAGACCCTAACCGCATGGGCGGTGCTGGACGGCGAGAGCGTGGCCGGAGCCTATCAGTTCACCATCACGCCGGGCGAGGAAACCGTCATGGACATCGAGGCGGAAATCACCCTTCGCAAGCCGGTGAAACAACTCGGTCTCGCGCCGTTCTCGTCGATGTACTGGTTCGGCGAGGGAACCCACCCGAAACCGCACGACTTCCGGCCCGAGGTGCATGACAGCGACGGGCTTTTGTTGGAACTTGGCAGCGGCAACCTCCACTACCGCCCTCTGGAGCACGCGCACAACCGCTTCCGCCACTGCGTTTTCACCATGGAGAACCCGCGCTCGTGGGCGCTCGTCCAGCGCGACCGCACCTTCGCTTCGTATCAGGACACCGAGGCGCGTTATCACGAGCGGCCCACCGCACGCGTCGAGCCCGTGAAAGGATTCGAGCATGGCAAGATCCACCTCATCGAGATGCCGACCATCGACGAGACCGGCGACAACATCGTGCTGCTATGGGAACCCGAGCCCGCGCTCGAACCGGGCAAGCCGTTTCATTTCCACTACCGCCTGCGCTGGATGCGCGATCCCGCGCCTTCGGGACTCTTTACCGTCCGCGCCACGCGTTCCGGCACTCCCGTCCAGAAACCCGACGAAATCCTCATGGCGATCGACTTTGCCAAGCCGCTTCAACCCGTCGCCAAAGTCGGCGATCCGAAGTGGGACGACATGACCAAGCTCAAGCCGGTGGTCACCATCAACCAGCAGCAGGCGAAGTTGTTGCATGTCGGCCTCAAGGACATGAGCATGGCCAACGTGGACGACCTCCCCGCCGGCCTCGGCCGCAGCGACAAGCTGCACATGCCGCAGGTGCTGCGCGCCTTCTTCGTGATTGACCCGACCAAGGATGTCCACGAGATCGACATGACCTGCGAACTTCAGGACGAATCCGGCAAGGCCGTCTCCGAACGCTGGACCTACTTCTGGACGAGACCTTGATTTCCGCTGGCCTTGCGGCTTGACCACGCGTTCCGAATGGCGGTTGTTGCGAGGATGAAAAGAGTGATTCTCGCGCTCTCCGTTTGCCTCGTTCAGGAACTCCGCGCCATTCCGAACTCGGTTTTCGGTCCGGTTGCCACCGCCGAGTCGCCGCTCAACGGCAAGGACCTCACCACCGAACTTCTCGCGCCCGCATTATGGGCCGGGAAGTCCGCGCTGCCCGGAGAATGGATGCATGAGAACCGGATCGCCTCGGCCGAAGTCTCGCATTTGCTCGCCCGTCCGAAACTTTTCGGCCGCGAGGTCGTTTTCCTGCGTGCCACCAGGCGAAACGATCGCGTCGAATCGCTCGAAGCCACCTTCGCCGATGCCGGATCGTTCTTCGGATACTTCGATGAGAAACTCCCGGAGCATCTTGACCGCCGCGCGCGTCGCGAAGAACTCAACCGTCGGCTCGCGGAGCGCCAGAACGAGTTCTCCACGCAATACGCCGAGACCCTCGACGCGCTTCTAACAGAAATCCCGCGGGCCACCGGCAGCCGGAAGCCCAAGTCGTCCAAGATCGGCCACACCCGCACCCTGCGTGCGGAAACCCGGGATTTTTCCGCAGGCGACCTGACGATCCGCCTACTGGCAGACGGACAGCGACTGATCCGTGTGATCCTCTCTCCCACCGCGAGCGCGCGTGATGTTTGGCTCGATGAAGACATGGCCAAACTCCAGCCGCGCGAGCGGGTCCGGCGCTTGCGCGAATCGGTTCGCGCGCTGCCCGACGGCACGGTTTCCATCGATGGCCTGCAGCCGCTGCCACAAGGCTACCGTCCGTATTGCGGGCTGAACTCCCTCGCCATCGCCGCGCGCCACTTCGGCCTCCATCTGGACGAGGACTGGCTCGCGGCTTCAGGAGGGTTCCAAAACACCGGCACGGCGGATGGCAGTAGGATTCTGACACTCTATCCGGCGGTGGCATCCGAAGCCGGCTTTGCCATGGAACGCACCAGCCGTTTCGATGAAACCGCGGTCCGCCGCGCGCTTTCCAACGGTTTCCCGGTCGTGGTCTGGCGGCGTTTCTGCCATGAGCGTGACCAGCTTCACACCCGCTTCCTACGGACCTATCAACGCGATCCTCAAGCCACCCTTCCCGACCCGAAGTCTCCCGCCGAACGCGCCTCCTGGCCCGGAGAGCAAGCGCCGCTTCATGCGTCCGTCCTGACCGGCTATCATGACCAACGTCGTGAAATTCTGTTTCTGGAAAGCTGGAGCGGTAGGGACATTCCCCGGCGGATGACGACCGAGGAAATGGCGGCTACCGCCTACCTCACCTTTGTTTTCCACCCCTGAAACCGGATTTTTCCCCAATCTCCGGTGAAAACAATCTGATAATCAATAAGTTAAGAATCAAAAAGAACAATAATTGGAATAATTCTTGATATTGGCTGTTCCGCTTCTAGCTTCCCGCCGCGATGGTCAGCAAAGCGACAGACACTCACCCGGTTCCGGAGATTCCGGAAGAGATCGCCGGGCTGCGCATGACGCGGCAGCGCCAGGAGATCTACCGCATTCTCATCGAGCAGCGAAACCACCCGACGGCCAACGAGGTCTTCATGCGGGCGAAGGATCGCCTGCCCAACATCTCGCTCGCCACGGTTTACAACTGCCTCGAAGCGCTCGTGCAACACGGCATCATCCGCCAGGTGAACTTCGAGCGCGAGTCCTCCCGCTACTGCCCGAACCTGCGCGAGCACGGTCATTTCCACGACGCCGCTACCGGCGTCATCCATGACGTTGATTTCAAGCCCGGCGTCAACCTCGCCGATGTGCTCGAACTGCCGCCCGGAGCGGTGGTTGAAGACATCGAAATCACCCTGCGTGGCCAGATTGCCACACCCTGATCTCCAATCTCCATTCCCACACCATGAGCCTCCACATCCAAAACCTCCACGCCACGCTCGAAGACGGCACCGAAATCCTCAAGGGCGTCACCCTCGAAATCCCAAAGGGCGAGGTCCACGCCATCATGGGGCCCAACGGTTCCGGCAAGTCGACCCTTTCCAAGGTCATCGCCGGTCATGAGGGCTATCCCGTCACCGCCGGCAGCGTGACCATCGATGACGAGGATATCGCCGACATGTCGATCGACGAGCGCTCCCGCGCCGGCATCTTTCTCGCGTTCCAATACCCTTCGGAGGTTCCCGGAGTTTCCAATGCCAACTTCATCCGCGCCGCCCTCCAGGCACGCCTGCCGAAGGGTGAGGAAATCGATGCCGTGGCTTATTACAAGAAGCTCTACGCGAAAATGGACCTGCTGGAGATGGACCGCAAGTTCACCGCCCGCGCCGTCAACGAAGGCTTCTCCGGTGGCGAAAAGAAGCGCAACGAGATCCTCCAGATGATCATGCTTGAGCCGAAGTACTGTATCCTCGACGAAACCGACTCCGGCCTCGACATCGACGCGCTCAAGATCGTCGCCAAGGGCGTGAACGCCATGCGCTCGCCCGAACGCGGCATGTTGCTCATCACCCACTACCAGCGGCTGCTCGATTATATCAAGCCGGACCACGTCCATGTCATGGCCGAAGGCCGCATCGTTCGCTCCGGCGGCCCCGAACTCGCGCTCGAACTCGAGAAACACGGCTACGACTTCCTCAAGGAGGCCGCGCTCGCCTGACGGTGCGCGGACTCCGGTCCGCCCTGAAATCACCTATCTCTAACACTCCCGATCATGCCCTACGAAGAAACCACCGCCCTGCTCGACCAGGAGACCCATGAGGCGATCAACATCGACCGCACCAAGGGCGATTTCGTTTTTCCCGAACGCCACAAGTTTGATGCCGGACGCGGACTTTCAGAAAAGACCGTCGATTACATCTGCGATGTGAAGAACGATCCGCAGTGGGTGCGCGAGTTCCGTCACAAGGCCCTCCGGGTTTTCAATGAGAAGCCCATGCCCACGCACTGGGCGACCAAGGATCTCGAAAACATCAACTTCGACGAGATCCGGTATTATCTGTCCGATGGCGAGAAGCCGAAACGTTCTTGGGACGAGGTGCCCGAGGAGGTGCTCAAAACGTTCGAGCGCTTGGGCATCCCCGAGCAGGAGCGCGCGTTCCTCGCCGGGGTGGAGGCCCAGTATGACTCGGAGGCCGCCTACTCGAACATGAAGGAGGAACTGACGAAACAGGGAGTCATCTTCGTCAACTCCACCGAAGGCCTCAAGGAGCATGAGGAAATCTTCCGCCCGTGGTTCGGCAAGGTGATCCCCACCTCCGACAACAAGTTCTCCGCGCTCAACAGCGCGGTGTTCTCCGGCGGATCGTTCATCTACATTCCCAAGGGAGTGAAGTTGAAACAGCCGCTGCAAGCCTACTTCCGGATCAACTCGGAGAACTTCGGCCAGTTCGAGCGCACCCTCATCATCGCCGACGAGGGCGCGGAGGTGATGTACATGGAAGGCTGCACCGCACCGAAGTTCGAAACCGCCACCCTGCACTCCGCCGTCGTCGAGCTCGTCGCCCTGAAAGGCGCGAAGATCCAATACGTCACCGTGCAAAACTGGAGCAGCAATGTCTTCAACCTCGTCACCAAGCGCGGGCTCGCCATGGAGGACGCGGAGGTTCGCTGGATCGACTGCAACATCGGCTCGCGCCTGACGATGAAGTATCCCGGCGTCGTGATGAAAGGCCGCCGCGCCCGAGGCGAGGTGATTTCCATCGCCCTCGCCAACACCGGCCAGCACCAGGATACCGGCGCGAAGATGATCCACGCCGCGGACGAGACCACTTCCAACATCGTCTCGAAGTCAATTTCCGTCGGTGAGGGCCGCGCCACTTATCGCGGCCAGGTTCACATCCCCAAACACCTCAAGGGTTGCAAGAACAACACCGAGTGCGACGCCCTGCTCATCAACAGCCACTCCCGCACCGACACCTATCCCGCCATCACCGTGCGCGGCAACCAGCACGCCACCCAGCACGAGGCGTCCGTCTCCCAGGTGTCCGAGGAAATGCTGTTCTACATGCAACAGCGCGGTCTCAACGAAGGCCAGGCCATGTCACTCGCCGTCAACGGATTCATCAACGACCTCGTCCGCGAGTTCCCGATGGAATACTCGGTGGAGCTGAAGCGGCTGATCGATTTGGAAATGGAAGGCTCGGTTGGCTGATGGATCGATAGGCCCCATGGGACCTATCAGACTTACAAGACCTCTTTGAACATGACCACCACTCTTCCCACCTGGTTCACCAACCGCCGGCAGGCCGCGCAAAAACGCTACGAATCCACCCCCGCCCCCAAACGTGGCGACGAGACCTGGCGTTTCTCCAATCTCAAGCAACTCGACTTCGAGGGCTTCCAACCGGGGAGCGCGGAGTTCAGTTCGCCCGGCGAGCTGATCGCCCGTTCCACCGGCATCGAGCGCACCGCCGCGAAGTTCGTGTTCGTCAACGACACGCTCATCCACTCCGAGTCCAATCTCCCGGATGGCGTGATCGTCCTTCCCCTGTCAACCGCCCTCGTTTCCCACCCCGATCTGGTGGAGAAACACTTCATGAGGCAGGAGACCCGCCTCGGTTCGGCGAAATACGCCGCGTGGCACGAGGCGATGCTTGCCGACGGGCTCTTTGTCCACACCGGCGACAACGTGGAAATCGAAGATCCGATCGAAGTCCATCACTGGATCTCCGGTGCGAATACCGTGATTTTCCCGCACACACTCGTCGTCACCGGCAAATCCTCCAAAGTCCGGGTGATCGACGTCTTCCGCTCCGCAGCCGAGTTGGAACCCGGACTCGCCATCGCCTTCAACGATCTCTGCGCAGGACCGAACTCGCAACTCGACTACGTCGCCATCCAGGCGCTCAACGAGGTTACCCGCATCATCCAGATCAACGAGACCGCCACCGCGCGTGACGCATCCGCCAAGGGTTTCATTCTCAACACCGGAGCTTCCTGGGCGCGCAACGAATGCCTCTCCCGCCTCGAAGGCAAGGGCTCCCGCTCGGATATGCTTTCCGTGTCCATTCCCGCCCGCGAGCAGGAATACGACCAGCGCACCTTCCAACACCACGTTTCCGAAGGCGCCTATAGCGACCTGCTTTATAAGAACTCGCTTTATGATAACTCGAAGACGATCTTCTCCGGTCTGATCTTCGTGGACGAAGGAGCGCACCACACCGACGCCTATCAGACCTGCCGCAACCTGCTGATGAGCGACACCTGCGAGGCCAATTCCATGCCCGGTCTCGAAATCAACGCGGACCAGGTGAAGTGCTCGCACGGCTCCACCTCGTCGCAAATCCACGACGACGAGATCTTCTACCTCCGCGCCCGCGGCATCGATCCGGTCCGCGCCCGCCAGCTGATCGCCCGCGGCTTCTCCGTCGAAGTCGTCGAGCGCCTCAACCACGCCGCCACCGAGGAACTCGTCCTCCGCTTCATCGACGACAAGTTCGCCCACATCGCCGGCGGCGGAGCCTGAGAGAGTTAATTTAACCTTGCAATCGTGGAGTTGTGATCCATAATTGCGAGGATGTTCCCAAGGTTTCTCCAGTCCCGGATCGAAGAACTTCTCACGCAGTTCCCGGCGGTCGCCATCCTTGGCCCGAGGCAGGTGGGGAAAACGACACTTGCCCACGCAATCGCCGGGAAATCCGATGCCCTGTATCTGGATTTGGAACACCCCGCGGACTTGGCCCGGCTGACCGTTCCGGCGGACTACCTTTCACGCCACGCGGACAAGTTGGTGATTCTCGATGAAATCCACCGCGTGCCGGAGCTGTTTCCGGTTCTGAGAAGTCTCATCGATGAAGGCAGACGCGCGGGGAAACCAAGCGGACGTTTTTTGCTTCTCGGGTCGGCGTCCATCGACCTGCTGCGACAGAGCAGCGAGAGCCTTGCGGGCCGGCTCGTTACCGTTGAGTTGGCCGGGTTGACCCTCGGAGAAGTCGGAAGCGGGAACATCGAGCAACTTTGGTTGCGCGGCGGCTTTCCCGACAGTCTGACGGCCACTGATGACGCTCAGAGTTCCCGTTGGCGCGAGGCGTTCCTGCGCAGCTATCTGGAGCGGGACATTCCGCAACTCGGGCCGCGCATTGCCGCGGAAACCCTGCGCCGTTTCTGGACCATGCTCGCCCACGAGCACGGCGGCCTGCTCAACGCCGCCCAATTGGCCCGTAGCCTCGCCGTTTCCGGCAAAACCCTCGCGTCCTATGTTGATCTCTTCGTGGACCTGTTTCTCATCAGACGTCTCGAACCTTGGCATGCCAACACGACCAAACGTCTGGTGAAATCCCCGCGGATCTATCTGCGCGACAGCGGGCTCCTTCACCAACTGTTAGGAATCCGGAACATGGAGGAGCTTCTCGGTTACTCCCGGATGGGCGCGAGCTGGGAGGGCTTCGTCCTCGAGAATATCATCGCGCATCTTCCCGAAGGCTCGCGCGCTTCGTTTTACCGCACCGCGGCCGGAGCCGAGATCGATCTCGTGCTGGAACTCCCCGGCCGCCGCAAACCCTGGGCCGTCGAAATCAAACGGGGCGGCAACCCCAAACTCGAACGCGGATTCCACCACGCGCGCGAGGATGTCGATCCGGAGCGCTGCTTCGTCGTCTGCGGAACGCGGGAGTCGTATCTTCTCGGCGACGGAATCGAAGCGCTTGGCTTGCCCGATATGATCGGCGTTCTGCATAACTGAAATTCGCGTGATGATACGCTTTGGAACGGGAAGCTACCGAATTGGGTGCTCCGTGTCATCAACGACAAGGTCGCCCACATCGCCGGCGGCGGAGCTTAGTCGATTCCGATGATCATCGCCGAACACGGCGGAAGATCCGGTAACGCGGCACCGTTTGCTTCGAGATCCGCGCGAGCCGCGGTTCCGCTCCAGCCGCCCATCAGGTCCCTGAGGTTCCAGGTTTCGTCACCGCGGTGGCCGAGAAACATCTGCGCGTCCTGCGGAATGCGGACCTTCACGCCCTTGAGGGTTTCCTGCGGGTGGAAATTCGCGACGACCAGCGCGGCTTCGCCGGATTTCGAATCGCGGCGGAGAAAGGCATAGAGCCAATGGCCGGAGACCGATTCGTCGCCGACGCGGCCGAAGTCAGGGTTTTCCTTGTTCGCATGGTTCAAACCGTAGAACTCGCCATGGGTGAAGGCCGGACTCTGTGTCGCGCGGATGAGTTTGGCATACCAGTCACGCAGTTGTTTCTGCCCGTCACTGAGGCGGCCGCCGTCGAATTTCCCGCCATTCACCCATTTGGTGAACTCGGGCATCGACCAGTAATCGAAAATCGTGGTGCGAGCGTCATCGCCGCCGAAGCCTTCCACACCGAGCGCGGGTTCGCCGACTTCCTGGCCGTGATACATCATCACCGGTCCGCGGCCCATGGCGAAGAGCACGGCGGTGGCGGGTTTGCCGACCTTCATGCCGTGGCCGCCCCATTCCTTCGGGCTGGCGAGGCGGACCTCGTCGTGATTCTCGGCATAGCGCAGCGAGCGGTGGAAACGGAAACCGGTGAACGTCAGCGGATCGAGATCGTTGGCCCACTTGCCGGAGTCATAGATGCCTTCCAGCACGTCATAACTCGGATCGTCGTAAACCGAATCGAAACCCGCGTGCAGCAGCGCGTCGAGCACATGATCGTCGGTGAGCTTCGCCGGATCGTTGTCGTAGGCCTCGGCGGTGAAGAGCGTCTGCGGGTTGCGGTCGCGGCAGCGCTTCACCACCCAGCGCCAGAATTCCATGGGCACCATGTGGGCCATGTCCACGCGGAAGCCGTCCACCCCCATGCCCTGCCAGTGGGCGAGGATCTCATCCATGGTGCGCCAGGTGCGCGGGACGGCGGCGGGGTCCGCATCCGGGCCTGGCAGGTGTCCTGTATCGCGGCCGGTGGTGAAATCGTGGCCGTAGTTGAGCTTCACGGTTTCATACCAGTCGTGGATCGACGGCTGCCATGAGATGACATTGTTGCCGGTGACGCGCCCGATGGTGGTTTCCGGAGCAAAGAGTCCGTCGCAGCCGGGCTTGCCCGCGGTGGGCAGCTTCAACGGCGGACCGCCGCCGGGATGGTCCTGCTGGAGATAGAAGAAATGGTTGTTGCGATCGAAGAACACGCCGGTGTTGTCACCCGCGCCGAAGGACAGGTCCGGCCGCACATCGCTTTGATAGGACCGCGCCACATGGTTGGGCACGAAGTCGATGATGACTTTCAAACCATGACTGCGGCAGCGGTCTAACAGCGCCTTGAACTCGTCGAGCCGCCGGTCCGGATCCATCGCATAGTCCGGACAGACGTCGAAGTAATCCCTGATGGCATACGGACTGCCGGCGATGCCCTTGAGAATGTCCGGATCATCGGCGGGGCGCTGCGGATAGGCCGTGCCGCTGGCCTGCTCGATCACGCCGGTCAGCCACAGGTGGGTGAAACCCATCTCCCGGATCGAGGACAGCGCGGCGGGTGTGAGGTGGGCGAACTTCCCGCAACCGTTCTCCGCGATCGTGCCGTTGGTTTTCCTCGTCTCGTTGGTATTGCCGAAGGTGCGCACCATGAGCTGGTAGATCACGGGGCGCGGCGTCTCGGAGGCGCGGCTGCGAACGGTCATCGCCGCGATTAAAACGCCGGAGAGCAGGATTTGCCAAGTCATGGTTGCCAGCATGCCAGTGGTTCAATGTCCGCCACCCGAGGGGATGCCGACCGGGCCGCCCTTGTAATCGACCATCACGGTGGCTGCGGCCGCCAGGAACAGGCAGAAGCCTCCGGTCATCACCGCCAGCATCGAGTCTCCGCCGAAAAGGCTGCCGACCAGCGGTCCCATGGCGAGCGAAACGAGCACCTGCGGGATCACGATGAAGAAGTTGAAGACCCCCATGTAAAAACCCATCTTCTCCCCGGGGATCGCCGAGGAGAGCATGGCGTATGGCATCGAAAGGATGGATGCCCAGGCGATGCCCACGGCGGCCATCGACAGCAGCAGCGCGTTCTGATCGGTGATGAAGCGTGCGGAGACGAGGCCGATCGCCCCGACCACGAGGCAGACGATGTGGATGTGTTTCGCGGAGAACCTCCGCGCCAAGCCGAGCAGAACGAACGAGAACACAAAACAAACGAGATTGTAGGCGGCGAAGCAGATGCCCGTCCAGGCGCCGGCCTTCTCGATTACCGTTTTCCACGCCGCCTCGTCCGCCGGGTTTCCGCCGAAGACCTGGCGGCCGATGGCCGGTGTCCAGTAGATCCACATGCAGAAGAGCGCGATCCAGGTGAAGAACTGCACGACCGCGAGTTGTTTCATCGTCCGCGGCATGCCGACGAGGCCGTGAAAGAGTTCGTTGAGGAAACCGGCGACACCCGATGACTCCCGTTTCATCCGCTGGAACGCCTCCATGTCCTCCGGCGGATATTCCGGCGTGGTCACGATGGTGTAGAGCACCGCCAGAAACAACGCGGCGGCCCCGGTGTGGAATGAAATTACCACTGCGGTCGGAATGCGCCCTCCATCGGCGGCTCCGGATGCCACGCCGAACCAGTTGGTCAGCACCCACGGCATCGCCGATGCGACGACCGCGCCCAGACCAATGAACAGGCTCTGCACCGAGAAGCCGGTCGGCCGCTGCTCTTCCGGCAGCTTGTCCGCCACGAAGGCACGGAACGGCTCCATCGTGATGTTGATCGAGGCGTCAAGAATCCACAGCAGGCCCACCGCCATCCACAGGACCGAGGAATGGGGCATGGCGACCAGCGCGATCGAGGCGAGGATCGCTCCCACCAGGAAGTAGGGCCGCCGCCGTCCGAGGCCGGTCCATGTCCGGTCGCTCAGGTAGCCGACGATGGGCTGGATGATCAGACCTGTTAGAGGGGCGGCGATCCACAGCAGCGAGAGCTGGTCCTCGCGAGCACCCAGAAACGAGTAGATCGACGACATGTTGGCCATCTGCAGTCCCCAGCCGAACTGGATGCCGAGGAAGCCGAAGGACATGTTCCAGATCTGCCAGAAGCTGAGGCGCGGTTTGTCTGCTGTCATGGGTTTGGCGCGGGTTCGGCGCAGGAGGGAGACTAACACACCGGCAACCCGGTCGGGCAAGCGTCCGCGCGCCATTGAGGGATTTCAGGTGATTTTCTTAAACTCCCGGCGGATTCCAACATATGCGGCGGTCCGGTTTCATCAGCGGTATCGGTCCCGCTCCTCGCGGATGGCGGCCAGCGCGTCGTAGATGGCAAACAGCATGACCACTCCGGTGGCGATCGCGCAGACGCCCCACCAGCAGAGGAAACGCAGCGGGCTTGCCAGAAGCCATTCGTCGATGAGCCACAGGCCGGCGGCGAGCATCAGCAAGGGCAACATCAGCATCCGGCCGATCCATTTGCGGCGGGCCGCGCGGTCGTGAAGGATGGCACGGGCCAGCAGCTTGCTGTGCTCCCACTCTGGATCGTTCCCGGCCATGCGGCCACTGCATCCGATCGGCATCGGGCGGCCAAGGCTGAAATCGGCAAAGGCGGGGGTTTCCTCAGTGCCCCCCGCCCCGCGCGGCCGGAATTCTCCCCCCGGATCATCCCGGCTTGGCGCGAAACGAGAGGCAACCCGAAGTTGCCCCGTTCGCCAGATCACGGCAAGGCGATTCGTCCCGGAGACGAAATCTTCACTCTCCCATGCGCGAGCGGATGGCTTGGACCGACTTTTCGATGAGTACCTTTAATTCGGCGTCCGCTCCCGCGGTGGCTGCTTCGAGAACCGGCAGGCTTTCGGCTCCGCCCACCTTCCCTAGCAGCCGCACGGCGGACTGGCGCAACGAGCCATCGGTCTGCGGAAAAAACCGGATGAGGGTCGGCTCGGCGGGGTTTCCCACATCGGCATAGAGCGACTCCCACTGGGTGGGATTGCGATGCCAGAGTTCGTCGATGAGCGGGACGATGCCGGGATTGCGCTCCTTGACGATGAGTGCAACCAGATCGGGCGGAACAGTGCCGCCTTTGGTGATCGCTTCGCGCAGTACGGCCAGCGCCGCCTCACCCGCCGGACCGGGGGTTTCGGACCATACGGAAAGCGCACGCGCGACGTCACCCTTGAAGTCCACCCAATCGGCCGAGAGCAGCGCGATCAGCTTGCGGGTGATGTCCGCGCGATAGACCGACGGCTCGGCATCGGCGAGGCGCTTCACGGCCTTGGAGACGCGTTGCATGTCGATGGATTCCAACTCGCGTTTGTTGAGATCATAGAACGCGGGATCCTCGCGGTCGTTGAGTTTCTCGATGGGCCCTTCGAGGAAGCGTGAGTTGTCCACCTTGACCTCGACGACGGAGATGCCGGGATGGTTGCGGATTTCCGAACCGAGCGCACCAACCACGGCGGCGACTTCGGTGAGGCTTTGATCGATGCCGGTGACGACCATGAGGAAATCCCCGTTGCCGCGTGGGTAGTAGTGGGTGTCCGGATCGGCCTTGAGGGTGCGGAGGATATAGTCGCGGACCACGATGCGGTTGGTTTCGCGCAGATCCCTCAGCCAAAGGCCGACGGCGGTTTTTGTACTGCCTTCGGTTTTGAGCCTTTCGATTTCGTCCTCGAGCGGACCGGTTCCGATTTCCTGACGCAGCGCGGCATTCGGGTCGGCGGCGGGCTCCTCGGATCGCGGGGTCGGCGGCACGCCCTGGGCGGGGAGATTCGCCTGATCGAGCGGGGCGGAGCCTTGGGTGAAGAAGAACGGCAGGGCGATCAGCCCGGCGGACATCAGCAACGCGATCAGGCCTGCCTTGAAGCGGGTTTTCGGATTGCCGTAAAGAATCAGGGTGGTGGCGAGCAGCGCGGTGAATCCCGCCATCAGCAGGCGGTTTTCGGTAGTCATCCCATCAAGGGTTCCTCCCCGCTGGGCGCCCAGGATGAACAGCAGCGCCATCAATACGATGATCACGAAACCGAACGCCGCGGCGAGAATGCGCAGCGGCGGAGTGGGCTCGAAATTCGCAGGGCTGGGAGGCTCGGCATAGCGCACCGTCGGCACCGCCGGAGTCGGGGTTCCCATGGCCATGGGCACACGATGAAAGCGGTCGAGCGAGGCGTCGCGCCGCTCTCCCGGGTAGAACTTCTTGCCGCGGACAATGACTTCGTCATTGATGCGGAAGCGGTGCTCGCAGGATCCGCATTCGACCGTGCGGCCCCGAAGATCCTCTCCGACCTTGAAACGCTGGCCGCATGATGGGCAGCGGATCAGCAGCAGCAGGTCGTCCGGATTGCTTTGTGGCATGGTCTTGGCGGAAGTTTTGATGGAAAGTCCGGTGAATGCAACCCCAAGAGTCGGGAAGGCGGGCGGCGGTTCACCACAAACCGTATTTGCCGAACGCCATGATGTAGAGCCCCATCAGAAGATTGGCGGTGGCGTGCATGATCACGCAGGCACCGAGATTGCGGCTCCACACGCAGAGCAGCCAGGTGAGGCTGCCATAGACAAAAGCCCCGGCATAGTCCGTCGGAGAGTGGGCCAGCATGAACAGCGCGGTCACGATCAGCCAGGACTTCCAATGGGCGCGGCCGAACGGCTGCTTCCAATAGTCGCCCTCCCAGTCCATCACGAAACGCATCGCGAATCCCCGCCAGAAGATCTCCTCGACAAGGGCCACCACCACCACCGCGCGCAGAAAGCGCAGCAGCACCGCGGTCCAGAAAGCCGCAGGGTTTTCGAAAACATGCGGATCGAAACCCTTTACCCGAGCCTCGATGCCGAACCAGCCGAGCAAGCCGTCGGGTTTTTCCGTTAGACCCAAGTGGTCGTAAAGCGTGGTGGGCAGCAACCAGAAACCGATGCCCGCCGCGCCGAAAAGGACCGCCGGGCCCAGCCACCTCCATGACCAGTCGAAGCGGTACCATTTCCGATAGAACCACAGCACGCCGAGACAAGTGAGAGTCTGGACCGGATAGATGAAATGCGCCGGATCACGCCGCCACCACGGCGCTTGCGGGTGGTCCCAGCCGATCTTCGCCGCGACGAGCTGCAACACGATCATGAAACCCATGAACACGGCGAAGGGCACCACGTGCGCCTTCGTCAGCCGATCCGCGGCGTCTCCCGATGCGGTGAACGGCGGATCGTAAGGATTCATTTCGATTTCAGGCGGCCGACGAATCGCTCCATCCGGTCGGTGGCCGTGCGGATGTCGTCGAAAGCCGTGGCATAGCAGCAGCGCAGGAAACCCTCGCCCGATGGCCCGAAGGCGCCGCCCGGCACACACGCGACGTTTTCCTCCTCAAGCAGGCGGAACGCGAAGTCCTTGCTGGAAAGCCCGGTCGAACGGATGTCCGGAAAGACGTAAAACGCGCCGCCCGGAGTGTGGCATTCCAGTCCGATCTCGTTGAGCCGCTTCACCAGGAAATCCCGGCGCTGATGATAACTCTTGCGCATCTCCGCCATCGATGACGCGCCGTGTTCCAGTGCCTCGATCGCCGCATTTTGGCTCATGATCGGCGCGCACAACATCGCGTACTGGTGGATCTTCATCATCGCCTCGATGATCGGTTGCGGCGCGCAGGCATAGCCGAGGCGGAAACCCGTCATGGCGAACGCCTTGGAGAAGCCATGCAAAAGGATCGTGCGCTCCTTCATCCCCGGCAGCGAGGCGATGGAGACATGCGTTTCCCCATCGTAGCGCAGTTCGCTGTAGATCTCATCGGTCAGCACGATCAGGTCATGCTCGATGGCCAGTTTGGCGATTCCTTCCAGATCCTCGCGGGACGCGCAGGCGCCGGTAGGATTGGTCGGGAAATTGAGCATCAGGATGCGTGACTTCGGCGTGATCACCGTGGCCAGGCGCTCGGGTTTCAGCGAGAATCCGTCCTCCTTGGTGGTCACCACCGGCACCGCCACCCCGTGGGCCATCACGATGCTCGGGCTATATGAAACATAACATGGCTCATGATAGATCACCTCGTCGCCGGGATTGATCAGCGCGCGCAACGCGATGTCGATCGCCTCGGAAACACCCACCGTCACCAGCACCTCCTTCGCCGCCTCGTATGGCACGCCGAAGAACGACTCGACATATCGCGCGATCGACTTGCGCAAGGAAAGCAGGCCGAGGTTCGAAGTGTAGGTGGTCTGCCCCTTTTCCAGCGAATAGATCGCCGCCTCGCGGATGTGCCACGGCGTGACGAAGTCCGGCTCGCCCACGCCCAGCGAGATCACGTCGTCGCGCCCCTGCACAAGTTCGAAGAAATCGCGGATCCCCGAGCGGGGAATGGAGGCGACGTTGCGGGCGATTTTCGCTTGATAGTCCATGGATGCACCGCCGCGCGGCGGGTGCGGAATGTGAGTCGCTCCCGCCGCCCCCGTCAATGCCCGAGCATGGGGATCTTACCCGGAGTGGCGGAAAGTCAAAAACTTCCAGTTTCCCCGGGATTTCCAGCCTCCTTTTGGCAAAAACCGAGCGCCCGCTTTCCCTCCGATGAAAAAAATCCGAAAAACGACAGAAAATGGATTGACGGTGGCTGGAACGGGGGCGTAGCTTCGCGGGCCGCCACGAGCGAGGGCGGCCGAGAGACTGACAGGTCGATCGCGGTGGGGCTGGAAGGCCCTGTTCCCCGATCGGCTTTTTAGTCCCCTCGAACGAAGGATCTTTGA